>Ga0196974_1000013_pt1 | contig 190289 bp, 173 predicted proteins | sample S1_1013CmetaG_FD_155477 | JGI IMG/M metagenome (GOLD analysis project Ga0196974, IMG submission 155477) | Soil microbial communities from Anza Borrego desert, Southern California, United States - S1_10-13C | ecosystem: Environmental > Terrestrial > Soil > Desert | place: USA: California...
AATTTCAACGAGTTCCTGGCCCGGATCCGCGACGGCAGCATCAAGTACAGCCGCGAGGATTATGGGGACGATGCCTGGGACTACAACGGATCCGGCATGTTCTGGGACAGCCGCGACACCATCACGCTGGATTTCGGCCCGGCGGCGGACGGCACGCCCCGCATCCTGAAGCTGGTCGGCACCACCGTTTCCGGCGGCGAGGGCATCGCCAGCTTCTCGCCCGAGGACTGGATCTTCATCTGACCCGGACAAGGAAAGGGCCGCCCCCGGGTGAGGGCGGCCCTTTTCTCATCATGGATGGTCGGTCGTCAGAGCATCCGCACCAGCGACCCGGCCACCTCGCCCGGGCGCAGCAGGCCGGGGTGGGTGAAGTCGGGGGCGGCGACCGACAGCAGCCGGTCGGCCAGCTCCGGCGCGCCGATCGCGGCGGCGTAGGCCACCACCTCGGGCTTGCCCGGCAGGCCGGTCATCTGGCCGTTGCCGTAGATGATGATGGGCGAGACGAAGCTGCCGGGGCGCGCCCGCTCGGCCATCGCCGCGGCGGCCAGCAGCGCGCGCCAGCAGGCGGTGCGCGGCGCGGCGCCCTCGGACGACAGCGTGCCGGCCTCGCCCCTCCAGGCGCGGCCCTCGAGGTCCTCGACCGCCAGCAGGGCTGTCACCAGCCGGCCGTCGACGCGGCCGCACATGACAGCGGCGAGGCCCGGGCCGGCCGGCAGCTCGGGCGCGCGCACCTGCTCCTTCAGCCCGCGGGCGAGGCCGGCGATCACCTGGTCCAGCGCCGTGCGCAGCGCCTCGGCACCGGTGGGCTGCATCAGGCGCGGCCAGGCGGCGAAGACCAGCGAGGCGAGGCCCGGCGTGTCGTCCTGCGGCGCCGGGGCCACGGCGCCGGTCGCCGTCTCGCCGGAGGCCGAGGCGATCGTGGCGGACAGCCCGTCGACCCGCTCGCCCAACCGGACGATGCGCGCGTCGAAATCGGCCAGCTGCTCGGAGAAGCGGCGCAGCTGCGGGCCGGGGTCGAAGGAAGGCGCCGAGGGCTGCGACGCGGCCGGCGGCGCGGCGGGAGCCACCGGAGCCGGGGCATGCCCGGCGGCGCCGTTGCCGCCCTTGCGCACCTCGATCCGCAGGTCGCGCAGATCGAGCTGCAGCTCGCGCACGGCGCCGACGATGCGCAGGATCGACTCGTGGATCTGGTCGACGACCTTGTCGAACTGCTCCACCGGCTGCACGGCCGGCAGTTCCGGCAGCTCGATGCCGCCGGCGGCGCGGGCCTGGCTCAGCCATGCCTCCAGCGTGCCCAGCCGCTGGCCCAGCTCGTTGACCCGGGTGCCGACCTCGCCGAAGCCGCGGTTCAGCCGGTCCAGCTCCTCCTGCGGGCGGGCGGCGTGGTGGCTGACGACGCCGGTCAGGTGGGCGACGCGCTCGCGCAGCTCCTGGATGCTCTGCCCCAGGGCGTTGATCTTCATCGTCTCCGGCAGCGACACCACGGCCGAATGCATGGCCGCGAGGTCGGAGCGGAAGTCGCGCAGCCGCGAGCCGACATGCACCGCCAGGTCGCGGACGATGGTCTCGGCATAGTCGAACGGGTCGACGCTTTCCTGGATCTCGCCGTCCCGCGGCGCGTCCTTCGTGGACAAATCCTTGCTCATGGCATCCTTCGCGGCCGGATCCCCGGCGGGCTTGCCCCCCGGGGGCGCGGCGACGGCGTCGCTGGTCTCGCGGTGCTCGTCGATCATCGGGCGGCCTCGTTCACGGGACGTTGTCGGAAATGGAGTCGAACAGCCGGGCCCGGCGGGCCTCTGCGGCGTCGCGCGGCAGGCGCGGCAGGCTGGGCGCGGCGACCGGCGGGCGCGGCGGCGGGGGCGGCACGGGCGTCGGCGCCTCCTCCTCCGAGCTCAGGGCGGCGGGAATCTCGGGCATGACCGACACGACCGGGTCGGGCGTGCGGAAGACGGCCGCCGTGGCGGCGGCGGGCGCCGTCTCCGGCTGCGGGACCGGCTGGGCGGCCGGTGGCGCCGCGGGGCGCGGCGGGATCGGCAGGGTCGGGCGCGGCGGGCGCGGGCCGGTCATGGCCGCGAGCGGGGCCGCCGCCGTCGTGCCGGACGGCGCCGAGGCAGCGGCCGCGCCGGGCCCCTCCCCGCCGGAAAGATCGACCAGCATGCGGCGCAGCGCCGCCGCCTGCGGGCTGCGCTGGTCGGCGGTGCGGGCCATGGCCTGGTCGAGCAGGCCCGGCTCGAGGCTGATCTGCAGGAAGGAGGACTGCTCGCCGCTGAGCGACTGCAGCTTGAACATCAGCTGGTCGATCGGCTCGTCGCCGGCGACATAACGGCGCAGCGCGTCGATGCAGGTGGTGACCACCGCCGCGTCGCGCACCGCCCGTGACGAAAACACGGCGCCGCGGCCGGCATCGCCCTTCGGCTCCGCCCGCGCGCCCTCATCCGGCTCCGTCGCCTCGGCGGCGGGCATGGGATCGCTCCCCGCATCCGCGCCCGGGCGCTTGCCGACCCATCGGAACAACCGATCGAGCATTCAGACCGCCCCCGACCTTCCGCCGTGCCGCCCCCCGGCATCGACCAACGCTGCACCCATTCCCAGGCCGCCTCCGGCGCTACCCCTTCGGGCTATGGTTATCATGCCGGGGCGGGGGATTTCAATTTACCTGCCCTTCTTAAGGACAATGAACCTCCTGGTGGCGCGCGCCGGCGGGTTGGAGTGCCACCGGGTGCGCCGATGGGGCGGCGGGGCAAGCTCTTGTTAACGAATGGCACCTCATTCTAGGCTTACCTACGCGACGTCGAGAGACGATGCGGCAAAACAATCATTTGGCGAACGCATGCTCTCTGTCCCGCTGCAGACCGGAACGGCCGACGATCCCGCCGCCGACATGGCGGCCGAGGCCGACCCGGCACCCCGCCCGGGCGTGCAGCCGCACGGCTGGCTGCTGGTGCTGGACGATGGCTACCGGGTGCTGCAGGCGGGCTGCAACCTGGCGGAGCTCTGCGGCGTCGCGGTGCCGGCGGCGATCGGCCGGACGGCGGAGGCGCTGCTGGGCCGGCCGGCCGCCGCGGCGCTGGAAGCGGCGGTGGAGGATTCGGCCGGCGGCAGCATCACCCCGGTCCAGACCCGGGTGGAGACGCCCGGGGGCGGGCTGAACGTCCATCTGCAGGCCCATTGGGGCGCCGGCGGGCTGATCGTGGAGATCGAGCCCTGGCAGATGCTGGACCTCGGCGTCGCCTCGGGCTTCCTGTCGGCCTTCGGGACGGCGATCCGGCGCTACCACGCCGCGCCCGACGTGCTGTCGCTGGCCCGCGCCGCCGCCCGGGACGCCCGCATCCTCACCGGCTTCGACATGGCGGCGGTGATCCGCTTCGACGCGGAGGAGCGGCCCGAACTCATCGCCCAGGACGCCGAGCCGGGAACCGATCCCTTCGCCGGCCGCACGGTAATGCCCGGCATCTTCCCGGACGAGCTGCGGGCCATCTACACCCTGACCCGCCTGCGCCTCGTGTCCGACACGGAAGCGCCGATGGTGCCGCTGCACCCCCCGGCCAATCCCGCCACGGGGCTGCCGCTGGACCTGTCGCGCGCCTGGCTGCGGGGGCTGACGCCGCTGCTGCACGACCATAACCGGCGCGCCGGGGTACGCGGCGTGCTGAGCATCTCGCTGGTGGTGGGCGGGCGTCTGTGGGGGCTTGTGGCCTGCTACAACCGCCGCCCGCGGATCGTGGCGCCGCCGGTCCGGGCCCTGTGCGAGGCCATGGGCGAGATCGTCGCGGCGCAGATCGGCGCGCTGGCCGAGCGGGCCGTGGCCAATGACCGCGTCGCGGCCGCCCGCGCCCTGGCCCGCCTGTCCCAGTCGCTGCGCGCCAGCACCGACCTCGCGCGCACCCTGTGGGAGGAGCGGCAGCGGCTGGCCGTGCTGTTCGACCACGAGGCGCTGGACCTGCGGATCGGCGGCGACGAGCGCACCGACGGCGCCGCCTCCGCTGCGACCCGCGACGCGCTGCTGACCGCGCTGCGGAACCGGGCGCTGGACGGCGTCGTCGCGGTGGCGGACTGCCGCCTGCTGCTGGACGCCGGCGCGGCGCCGGAGGACTGGCCGGGCGCCGCCCTGTTCATGGAGCTGCCCCACGCCGGCCACCTGCTGCTGACCCGCGGCCGGCGCGGCCCGTGGAGCGCCGCCAAGCAGGAGGCGGCGCACGAGCTGCACCGGCTGCTGGCGGAGCGAGGCGCCGAGCTGTACCGGGCCTCGGCCGAGGAGCGGCTGCACCGGCTGGCCTATTTCGACCCGGTCACCGAACTGCCGAACCGGGCGCACATGCTGCGCGACATCCAGGCGGCGCTGGCCGAGGACCGGCATCCGGCCCTGCTGGTGGCCAGCCTGGACCGCTTCCGCACCCTGAAGGGCAGCCTGGGCGACGACCTCGCCGACCGGCTGCTGGCCGCCGTCGCCCGCCGCCTGGCCGGGTGCCTGGGCGAGGGCGACCTGCTGGCCCGGGTCGACACCGGCGAGTTCGCGGTGCTGGTGCCCGAGGAGAGCGGCGCCGACGCCGCGACCCGCCTGGGCTCCCGCATCCGCGAGGCCTTGCGGACGCCGGTGGCGCTGGACGGGCGCGACCTGTTCGTCACCGCCAGCCTCGGCCTCGTCCCCGCCGCCGGTCCGCAGGCCCTGCCGCAGGAGATGCTGCGCAACGCCGAGATCGCCGCCTTCGAGGCGGAGGCGTCGGGTGGCGGCACCAAGGCGTTCGAGGGCGCCATGCGGGCCCGGCTGACCGAGCGCTACGACCTCTACGACCAGCTGCGCCACGCCGTCTATTTCGGGCAGGGGCTGACGCTGGCCTACCAGCCGATCGTGAACCTGGCGGATTGCGGCATCGCCGGCTTCGAGGTGCTGGCGCGCTGGAACCATCCGGAGCGCGGGCCCGTCCCGCCCAGCGACTTCATCCCCATCGCCGAGGAGACGGGCCTGATCGTGCCGCTGGGCAACCAGATCCTGGTGCAGGCCTGCCGCCAGATCGCCCGGTGGCGCCGCATGGCGCCGCAGCGCGACCTCTACCTCTCGGTCAATCTGTCGCCCTACCAGCTGGACGGGGCGAAGCTCGACCTGCCGCGCTGGGTGCAGGGGGTGCTGGAGATGACCGGCGCCAAGTCCGACTGGCTGAAGCTGGAGGTCACCGAGAGCGGGCTGATCGGCAACGCCGCCAAGTCGGTGGACGTGCTGCACCGGCTGCGGCGGCTGGGCATCGGCCTGGCCATCGACGATTTCGGCACCGGCTATTCCTCCCTCAGCTATCTCCAGCGCCTGCCGCTGGAGGCCCTGAAGATCGACCGGTCCTTCATCACCGAGATGGACCGCTCCGAGCAAGGGGCGGAAGTGGTCCGCACCATCCTGCAGCTGGCGCGCATCCTGGACCTCTCCGTGGTTGCGGAAGGGGTGGAGAGCCGGTCCCACCTGGAGCGGCTGCGGGCCCTGGGTTGCGCGCGCGGCCAGGGCTATTTGTTCTCGAAGCCCGTGGACTCGCAGGCGGCGGAACAGATCGTCTGCGGCCGGGAGCCGTGGATTTCCTGAAACGGCGCCGCCACGTTTCGAATATTGCAATCATCTGAGGCGTCTAGACTTGCCGCACTCGGCCGAAAGGGCGAGATGCGGGGGGCTGGACAAGCCTATCCGTGCGTATAGAGTTGCAAAGACTGTCGCGCCCAGGCGCAGTGGAGACATTTTATTAAAATGCCAGCAATCGGCCCGGCCGAGACGGACATCCCCACGGTTCTGCACCGCCGCCTGTCGGACGTGCCGCGCGACCGGCTGATCGAGATCGGGATGCTGCAGATCTTCGCCCGCACGCACCTGATGGATGCGTGGTCGGTGCCGGTGGTCTGCCTGCTGGTCTTCGCCATCTCCCTGCTCTGGACTCCATGGCAGGCCTCGGCCGCCTGGTTCGCGCTGACCATGGTCGCGGTGGCCGTGGCCGACCGGCTCTATCGCCGCTTCCTGGCCGCCGCCGCCACGCTGGAGGACCCCGCCCCCTGGCGCCGGCGCCTGCTGGCGGGCCGCATGGCGGTGATCGTCGCCTGGAGCGCCATGGCCCTGTTCGCATGGCCGGGCGACTATGTCCCGGGCCAGTTCTTCCTGCTGCTGATGCTGAGCTGCGCCATGGCGCTGCGCACCGCCAGCAGCGCCGCCTTCGCCGAGGCGATGCGGCTGCAGCTCCTCCCGCCCCTGTTCGGCATGCTGGCGGTCTGCGCCGCCCAGTTCGACCTGGAGTTCGCCGGGCTGGCGCTGGCGGGGGTGTTCTACGCCGGCTTCCTGCTGCGATTCGGCAACCTCTCGGCCCGCCGGGTGCGCGAGATGTTCAAGCTGCAGTTCGACCTGCTGGACGCCAAGGAGGCGGCCGACCAGGCGAACCGCGCCAAGACCGCCTACCTCGCCACCATCAGCCACGAGATCCGCACGCCGATGACCGGCATGCTGGGGCTGACGCGGCTGCTGCTGGAGACGCAGCTGTCCCCGCGCCAGCGCGAGTACGCCCGCACCATGCATGATTCGGGCGAGGCGCTGCTGTCGATCCTGAACGACGTGCTGGACCTCTCCAAGGTCGAGGCCGGGCGGATGGACATCGAGGCGGTGGATTTCGACCCGCGCCGGCTGGTGCAGGGCGTCGCCAGCCTGATGGAGGGCCGCGCCGCCGAGAAGGACCTCACTCTCGAATCGCACGTCGCCGAGGCGGTGCCGGCGCGCCTGACCGGCGACCCGCTGCGCCTGCGCCAGGTGCTGGTGAACCTGGTCGGCAACGCCATCAAGTTCACCGAGTCGGGCGGCGTGCGCATCGCCGTGGAGGTGGAGCCGCTGCCGCACGGCTGCGTCACGCTGGGCGTGGTCGTGTCCGACACCGGCATCGGCATCCCCGAGGAAGCGCGCGACCGGCTGTTCGAGACCTTCGCCCAGGCCGACTCGGGCATCTCCAGGCGGTTCGGCGGCAGCGGCCTCGGCCTCGCCATCAGCCAGAAGCTGATCCGCGCCATGGGCGGCGAGATCGGCTTCCGTTCCAGCCCCGGCGCCGGCAGCGACTTCTGGTTCACCGTGCCCCTGCCGGTCGCCGAGCAGGTGCCCGAAGCGGCCGCCGCGGCGCCGCTGGCCGAGGTGCCGTCGCTGGCCATCCTGGTGGCCGAGGACGTGACGGCGAACCAGATGGTTCTGGAGGCCTTCCTGCGCTCGCGCGGGCACCGGGTGACGCTGGTCTCGGACGGCCGCGCCGCCGTACGCGCCGTGGCGGAGGGGCGCTTCGACCTGGTGCTGATGGACATGCAGATGGCGCGCCTGGACGGCATCGCCGCCACCCGCGCCATCCGCGCCCTGCCCGATTCCGACCGTGCCGGCGTGCCGATCATCGCCACCACCGCCAACGCCACCTCGGCCGACGCCTCGCTGTGCCGGCAGGCGGGCATGAACGGCTTCGTCGCCAAGCCGATCCTGCCGGAGAAGCTGTTCGACGAGATCAAGGCGGTGTGGACGGGGTCGGGTCGCGCCGTGCACGACCCGCAGCCGGCCCAGCCGATGGACGCTGCGCACCTGTTCGACACCACCGGCCTGGACGGGCTGGTCGAGGCGATGACGGCGGAGGAGCTGGTGGAGTTCGTCCGGCTTTCGGCCGACACGCTGATGGAGGCGGCCGAGGCCGCCGTGCAGGCGGTGGCCGCCGGGCGGACGGCGGACGCGCGGGCGGCCGTGCACCGGCTGCGCGGCACCGCCGCCAATGTCGGGCTGAAACACCTCGCCGAGTGCGCCCGCAAGGCCGAACCGGTGGCCGCCTCCGGCCGCTCCGGCGCCGCCGACCCGCTGCTGGCCTGCCTGCCCGACGCGGCGCGCGAGGGCGCCGCGATCCTGGAGGCCTGGCTGCTCCAAACGCTGGAACGGACCGGCGCCGCCGCCGTGGCCTGAGCGCCCTCAGCGGCCCAGAAGCTCACCGGCCCGGCGGCGGCTCCTTCAGCGGCAGCACCATGGGCGTGGCGCCCGGTCGGATCTGAATGGCCCCCGGCGGCGGCGCCCCCATCGGCCCTACCACCGGCACCGCCCCCGGCGGCACCAGCGCGCCCAGGCCGATCGGCGCCTCCCATTCCGCCAGACGCGCCCGCCCTTCCGGCGACAGCTTCGCCACCGCCGCCAGCATCGACTCCTGGTGCGCCGTCTCGAAGGCGCGCCGCGCCTCCGCGCCCCGGGTGAGCGCCGCCGCCAGGGCGGCCGGGTCGAAGGGCGCCGCTGTCAGTGCCGCACGCACCTCCTCCGACACATTCTCCATCGCCTCGGCCAAGCGCCGCATCGCCTCGGGCGGGGCACCGGCGCCGGCCAGGACCGCGGCGTCGCCGGCGGGCAGGAGTTCCCCCGGCCCCCGGTTCAGGAACAGCACGTTCGGCGCCGGCGCCGGGACCAGCACGTCGCCGGCGGCGGGGCGCAGCAGGTGCGGGACCAGCGCTCCGGCCAGGAACAGGTTGAGGCCGACCGAGCCCAGCAGCAGGGCGCGCATGCGGCTACCCGAGGGGGTGTCCATCGTCACGGGGATATCCTCTCGACGGTGAGGGAGGTCATCAGCAGGCCGGCCGCGTCCAGCCGGGCGGCCTGGGGCGCCGGCGGCGGCAGGGTCAGCATGCCCACCGCCAGCCCGGCCGCCATGGCGCCGGCCAGCCAGGCCAGGCGGGGAGCGGCCGGCCAGGCGCGCCGGGGCACCGGAGGCGCGGCGGCCCCGGCGTCGAGGCGGGCGAGCGCGGCGCCGACCACCCGGTCGACGCGCTCACGCGTGACCTGCGGCTCGGGCGCCCGGGCCAGCAGCCGGCGCAGCGGATCGTCGGGATGGGTCATGGATCGTCTCCGATGCAGTCGGCCGGCAGCCCGGCGAGGCGGGCGCGCAGCGAGCGGCGGGCGCGGGCCAGCAGGGATTCCAGCGCCGAGACGGACAGGGACAGCAGGCCCGCCGCTTCCGACGCGGGGCGGTCCTCGTAATAGCAGAGCGCGACCGCGGCGCGTTGGCGCGGCGGCAGCTCGGCCAGGGCGGCGGCGATTTTGGCGGCCACCTGCCCGCGTGAGATCAGGGCCGGCGCGGAGGGCGCGGGGTCGGGAATGTCGGGCGCCTGCTCCAGCCCGGCATGGACGGGCCTGCGCCGCCGGTCCAGGCAGAGGTTCAGCACGATGCGGTGGAACCAGGTGGAAAAGCGCGCCGGGCCGCCGGGGCGCCAGCGGTCGGCATGGCGCCAGACGCGCAGCAGCGCCTCCTGCACCACCTCGTCGGCGTCCGAGGCGTTGCCCAGCACCCGCTCGGCCAGCGTCAGCGCGCGGGCGGTGTGGCGGGCGGCCAGCAGGCGGAAGGCGTCGCGGTCGCCCGCCGCGACGGCGGAGAGCAGCGAATCGTCGGACGGCTCATCCCCGGGGGAAGCGTCACGATGTGGCTGGTCGAGTGCGTACATGCCCCTTGCACGCCAAGGAGCGGCGCGTCCTGTCGCACCAGCCTACAGGAATTTCCCGGCCGGCGCGCGACAGGCTCGCGATTGCGCGGAGGTCAGTCCTCCAGCGCCTGCCCGCGGGCGTAGCGCCAGGGCCAGGACAGGGCGAAGACCAGGGCGGCGAGGCAGACGCTGAACATCGCGCGCACGCCCGTCTTCTTGGTCGAGAAGCCGGCCGGGATGAGGTCGCCGAGACCCACCAGCAGGTAACCCGCGAGCGCCAGCCAGAACACCGTGATCATGATCATCCTCCGTCGAGACCGGCGCAGGATGACCTTGGGTGGTTAACAGCCGGTGAAGGAGCGGAACGATCGTCACGGCGCGGTGTGCGGGGATCGTTCGGCTGCCGTAACGGTCCCGTCACGCCATCGTCATGCCGCGGGACTAGCGGCGGCGGGGCGGGAGCGGCTACCATCGCGGCATAAGAAGCGGCGGCGACCCGGAACCACGGGCGACCGGCCGGGTGGGGAAACGGAGGAAACCGAGATGGCGGACCAGGACAGGCGCGTGACCGACGACGAGGCGCTGCTGCTGCACAGCAGCGGCCGGCCGGGCAAGCTGGAGATCGCGCCGACCAAGCCGATGGCGACCCAGCGCGACCTGTCGCTGGCCTATTCGCCGGGCGTCGCGGCCCCCTGCCTGCGCATCCACGCCGACCCCTCCACCGCCTACGACTACACCGCCAAGGGCAATCTGGTGGCGGTCATCTCCAACGGCACCGCCGTGCTGGGCCTGGGCGACCTGGGCGCGCTGGCCTCCAAGCCCGTGATGGAGGGCAAGGCCGTCCTGTTCAAGCGCTTCGCCGACGTGGACGGCATCGACCTCGAGGTCGACACCCGCGACGTCGACAATTTCATCAACGCCGTGCGCTATCTCGGCCCCTCCTTCGGCGGCATCAACCTGGAGGACATCAAGGCGCCGGACTGCTTCATCATCGAGCAGCGCCTGCGCGAGCTGATGGACATCCCGGTCTTCCACGACGACCAGCACGGCACGGCCATCATCGCCGCCGCCGGCATGATCAACGCGCTGCATCTCACCGGCCGCGACATGAAGTCGACGCGCATGGTGGTGAACGGCGCCGGCGCCGCGGCCATCGCCTGCGTCGAGCTGATCAAGGCCATGGGCATGCCGCACGACAACGTGACGCTGTGCGACACCAAGGGCGTGGTCTTCCAGGGCCGCACCGAGGGCATGAACCAGTGGAAGTCGGCGCACGCGGTCAAGACCGACGCCCGCACGCTGGAGGAGGCGATGGCGGGCGCCGACGTCTTCATGGGCCTGTCGGTGAAGGGCGCCGTGACCCAGGCCATGGTGAAGTCCATGGCGGCCAAGCCGATCATCTTCGCCATGGCCAACCCCGACCCGGAGATCACGCCCGAGGAGGTCCGCGCCGTGCGCGACGACGCCATCGTGGCGACCGGCCGCTCGGACTATCCGAACCAGGTGAACAACGTCCTGGGCTTCCCCTACATCTTCCGCGGCGCGCTGGATGTCCGCGCCTCCACCATCAACGAGGAGATGAAGATCGCGGCGGCCAACGCGCTGGCCGAGCTGGCGCGCGAGGACGTGCCGGACGAGGTCGACGCCGCCTATGGCCGCCGCCTCAGCTACGGCCCCGACTACATCATCCCCGTCCCCTTCGACCCGCGCCTGATCGTGAAGGTGCCGGCGGCGGTGGCGGTGGCGGCGATGGAGACCGGCGTCGCCCGCAAGCCCATCGTCGACATGGAGGCGTACAAGCGCTCGCTGCGCCTACGCCTGGACCCCACCGCCGACAGCCTGCAGCTGATCTTCGAGAAGGTGCGCGCCAACCCGCGCCGCGTCGTCTTCGCCGAGGGCGAGGAGGAGCGCACCATCCGCGCCGCCCTCGCCTTCAAGGCCGCCGGCTACGGCCAGCCGGTGCTCATCGCCCGCGAGGAGGTTGTGCGCGAGCGCGCCGCCGAGGCGGGCCTCGGCACCACCGACGGGCTGGAGATCGTCAACGCGCGGCTGTCCTCGCAGAACGCCCGCTACGCCGACTTCCTGTACGGAAGGCTGCAGCGCAAGGGCATGATGCACCGCGACTGCCAGCGCCTGGTGAACCAGAGCCGCAACGTCTTCGCCGCCTGCATGGTGGCGACCGGCGACGCGCACGCCATGGTCACCGGCCTGACCCGCAGCTTCTTCGTCTCCTACGAGGACATCGCCCGCGTCATCGACCCCAAGCCCGGCCATGTCGTGTTCGGCCTGTCGGTCATCGCCAGCCGCAACCAGACCGTCTTCATCGCCGATACGACCGTCCATGAGCGCCCCTCGCCCGAGGAGCTGGTGGACATCGCCGTGCAGGCCGCCCGCACCGCCCGGCAGATGGGGCACGAGCCGCGCGTGGCCTTCCTCTCCTTCTCCAATTTCGGCCAGCCGATGCGCGAGCGCGCCCAGCATGTCCGCGACGCGGTGAAGCTGATGGACGCGAGGGGCGCCGATTTCGAGTATGACGGCGAGATGTCGGTGGACGTGGCGCTGGACCATGGGCTGATGCGCCGGCTCTACCCGTTCTGCCGCCTGTCGGGCCCGGCCAACGTGCTGATCATGCCCGCCCTGCACGCCGCCAACATCGGCGCCAAGCTGCTGCAGAAGGTCGGCGGCGGCACGCTGGTGGGGCCGCTGCTGACCGGGCTGGACCGGCCGGCGCAGGTGGTGCAGATGGGCGCCACCGCCAACGATCTGGTGACGGCCGCCGCGCTGGCCGCGCACGATTCGCTGGCGGTCTGACCCGGACGGCCGGAGGCGGAGCATGGCCCGGCACGACATCAGCGCCAGACGCATCTTCGGGACGGGACTGGCGCTGCTGGCCCCGACCGCCGTGCTGCTGGTCGGGCTGGCGGTGAACGGCCGGGTCGACTGGGGCCCGGTCATCGCCACGCTGACCCTGACCTCGGGCCTGACGCTGCTGGTGCTGCGCCTCATCCTGTCCGACGCGCGGCAGATGGCCCGGCACCTGGAGAAGCTGGCGGACGTGGAACATCCCATGCCGCCGCCTTCCGTCGCCACCGACACGGCCGAGGCGCTGCTGTCCGGCGCCAACCGGCTGCACGCCGCCTGGACCGAGCGGCTGGCGGCGGCGCGCGGACGCCTGGCGATGGGCGACGCCATGCTGGAGGCGCTGCCGAACCCGTTGCTGCTGATCGACAGCCGGCGCTCGGTCGACCTGGCCAATGCCGCCGCCCGCTCGCTGTTCGGGGAGGCGGTGGTGGGGCGCGACCTGGCGCTGGCGCTGCGGGCGCCCGCCGTGCTGGGCGCGGTGGAGGAGGTGCTGGCCGGCGGCGACGCGCGCACCGTGGAGCTGACGCTGCCAGTCCCGGTGGAGCGGGTCCTGGAGGCGCGGGTGAAGCCCTTCCGCCGCACCGCCCGCACCGCCGCGGGCCAGGACGTGACCGAGCTGGTCGCCATCCTGGCGCTGCACGACATCACCGCCATCAAGCGGTCGGAGCAGATGCGCGCCGACTTCGTCGCCAATGCCAGCCACGAGCTGCGCACGCCACTGTCGACCCTGGTGGGCTTCATCGAGACGCTGCGGGGCCCCGCCCGCGACGATCCCGCCGCCCATGACCGCTTCCTGTCGATCATGCAGGAGCAGGCCGGGCGCATGGCGCGGCTGGTGGCCGATCTGCTGTCGCTGTCGCGGATCGAGCTGGACGAGCACTCCCCGCCCCAGGGCGAGGTCGACCTGGCGCGGCTGGTGCGCAGCGTCGCCGCCATGCTGGAGCTGCGGGCGGCGGCGCGGCGGATCGCCATCGCCATCGATGGGCCGGAGTCGCTGCCCGTCACCGGCGACGAGGATCAGCTGACCCAGGTGGTGCAGAACCTGGTCGACAACGCCGTCAAGTACACGCGCGACGGCACCGAGGTGACGGTGCGGCTGGAGCGCCGCGCGCCCGGCATGGCGGCCGTCGCCGTCACCGACCGGGGCGAGGGCATCGCCCGCCAGCACCTGCCGCGCCTGACCGAGCGCTTCTACCGCGTCGACCCCGCCCGCTCCCGCCAGCTGGGCGGCACGGGCCTGGGCCTCGCCATCGTGAAGCACATCGTGAACCGCCACCGCGGCCGCCTGTCGATCGAGAGCGAGGTCGGCCGCGGCAGCACCTTCACCGTCACCCTGCCGATGGGCGCCGCGTCGGGCCAGGACGGGCTGCGCAAGAGCGCGGAGTAGGCCTCGCCTCTCAATCCTTCTCCCCTTGAGGGAGAAGGGTGGGACCCGCGCCGGAGGCGTGGGGGGATGAGGGGTCGACCGCCGAAGGCGGGCGTTCTCGACGGGTGATCGTGGAACAGGGGGTGAGAACGTCGGGCTGCCGCCCGCCGACCCCTCATCCTCCCCAAGCAGGCTTGGGGCCCCATCCTTCTCCCTCAAGGGGAGAAGGATATAAGAGGCCCCCCCTCCCCTACCCCCTTCCCGCCCCGCCGAGGGCCCCGGGGCGTCATCTTAGTGTAACAATACCGTAGTATTTTCATCGCCGCCGCTGGGTATGGTCGCGGCGCCCGATGGGAGTGCCCATCAGGGTGCAGCGGGCATTGCGCCCGGAGAAGTTCTGTCCCAATCCGGAGGGAATGTCGTGACCATGAAGAAGCTTGCCATCGCTGCCCTGATGGCCACCGCCGCCGCCGTCTCGATGGCTGGCGCCGCCCAGGCCCGCGAGCAGATCCGCATCGTCGGCTCGTCGACCGTGTTCCCCTTCACCGCCACTGTGGTGGAGCGCTTCGGCCAGGGCGCCAAGTTCCCGGCCCCGATCCTGGAGTCCACCGGCACCGGCGGCGGCATGCGCCTGTTCTGCGCCGGCCTGGGCGCCGAGACCGCCGACATCACCGGCGCCTCGCGCCAGATGAAGGCCAGCGAGTACACGACCTGCCGCAAGAACGGCGTCGAGTCGATCACCGAGGTCAAGATCGGCTATGACGGCATCGCCTTCGCCCACAGCAAGGACCGTCCCTCCTTCAACCTGACCAAGGGCCAGCTCTTCCAGGCCCTGGCGAAGGAGGTCGAGGTCAACGGCCAGGTCGTCGCCAACCCCTACAAGATGTGGTCGGACATCGACGCCTCGCTGCCGAAGACCAAGATCGAGGTGCTGGGCCCGCCGCCGACGTCGGGCACCCGTGACGCCTGGGTCGAGCTGGTCATGCAGGAAGGCTGCAAGGAATTCCCGGCGATCAAGAATCTCGCCAAGGACCGCAACGACGCCGTCTGCAAGACCATGCGCGAGGACGGCCACTTCGTCGAGGCGGGCGAGAACGACAATCTGATCGTCCAGCGCCTGCAGGCGAACAAGGACAGCTTCGGCATCTTCGGCTACTCCTTCCTCGAGGAGAACACCGACAAGGTCGCCGGCAACACCGTCGGCGGCGTCGAGCCGACCTACGAGAACATCGCCTCGGGCAAGTACCCGATCTCCCGCTCGCTGTTCATCTACGTGAAGAACCAGCATGTCGGCGTGATCCCCGGCCTGAAGGAGTTCATCGCCGAGTACACCAGCGACCGCGCCATGGGCGAGGAAGGCTACCTGGCCGACAAGGGCCTGGTCGCCCTGCCCAAGGACGAGCTGGCGAAGGTCCAGGCGACCGGCAAGGCGCTCACCCCGATGGGCACCCCGGCCTCCTGATACCGGAGACGGATGGCGGCGCTCCCCCGGGAGCGCCGCCTCTTCCTTTGTAGAAGACGTACCGGCCGCGCGGGTGACCGCCGGCCTTGATCCTTAATAGAAGACAGAGTTGCGGGGAGCGATGACGGCATCCCTTACGGTCGGCGTCCTGCTGATCCTGACCTCCATCGGCTTCCTCATGGGACGGTCCAGGGCCGTCGCCCTGGCGGAAGGCCGCATCGCGTCGCTGCACTCCGTGCCGACCTACTACGGCGCCTACGTCGCCATCTGGGCGGGCCTGCCCTCGCTGATCCTGGTGCTGGCCTGGATCGCCATCCGCCAGCCCGTGACCGAGGCGGTCGTGCTGGGCGGCATGGACGTCGAGACGCTGCGCGCCTGGGGCCAGGCGATGCTGCCGCCGGCCGACCTCGAGGCCTTCCTGGCCCGGCTGGCGACCGACGGGCTGGCGGCGCTGAACGAGACGCAGGAGCAGCTGCTCCTCATCAACATCCGGAACATCGCGGGCGGCCAGGGCGACTACGTGCCCGAGGCGGTGCGGGCGCTGCTGGCGGATGACGCCGCACGCTACTCCAGCTTGCGCGACCTGACGGGCTGGGGCCTCTTCGCGGTCTGCATGGCGCTGGCCGCCGGCGGCCTGGCGCTGACCCGCGCGCGCATCAGCCGCGAGTTCCGCGCCCGCAACAATGTCGAGCGGGTCGTCATCGGCCTGCTGATCGTCTGCTCCACCCTGGCGGTGCTGACCACCGTCGGCATAGTGCTGTCGCTGCTGTTCGAGAGCCTGCGCTTCTTCACCAAGGTGCCCTTCACCGAGTTCCTGTTCGGCACCCAGTGGAGCCCGCAGACCGCGATCCGCGCCGACCAGGTGGGCTCGACCGGCGCCTTCGGCGCGGTTCCGCTCTTCACCGGCACGCTGCTGATCGCCTTCATCGCCATGTGCGTGGCGGCCCCGATCGGCCTGATGTCGGCCATCTACCTGTCCGACTACGCGCCCAAGCGCGTGCGCTCGGTGGTGAAGCCGATCCTGGAGATCCTGGCCGGCATCCCGACCGTGGTGTTCGGCTTCTTCGCCATCCTGACCGTCGCCCCGACCATCAAGGCCGCCGGCGCCATGATCGGCCTGGACATCTCGTCCCAGAGCGCCCTGGCCGCCGGCCTGGTGATGGGCATCATGATCGTGCCCTTCGTCTCCTCACTGTCGGACGACGTCATCAACGCCGTGCCGCAGAGCCTTCGCGACGGCTCGCTGGGCCTGGGCGCCACCAAGTCCGAGACCATCCGCCAGGTGATCCTGCCGGCGGCGCTGCCCGGCATCATGGGCGCCATGCTGCTGGCCGTCAGCCGCGCCATCGGCGAGACCATGATCGTGGTGATGGCCGCCGGCCTGCAGGCCAACCTGACCGCGGACCCGCTGGACAGCGTCACCACCGTGACCGTGCAGATCAAGTCGATCCTGGTCGGCGACCAGGAGTTCGACAGCGCCAAGACCCTGTCGGTCTTCGCCCTGGGCCTGGTGCTGTTCCTCGTGACCCTGGTGCTGAACGTCGTGGCGCTGAAGGTCGTGCAGAAGTACCGCGAGAAATATGACTGAGCCGGAGACCCGACCCATGACGGATTTCGCGCAGCCGGCGCAGGTCGCCTCGCCGCAACCCGACGCCATTTCCTTCCACACCAGCACCGCCGCGGAGGTGCGCCTGAAGCGGCGCTACGCCGCCGAGCGCCGCTTCAAGATGTATGGCGTCGTCGCCATCTCGATCGCCGTGGCGATGCTGGCCTGGCTGCTCTGGACCATCCTGCACAACGGCGCCGGCGCCTTCGTGCGGACCGAGCTGCGGCTGGAGCTGACGCTGGACCAGGCCAGGCTCGACCCGCAGGGCACCGGCAACCCGGCCGCCATCGACAAGGGCCTGTACCAGGAGCTGGTCCAGGAGGCCGTCTACAAGCTGTTCCCCGAGGCGACCAGCCGCAGCGACCGCAAGGCGCTGCGCGAGATGGTGAGCCCGGTGGCCGGCGTCTTCGTAGCCGCCCAGGTGATCGACGACCCGTCGCTGCTGGGCCGCACGGTCGAGCTGGGCGTGCCGACCTCGGACGCGATCAACCAGTTCGCCAAGGGCAACATCGACCGCGACGCGCCGCCGGAGACCCGGCCGCTGACCGACAAGCAGATCGGCTGGTACGACCAGCTGGTCGGGCAGGAGCGCATCTCGCGCACCTTCAACAGCACCTTCTTCACCGGCGCCGACAGCAACTATCCCGAGCTGGCCGGCATCTGGGGCGCGCTGGTGGGCTCGCTCTACACCATGCTGGTGACGCTGGTCCTGGCCCTGCCGATCGGCGTGGCCGCCGCGATCTACCTCGAGGAGTTCGCGCCGAAGAACCGCTTCACCGAGCTGATCGAGGTGAACATCAACAACCTCGCGGCCGTGCCCTCCATCGTCTTCGGCCTGCTGGGACTGGCGGTGTTCCTGAACTTCTTCGGCATGCCGCGCTCGGCCCCGCTGGTGGGTGGCATCGTGTTGGCCCTGCTGGTGGTCTCCACCATCATCATCGCTGCCCGCGCCGCGCTGAAGGCGGTGCCGCCGTCGATCCGCGAGGCGGCGCTCGGCATGGGCGCCAGCAAGCTGCAGACGGTAATGCACCATGTGCTGCCGCTGGCGATGCCCGGCATCATGACCGGCACCATCATCGCCATGGCGCACGCGCTGGGCGAGACGGCGCCGCTGCTGATGATCGGCATGAACGCCTTCGTCACCGAGGCGCCCACGGGCATCCTCGACAGCTCGGCGGCATTGCCCGTGCAGGTCTACATCTGGGCCGACAAGCCCGAGCGCGGCTTCGCCGAGCTGACCTCCGCCGCCATCATGGTGCTGCTGGTCTTCCTGGTGCTGATGAACGGCACCGCGATCTGGCTGCGCCGCAAGTTCGAACGCCGCTGGTAGGCCCCGACATGACCGCCAACGACACCCTTACCGTGAGTGCTTCCCCCATGAACGCTGCCGCCATGACGGATGCCGCCGTGAAGCCGAAGATGTCCGCCCGCGACGTGAAGGTCTTCTACGGCACCAAGGAGGCGCTGCACGGCGTCTCCGTCGACATCCGCCGCAATGAGGTGCTGGCCCTGATCGGCCCGTCCGGCTGCGGCAAGTCGACCTTCCTGCGCACGCTGAACCGGATGAACGACACGATCGACATCTGCCGCGTGCAGGGCCAGATCCTGCTGGACGACCAGGACATCTACGATCCGCGCCTGGACGTGGTGCAGCTGCGCGCCCGCGTCGGCATGGTGTTCCAGAAGCCGAACCCCTTCCCCAAGTCGATCTGGGACAACATCACCTACGGGCCGAAGCTGCACGGCCTCGCCACCCGCAAGGACGAGTTCGACCACATCGTCGAGGTCAGCCTGAAGCGGGCCGGCCTGTGGAACGAGGTGAAGGACCGGCTGCTGGAGCCCGGCACCGGCCTGTCCGGCGGCCAGCAGCAGCGCCTCTGCATCGCCCGCGCCATCGCGGTCAGCCCCGAGGTCATCCTGATGGACGAGCCCTGCTCGGCGCTCGACCCCATCGCGACCGCCCATATCGAGGAGCTGATCGACGAGCTGCGGGAGAACTTCACGATCGTGATCGTGACCCACAACATGCAGCAGGCCGCCCGCGTCTCCCAGCGCACCGCCTTCTTCCACCTGGGCGACCTGGTGGAGGTGGGCGACACCGAGGAGATCTTCACCAATCCGCGGGACGAGCGCACCCAGGGCTACATCACCGGCCGGTACGGCTGATCATGGCGGCCGAGCATACCGTCAAGGCGTTCGAGCAGGAGCTCCGGCGCCTGACCAACCGCATCTCGCAGATGGGCGGCTACGCCGAGGCCCAGATCGCCGACGCGGTCCAGGCCCTGGTGCGGCGCGACACCGCCCTGGCCGAGCGCATCGTGCAGGCCGACGCCCGGCTGGACGGCTACGAGCGCGAGGTCGAGCACGATGCCGTCCGCGTGCTGGCGCTGCGCCAGCCCATGGGCAGCGACCTGCGCGAGGTGCTGGCGGCGCTGAAGATCTCGGCCGACCTGGAGCGGTCGGGCGACTACGCCGCCAACATCGCCAAGCGCTCGGTGGCGCTGGCGAAGCTGCCGGCCGTGGCGCCGGCGGCGGCGATCCCGCGCATGGGCTCGCTGGTGCGCGACATGCTGCGCGACGTGCTGGACGCCTATGTCGACCGCGACGTGGAGAAGGCCGTCACCGCCTGGCGCCGCGACGCCGAGCTGGACGGTCTCTACACCGACCTGTTCCGCGAGGCGCTGGCGCACATGGCGGCCGACACCGACAGCATCGCCGCCTGCACCCACCTGCTCTTCATCGCCAAGAACCTGGAGCGGGTCGGCGACCACGCCACCAACATCGCCGAGACCATCCATTTCCTCGTCCGCGGCCAGCCGATCTCCGGCACCCGGCCCAAGGACGACCGGACCTGCTTCGAGACCATGCCGCACGCCGCCTCCGGGAGGGCCGCCACGCCATGAGCACCGCCACGAGCACCGCCGCGATGACCGCCGCCGCGACCAAGCCGCTCGTCCTCATCGTCGAGGACGAGGCCGACCTGGTGACGCTGCTGACCTACAACCTCGAGAAGGAGGGCTTCCGCGTCGCCGCCGCCGGCGACGGCGAGGAGGCGATCCTGCTGGCCGAGGAGCAGCCGCCGAACCTGGTGCTGCTGGACTGGATGCTGCCGCTGATGAGCGGCATCGAGGTCTGCCGCCAGCTGCGCCGCTCGCCCGCCACGCGCGAGGTGCCGATCATCATGCTCACCGCCCGGGGCGAGGAGAGCGACAAGATCCGCGGCCTGAACTCCGGCGCCGACGACTACATGTCCAAGCCCTTCAGCCCGGGCGAGCTGATGGCGCGCATCCGCGCCGTCATGCGCCGCGCCCAGCCGGAGCTGAACGAGGAGACCCTCACCTTCGCCGACGTGACGGTGGATCTGGCCGCGCACCGCGTGCGCCGCGCCGGCCGCAGCATCCATCTGGGCCCGACCGAGTTCCGGCTGCTGCGCCACTTCATGCAGAACCCCGGCCGCGTCTTCTCCCGCGAGCAGCTGCTGGACATGGTCTGGGGCCGCGACGTCTATGTCGAGCCCCGCACCGTCGACGTCCACATCCGCCGCCTGCGCAAGGCGCTGAACGAGGGCGACGCGCTCGACATCATCCGCACCGTGCGCTCGGCTGGTTACGCGCTGGATACGGAAGAGGTCTGAGGTTTCCTCCACACGTCATCCCCGCGGAGGCGGGGACCCAGGCATTCCGCTTGCGATCGGCAAAGAAAAAGGGCGCCAATATCACCGTTGGCGCCCTTCCTCGTTCCTGTAGCACGCTCATTACCTGGGTCCCCGCCTCCGCGGGAATGACGGGTAGAAGAATGCGCCAACGCCCCTCACCCCGCCGGCTTCACCGGGGCCTTGGGCTGGGTGCTCCACATCTTGTTCACGATCTTCCAGGCGCCGTCGATCTTGTAGAGCATCAGATAGTCGGTGATGTCGCGGTCGGCCGCCTCCAGCCGCAGCTTCACCCAGGCCATGCGGCCGTCGACGATGTCCAGCGCCAGGACCTCCGCCTTGGTAGGCAGGCCGCGCGGGCGGGTGTTCAGCTTGGCATAGTCGGCCATGGGCGAGATGGTGAGGGTCTGCCGGCCCTCCTTCTCCGCCACGCCCTTCAGGTCGCCGCCCTCCATCATCATGCCGCGGGCGAGGCGTTCCTGGTCACCGTTCTGCCGGCCCCAGAAATAGTCCTCCACCGCCGCCCGCACGCCCTGCTCGTCCGCGCCGAAGCTGGACTCGGCCCGCGCCGCGCCGGCAAGGAGAAGGATGGCGAAGAACGCCGTTGCCGCTGTCTTCATGATCGCACCCTCATGGAAAGGATGGTTTCCCGCTGGTCCGAGGACTTGCCAGCGGCGCGCCAGGGGGTCAAGTAAACACACCGTTACGTCGCGTCAGCATTCGGTAACCAGTTTTTCCCTTGCTGCCGGCGCGGTTTTCCTTCGGCGCCCGGGCCCATGGCGGATTGCCGCGCCCGCTTGCCCCTGGCCCGTCCTCCGCCCTATGGTGCGGCCATGGCAGAGCAACGGGGCACGGGCCCGGAATCCCGCTTCTTCGGCTTCCGCGAGGTCGATCCTGAGCAGAAGACGCCGCTGGTGCGGGGCGTCTTCTCCAGCGTCGCGTCCAGCTACGACGTGATGAACGATTTGATGTCCGGCGGCATCCACCGGCTCTGGAAGAACACATTCGCCGACCTGGTGGCGCCCCGCCCGGGCGAGGCGCTGCTGGACGTGGCCGGCGGCACCGGCGACATCGCCTTCCGCCTGAAGGAGCGGGCGCCGGGCGCGCATGTCACGGTCTGCGACCTGACCGAGGCGATGGTGCGGGTCGGCCGCGACCGGGCCATCGACCGCAACGTGCTGACCGGCATCGACTGGTCGGTCGGCAATGCCGAGGATCTGCCCTTCCCCTCGCGCTCGATGGACGCCTACACCATCGCCTTCGGTCTGCGCAACGTGACCCGCATCGACAAGGCGCTGGCCGAGGCGCGGCGGGTGCTGAAGCCGGGCGGGCGCTTCTTCTGCCTGGAGTTCAGCCGCGTCTCCATCCCGGTGCTGGCGGAGATGTACGACCGCTATTCCTTCTCCGTCCTGCCGCGCCTGGGCCAGGCGGTGGCGGGCGACGCGGAGAGCTACCAGTACCTCGTGGAGAGCATCCGCAAGTTCCCGGACCAGCAGGCGCTCTGCCAGCGTTTGACGGCGGCGGGCTTCCACCGGCCGCGCTACCGCAACCTCAGCGGCGGCATCGCCGCCATCCACTCGGCCTGGCGGGTCTGATGCGCGCCTCGGTGCTCCTGTTTGACGTTCCTCCGTGCGGGCTCGAACTGCCGTCCCCTCCCCCAGGGGGGGAGGGACAGGGAGAGGGGGTACGGGATCGCGGAGCAGTCATCCGCCGTCGAGGACGGGCGCCCGGTTCTGAACCCTCTTACCCCCTCTCCCGGCCCTTCGGGCCACCCTCCCCCCCTGGGGGAGGGGAAGTCCGACGCCGAGCCTGTTCATGATCCGAACCCTGCGCAACCTGTCCCGGCTGGTTACCATCCTGCGGACGCTGGGCCGCCACGGGGCGCTGCTGACCGACGAGATCGGCGACGTGGCGCCCGGGCTGACCTGGGTGCTGCAGCGGCTGAACAACCGCCGCGCCCCCGGCCGCCCCGGCCAGCGGCTGGCGCTGGCGCTGCAGGAGCTGGGGCCGAGCTTCATCAAGCTGGGCCAGGCGCTCTCGACCCGCTCCGACCTGGTGGGCGACGCGGTGGCGGCCGACCTGGCGCTGCTGCGCGACCGGCTGCCGCCCTTCCCCGGCACCCAGGCCCGCGCCATCATCGAGGCGGAGTTGGGCGCGCCGGTCGCGGCGCTCTACCTGACCTTCGAGGACCAGGCGGTCGCCGCCGCCTCCATCGCCCAGGTACATTTCGCCACCACGCCCGATGGCCGCGAGGTGGCGGTGAAGGTGCTGCGCCCAGGCATCGAGGCCGCCTTCCGCCGCGACATCGACCTGATGTACTGGCTGGCCGACCTGGCGCTGCGGGTGCAGCCGCGCCTGAAGCGGCTGAAGCCGGTGGCGGTGGTCGACACCTTCGCCGACATGGTGACCCTGGAGATGGACCTCCGCATGGAGGCCTCCGCCGCGTCGGAGCTGGCGGAGAATTTCCGCGGGGACCCCGGCTTCAACGTGCCGGGCATCGACTGGGACCGCACCAGCCAGCGCGTCATGACCATCGCCCGGGTGCGCGGCATCCCGGTGGACGACGTGCCGAACATCCGCGCCGCCGGCTGGGACCCGGACGAGATCCTGCGCCAGGCGGCGACCGCCTTCTTCAACCAGGTGTTCCGCGACGGCTTCTTCCATGCCGACATGCATCCCGGCAACTGCTTCGTGAACACCGAGGGCGTGCTGACGGCGGTGGATTTCGGGATCATGGGCCGGCTGGACCGCCAGACCCGGCTCTACCTCGCCGACATGCTGCTGGGCTTCCTGAACCGGAACTACCGGCTGGTCGCCGACGTGCATTTCGACGCGGGCTACGTGCCGGCGAACCAGGACCGCGACCGCTTCATGCAGGCCTGCCGCGCCATCGGCGAGCAGGTGCACAACAAGCCGCTGCACGAAATCTCTGTCGGCCGGCTGCTGGCCCAGCTCTTCGCCGTGACCGAGCGCTTCCAGATGGAGACGCAGCCGCAGCTGCTGCTGCTGCAGAAGAGCATGCTCACGGCCGAGGGCGTGGGCCGCACGCTGAACCCCGCCATCAACATGTGGGAGCTGGCGCGGCCGCTGATCGAGCAGTGGATGATCGAGAACCGCGGGCCGGAGGCGCGGCTGGCCAACGCCGCCGAGGCCATCGGCGCCACCGTCGCCCGCCTGCCCGACCTGCTGCGCGACGCCGAGCGCTCCGCCGCCCTGATCGCCAATGGCGGCCTGCCCATCCACCCGCAGAGCATCCTGCAGCTGACCGCCCTGCAGGACCGCCGCCTCGACCGCCAGCTGCGCCCGCTCTGGACCGTGGTGGTGCTGCTGACCCTGGCGCTGGGCATCGTGGCGGCGGCGGGCTGATCTTCCCTCCCTCCGTAGGTCGCATGGAGCGCAGCGCAATGCGACATACCCCGGCCTTGCAGTGTCGCATTACGCCTCCGGCTCTATGCGACCTACAAATCGCGCCCACCCCCTGCCCCGCTTCCCGCGCACCCCACCCCCAACTTTCAAAGTATTGACGCGCCGCACCGCAACAAACGAGGATGCCGGCCCCGTCTTGGGGTAACGGAATTACCGATAGGAGTCCTCGATGCCCGCGCCCGTCGTTGCGGTGGTCGGTGCCACCGGCGCCGTGGGGGTGGAGCTGCTGAAGTGCCTGGAGCAGCGCAACTTCCCCCTGTCCTCCCTTCGCCTCCTGGCCTCGCCGCGTTCGGCCGGCAAGACCATGACCTTCAAAGGCCAGGAGACGACCGTGGAGGCGCTGACCGAGGACAGCTTCCAGGGCGTCGACATCGCCTTCTTCTCGGCCGGCGGGTCCATCTCGAAGAAGTTCGGGCCGATCGCCGCCAAGGCCGGCGCCGTGGTCATCGACAATTCCTCCGCCTTCCGCATGGACCCCGACGTGCCGCTGGTGGTGCCGGAGATCAACCCGGAGGCGGCGCGCGCCCACAAGGGCATCATCGCCAACCCGAACTGCTCCACCATCATCGCCATCACGCCGCTCTGGCCGATCCACAAGCGCAACCGCATCACGCGCTTCATCGCCGCCACCTACCAGGCGGCCTCGGGCGCCGGCGCGGCGGCCATGGAGGAGCTGGAGGAGTCCACCCGCGCCTATCTGGACGGCAAGCCCTACCAGAACAGTGTCCTGCCGCACCCTTACGCCTTCAACCTCTTCAGCCACAACGCCGCGGTCGACCCGGACCACGGCTACAATGAGGAGGAGATGAAGATGGTGAAGGAGACCAAGAAGATCTTCGGCGATCCGGACATCCGCATCTCCGCCACCTGCGTCCGCGTGCCGGTGCTGCGCGCCCATTCCGAGGCGCTGACCGTGGAGTGCGAGCGGCCGATCACGCCGGAGGAGGTCACGGCTCTCCTGAAGGATGCGCCCGGCGTGAAGCTGGTGGACGACCGCGCCGCCAACTACTTCCCCATGCCGAAGGACGCGTCCGGCGCCGACGACATCCTGGCCGGCCGCATCCGCGCCGACCTCAGCGATCCCACGGGCCGCAGCTTCTGCCTGTTCGTCGCCGGCGACCAGCTGCTGAAGGGCGCCGCGCTGAACGCGGTGCAGATCGCCGAGCTGCTGGTGTGACGGCCATGCTCCTTCTCCCCTCGCGGGAGAAGGAGGGACCCATTGCGAAAGCAATGGGGGGGATGAGGGGTGCCGCAAAGCGGCTTTCCGGCGGCTTGTGCATGAGTTGCGCCGGGCTTCGCCCGCCGACCCCTCACCCTCCCACCGCTTCGCGGCGGGGCCCATCCCTCTCCCGCAAGGGGCGAGGGATAGATCACTTCACCCCGCCGGGATCGCCGGCACGCCGGCGAACCAGGGGTGCAGGTGCTGCAGGGCCCCGTAGAGCACCACCGTCACCACCAGCCGCCAGGTGCCGAACTCGGCGGCCGCGCGGGCGAGCGACTGCTTGCCCTGGACGATGGCGGCGAAGGGGACGTTGCCGGTCACCTCTTCGTAGCGCTCCCAGTCCAGGCCTCGCCGGGCGCGGTTCTTGCGGTCGATCAGCACCGAGCCCAGCAGGGCCAGCACGGCCAGAGCGCCGAAGAACAGGAGGCTGGCCACATCGCCGTTCGGCACCATGTGCGCCAGGGCCCAGAGGCCCACGCCCCAGAGGAACGGGTTGCGCGTCACCCGCAGCAGCCCCTGCGCCGGTTCGGCCGAGTGCAGCGCCTTCTCCTGCCCGACCGCACTGGGGTTGCGCACGGTGAGCCCGCCCACGACGAACAGCAGCGCCAGCGGCATCACGGCGATGGGCACCCAGTACTGCCACGCCGCCCGCTCCCACAGCGGCAGGTAGGGCGCGTCGCGCCAGGCCAGGATCAGCCAGGCGAAGGCGGCGAAGGCGATCAGCGAGTAGAGGCCGCGATAGGGCTGTTCCCCCAGCTTGCCGAGGATCGAGTCGCGCAGGCCGGTGCTGGAGATGCCGAAATGCGTCGCCAGCAGGAAGGCCGCCGCCAGCGCCACGTCGAAGATGGTCCCGGTCATGCGGTGCTCCCGCTGGGCGCACGCAGCGGCGCCGATGGGGAAGCGTAGCGTAAGCGCCGGCCACGCGGAAGGTGGGGGGTGGAATGGTGCGGAAGGCTTCACAGCCGTCCAAGCCATCAATACCCGTCATCCCCGCGTTTGCGAAGCTGGCGCGCAGCGCCTAGGCGGGGACCCAGGTAATGAGCGTGCTACAGCCGCTGGTCAGAATGGCGCAAAAGGCGGCCTTGCACCATTTCCTCGATGCTCCGGCGCAAAGGGAATACCTGGGTCCCCGCCTCCGCGGGGATGACGGCAGTGAAGAGCGGTGGCGCTGAAGCCCCGGCCTCACACCACCCCGGCCGGCACCGCGATGCCGCGGCTCTTGCAGGCGGCGGTGAGCGTGTTCAGCAGCAGGCAGGCGATGGTCATGGGGCCGACGCCGCCCGGCACCGGGGTAACGGCGGCGGCGACGCCCATCGCCTCCTCGTACAGCACGTCGCCGCAGAGCCGGGTCTTGCCGGCCGCGGCCGCCGCCGCGTCACGGGCGGGAACACGGTTCATGCCGACGTCGATGATGACGGCACCCTCGCGGATCCAGTCGGCGCGCACCATCTCGGGCTGGCCGACGGCGGCGACCAGTATGTCGGCGGAGCGGCAGACGGCCTGCAGGTTGCGGGTGCGGGAATGGGCGACGGTAACGGTGCAGTCGGCCTGGAGCAGCAGCTGCGCCATGGGCTTGCCGACGATGTTGGAGCGGCCGACCACCACCGCCGACTTGCCGCGCAGGCCGTCGGCGCCCAGCACGTCGCGCAGCAGCATCATGCAGCCCAGCGGCGTGCAGGGCACCAGCCCCGGCAGCCCGACGGCGAGACGGCCGGCATTCACCACATGGAAGCCGTCCACGTCCTTGTCCGGGTCGATGGCGGCCAGCACCTTGGTGCTGTCGATGTGCCGGGGCAGCGGCAGCTGCACCAGAATGCCGTGGATGGCGGGATCGCGGTTGAGAGTGTCGACCAGCGCCAGCAGCTCCGATTCGGAGGTGGAGACATCGAGGCGGTGGGTGACGGAGTGCATGCCGGCGGCGAGCGTCTGCTCGCCCTTGTTGCGGACATAGACCTGGCTGGCCGGGTCCTCGCCGACCAGCACCACCGCCAGGCCGGGCACGAGGTCCTGGCCTTTCAGCGTCGCCACGGCGCCAGCGATGCGCTCGCGCAGGGCCGCCGCATAAGCCTTGCCGTCGATGATGCGTGCTTCCGACATGGGTCGCCTTCCTCAGCTGTCCGTGGCGCCGGGCAGGGCCCGCGCCCAGTCCCCGATCCGTTGCAACAGCGCTGCGCCGTCGCCGGCCACATGTACGATTTTGGAGCGGTCGGTGGAACCGCTGACGATCTCAATGCTGCCCTTCGGCACGCGCCATGCCTTGGACAACAGCGCGACCACCGCCTCGTTGGCCTTGCCGTTCTCCGGCACGGCGGTGACGGCGAGCTTCACCGCCGTGCGGCCGTCGGGCAGCTCCATCAGGCCGGTGGCGGCGGCGCGCGAGGCCCGGGGCGTCACGCGCAAGGTCACGCGCACGCCGCCTGGGGCCGCCTCCACCGGCGGGCGCACGGGCCTAGATGAACTGGAAATTGATGATCAGGCGCTGCAGGGCGAAGATCAGCAGCAGCGCGATGATGGGGGAGATGTCCAGCCCGCCCATGCTCGGCACCACCCGGCGGATGGGGCGCAGCACCGGCTCGGTCAGCCGGTACAGCATGTCGGAGACGGTGTAGACGAACTGGTTGCGCGTGTTGATCACGTTGAAGGCGATCAGCCAGCTCATCACCGCCGAGATGATGAGAATCCACTTGTAGATGTCGAGCACCACGAACAGCAGTTCGAAGATGGTCTGGAGGATCGGCCCCATGGCGCCCTATTCCCGGCATTTGTCACGGCGGACCGAACCCTAATGCGGCCCCCGCCGCCTGTCCAGCCCACCCGGCTGCCCAAGGCGGGGGGCCATCTTTCCGGGGTGCGCGCATCTCCCCGCATGCCCCCTCACCGACAGGCTTGACAGGCAGGGCCGCGATGACCATTATCCCGCCCACTTCGGACGCCACATACCCAGGGCGTTCGCGTGTGGGGCCGTAGCTCAGCTGGGAGAGCGACGCGTTCGCAATGCGTAGGTCGGGAGTTCGATCCTCCTCGGCTCCACCATTCCCTCTCTCGACATGATTGACCGGGAAGCCGCCTTCGGGCGGTCGGTGGCGTGCGCCGGCACGCGCCCCGGTAGCGCCCCCGGTATCGATTGAACCGGGGAGCCCGCATCCCTATGATGCGCCACGCATAACGACCGGCCGCAGAATGCCCACCGAAATCCGCCACATCATCTTCGCGAACGACGAGATCATCCGGGCGGTGGTGGAATACCACAAGCGGACGGCCAACCCGCTGCCGGCGGGCTCCGTGGTGCGCTCGGCACCCGAGAAGTACGAGGACCAGATCCGGCTGGTGCTGCAGATCGACATCGACAGCGGCATGCGCCAGACCCTGATCATCGAGGAGGCGACCTTCGCCGCCGCCCTGATCTTCTTCTGCATGCAGAACAAGATCCCCCTGCCGGCCACCGCCGCCAAAAGCCTGCAGTTCGTCGGCGAGCAGGTGGCCCTGCGGGTGACCAAGGAAAGCGGCCGCAAGGACCGGCGCTGAGCGCCTGAACGGATTGTATCAGTTGTCGATCAGGGGCAACCTTGATGCTGTGCGTGCTTCGACAGGCTCAGCATGAGGGGGATTTAGCTGCTCCCGGCCGAGCTCGCACGGGTCGAGAACGGGAGTGCCTGGAACCAACGTCCCTCATCCTGAGCCTGTCGAAGGACGCACCACCTTGCAGCCTCTCCGACTTCACGGCGCTTCCGGCACCTGTCCTCAGCGCCGCGCCGGGTTCAGCCGCAGCTCGGCCACGCGCACGCCCCGGCTGATCAGGAAGTTGAGCGCCAGGTAGATGGCGCCGGCGATGACGAAGACCTCGACCGGCTGAAAGGTGCGGGACGCGATGGCGCGGGCCGCGCCCGTCAGCTCCATGATGGTGATGGTGCTGGCCAGCGCCGAGGCCTGGACCATCAGGATTATCTCGTTGCCGTAGGCCGGCAGCGCCAGGCGGAAGGCTTGGGGCAGGACGATGCGGCGGTAGGTCTGGGCGGTCGACATGCCGCAGGCCTTGGCCGCCTCCACCTGCCCGAAGGGCACGGCCTGGATGCCGCCGCGGATGATCTCGCCGGTATAGGCGGCGGAGTTCAGCGTCAGCGCGATGATGGCGCACCAGTAGGGCTCGCGCAGCACCGGCCAGAGCATGCTCTCGCGGATCGTCTCGAACTGGCCCATGCCGTAATAGATCAGGAAGATCTGCACCAGCAGCGGCGTGGAGCGGAAGAAGAAGGTGTAGCCCTCGGCGGCCAGCGCCACCGGCCTCACCGACGACAGCCGCATCATGGCGACGCCGATCGCCAGCGCGAAGCCGGCCAGCAGCGACAGCACCACCAGTTGCAGCGTCTTGCCCAGCCCCCCCATCAGGGCCGGCAGGCTGTCGATCACCAGGTCCAGGTTCATGCCGCGCGCCTCACGCCCCGGTTGGCATGCGCCTCGGCCCGGCGGAAGGCGGCGTTCGAGCCGACCGTCATCAGCAGGTAGAGCAGCGCCGCGACCGCGAAGAAGAAGAAGGGCTGCCGCGTGGCGCCGCTGGCCAGGTGCGACATGCGCATCAGCTCGGCCAGTGAGGCGACGGAGATGAGCGAGGTGTCCTTCAGCGTCAGCTGCCAGACATTGCCCAGGCCCGGCAGGGCGTAGCGCAGGGTCTGCGGCACCAGCACGCGGCGGAAGGCCAGGAAGGGCGACATGCCCAGCGCCTTGGCCGCTTCCATCTGCCCCGGCGGCACCGCCAGCACCGCGCCCCGCAGCACCTCGGCCGAATAGGCGCCCGACACGGTGCCGACCGCCAGCACCCCGACCGCGAAGGCGTCCACCTCGACCCGGCCGGAGAAGCCGAACAGCTGCGCCACCCAGGTCACCGCCCCGCTGCCGCCGAAGAACAGCAGCCAAATGATCAGCAGGGCCGGCACGCCGCGCACGATGGTGGTGTAGGCGTCGGCCGCGCCGCGCGCCAGACGGCCGCGCGCCAGCTTGCCCGCCGCCCCCAGGCTTCCCAGGGCGATGCCCAGCAGGAAGGAGGTGACGGCCACCAGGATGGTCATGCCGGCGCCGCGGAGGATCTCGTCCCCCCAGCCGCCGTCGCCGTAGGAGAGCAGGTCCAGCATCAGGGCATCGAGGCGTCGAAGCCGGCCCGCGCCTCGGACAGCCGCTTCAGCGTGCCGTCCTGCTTCATGGCGGTCAGCGCGCCGTTGAAGGCCTCCAGCAGCTTGGTGTCCTCCTTGCGGAGCGCGATGCCCATGCCCTGGCCGAACACGTCGCCATCCAGCCCGGGGCCGAAGGTCTTGGCGTTCTGGCCGGGCTGGCTCTCCAGGAAGGGCTTCCAGGCGATGATGTCGGCCAGCCCCGCGTCGATGCGGTTGGAGGCGAGGTCGAGCGCCAGGTTCTCCTGCGTGTCGTAGCGGCGGATGCTGACCGAATCGCCCAGGTACTTCTCCAGGAAGTTGGCGTGGATGGTCGCCTGCTGCACGCCGACGGTCTTGCCCTTGAGCGCCGTCTTCAGCTTGTCCAGCGCCGCCTGCTCGGCCGGGTCGATCTCGTTCAGGTTCAGGCGCGGCGGCTCGATGACGACCTGCTGCAGCGGATTGTCCTTCAGCGTCACGAAATAGCCGGGCGTGGTCGCGTAGCCCTGGGTGAAAGCCACGGCTTGGCGGCGCTCGTCCGTGATCGACATGCCGGCGATGATGGCGTCGTACTTGCCCGCCTGCAGGCCGGGGATGATGCCGTCCCAGTTCTGCGGCGTGATCTCGCACTTGGCCTCGAGGCGGCGGCACATCTCCTCGACGATGTCGATGTCGAGCCCGATGACCTTGCCGCTCGGGTCGAAATAGTTGAAGGGCGGGTAGGCGCCCTCGGTGGCGATGCGGATGGGGCTGGGCAGGCCGCGCGCGTCGGTCGCCGGCGCGTCATTCTTGTCATCGCCGCAGCCGGCCAGGAGCGCCGCCGCCATGAGGGCCGCCGCCACGATCCGCTTGCTCATACCAATGTCTCCCCAGACCAACTCAAGTTCTTGTTTTATCGCCCATGCGCCCCGCCGCCGCAACGCCGGGACCGCGGCTTTACTTCGTGTGCGCCAGGAACTGGCGGCAGCGCTCGCTGCGGGGATTGCCGAACAGCTCGGCCGGCGTCCCCTCCTCCTCCACCCGTCCCTGGTGCAGGAAGACGACCTTGGAGGAGACCTCGCGGGCGAAGGCCATCTCGTGGGTCACAATCAGCATCGTGTTCCCCTCCTCCGCCAGCTGGCGGATGACGCGCAGCACCTCGCCCACCAACTCCGGGTCGAGCGCCGAGGTCGGCTCGTCGAACAGCATGACCTTGGGCTGCATCGCCAGCATGCGGGCGATGGCCGCGCGCTGCTGCTGGCCGCCGGAGAGATGGCTGGGATAGGCGTCGCGCTTCTCGTACAGACCGACCTTCTGCAGCAGCGACTCGGCCCGCGCCACCGCCTCCGCCTTCGGCACGCCCATCACATGGACCGGCGCCTCGATGACGTTCTCCAGCACGGTCATGTGGGTCCAGAGATTGAAGTTCTGGAACACCATGCCCAGGCGCCGGCGAATCTGGTCCACCTGGCGGCGGTCGGCAGGGCAGGACTTGCCGTGGCGGTCCTTCTTCATGCCGATCAGCTCGCCCGTGACCCAGACCCGGCCCTCGTCCGGCATCTCCAGCAGGTTGATGCAGCGCAGGAAGGTGCTCTTCCCCGAGCCCGACGAGCCGATCAGCGAGATGACGTCGCCGTCGCGCGCCGTCATCGAGACACCCTTCAGCACCTCCAGCTGGCCGAACCGCTTGTGCAGATCCTCCACGACAATGGCGTGCGCGGCGGGATCGGGGACGCTGGCAGGCAGGGCGGCGGTGGACATGTTGGCGGAACGGTCCCGGCATGGACTTGGAAGCGCCAAGGCTATCGCGCGGGCGCCCTGGCCGGAAGCCCCTTTCCTCAGCCGATCCGGCCGATTTCCCGAGCCCTGCCAGCCGAACATCTCCCCCATGAGCACAACAACGGCGCGTGTCGCGCACAAGGGTGTGGCAAGCTCACTCGTTCGGGCTATAACGGACCGGCGGCACGAGAACAGGAACCCCGGCCCATCATGAGCCTCCAGCCCGGCCCCAACCGCAGCACGCACTTCATCTTCGAGCACAAGGTCTTCACCGTGCAGAACTGCCGCTTCGTCCTGTCCAAGGCGACGGAGGAGCCGGTGATGCGGATGATGCTGGGCAAGCTCGAGGTCGAGGTGCCGATCTCCAAGATCTGCACCGAGTTCAAGATCGAGCCGAAGAGCTTCGACGGGCAGCTGCTGGACATGGCCGCCAAGGGGCTGAAATATGTCCGCGAGATCCGCCCGGGCGACACCATCCCCAACGAGCTGATCGACGGCACCGCCTCCTGGCGGGTCGAGGACAAGCACTACCAGATCGCCCACGGCCGCCTGACGGTGCAGCTGGTCACCTGGCTGACCGGCGGCGAGACGGTGATCTCCTCGCCCGAGCAGCTGGCCCAGATCGTCGAGGACCCGCTGACCAAGCAGCGCGTGCACGACGCCTTCAAGATGATCGCCAACAAGCTGTCGCTCTCCGGCGACGGCGAGGAGGAGGTCGGCAAGCGCATCGAGAAGCTGGCGAAGGAGCTGTCCTACGTCGAGGCGCTGCGCGAGCGGGCCCAGGGGCTGCACGCCATCCGCAAGGGGCTGGAGGTCGCCCACCGCCTCTATGGCCGCGAGCGGCAGACGAAGGAGGAGATCGTGCGCATGCAGACCCTCTGCCTGCCGCCGATCACCGACATGGAGCAGCGCTTCGCCCAGGTCGACGCCCAGACCGGCGAGATCCTGGTGATGCTGAAGAGCTTCGAGCAGAATGTCGGCTACATCCGCGAGATGCGTGACGACCTGCACCAGGCGCTGATGCCCTGGGACGAGGTGGTGGACGAGTGGCAGACGGTGGGCGAGGAGAAGGGCGCCGAGATGGATGCCATCCTCAAGAAGACCTACCATTTCCTCGCCAAGAAATTCAGCCAGGCGAGCCACTGGCGCCTGCCCGCGCGCAAGCCGCCGCGCTGAGCCCTTCCCACCGATGGCATTTGCGCCGCGCCCCCCATCCGGGTAGTTTCCTACGAAATAGTAGGAAACGGGTCGGGGGGTGTCGCTCATGCGGTTGGGACGCGCGTTCGCGCGGGCATTGGTGCTGGCCGCCGCCCTCGCCCTGCCCGCAGCCGCGAATTCCGCCGAACCGCCGCCGGCCGAACCGCTGTTGCCCGAACCGCTGTTGATCGTCGGCGACAGCGCCTATCCGCCCTATGCCTATCTGGACCGCAACGGCGAGCCCGCCGGCGTCTATGTCGAGATCCTGCGCGAGGCGCTGGCCCGCCTGCCGGGCCACCCCGCCCGCATCGAGCTGATCCCGTGGAAGCGGGCGCTGCGGGCGGTGGAGACCGGCACCGCCACCGCCGTCTTCCCGCCCTACCGCTGGACCGAGCAGCGCCCCTGGATGGAGTATTCCGAGCCGATCCTGACGGAGACGCTGGTCGTCGTCTGCCGCCGCGAGGTGCCGGGCCTGGACGTGCGGGGCTATCCCGAGGGCTTCGCCGGGCTGCGCTTCGTCAACAATCTGGGCTTCCTCGGCGCCGGACCCGGGCTGCTGCGCATGGTGGCCGCCGGGACGGTGGGCATGGTGGAGGTCCCGGGCACGCCCGAGGCGGTGCAGCGCCTGCTGGACGGCCGCGCCGACTGCACGGTCAACGACCGGCTGGCGGTCGAGGCGGCGCTGGCGTCGCTGGAGGTGGGGGCGTCCGCCGCGGACAAGCTCGTCGTGGCCGGCGAGGTCAGCCGCGCCGACGGCCATCTCGGCTACCGGAAGGGCGACGCGTCCCCGGCCGTGGCGGCCTTCCGCACGGCGCTCGACCAGGTGCTGCGCGACATGAAGCGCGAGGGGCGCATCGACGCGCTGCTGCACCGGCGCCGCCCCGGCGTCGCCCTGCAGGGGCGGTGACCCCGCCGCAATGACCCCACACGCGGCGGGTGGATTGAGAACGACTCTCAAAGTGCCTTGACTTCCGACGGTGCGGGCCGCAGGGTGCCGCCACCTGTGAGAACGGTTCTCAAAGAACCGGAGCCACCCCTAGGGAGTGTCCCATGCGTCTCTTCCCGCGCCGTACCCTGCTCGCCGCCGCCGTCGCCCTGGGCGCGGCCCCGTTCCTGGCCGTGGGCGCCGCCCACGCCGCCGGCGAGGTCAACGTCTACTCCTCGCGCCACTACGACACCGACCAGCAGCTCTACAAGGCCTTCACGGCCAAGACCGGCATCAAGGTCAATTTGATCGAGGGCAAGGACGACGAGTTGATCGAGCGCATCAAGGCCGAGGGGCGCAACAGCCCGGCCGACGTGCTGGTGGCGGTCGATGCCGGCCGCCTGTGGCGCGCCCAGGAGGCGGGCGTGCTGCAGCCGGTGAAGAGCGAGACGCTGGAGAAGCTGATCCCCGCCCAGTTCCGCGAGCCGCAGGGCCACTGGTTCGGCCTGTCCAGCCGCGCCCGCGTCATCGTCTACAACAAGGACAAGGTGAAGCCGGCCGAGCTGTCCAGCTACGAGGATTTGGCCGACCCGAAGTGGAAGGGCCGGCTGCTGGTGCGCTCCTCCACCAACATCTACAACCAGTCGCTGACCGGTTCGATCCTGGCCGCCGCCGGCCCTGAGAAGACCGAGGCCTGGGCCAAGGGCATCGCCGCCAACCTCGCCCGCCCGCCGCAGGGCGGCGACACCGACCAGCTGAAGGCGGTCGCGGCCGGCGAGGGCGACCTCGCCATCTCCAACACCTACTACCTGGCCCGGCTGGTGGCCTCGCAGAAGCCCGAGGACAAGGCCGTGGCCGACAAGCTGGCCGTGTTCTTCCCCAACCAGAAGGACCGCGGCACCCATGTGAACATCAGCGGCGCCGCCGTCGCCGCGAACGCGCCGAACAAGGCCGACGCGGTGAAGTTCATCGAATTCCTGGCCGGCCCCGAGGCGCAGAAGATCTTCGCCGACGGCAACTACGAGTTCCCGGTCGTGGCCGGCACGCCGCCGCACGCGGTCGTGGCCGCCTGGGGCACCTTCAAGGCCGACCCGCTGAACGCGGCGATCTACGGCAAGAACAACGCCGAGGCGCTGAAGATCATGGACCGCGCCGGCTGGAAGTGAGCCGGAGCGCATAGGCCGAGGTGACGGGGCGCGTCCGGGAGACCGGGCGCGCCCCTCGTCTTTTCAGGCCTCGGCGTCCAGCAGGAAGATCGCCTCCACCGGCTGGCCGAACAGCCGCCCGATCTTCAGCGCCAGCGGCAAGGACGGGTCGTACTTGCCGGTTTCGATGGAGTTGACGGTCTGCCGCGACACGCCCAGCCGCTCGGCGAGGTCGGCCTGCGACCAGCGCCGCTCCGCCCGCAGCACATGCAGCCGGTTCTCCATCACACATACCTCCGGGCCGCCACCATCCAGCCGACGCCGCCGGCGAGTAGCATGACCGGGATGATCCAGACGATCCCCACGAGGTCCGTCCGCAGCTGATGCTCCAGCAGGCCCACGATGGCGGCGACCAGCATGGCGACGTTGACCGCGTACCGGCAGGCCAGCGACTCCATGCGGCGGTACAGCTCGTCCTGTCGCGCCGAGAAGCGGAACAGGAAATAGGCCGCCAGGAAGACGGGCAGCAGCGGCGACAGGATGAACAGGATGTTGGCGGCCGTCAGCGGCACCTGGTCCATGCGCTGGAAATAGGCGTTGCCGAACCCGGCCAGGAAGCCGGCGAGGCCGAAGCCGGCCATCGACCAGGCGAGGTCGCGGCGCTCCTCCCTGCCCAGGCTGGACCAGCGGAAGTTCATGCCGTTGGGCGTCAGTTCGGCCATGGCCGTTTTCCTTCAGGGATTGAGGCAGATGGAATGGGCGGCGATGGTGCCGACCAGGGACAGGCTGCGCTGCGCCAGCGACAGGACGCCCTCGATCCGGGCCTCCTCCCGCGCCAGCCGGTCGTCGTTGGCGTCGGCGCCGGTGGCGTAGCCCAGCCCGAAGAAGCCCAGGCAGACGGCCAGCGCCGCCAGCCTCGTGTTTCCGCCCTGTCGTGTCGGGTGCGATCCGGGTCTCATGTGACAAGCACTTTCGTCTGAATGACAAGCACGCTTGTCACACTGACAAGGGTGCACGTCTATGTCAAGGATACTTGTCACCCTGAAGCGCGAAGCCGGGTGCGGCCATGCGCCCGCACCTGGAAAGGCGCTGCCCCTTGCATTCGCCCCGTCGCTCATCCATGAGTCCTGGTGATCCGGGGTGCCGGCCTCCGCCGGCTGAGATCACACCCGTGGAACCTGATCCGGGTCATTCCGGCGAAGGGAGGTCGTCATTCCCATCGAAATTCCCTCCGGGGCCAAACCGAAGATCACCGTCGTCGGGGCCGGCATCGTCGGCCTGTCCATCGCCTGGCGCCTGGCCTCGGCCGGCTGCCGGGTCGACGTCTTCGACAAGGGCGAGGCCGGGCACGGTGCCACCCACGCCGCCGCCGGCATGCTGGCCGCCGCCATCGAGACCGAACCGGGCGAGCAGCCGCTGCTGGACCTCACGCTGGAGAGCCAGCGCCGCTGGCCGGGCTTCGCGGCCGAGCTGGAGGCGGCGTCCGGCCTGTCGGTCGGCCTGCGCACCGACGGCACGCTGCAGGTGGCGCTGACCCGCGACGATCTGGAGCTGCTGCGCTCCAGCTACGAGTTCCAGAAGGGCCTGGGCCTGAACATCGCCTGGCTGACCGGGACCCAGGCGCGGGAGATGGAGCCCTACCTGAACCCGCGGGCCGCCGCCGGCGTCCACAGCCCGGGCGACGGGCAGGTCGACAACCGCGCCGCCGCCGCGGCATTGCGGCTGGCGCTGCTGAAGGCGGGCGGCGAGCTGCACGAATATACCGAGGTCGAGGCGATCGAGGTCGAGGGCGGCCGGGTACGGGGCGTTCAGGTGGCGGAGCGGCTGCACCCGGCCGATGTGGTGGTGCTGGCCGCCGGCGCCTGGTCGCGCGGCATCCCCGGCCTGCCCATCGCCGCCCAGCCGCCGGTGCGGCCGGTGAAGGGGCAGATGCTCAGCGTCGCCATGGACCCGGGCGACCCGCTGCTGCGCCACGTCGTCTGGGCGCCGAAATGCTATCTGGTGCCGCGCCGCGACGGCACGCTGATCGTCGGCGCCACGACCGAGGAAAAGGGCTGGGACGACCGGCTGACCGCCGGCGGCGTGCTGGCGCTGCTGGAGGCCGCCTGGCGCGCCCTGCCCGGCATCGAGGAGCGGCCGATCCAGGAGATGTGGACCGGCTTCCGCCCGGGCTCGCGCGACGACGCGCCGATCCTGGGCTTGGCACCCGAGGCCGACGGGCTGGTGCTGGCGACCGGCCACCACCGCAACGGCATCCTGCTGGCGCCGGTCACCGCCGACCTGATCGCCGAGCTGGTGCTGACCGGCCGCGCCGACCCGCTGGTGGAGCGCTTCGGCATCGGCCGCTTCGCCCGGGCGGGCGCATGACGGGGGACGCGCGCATGATGAAGGTGAACGGCAAGCCGCGCGACCGCGCCGCGGGGCCGCTGTTGGCCCTGCTGGCCGAGGAGGGTGTCGCCCCGGACGCGCGCGGCGTGGCGGTGGCGGTGAACGGGGCGGTGGTGCCCCGCGCCCGCTGGGGCGGGCATGCCCTGGCCGAGGGCGACGAGATCGAGATCGTGAAGGTGCTGCAAGGTGGCTGAGGACAAACTGACGATCGGCGGCCGGGAGTTCGCCTCCCGCCTGTTCCTGGGCACGGCCGGCTATCCCAACCAGCAGGTGTTCCTGGACGCGCTGGACGCGTCGGGGGCGGAGATCGTGACCGTCTCCATCCGCCGGGTGGACTTGGAGGGCGGGGCCGAGGGGCTGCTGGAGCTGCTGTCCGCCCGCAGGCGCTGGCTGCTGCCCAACACCGCCGGCTGCGCCACGGTCAAGGACGCGGTGCTGACCGCGCAGTTGGCGCGCGAGGCGCTGGAGACGAACTGGATCAAGCTGGAGCTGATCGGCGACCGCGAGACGCTGTACCCGGACGTGGAGCAGCTGCTGCGCGCGGCGGAGCAGCTGGTGGCCGACGGGTTCACCGTCCTGCCCTACTGCACCGACGACCCCATCGTCTGCCGCCGCCTGGCCGATGTGGGCTGCGCCGCGGTGATGCCGCTGGGCGCCCCGATCGGCACCGGCCTGGGCATCCTGAACCCCTACAACATCGAGACGATCTGCGCGCGCTCCGAGGTGCCGGTCGTGCTGGACGCCGGCATCGGAACCGCGTCGGACGCGGCGCTCGCCATGGAGCTGGGCTGCGCGGCGGTGCTGCTGAACACGGCCGTGTCCAAGAGCACCGACCCGGTGCGCATGGCCGCCGCCATGCGGCACGGCGTGGAGGGAGGCCGGCTGGCGCGGCTTGCCGGCCGCATCCCCAAGCGCCTGCGGGCCGAGGCCTCCAGCCCCGAGCTGGGCCTGATCGGCACGTGATCCCGTCACCGCCCCTGCTGCTGATCACCGACCGCCTGCAGGCGCGCCGCCCCTTGCCCGATCTGCTGGACGCCGCCTTCGCCGCGGGGTGCCGCTGGGCCAGCCTGCGCGAGAAGGACATGGACCCGGCCGGGCGGGCGGCCCTGCTGCGCGAGCTGATGCCGGTGGCGCGGCGGCACGGGGCGGTGCTGACGGTGCATGACGATGCGGACGCGGCGCGTGAATGCGACGGGCTGCACCTGCCGGGCGGCGGCGACGTGGCGGCGGCGCGGCGCGCGCTCGGGCCGGGCAAGCTGGTCGGCCTGTCCTGCCACGGCGTCGGCGAGGTGACGGCGCTGGGGCTGCTGCGCGCCTCGGGCGACACGGCCCACGTGCCCGACTACGTCACCCTCAGCCCCATCTTCGCCAGCGACAGCAAGCCGGGATACGGCCCGATGCTGGGCTTCGGTGCGCTGTCGGAGGCCGCCCGCTCCGGCATCCCCGTGCTGGCGCTGGCCGGGGTGGAGGCGGACAATCTCGCCGCCTGCCTGCGCTCCGGCGCCGCCGGCGCCGCCATCATGGGCGGGATCATGCGGGCCGACGACCCGGGCGCCGCCATGCGCGGGCTGCTGTCCTCTATGCGGGCCCCTATGCGGAACGCCTGAGCCCGGCTAGGATCGCCGCCCGACCCGATCCCGAGCGCCGCCCTTTGGACCTCATGACCGCAGACCCGCAGACGGGATTCCAGGAGGCCGACGGCCGCCGCTGGTTCATCGACAACATCACCGGCAAGCTGGACCAGTGCGCCGCCGACCGGATCGGCCGCGAGGAGACGGTCGGACGCGAGAGCCGCACCAACATGCGCACCCGCGCCCTGGTCTATGCGCTGCTGAAGGCGCTGGGCCTCAACACGGTGCTGCCGGCCAACCCGGTGCGGCGCGACATCCGGGGCATCGGCCTGTCGGACCTGGAGATCTACGCCAAGCCCCTGTCCGACCTGTTCGGCTACCGCAATACCTTCTACCACCGGCGCCCGCGCCTGGACGTATCGAACGCCGAGTCCTGCGCGCTCTGGGCCGGGCTGGACTTCATCACCTCCTCCGACGTGTTCGAGCATGTGCCGCCGCCGGTGCGCCGCACCTTCGCCAATTGCCGCCGCATGCTGAAGCCGGGCGGGGTCATGGTCTTCACCGTCCCCTACACCTTCGGCCCGACGGTGGAGCATTATCCCGACCTGCACCGCTGGCGCGTGCGCAAGCGGCTGTTCGGCAAATGGGTGCTGGAGAACGTCACGGCGGACGGGCGCCGCTGGGTCCGCGACGACCTGGTCTTCCACGGCGGCCTCGGCAGCACCATCGAGATGCGCGTGTTCGGGCTGGAGGACCTCAAGGCCGACCTGCTGGCCGCCGGCTTCAAGTCGGTCGAGATCGTCGAGGAGGACGTCCCCCTCTACGGCATCTGGAACCGCCACGAACGCTGGAGCCTGCCCATCATCGCGCGGGCGTGAGGCGCCTTATCCTTCTCCCCTTGCGGGAGAAGGATGGGGCCCCAAGCCCAAGGCTTGGGGAGGATGAGGGGTGGACCAGCGAAGCTGGGCCTTCTCGACGGTTCAGCTTGGCACGGGTGGTGAGAACGTCGGGCTGCCGCCCGCCGACCCCTCACCCTCCCACGCCGTCGGCGCGGGGCCCATCCCTCTCCCGCAAGGGGAGAGGGATGAAGGCGGCCTTTCCGGCGAATGGGAAACCGCGGTCAGACCGTCGCCGCCTCCAGGTGCCGGAACTTCGCCTCGCGGCCGAAGAAGCGGGTGGCGAGGCGGGTGATGGGCTCGGGGTTGCCGGTGGTGTGGAAGGTGACCGGCCCCTGCCCCGTGCTGTCGAACTCCGGATGGCGGTCGAGATAGGCGCGCAGGCTCTTGGCGGTCAGCGAGGGCTGGCACAGCACCTCGACCCCCGCCGGCAGCGCCTCGACGAAGGCGTCGGACACCAGCGGGTAGTGCGTGCAGCCCAGCATGACCGCGTCGGGCGGCACCCCGTCCAGCTTGCGCATCAGCCCCTGGGCGTAGCGGCGCACCGTGGCGCGGATCTCGGCCTCCGGCGCGTCGCCCTCGATGAGGCGCACCAGCTCGGGGCAGGCCTGCTGCACGACCCGCACCTCCGGCGCGCGCTTGCCGATCTCCACCGGATAGGCCCGGCTCAGCACCGTGCGGCGGGTGGCGAAGATGCCGACCGTGCGCGGCTCGCCGGCATGGGCGCTCGCGGGCACGTCGGCCATCCAGGGCACGCCGGTGATCGCCTCGACCATCGGCACCAGCACGCCCAGCACGCGCTTCTTGGGGTGGGCGTGGGGCAGCCAGGTCTGCTGCAGCCGGCGCAGCGCCTGGGCCGAGGCCGTGTTGCAGGCCAGCACGACCAGGTCGCAGCCCAGCCCGAACAGGCTCTCCACGCTCTGCACCGTGAAGCGGTAGATCTCCTCCGGCGTGCGGTTGCCGTAGGGCGCGTTGGCGTGGTCGCCCAGATAGGTGAAGCCCTGCTCCGGCAGCCGCTCCGCCAGGGCCCGCAACACCGTCAGCCCGCCATGTCCCGAATCGAAGACGCCGATCATGCCCGCCATCCTTGCCGTGAGGCACGGTTTACCACGCCGCCGGGGCAAGGGAAGGGCATTCGCCGTGACAGCTTGGGATGAAGCGCGGGATGGGTACCCCCAGCATCTTGCACGCCGCGCGGCCTTGTGCCTAAGTGCCGCCCCGACGCCGTCCCACGATCCACCTGGGACATCCATTGGGGACGGCCGGACAGGGAAGAGTCGATCCGTGAAGCGTGTCTCCGCCGTCCTCGCCGCCGCCCTCCTCCTGACCGCCGGCGCCGCCACCGCCCAGCAGCCGCAGCAGCCCGCAGCACCGAAGCCTGCCGCGCCCGCCGCCGCACCGGCGACGCCGCAGTCCGCGCCTCAGGCCGCCCCGCAGAAGATCAGCTGCGTGCCGCCGAAGGACCTGCCGGTGCCGCCGGACGGGCGCAAGGCGACCGAGGCCGAGATGCAGAGCGCCCGCGTGGCCTTCCAGGCCTATGTCGACCAGGGCCAGAACTTCGTCGACTGCATCGAGACGGTGCAGCAGAGCAACGGCGGCACCCTCAGCGTCGCCGACTATCTGCGGCTGGTGAAGATCCAGGACGACATGATCGGCAACATGCAGCTGCTGGCCGCCCGCTTCAACGAGCAGCTCCGCCTGTTCCGCACCAAGGGTCAGTAAGGGCCGGCGCCGGTCCACGTAGGTCGCATGAAGCCGCAGGCGTAATGCGACATTCCACGGCCGGGGCGCGTCGCATTGCGGCTTCGCCTCCATGCGACCTACGATCCGGCTACGATCAGGCTCAACGCCTTAGTGGCACCACATCTCGCCATCGGGGCCCGGGTGGCAGCATTGCACGCCCAGCCCCTGGCGCTCGCGCACCAGCTTCTCCCAGTTGGCCAGCGCCTGGGCACGCAGGTTCGCCGCCTCCGGCGCGCCCGACTCCACCGGCGCCTGAACGGCGGCCGCGGCGGCCGCGGCGGCGGCCGGGTCGTCCTTGGCGGCGGCGTCCTTCATGCGCTCCAGCGCGCGCTCATGGTCGGCCTGGGTGCAGTCCGCCCCCTCGAACAGCTTGCCGCACTCCTCCTGGGCGGAGGCCGGGACGGCGGTGAGGCCCAGGCACAGCAGGGCCAGGGCGGCGACGGCGGAAAGGCGCATCAATAGGGCTTCCGGTCAGGAGTTCGGCTGGGTGGCGGCGTTCTCGAGCCGGTAGTAGAGGCCGTTCTCGTCCTCCGCCGAGATGCGCAGCGTGCCCTTCAGATTCACCATGTCGTAGGTGAAGGCGACCGGCTCGGTCGTGCGCACCTCCACCAGGTCGGCGGAACCCGGCGGCGGGCAGAAGGGGCAGCTGGGAGCCAGCGCCGACAGCAGGAAGTGCGTCGTCTTCTCCTTCTGCTCCAGCGGGATCATGAAGCCGCCGATCAGCAGCTCCTTGCCGTCCAGCGCCTTCACCGCGTCGCCGAAGACCGCCTTGGTGCGCAGCTTGCCCTTGACCAGCGACTGCTCCTCGCGGACGTCGGCGATCTTGTCCCAGCCAAGCGTGGCGCGCGGGATGGCGTTGGGATTGTTCGGCTCGGCCTGGCTCGGGCGCGGCGGCGCCGGCCGCGTCTCCTGGGTCAGCGCCAGGGCGGAGCCCGACACCAGCAAGGCGGCGGCCAGCAGGGAGGCGGCGATACGGGACATGGGACGGACCCTCACGATGCGGGAAGCTCAGCCGCGCGACAGCACGGACGACACGTCGGCGCGGTGGACCTGGATGGCCGGCAGCAGCGCCGCCAGGACCGAGATGCCCACCGCCAGCAGGAACAGATACGCCTCTTCGGCCAGGAAGAGGAAGCCCGTCATGCCCAGATCCTGCGCCTGGGGCACCAGCCGCCCCGCCAGCTCCGCCGCCGCATGGCCGATCGCCATGCCCAGCAGCGTGCCGGCCAGGCTGACGATCAGGCTCTCGGTCAGCAGCTGCGCCACCAGGTTGCCGCGCGTGGCGCCGAGGCTGCGCATCACCGCCAGGTCGTAGCGGCGCGCCTGGGTGCTGTTGTAGAGCGCGATGAAGACGCTGAGCGCGGCGCTGCCGATCAGCAGCAGGCCGAAGGCGCGGGCGGCGTCGAAGCCGACGCCCAGCAGCGACAGCAGCCGGGTCAGCTCGGTCGCCGGCGAGGCCGACTGCATCTGGCTGCCCTCGTTGATCTCGCGCGGCAGCCGGGCGGCGGCCAGCGGCGACTTGTAGCGGATCAGCAGGGCCGTGACCTCGCGCGGCTCGACATGCGCATGGGCATGATCCTCGGCGTGGTGATGGTCGTCACCCTCGGCGTGGTCATGGTCGTGGGCATGGTCGTCCCCGCCCAGCTTGCCGCCGCCCTTGCCGTGGTCGTGGTCGTGATCATGGTCGTGGCCCTTGGCGGTCGCCTTCCGGGACGCCTCGGCCTTCGCGGGCTGGGGCGCGGGCGGGACGGCGGTCGCCTCCGCCTTCGGATCGGCGTCGTGGTGGTGGACGTCGTGGACATGCCAGACGCTCTCCACCGGGGTCAGCACCAGCCGGTCGACCACGCCGCCGGTGGGCTTCAGGATGCCGGTGACGGTGAAGGGCATGTCGGCATGCTCGCCTCCCATCGGCCCGCCGCCGCCCATGCCGTGGCTGCCGACGAAGCTGTCGCCGACCTTCAGGTTGGTCTCGCGGGCGACCTTGGCGCCCAGCACCGCCTCCATCTGCCGGCCGTAGAGGGCGCCGTCCGCCAGCACGGCGCCGGCCTGGGTGAGGTAGTCGTGGGTGGTGCCGACGATGCGGAAGCCGTTGAAGCTGTCGCCCATGGCGAGCGGGATGGCGCTCTTGACCAGCGGGTGGGCGGCGAGCTTCTCGGCCTCGGCCAGCGGGATGTTCCCGGTGGGCACGTCAATCTGGTAGAGCGCCGAGAGGATCAGCTGCATCGGGCTGCCCTTGGCGCCCACCACCAGATCCACGCCCTCCGCGTCGCGCGACAGGCGCCGCTCCAGCTGCGTGCCGGCCAGCAGCAGGAAGACGATGGTGGCGACGCCCAGCGACAGCAGGGCCAGGTTCAGCGCCGTGTTCAGCGACCGCTGGCGCAGGTAGGCGAGGCTCAACGAGACGAGGTTCATGCCGCCGCCCTCCGGGGCTCGTCCAGGTCCAGCCGGTCGGGGAAACGGTCCTTCAGCCGCTGGTCGTGGGTGGCGATCACCAGCGTGGCACCGGCCGCCCCGGCGCGCTCCAGCAGCAGCTCCAGCACCTTCGCGCAGTTGGCGTCGTCCAGGGCGGAGGTCGGCTCGTCCGCCAGAATCAGGCGGGGCCGGTTCACCACCGCCCGGGCGATGGCGACGCGCTGCTGTTCGCCGAGCGACAGCTCGTGCGGCTTGGCGCCCAGCCGGTCGCCCAGGCCGACGCCGGCCAGTGCGTCGCGCACGGCGTTCGCGTCCTGCGGCAGTCCGGCCAGCCACTGGGCCAGCCGCAGATTGTCGGCGATCGACAGCGCCGCCACCAGATGCAGCGTCTGGAAGACGATGCCCAGCGTGCGGCCGCGGAACCGGTCCTGCGCCGTGCCCGAGAGCGCCCAGACATCCTGCCCGGCGACGCGCACCGTTCCCTCGGTCGGACGCCGCAGACCCGCCAGCGCGTGCATCAGCGTGGTCTTGCCCGACCCGCTGGGCCCCAGCAGCAGGCTGTGCCGCCCGGCGGGCAGGCTCCAGCGCGGCAGCTCCAGCACCGTGCGCCCGCCGATGACATGGCGCAGCCCCTCGATCTCGATCAGCGTCTCGGCCACTGCCCACTCCCCGGAAATTCGCCGAAAGTTATGGGGATGGCGGAGGGGAGCCGCAAGGGCGGTAACGCGGCGGTTACAGAGGCGGGCGCCCTTATCCTTCTCCCCTTGCGGGAGAAGGAGGGACCCGTTGCGATAGCAACGGGGGGATGAGGGGTGGACCGGCCGCAGGCCGGGCCTTCTCGATGACTGTTCTTTGCACGGAGGTTGAGAACGTCCGGCTGCGCCGTCCGACCCCTCACCCTTCCCACGCTGCGCGTGGGCCCCTTCCCTCTCCCGCAAGGGGCGAGGGAAAGTGGCGCTTCACCCCCGCAGCAATTCCTCTACGAACGCCGGCACCAGCTCCGTCGCCGGACCCTCGCGGCGCTGCTCGAACAGGGTGGCGCCGGCCGAGGGCTCCAGGTTCAGCTCCAGGGTGCGGGCGCCGGATGCCCGCGCCTCCTGCACGAAGCCGGCGGCGGGGTAGACGTTGCCGGAAGTGCCGATGGAGACGAAGAGGCCGCAATCGCCCAGCACGCCGTAGATGCGCTCCATCTCCAGTGGCATCTCGCCGAACCAGACGACGTGCGGGCGCAGCGTGCCCGGCATGCCGCAGCGCGGGCACACCGTCCCGACGTCCAGATCCTCGCGCCACTCATGGATGCTGCGGCACATGGTGCAGCGGGCCTTCAGCAGCTCGCCATGCATGTGGATCAGGTTGCGGCTGCCGGCGCGGTCATGCAGGTCGTCGATGTTCTGCGTGACCAGCAGCATCCCGCCCGGCCACTCCCGTTCCAGCCGGGCCAGCGCGTGGTGGGCGGCGTTGGGCTGCACCTTGGCGTCCAGCAGGCCGCGGCGGCGGGCGTTGTAGAAGCCCTGGACCTTGCACGGGTCGCGCTGGAACGCCTCGGGCGTGGCGACGTCCTCGATCCGCACCGTCGCCCAGATGCCGTCGGCGTCGCGGAAGGTGTGCAGCCCCGACTCCCGGCTGATGCCGGCGCCGGTCAGGATCACGATGGGCTCGGTCTTCGGGATATGCAGGGTCATGCGGGCGAGCTTGTCATGACGGCGGTGGCCCCTTCAAGCGGCGGCCCCTTCAAGCGGCGGAACGCCGCTGCTAGGGTGCGGGCGTCTCAGCCCGTGGGAACAGCGCGCCATGCCCGAAATCTCCGTCCTTTTCGTCTGCACCGGGAACATCTGCCGCTCGCCCACCGCCGACGGGGTGTTCCGGCACAAGGTGCGGGAGGCCGGGCTGGAGGGCCGGGTGCGGGTCGACGGCGCCGGCACCCACGCCTACCACGTCGGCGAGGCGCCCGACCCGCGCACGGTCGCCTGCGCCAAGCGGCGCGGCTACGACCTGTCGCCGTTGCGGGCCCGCAAGGTGGCGGCGGCCGACTTCCGCACCCACGACCTGATCCTCGCCATGGACCAGGGTCACCGCCGCATCCTGGAGCGCCTCGCCCCGGACGCCGAGGCCCGCTCCCGCATCCACCTGTTCACCGACTTCCTGGAGGGGCGCTGGAAGGGCGCCGACGTGCCCGACCCCTATTACGGCGAGGAGACGCACTTCACGGAGGTGCTGGACATGGTTGAGGCGGGGGCCGACGCGCTGCTGGCGGAGGTGCGGCGGCTGGAGCGGCGGCCCGGCTGAGGCTTGGTAGCACCCGTCGGGAGTGGTAGCTTCGGCCCCTGCCCGCGCCCATATGAGCGCAGCTTCCCGGCACCTTGCGCGCGATCTCCATGCCCGACATCAATGAAGCCCCGAGTTCCGCCGTCACGCCGATGATGGCGCAGTATCTGGAGATCAAGCGGCAGCACCCGGACTGCATGCTGTTCTACCGGATGGGCGATTTCTACGAGCTGTTCTTCGAGGACGCGGTCCAGGCGGCGCGCGCGCTGGACATCACGCTGACCAAGCGCGGCCTGCATCTGGGGGAGGAGATCCCCATGTGCGGCGTGCCGGTGCACAGCCATGAGAGCTATCTGTCGCGCCTGATCCGCCAGGGCTTCCGCGTCGCCATCTGCGAGCAGACCGAGGACCCGGCCGAGGCGAAGAAGCGCGGGTCGAAGTCCGTCGTCCGGCGCGAGGTCATCCGCGTCGTCACCCCTGGCACCATCACCGAGGATGGGTTGCTGGACGCGCGGTCCAACAACTACCTCGCGGCGCTGGCGGAGGCGGCCGGGGGCTTGGGCCTCGCCTGGCTGGACCTGTCCACCGGCGAGCTGACGCTGCAGCCGGTGGAGAAGGCGGGGCTGCCGGCCGCACTAGCGCGCCTGTCGCCGGGCGAGCTGCTGATGCCCGAGCGCTTGGCGCAGCAGCCCGATCTGTTCGAGCTGTGGGCGGAGTGGCGCGAACGGCTGACGGTGCAGCCCAATTCCCGCTTCGACAGCGAGAATGGCCGCCAGCGCCTGCTGGCGCTCTACGATGTCGGCACGCTGGACGCCTTCGGCAGCTTCACGCGGGGCGAGGTCGCCGCCGCCGGCGCGCTGGTCGACTATGTCGAGTTGACGCAGAAGGGCAAGCTGCCGCGCCTCGACCGGCCCCGGCGCCTCGCCACCGGCGCGGTCATGGAGATCGACCCGGCCAGCCGCCGCAACCTGGAGCTGGTGCGCACCCTCACCGGCGAGCGCAAGGGCAGCCTGCTCGCCGCCGTCGACCGCACGGTGACCGGCGCCGGCGCCCGGCTGCTGGCGGCGCATCTGTCCGCGCCCCTGACCGACCCTGTCCGCATCGACCGGCGCCTGGACATGGTGTCCTTCTTCCACGACCAGGAGCATCTGCGGGTCGACGTCCGCGACTGCCTGAAGCGGGCGCCCGACCTGGAGCGCTCCCTCTCCCGACTGGCGCTGGGACGGGGGAGCCCGCGCGACCTCGCCTGCGTGCGCGACGGGCTGGAGCGGGCGGCCGACCTGAAGCACCGGCTGCGCGATGGCTTCGCCGGATCGCTGCCCGACGGGCTGGGCGCCGTGGTGCGCGACCTGGGCGAGCACGGGGCCCTGACCGACCGGCTGCGCGAGGCGCTGGGGCCGGAGCTGCCGTTGCAGGCGCGTGACGGCGGCTTCATCGCCCGGGGCTTCCACCCGGCGCTGGACGAACTGGTCCTGCTCCGCGACGACAGCCGCCGCCACATCGCCAACCTGCAGGCCAAATATTGCGAGGCGACCGGCATCGGCTCGCTGAAGATCCGGCACAACAATGTGCTGGGCTATTACATCGAGGTCACGCCCGTCCATGCCGACAAGCTGATGGCGGGGGAGGCGCGCGCGACCTTCATCCACCGGCAGACCCTGGCGAACTGCGTGCGCTTCACCACGGTGGAGCTGTCCGACCTGGAGCGGCGCGTCGGCGAGGCGGCGGACAAGGCCCTGGCGCTGGAGCTGGAGCTGTTCGAGGAGCTGTGCCGGGAGACGCTCGGCCACGCCGACGCCATCGCCACGGCGGCCCACGCGCTGGCGGCGCTGGACGTGGTGTCGTCCCTGGCCGAACTGGCGGCCGAGCGGCGCTGGTGCCGCCCGGTGCTGCTGGACGGGACCGACTTCGACATCCGTGCCGGCCGCCATCCGGTGGTGGAGGAGGCGCTGGAGGCGCAAGGCGCGGCCGGCAGCTTCGTCGCCAACGACTGCGACCTGTCCGACCGGCAGCGCCTGTGGCTGCTGACCGGCCCGAACATGGCCGGCAAGTCCACCTTCCTGCGCCAGAACGCGCTGATCGCCGTGCTGGCGCAGATGGGCAGCTTCGTGCCGGCCGGGAGCGCCCGCATCGGCGTGGTCGACAAGCTGTTCAGCCGCGTGGGCGCCGCCGACGACCTGGCGCGCGGCCGCTCCACCTTCATGGTGGAGATGGTGGAGACGGCCGGCATCCTGAACCAGGCTACGGCCCGCAGCCTGGTGATCCTCGACGAGATCGGCCGCGGCACCGCCACCTTCGACGGCCTTTCCATCGCCTGGGCCTGCGTCGAGCATCTGCACGAGGTGACGCGCTGCCGCGCGCTGTTCGCCACGCATTACCACGAGCTGACGACGCTGGCGGCCAAGCTCCCGGCGCTGGCCCCCCACACCATGCGCATCAAGGAATGGCAGGGCGAGGTGGTGTTCCTGCACGAGGTCGCCGCCGGCGCCGCCGACCGCAGCTACGGCATCCACGTCGCCCGCCTGGCCGGCCTGCCCGCCCCGGTCATCCACCGGGCCGAGCAGGTGCTGAAGGTGCTGGAGCAGGGCGAGCAGGGCGGCGCCGTCGCGCGCCTCGCCGACGATCTGCCGCTGTTCAGCGCGCTCACCAAGCGCCCCGCCCCGGCGCCGTCCGCCCCGGAGCCCGGCCCCTCCCCCGTTGAGGAGGCGCTGCGCGCGGTGAACCCCGATGAGCTGACCCCCCGGCAGGCGCTGGAGGAGTTGTATCGCCTCAGGGGGATGGTGCGCTGATCTCGGATCGGTTCAGATACCGCCGGTTGCGCAATCCCTAACCGTCATCCCGGCGCAAGCCGGGACCCAGGGGTTGCAGCGGGATGCGGCGGATGCAGCACCGGATCTTGTTGCTTCATCGATCGAGCATGGCTGCAACTCCTGGGCCCCGGCTTGCGCCGGGGTGACGGGATGAAGGGCGCAACGCAGGTAACAACTAACGAGAGCCCCCATGTCCACCCCCCTGATCCGCTACCACGCCGCCATGAGCCTGGACGGCTTCATCGCCGACCGCGAGGGCGGGGTGCATTGGCTGGAGGGGCATCCCGAACCGACCATCGATTTCGGCGCCTTCATGGAGCGGCATCCGACGCTGGTCATGGGCCGCAGCACCTACGACCAGTGCCTGGGGTTCGGCTGGCCCTATGGCGGCAGGCGGGTGGTGGTGCTGACCTCGAAGCCGCTCGCGCCGGACGCGCCGGAGGGCGTTGCCGCCTGGAGCGGTCCCGTTCCGGAACTGGCGCGGCGGTTGCGGGCGGAGACGGTGGGCGGCGACATCTGGATCGTCGGCGGCGGCAAGGTGGCCCAGGCATTCCTGGAGGCCGGCGAGATCGACCGGCTGGACGTCGCCATCATCCCGGAGGTGCTGGGCGGCGGCATCCCGCTGCTGTCCGGCGGGACCCGGGGCTGCCGGCTGGAGCTGTTGGAGCAGGGCCGCTACCCCAGCGGCATCGCGCGGCTGGAATACGCGGTGGCCCGCCCTTAAGCGGACCTGCCCGCACCCCGCCCGCCATGCTAGCCTCCCCGGCAAAACGCCAGGGAGGCACCCATGACCGATCACGGCCTTGATCCCGAGGGCACGCGGCTGCCCGTGAAGATCGACACGGCCACCAACGGCGAGTTCGAGCCCGTCGCGCTGCCGCCCGCCATCGAGGCGGCGATCCATGAGGCGCACCGGGCGGCGGGGGAGAATGCGCGGCGGCTGGGGTTGGGGCGGCGGGCCTTCCTGACCAGCGCCTGCGGCGTCGCCACCACGCTGGCGGCGCTGAACGAGGCGCATGCGGCGGCCGGGCGCACCGGCGGGTCGTTCGATCTGCCGAAAGAGGCGGGGCTGGACCGCGCGGCGGCGGACTCGGTGCTGGCGAAGCGCGAGTTCGTCTTCGACGTGCAGGGCCACCACGTCAACCCGTCGGGCGCCTGGATCGGCAAGCTGAAGCCGGACGCGCGGCCGCTCTCGTCCCTGCCCCACGCCAGTTGCGGCGCCGGCGACAAGGAGGTGCTGGGGTATCTCAACTGCTTCGGCGCCGACCGCTTCGTGAAGGACGTGTTCCTGGACAGCGACACGGACATGATGGTCCTGTCCTTCACCCCCGCCCCCTACGACCGCCAGCCCCTGACCATCGAGGAGGCGGCGGCCACCCGGGCGCTGGTGAAGGCGCTGGACGGGACCGAGCGTCTGCTGCTGCACTGCCCGGTCAACCCCAACGTGCCGGACGGGCTGGCGCCGATGGAGCGGGCGGTGTCGGAGTTCAGGATCGCCGCCTTCAAGACCTATACGCAGTTCGGGCCCCAAGGGCCCGCCAGCGGTTTCCGCCTGACCGACCAATACGGCACCGCCTTCATCGAGAAGGCGCGCGACCTCGGCGTGCCGATGATCGCGATCCACAAGGGCCTGCCCTTCAGCAAGCAGGGCTATGAGTTCAGCACCTGCGACGATGTCGGCCCGGCCGCGGCCCGGCATCCGGACGTGACCTTCCTGATCTACCATGCCGGCTACGACAGCGACCTCGTGGAAGGCCCCTATGATCCGAAGGCGGTCGGCGGCATCGACACGCTGGTGCGCAGCCTGGAACAGGCGGGGGTCAAGCCCGGCGCCAACGTTTATGCCGAGCTGGGCAGCACCTGGCGCTTCCTGATGCTGCGCGACCCGACCCAGGCGGCGCACGCGCTGGGCAAGCTGCTCAAGGCCGTCGGGCCCGACCGCGTGCTCTGGGGCACGGACAGCATCTGGTACGGCAGCCCGCAGGACCAGATCCAGGCCTTCCGCGCCTTCCAGATTTCCAAGGAGCTCCAGGAGAAGCACGGCTATCCCGAACTGACGCCGGGGCTGAAAGCCAAGATCTTCGGGCTGAACGCGCTTAAGCCCTACAAGGTCGAGCCGTCACGCCTGATGAAGCGGGCGAGCCTGGAGGATGCCGACCTGGTCCAGCGCCTGCGCCACGCCTACACCCCCGATCCGGCCTTCGAGACCTACGGCCCGAAGACCCGGGCGGAGTTCCTGCGGTTCAAGGAATTGCACGGGTAGGAAAAATCCCTCGCCCCTTGCGGGAGAGGGATGGGACCCGCGCGAAGCGTGGGAGGGTGAGGGGTCGGCGGGCTGAAAGCCCGACGTTCTCACCGGGTGTCCCTAGATCAGCCGTCGAAAAGGCCGGGGCTGCGCCCCGTCCACCCCTCATCCTCCCCAAGCAGGCTTGGGGCCCCATCCTTCTCCCGCAAGGGGAGAAGGATAAGGGCGCAACGGCCCCCTACCGCCTAAAGCCTACGCACCCCGTTGATGCCCTTGGCGCCCGCACGGGCGACCACGTCGGTCAGCGGCTCGCGGGTCACGCACATGTGGAAGGCGTTGGCGTGCACCAGGTCGGTCGCGTCGGCCATGATGCCGACATGGCCGGGGAAGAAGACGATGTCGCCGCGCTGGTAGGCCACATCCCGGCCGTCGTCGGAGATCTTCGTGCCGACGCTCTCGCGCTGCTGGTCGCTGTCGCGCGGGCAGGCCACGCCGGCCATGGAGAGGGAGAGCTGCACCAGGGCGGAGCAGTCCAGCCCCAGGCTGGTTCGGCCGCCCCAGAGGTAGGGAGTTCCCAGGAACCGCAGCGCCGTCTCCACCGGATCGTGCGCCTTCGCCGCGTCCAGCGGCTCCAGCTGCTTGGCGTAGAGCCAGCCGCCGCCGGCGAGCTCGGCATAGCCGTCGCGCTCGCCCACCACCGTCACCGGCGAGGCGAGGCTGAGCACGTCGAGGAAGGGCGACTTCAAATCGGGCTCGGGGAACAGGTAGCCGCGCAGGGCCGTGACGCGGTGCGTCGGCTCCTGCACCTCCATGTCCAGCGCCTCGATGCGCAGGTATCCCACATAGCCGTCGGTGGCGTTCTGGCCCCAGACCCAGCCGTCCTTCTCCTCGAGTGCCGTAAAGACCTCGCCGAACAGGAGCTGGCTGGACTGGCGGCTGTCGGGCGCCGGCCGCTCCGCCAGGGTCACGAAGCCGGCGCGCACCTGGCAGGGAATGCCGTCGACGAAGCGCTCCGCCTCCACCTGACCCTTCAGCGTGGCGGCGGCGAGGTCCGGGCGGTAGGCGTGGATTCGGGGATCGAGGGCGGCGCTCATGCCGGGGCCGCCACGGGCTCCGGACGGGCGACGGGCGCCGGGGCAGCGAGCGCGCCGCCATCCTGGAAGGCGGCGGCGGTGGCGCCGGCGTCGATCACCAGCTGGGCGAACTCGGTCAGGAAGACGGATCCCTTCACGGTGCGCTGGACCAGCACGTTGCGCCGGTCGGTGTCGTCCCGCTTGCGCTTGGCGAAGCCGAGCCGGCCCAGCCGGTCCAGCGCGCGCGTCACGGCGGGCTTGGAGATGTTGAGGGTCGATGCCAGGCCACGCACGGTGTGCGGCGGCGGAGTCATGTAGACCGTGAGCAGAAGCGCCAGCTGGCGTGCCGAAAGATCAGGTCCGTCCTGGCGCACGCTCGCCACCAACGCCCCGCGCCAGAGCTCCAGCGCATCCAAATTCCGCGACATCAAGGCCCCCCAGCCGATGGCCGGTTGATCCGGCCACGAAACGAAGTGTGCCGGAGAAGCGCCCTTCCGGCAAGGGGGCCCGAGTCGGGCCCAAGGCCGAAAGGCTCAGGCGGCTTTGGCGGCCGACTGCCGCAGCAGGCGCAGCGCCTCCTCGACCACATCCATGTGCTGGGACGCGAACTGGATGTCGTAGCCGACAGTCCGCCCCTCAGCGTCCAGGTCGATCACGAGGTCGCGGTCATCCTCCACCCTCTGGCGCACGGCCGGTCCGGCACCAAGGGTGACATACATGCTGTCGGTCGAAGGGTCGTAGAAGATCGGAGAGTCGCTCATGGCCCGAAGTCCCGGTCCTCGAACGCGTTGTGCACGGTCTCGCCGTCCGCGAGCGTAACAACCGTCATGTCATGGGTCGAGAACACGGACGCCGCCTGCCCCCTCTCAACCGTCACCCCGGCGAAGGCCGGGGCCCAGGGGTTGCAGCCATGCGGGCTTGATGAAGCACGCCCTGATCCGGCCGATCGGATGATCGGGTAGGGTGGAAGCGCTGCATTGGGCACATCTCGCTGCAACCCCTGGGTCCCGGCCTTCGCCGGGATGACGGGAGGAGAGATTTCGAACCGAGCGCTTACCTCCCGAACCGCTTCTCCAGCAGCGTGAAGGCGGCGCGGAGCGCCATGGCCTCGCCGCCCTCGGGACGGCCGGGCTTGGCGGACTGGTTCCAGGCCATCAGGTCGATATGGGCCCAGGGCGTGCCCTTGGAGACGAACTGCTCCAGGTAAAGCGCCGCGGTGATGGCGCCGCCGAAGCCGCCCGAGGGCGCGTTGTTCAGGTCGGCGACCTTGCTGTCCAGCTGCTTGCGGTAGCCCTGCCACAGCGGCAGGCGCCAGACCGGGTCGTCGGCCTCGGTCGCGGCGGCCAGGAAGTCGTTGGCGAGCTGGTCGTCGTTGGCGAACAGGGCCGGCAGCTCGGTACCCAGCGCCACGCGGGCGGCGCCGGTGAGCGTCGCGAAGTCCAGGATCATCGCCGGCTTGGCCTGGTCGGCCTCGAACAGCGCGTCGCAGAGGATCAGGCGCCCCTCGGCGTCGGTGTTGCCGATCTCCACCGTCAGGCCCTTGCGGGTGGCCAGGATGTCGCCGGGGCGGAAGGCGTTGCCCGCGATGGCGTTCTCCACCGCCGGCACCAGCACCCGCAGGCGGACCGGCAGCTTCGCCGCCATCACCATGCGCGCCAGGCCCAGCACATGGGCGGCGCCGCCCATGTCCTTCTTCATCAGCAGCATGTTGGCGGCGCCCTTGATGTCGAGCCCGCCGCTGTCGAAGCAGACGCCCTTGCCGACCAGGCAGACCAGCGGCGCGTCCGAGCCGGCGCCCGACCAGGTCAGGTCGATCAGGCAGGGGCGCTTGGCCGCCGCCCGGCCCACCGCATGGACCGCCGGATAGTTCTGGCTGAGCAGGTCGTCGCCCTCGATGACCGAGACATCGGCGCCGAACTCGGTGGCGATGCTCTTTGCTGCGGCGGCGAGGTCGCCCGGCCCCATATCCTCGGCCGGGGTGTTGATCAGGTCGCGGACCAGGAAGGCGGAGGTCGCGGTGCGCTCCACCGCCGCCAGGTCGGTGCCGTCGGACACGACCAGCGCCGGGAACTCCTTGGTCGACTTCTTATAGCGGGTGAACTGGTAGCAGGCGAGCGACCAGCCGAGTGCCGCCGCCGTGGCGCTCCGGGCGTCCAGCCCCTCGATGCGGTAGCTGCCTTTGGGAAGACTGCCCGGCAGGCCGGCGAAGCTCCAGAGGTCGATGCGCTCGCCCACCCCGACCAGCACTTGGCCGAGGCGCCCGCCCTCGCCCGGGACCAGCGCCGTCGCCCCGGCCTCGCCGGTGAAGCCCAGCGCCCGCACCCAGGATGAGGTGGCGGCGGGGGCTTGCGACAGCCACGCCTCCAGCCCCTCCTTGCGGACGGGGACGATGGTCACGGTATCGGCGTCGGCGGCTTGGCGCAGGCAGGGCAGCACGGGAGGCGCTCCTCTGGGATGGATGTCTGGGCCGGCAAGGTTCCACAGAAAGCCGGCCTGAGCCAACCCCCGAAATGGGCGCATTGCGGGCCGCCGCCCCGCATGCTAGGCCCGGAGCCTACCCATCGGGAGGCGCGCCATGTCCGACTTCACCCTGGTCATCGGCAACAAGAGCTACTCGTCATGGTCGCTGCGGCCCTGGCTGGCGCTGCGGCAGGCGGGCATCGCCTTCGACGAGGTGGTGATCCCGCTGCGGACGCCCGAAACCAAGGCGGCGATCCTGGCGCAGGGCCCGGCCGGCAAGGTGCCGGTGCTCCGCCATGGCGACCTCACGATCTGGGACAGCCTCGCCATCTGCGAGTACGTCGCCGAGCTGAGGCCCGAGGCCGGGCTGTGGCCCGAGGACCGCGCCGCCCGGGCTGTCGCCCGCTCGGTCTCGGCGGAGATGCACAGCGGCTTCCAGGACCTCCGCGCCAACCTGTTCATGGATCTGCGCCGCGAGCGCCGGTCGGAGGAGCGCCTCGCCAAGGCCGCCGCCGACATCGCGCGGGTGCAGGCGATCTGGGCCGACTGCCGGGCGCGCTTCGGCCGAGGCGGGCCGTTCCTGTTCGGCCGCTTCTCGGTCGCCGACTGCATGTACGCGCCGGTCACGACGCGCTTCACCACCTGGGGCGTGGAGCTGACGCCCGGGAGCCGCGCCTATGTCGAGGCGGTGCAGGCCCTGCCCGCCTTCCAGGACTGGAAGCGCGCGGCCCTGGCGGAGGAGTGGGAGATCGATTTCGGGCCGATCTGAGGGGCGGGGCTTGTTCTGGGGAACTGACCCTACGGGTCTCGCCGTTCGCTCAATCTCTCAAGCGTCATCCCGGCGGAAGCCGGGACCCAGGAGTTGCCGCCGTGGGCGGTCGATGAAGCACGCCCTCATGCACGGGTGAACCCGCGCCGGGCGAAAGGAGCGCTGCATTTGGCGCATCCCGCTGCAACCCCTGGGTCCCGGCTTTCGCCGGGATGACGGAAGGAAAGGTTTACAGGCCGCCAGCCATTGTCCGGCGCCCCTACCGCGAGGGCTGCTTCGTCGCTCCGGCCGCCTTGGTCGGCGGCGGTTCCGGCGGGGCGGGCGGTGGGGGGATCTGGTAGCCGGCCTCGCGGTAGTAGCGCTCGGCGCCCGAGTGCAGCGGCACGGCCAGCCCGTCCAGCGCCTTCTCCGGGCGGATGGCGGCCCCGCGCGGATGGCCCTCGTGCAGCAGCCGCAGCGTGGCCGGGTGCCACAGCGCCTTGGCGACGCCGTAGACGATGGCGTCCGGCACGGCGTCGTGCACCAGCCATTGCGCGCCGACGCCCAGGCTGCGCGTCTCCGGTACGCCGTTGTAGATGCCGGCCTCCACCAGGCTTTCGGTGAAGAAGGGCAGGCGGCTCTCCGCCCGGTCGGCGCGCTCGTCCGCCAGCGGCACCAGCCGGATCGGCAGCCGGGCGGCGAGGTCGGCCACCGCCGGCAGCGGATAGCCGCCGACGATGAAGAAGGCGTCCAGCGCCCCCTCCACCAGCCGGTCGCTGGCGGTGCCGGGATTCAGGAACTCGGCCTCGATCCGCTTCTCCGTGAGACCGTAAGCCTGCAGCAGCACCCGGGCGCTGACCAGCGTGCCCGAGCCCTTCTCCCCCACCGCCACCCGCTTGCCCTTGAGGTCGGCGACGGTCTGGATCGGCCCGTCGGCGCGCACCACCAGATGGATCGTCTCGGTGTAGAGGTTGGCGATGGCGCGCAGTTCGGCGAAGGGCTGCTCGGCCTTGAAGGCGCCCTCGCCGCGCCAGGAGGCGTAGGCGATGTCGGCCTGCACCATGCCGGATTCGAAGCGCCGGTCGCGGATGCCCTCGACATTCTCCACCGCGCCCGACGTCGCCTGCGCCACGGCGATCAGGCCGGGCACGCCGCAGCTGCCGCCGCGCTCGCACTCGCGCGAACCGGGCGGGTTGCTGATGGCGTTGGCGATGATGCCGCCGATGGGGAAGTAGGTGCCGCCCGTCGTGCCGGTGCCGATCTGGAAGAAGCGGATGCCGGCGCCGACCGTCGATTGCTGCGCCCGGGCCGTGCCCAGGGGCAGCGCCAGGGCGCAGGACCCGCCCAGCAGGCCCCGCAGAAGCGTCCGGCGTGGAAGGGGTCGGCGGCTGGAACTGTCGGGCGGGAGCGGCATGGCGGGCGCACCTCGCTGGAGGGCTATTTTCCAGAATATGGGCCTCCGCCCCCGCCCGTTGCAACTGCGAAAGGGGCTGGTGATCCGGACATTTCGGCCAGTTGGCAGCACGCCTCCGGGCGGCTATGGTCGCCGCCGTCCGGCCGGGCCCGTGAAGAGGCCCGCCGCGGAGGACCGTCCCCAGAGTGCGCCCCAGGAGCATGCGATGAAGAGCGACAGCCTGTACCATCTGTTCGAGAGCCGCTTCCCGGCGGACCGTAACAGCCCCTTCATCGAGACGGAGACGGGCCGGATCTACAGCTACGCCGACCTGGAGGCGATCTCCGCCCGCTACGCCAACCTGCTGGCGAAGCTTGGTGTGAAGAAGGGCGACCGGGTGGCGGTGCAGGTCGATAAGTCGCCTGAGAACATCTTCCTCTACCTCGCCGTGGTGCGGGCCGGCGGCGTCTACCTGCCGCTGAACACCGCCTACCAGCGCGGCGAGATCGGCTATTTCCTGGAGGATGCCGAGCCCACCCTGTTCGTCTGCCGCCCGGAGACCGAGGCGCAGATGCGGGACCTCGCCACGGCCGCCAGGGTGCCGCACGTCCTGACGCTGGGGGTGAACGGCGACGGCTCCTTCGCCGAGCGGGCCGCCGGGCTGCCGGAGAGCTTCGAGACGCTGCCCGCGGCCAGGGACGACCTCGCGGCCATCCTCTACACCTCGGGCACGACGGGGCGCTCCAAGGGCGCCATGATGACCCATTGGAACCTCGGCTCCAACGCGCTGGCGCTGCATAGGCTCTGGGGCTGGGGCCCCAAGGACGTGCTGCTGCACGCCCTGCCGATCTTCCACACCCACGGCCTGTTCGTCGCGACCAACTGCGTGCTGCTGAACGGCACGTCCATGCTGTTCCTGCCCAAGTTCGACGCCGAGACGGTGCTGGGCCTGCTGCCGCGCGCCACCGTCATGATGGGCGTGCCGACCTTCTACACCCGCCTGCTGGCCGAGCCGCGCTTCACCAAGGAACTGGTCGGCCATTTCAGGCTCTTCATCAGCGGCTCCGCCCCGCTGCTGGCCGACACCCATCGCGAGTTCAGCGCCCGCACCGGCCACGCCATCCTGGAGCGCTACGGCATGACCGAGGCGGGGATGATCACCTCCAACCCGCTGGACGGCGACCGGGTGCCGGGCACGGTCGGCTTCCCGCTGCCGGACGTCGAGGTCCGCATCTGCGACGAGCAGGGCAAGGTGCTCGGCACCGACGAGATCGGCGTGCTGGAGATGCGCGGGCCGAACCTGTTCAAGGGCTATTGGAAGAAGCCGGAGAAGACGGCCGAGGACATGCGCGCCGACGGCTTCTTCATCACCGGCGACGTCGCCAAGATCGACGGGCGCGGCTATGTCCACATCGTCGGCCGCGCCAAGGACCTGATCATCTCCGGCGGCTTCAACGTCTACCCCAAGGAGGTGGAGACGGTGGTGGATTCCATCCCCGGCGTGGTGGAGAGCGCCGTCATCGGCCTGCCCCACCCCGACTTCGGCGAGGTGGCGGCGGCGGTGGTGATGGCGCGCCCGGAGGCGGGCCTGACGGAGGCCGGGATCATCGCCACGGTGAAGGGCGAGCTCGCCAACTACAAGGTGCCCAAGCGCGTCTGGTTCGTGGACGAGCTGCCGCGCAACGCCATGGGCAAGGTCCAGAAGAACCTGCTGCGCGACCAGCACAAGGACACGTTCAAGGCGTGACGGCCTCCACCGCGACCGGATGCAGCGAGCGGCTGACCAGCCGCGCGCTCGCCTCCCGCAGGAACTGCAGCCGCCCGCCGGCCTCCAGCGGCTGGTAGGTCATGGCGAAGGCGATGGCGGCGACCCCGCCATCGGCCCCGGCGAAGGGCACGGCGAGGCGGCGCACCCGGTAGACGGCCCTTGTGTCGGCTCCATCGGCCGAGCCGATTTCGTCGTCGGCGAAGACCGGCTCGCGCTTGCTGACCACCAGGTCGAAGAAGGCGGCGCCCGCCTCGTAGGCGGCCGGCGCGTAGATCTCGTCGACGAAGCGGCCGGTCGGGTCGCTGCCGCCGAACATGACCGGTACGCTGCCGGTGAACAGCACCTTGAAGCGCCCCTCCGGAAAACGCCCGTCCGGCAGGCGCGCGGTGATGACGGCGAGATGGCGCAGCAGCGCCGCCGGCACCTCGGCCGGTTCGATGGCGGAGAGCGGCGGCAGGTCGGCGCCGCGCCGCCGTGTCCAATAGTCCAGAAGGTCCAGCAGGGGACCGGCCGGAAGGGTTTCCCGGTCGACCGGTTCGGCCGTGCTCATGCTCATGGCGGGGCCCACGACGTCGTTTCCCAGAGGATAAGCACCCGGACGGCGACCCACCAGTGGCCCCCCTACCCCATCGGCGCGATCCCCGCTATGAAGGGAACGCAGGGCCGGACGCCGGCCCCGCCAACGATGCCAACGTCCGCAGGTAAGGAAACCCATTCCGATGAAGCTTTACGGCGCCGCCCTCTCGCCCTTCGCCGCCCGCTGCCTGCTGGCGATCCGCTGGAAGGGGCTGGACATCCCGCTGGTGCCGCCGCCGGGCGGCGGGCTGAAGTCGCCGGAGTATTTGGCGATCAATCCCTACGGCAAGGTCCCGGCGCTGGACGCGGACGGCGGCATCGTCATCGAGTCCGAGGTCATCGTCGAGTTCCTGGAGGACCGCTTCCCCGAGACGCCGCTGCTGCCGGCCGACCCGCTGGCCCGCGCCCACAGCCGCGCCATCAGCCGGGCGATCGACCTCTACGTCATGGCGCCCATGACCACGCTGTTCGGCCAGCTGAACCCGGCGACCCGCGACCGGGCGCTGGTGGACGTGAAGCTGGCGGAGATGCGCCGCGGCCTGGACGGTCTGGAGATGCTGGTCCGGGCGCCCTATGCCGCCGGCGAGAGCCGCAGCCTGGCCGACTGCGCGCTGGTGCCGCTGGTCTTCTACATCGAGGGGCTGATGCCCGCCTTCGGCCAGACCGCCATGCTGGCCTCCTACCCCAAGGTCGCCGCCGTCGCCGCCAAGACGAAGGAGGACCCGATCGTGCAGCAGCTGATGCAGGAGATGGCCGCCAGCCTGGAGGCGTTCAGGCAGCGCCGCGGCTGACGCCGCGACAGGGCCGCCTTCCCCTTTTCCGCACCGGAACCGCCGTCCCTCCGTCCGGTTGAGGAGGACCCCCAATACCCCCAGGAGGATGGCATGACCGGCAAGAAGGAAAAGGCGGAGGACCTCGTCGAGCGCGCGGTGGAGACGGCGGTCGACGGCGACACGGAGGCCGCCCGCGACCTGGTGGAGCAGGCCCGCCGCATCGATCCCGAGGCGGTGCAGGAGAAGGCCCGGGAGATCGAGGAGGACCGCCGTTCGTCGGAGGGTTTCTCCGAAGGCGCCTGACCTTCGGGCGAGGGTGGGGAATCTCCCTTGCGCAGGCGGGGGCGTCCATGCCTAGCATCGGGGTGAGGATGCCAATCCCAGAGTCGCCGATCGGATTTTGACGCCACCTGCCGCACCCCCCGTTCTCGAGACGCCTTCCGAGGTGGACGGCCTGCTCCTGCAGATGCTGGAGCGGACCGGCGACGGCATCGTGCTGCTGCGGGTCGATGCCGACGGCGACGGCACGATCCTTCACGCCAGCAAGGCCATGCTGGAGCGCATGGGCTACCGGCGCGACGATCTGGTCGGCCGGCCGTCGACCCTGCTGCTGGGCCGCGACCCGCACCCGGCCTCGGTCGCGGCGGCCGAGGCGGTGCGGCAGGCGGCACTGAAGCGCCTGCCCTTCCGCGAGGAGTTCCTGGTCCATCCCGCCGCGGGAGCGCCCTATTGGGCCGAGGTGGAGGGCTATCCGCTGGGGCCGGACGGGCACGGCGGCTTCCATTACGGCCTGGTGTCGCGCGACGCCACCCTGCGGCGCGAGGCGGCCCGGCGGGAAAGCGACGCCGAGCTGATGGAGACCGCGCTCGACCTCGCCAATGACGGGCTGTGGGAGTGGGACGGCCTGACCAAGGAGATCTGGCTGTCGCCGCGCTGGCTGGAGATGCTGGGCTATGCGCCCGGCGAGGTGCCGCCCACCCGCGAGACCTGGGTCGCCCACACCTGGCCCGAGGACCATGCCGCCGCCGAGCGCTCGCTGCGCGACCTGATCCGCTCGGGGCGCGATAGCTTCGACCTGGTGCAGCGCCAGCGTCACCGGTCGGGCCGCGAGATCTTCGTCCATGTCCGCGGTCGGGCGCTGCGCAACGCCGACGGCCGCGTCCGCCGCGTCGTCGGGCTGAACACCGACATCACCGAACTGGTCCGGGCCGGCGAGGATCTGCGCCGGGCGGAGAGCCGGCTGCAGGAGGCGATCGACGCCATCTCCGACGGCTTCCTGCTGCTGGACTCCGAGCACCGGCTGGTGACCTGCAACCGCCGCTTCAAGGAGCTGTACCCGGAGCTGGCGCCGCTGCTGGTCCCCGGCGTCACCATGGAGGAGATGACCCGCCAGGCGCTGGACCAGGGGCTGTTCGCCGTCCCGCCGGAGGAGCGGGATGCCTGGTACGCCGAGCGGATGCGCCGCTTCGAGACGCCGGGAGAGCCGCTGGAGCAGCAGCTGGCGAGCGGGCGCTGGGTCCGCATCTTCGAGTCCCGGACCAAGGACGGCGGCACCGTCAGCGTCCGCACCGACATCACCGCCGAGAAGCAGAACGAGCGCCGCCTGCGCGAGAGCGAACTGCGCTTCCGGACCCTGTCGGAATCCTCTCCCGCCGGCATCTTCCAGCTCGACCTGCAGGGCCGCGCCCTCTACGTCAACGAAGCGCTGTGCCTGCTGGCGGGCGTGCCGCCGGAGAAGGCGCTGGGCGACGGCTGGCGGCGCAGCATCCACCCGGACGACCGCGCGCCCCTGGAACGGCTGTGGCGCCGCGCCTCGCAGGGCGGCGACTCCGTGCGCCTGACCCTGCGCTTCGGCCAGCGCTGGGTCTCGGTCCTGGTGGCGCCGCAGAAGAACACCGACGGCGTGCATGTCGGCTTCATCGGCACCGTCACCGACATCCACGAGCAGCGCATGGCGGAAGCCGCGCTGCGCTCCAGCGAGCGGCGCTACCGGCGCATCATCGAGACCGCCCAGGAGGGCATCTGGATGAACGATCCGGACGGCTACGCCCTCTATGTCAACCAGCGCATGGCGGAGATGCTGGGCTGCGCGCCCGCGGAGATGCTGGGCCGGCATCTGGCCGAGTTCATGGACCCCGACCAGGCCGAGCTGGTCCGCGGCAAGATGGAGAACCGCCGCCGCGGCCTGTCCGAACAGTACGACCTCCGCTTCCGCCGCAAGGACGGCAGCCAGGTCTGGACGCTGATCTCCACCACCCCGAACCACGACGGCGAAGGCAACTACGCGGGATCGCTGGCGATGGTGATCGACATCACCGACCGCCACCGCGCCGACGAGGCGCTGGCCCGCCACGTGGCCGAGCTGGAGGCGTCGCGCCGGCAGCTGCAGGAGAACGCGGTCCGGCTGGAGGAGCTGGCGGCCCGCTATGTCGAGGAGAAGGTGCGGGCGGAGGAGTCGAGCCTCGCCAAGTCGCGCTTCCTCTCCAGCATGAGCCACGAGTTGCGCACGCCGCTGAACTCCATCCTGGGCTTCTCGGACATATTGCGCTCGCCCCAGACCGGCCCGGCGGACGAGCATCTGCGCGGCTTCGCCGACGACATCCACAATGCCGGCACCTACCTGCTGGAGCTGATCAACGACATCCTGGACATGTCGAAGATCGAGGCCGGCAAGTACGAGTTGCGCCTTGCGGCCACCGCGCCCCGCCGGCTGGTCGAGGACACGGTGCGGATGGTGCGCAAGAACGCCGCCGACCAGGGCATCGAGCTCACGACCGACGCCCAGCCCGACCTGCCGGAGCGCGTCCGGGCCGATGCGCGGGCGCTGCGCCAGGTGCTGCTGAACCTGCTGTCGAACGCCATCAAGTTCACGCCGCGCGGCGGCCGGGTGACGGTGCGGGCCCGCTCGGCGGCGGGCGTGCTGGAGATCGAGGTGGTGGACACCGGCATCGGCATCGCTGCCGAGGACCTGCCGCGCCTGGGCAAGCCCTTCGAGCAGCTGGACAGCGCCCTCTCCCGCCGCCACCAGGGCACCGGCCTTGGCCTGGCGCTGTCCAAGTCGCTGGTCGAGATGCATGGCGGCCAGCTGACCATCGAAAGCGAACCCGGCCGGGGCACCACCGTCCGGGTGACGCTGCCGCTGGGGTGAGGCTGGAAATCCCTCGCCCCTTGCGGGAGAGGGATGGGCCCCGCCGCGCAGCGGTGGGAGGGTGAGGGGTCGGCAGCCGCAGGCTGACGTTCTCAACCGCTGCCCTAGGATCACCTGTTCAGAAGGCCCGGCTTCGCCGGTCCACCCCTCATCCTCCCCAAGCAGGCTTGGGGCCCCATCCTTCTCCCGCAAGGGGAGAAGGATAAGAGAGCCCGCCTCCCTTATTTCGGCGCCATGCGCAGGGCGCCGTCCAGGCGGATGGTCTCGCCGTTCAGCATGATGTTGGTGCAGATGTGGTGCACGAGGTTCGCGTACTCCTCGGGCTTGCCGAGGCGCTGCGGGAAGGGCACGGCGACCGCCAGGCTCTTCTGCGCCTCCTCCGGCAGTCCGGCCATCATCGGGGTCATGAAGATGCCCGGCGCGATGGTGACGACGCGCACGCCGAAGCGTGCCAGCTCGCGCGCCGCCGGCAGGGTCAGCGCCGCGACGCCGCCCTTCGACGACGCGTAGGCCGCCTGCCCGATCTGCCCGTCGAAGGCGGCGACCGAGGCGGTGTTGACGATGACTCCGCGCTCGCCGTCCTCCAGCGCCTCCAGCTTGGACATCTCCTCGGACGCCAGGCGCAGGATGTTGAAGGTGCCGATCAGGTTGATCTCGATGACCCGGCGGTAGGCGTCGAGGCCCAGCGGCCCCTCCCGGCCCAGCACCTTGCCGGGCGTGGCGACGCCGGCGCAGTTCACGGCGATGCGGGCGGGGCCGTGGGCCGCGCGCGCCTCGGCGAAGGCGGCGACGGCGCTGTCGGCGCTGGCGACGTCGCAGCGCACCGCGATGCCGCCGATCTCCGCCGCCACGGCCTGCGCCGCCTCCAGGTTCACGTCGAACAGCGCCACCTTGGCGCCCTCGGCCGCCAGCCGCCGCGCCGTCGCCGCGCCCAGACCCGAACCGCCGCCGCTGACCACCGCGGCCATTCCCTTGACCTGCATGATGCATTCCCCCCGGGATATGTTTCGTTGCCGGCCATATAGCAGAAGCGGCCGGGGCGCGCGTCCCCCTTCTGCGCGGGGCGGGGCTTCTTGCGGCGGGCGCCCCCTCCCCCAATATGCTGAGGATGGACAAGGATGACGCGGCCCGGGTCGACCCGCTGAAGTTCGCCCGCGACGAGAAGCTGGTCCTGGCGAAGTTCTGGACCAAGCTGCGCGACAATCTGCACCGCGTGCCCTTCGTGGAGGACGCGGTCGCCGCCTTCTACGCCGCCACCGACGCCGCCACGCCGCTGAAGTCCAAGGCGGTGCTGCTGGGGGCGCTGGCCTACTTCATCATGCCCTTCGACGCCGTGCCGGACGTGCTGGCGCTGGTCGGCTTCAGCGACGATCTGGCCGTGCTGGCGCTCGCCATCCGCACGGTGAAGGGCCACTTGCGGGCTGAGCATTACGAGAAAGCCCGCGCCTGGCTGGTCTCCCACCGCACCGGCCCCGCCCGCGCCGAGGACATCCACGCCGGTCCGATCATCGACCATGAGCCGCGCCCGTCCGCCTGAACCGGGCCGGCAATAACCCTTCAGACTTGAGGACTACCCCTTTCTCGTATACACCTATGAGGTGTGACCGAGCGTCATTGCGCGCCCGGTACGGGGGCATACGAGGGGGATCCGACATGCGCTTCACGCGCCTACTCATCGCGCTGCCGGCGATGCTGCTGCCGCTCGCCGCGGCGCAGGCCGACGGCTCCAAGACCCATGCGGTCAGCGCCACGCCGACGGTGCTGGACCAGAACTGGACGGCGGCCGACCGCGACGCCTTCTACTGGACCAGCCAGGGCTCGCGCATCATGCGCTGGGACTGGTTCAAGGCGCTGGAGCGCCCCGACAGCCAGGAGAAGTTCCTGGCCGACGATCTGGCGCGCTTCCACTATCTGCCGGACCACGCCTCGGCCAGCAACCCGGCCGGGCTGCCGGTGGGCTTCACGCTGGACAAGGGCGCCACGAACACCTTCGTCGGCATGACCTGCGCCGCCTGCCACACCAACCAGATCGAGTACAAGGGCGCCTCCATCCGTATCGACGGCGCGCCCGCCAACTCCGACTTCCAGGGCTTCCTGGAGGAGCTGGTCGCCTCGCTCGAGAAGACCGCCTACGACCCCGACAAGTTCGACCGCTTCGCCCGCGAGGTGCTGGGGAAGAAGTACGGGCCGCAGCGCAAGGCGGCGCTGCAGCAGCAATTCCAGGCCTTCACCACCGAGTTCGCGACCTTCATGAAGGCGTCGCTGCCGGCCCGGCATTGGGGCCCGGCGCGCCTCGACGCCTTCGGCATGATCTTCAACCGGCTGACCGGCCTGGACCTGAACGTGCCGAAGAACGTGGTGCCGGCCAACGCGCCGGTCAGCTACCCGTTCCTGTGGAACGCGCACCAGCAGGACGCGGTGCAGTGGAACCTGTCGGCGCCCGGCGGCGACAACATCAAGGCGCTGGCCCGCAACACCGGCGAGGTCATCGGCGTCTTCGCCAAGCTGAACATCTGCCGCGCCGGCAAGAACGCCCACGGCGAGCGCTGCAGCGACAAGCCGCTGAAGAACCTGGCCTCCAGCCTGCTGCAGGACATCGCCTTCTATGACAGCTCGGCCAGCATCGCCGGGCTGCAGAAGCTCGAGGACAAGATCGCCAAGCTGACGCCGCCGGACTGGCCGACCAAGGTCTTCGGCCCGGTGAACGTCGCGCAGGCCGAGAAGGGCCGGGTGCTGTTCGAGGAGGCCTGCGCCGCCTGCCACAATATGAGCCAGGCCAACCTCAGCCAGAAGGTCTGGAAGGTCACGCCGGCGGTGAAGATCAACACCGATCCGGTGGCCTACCAGAACGCGCTGCGCACGGTGAAGACGGGCATCCTCGAGGGCACCCGCACCATCACGCTGGGCCGCATGAAGGCGGAGGAACCGGCGGTGACCGTGCTCAGCAACGCCGTGATCGGCACCATGCTGGACGGGCTTATCTACCCGAAGGGCGGCCGCCCCGACCTGGGCGACCTGTTCAAGGGCGACGCCAAGGCGGCGGAGAAGGCGCTGGTCGCCAAGCTGGAGGGCAAGTCGAACGTGGTCGCGGACAAGGTCGGCAACGCCTTCGCCGCGGTCGACACCACCTCGGACGACCTGCCCGCCTACGAGGCGCGGCCGCTGATGGGCATCTGGGCGACGGCGCCCTACCTGCACAACGGTTCGGTGCGCAATCTGTGGGAGCTGCTGAAGCCCAGCGCGCGGCCCGCCACCTTCAAGGTCGCGCCGCACAGCTTCGACCCGAAGACCGTGGGCATCGCCACCGATCCGGCCCATGGCTGGGTGTTCGACACCAGCCTGCCGGGCAACAGCAACAAGGGCCACGACACCTACGACAAGCGGGCCGACGGCACGCCCATGACCGACGCCGACCTCTGGGCGATCGTGGAGTACATGAAGACGCTCTGATCCCGGGCGGCTCATGAGGAAGAGGCCCGTCCCCTCCCCGGGGGCGGGCCTTTTTCGTCAGCGCGGCGGCTCCCTCAGCGCAGCGGCGGGTCCTTTCGCGGCCGGCCCAGCACCGCCTCGCGCCGGGCGATGTAGAGGGTGCTGAGGATGATGATGGCCGCACCCGCGCCGGTCCAGACATCGGGCAGCTCGGCGAAGAAGGCGAAGCCCAGCCCGGCGGCCACGATCAGCCGCGCATAGTCGAAGGGCGCCACCAGGCTGGCATCGGCGCCCACCCGGTAGGCACGCACCACGGCGGCCTGCGAGGCGATGCCCAGCCCGCCCATGGCGCCCAGCAGCAGCCATTCCTGCGCCGTCGGCGCCTGCCAGACCAGCAGGGCCGGCGGGAACAGCGCCAGGGCGGCGACGAAGGAGAAGCTGAACAGCAGCGTCAGATCCTTCTCGTCCCGGGGCATGGCCTTGACCTGCACGGCCGACAGCGCCACGAACAGCGCGTTGGCGAGGGCAGCGAGCGCGGCCGTTTGCAGCGCCTCGTGCCCCGGCCGCAGCATCACCAGCACGCCCGCGAATCCCACCAGCGTCGCGGTCCAGCGCCGCCAGCGCACCCGCTCGCGCAGCAGCAGCACCGCCAGCACCACCATGAACAGCGGCTGGGCGAAGCTGATGGCGGTGGCGGTCGCCAGCGGCAAATGGGTGAAGGCGTAGAAGCCGAAGACCAGGGCCGCCATGCCGGTGGTGGCGCGGCCCAGATGGCGCAGCGGATAGTGCGGCATCGCCGTCGCCCAGCCGGCCCGGGCCAGGAAGGGCAGCAGCACCAGCAGCGCCACGGCGCCCCGGAAGAAGGCGAGCTGCAGGCTGTCCAGCCGTGTGCCCAGCTGCTTGACCAACGCGCCCATCAGCCCGAAACCGACCGCCGCCGCCAGCATCCAGAGGATGCCCCTGGCATTGGCGGACAACCCCCGCCAGCGGCGCGCGAGCCGTCCGCCCGCCGCAGGCCTGGAGACCGGCGCGGCGGGAAAGGTGCCGGCGGCCGCCTCCACGGGCGGCTCCGCCATTCTGGACTGGTCGTCGGGCGTCATGCCCAGAAGCTAGGCGCGCCGGACGCCCTGGGCCAGCCGCGACCCATGCCGCCAGGGCGGGGCCGCCCCGCGCCTACCCCCTTTCCGGACCGGCAGCGCCGTTCCCTTGGACGCCGGCTGCGGATATGATGTGGGAACTGGCCCCGGCCTACCGCGATATCTTGTGAGATGGCCCATTCCCCCCTCCTCTCCCGAACCGGAGTCCGGCATGGCGCTGGCTAAGCTGCTGCGGCAATGGTCGGGCAACCCGAAGCCCCCGCCGGCCCGCCCGATCACCCTGCCGGGCCTGCCGGTGAAGGTCGATGTGCGCCGCAGCGCCCGCGCCTCGCGCCTGTCGCTGAAGGTGGACGCCGCCCGCGACCTGGTGCAGGTGGTGGTGCCCTTCGGCGTGCCCGAGGCCGAGGTGGCGCGCTTCGTCGCCCGCCACCGCGACTGGCTGGAGAGCCGGGTCCAGGCCCTGCCGCCGCGCCTGTCCTTCGAGGAGGGGGCGCTGGTGCCGATCCTGGGGGTGGAGCATGTGCTGCGCCACGACCGCGCGCACCGGGGGGCGCCCAAATCCGTGCCCATGGTCGGCGGCCCGCCCGAGCTGCGGGTCGGCGGCGAGCCCGAGTTCCTGGGCCGCCGCGTGCTGGACCATCTGAAGCGCGAGGCGCGGCGGCGGCTGGTCGACCTCTCCACCGAGAAGGCGGCGCGACTGGGCGCCCGGGTCAAGGGCGTCACCGTGCGCGACACCCGCTCGCGCTGGGGCAGCTGCTCCGCCGACGGGCGCCTCTCCTATTGCTGGCGGCTGATCCTGGCGCCGGAGGCGGTGCTCGACTACGTCGTCGCGCATGAGGTGGCGCATCTGCGCGAGATGAACCATTCCAGCCGCTTCTGGGCGCTCTGCGCGTCCCTCACGGCCGATGTCGACGCCCCCCGCGCCTGGCTGAAGGCCAACGGCGCCAAGCTGCACCGCTACGGCGACGTGGCGGGGGAGTAGCGGGTTCCCGCGCGGCGAAAGGGCAGCGTTGCTGGAGTGCGTCCTTCGACAGGCTCAGGATGAGGAAGGTTTTGCTGCTCCCGGCTAGGCTTACGCTGACTGAAAACAGGAGTGCCTGGAACCAACATCCCTCATCCTGAGCTTGTCGAAGGACGCACCACGCCTCAGCCTCTCCTGGCATCTACGGCGAGCGCCGTCCCCTCCTCAATCCTCCTCCGGGCTGCCGAACCAGCGCTTCTCCAGCCCGCCCACGACGATCAGCACGAAGAGCGTCAGCGCCGTGGTCATGCCGGCGATGAGGTAGAAGCCCGCGCCGCAGGCGATGCCGAGCGCGCCGGCCATCCACAGGCTGGCGGCGGTCGTCAGGTTCCGCACGTTGGGGCCGCGGCCCTGGATGATGACGCCGGCGCAGATGAAGCCGATGGCCTGGGCGATACCCTGGATGACCCGGATCGGGTCGGCGTCGGGCGCGTCCTGCGTCGCGCTCAGCGTGTAGAACTCCACCGCCACCAGGGTCGTGGCGGCCGAGGACATGGCGACCAGCGCATGGGTGCGCAGGCCGGCCGGCTTGCCCCGGAACTCGCGGTCGAGGCCGAGCACGAGCCCCAGCAGCGTGGCGGCGCCGAGCCGCAGGAAGGTGTCGAGGACATCGGGCGGGATGGCCGGGATCATGTCCCGTCAACGCGCGACGGCGCCGGCCTGATCCCGCCCGTATGACGCTTTTGTGACAGGCTTCAGGCGGCCGCCGCCTCCAGCGCCTTCACGCCCGGCAGCTCCTTGCCCTCCATCCATTCCAGGAAGGCGCCGCCGGCGGTGGAGATGTAGCTGAAGCTGTCCGCCGCGCCCGCATGCTCCAGCGCCGAGACGGTGTCGCCGCCGCCGGCCACCGACAGCAGCCGGCCCTGCTTGGTCAGCGCCGCGACCACGCCGGCCACCGCGTTGGTGCCCGCGTCGAAGGGCGCGATCTCGAAGGCGCCCAGCGGGCCGTTCCAGACCACGGTCTTGGCGCCCTGCAGCTTCAGCGACAGGTACTCCACCGTGCCGGGGCCGACATCGAGGATCATCTCGTCGGCCGCCGTCTTGCCGATCTCCGCGACGCGGTTGGCGGCGCCGGCCTTGAACTCCTTGGCGACGACGCCGTCCTTGGGCAGCAGGATCTCGCAGCCCGTCTCCTTGGCGCGGGCCATGATGGCGCGGGCCTGCTCGGCCATGTCCTTCTCCGCCAGCGAGGCGCCGACATCCACGCCCTGGGCGTAGAGGAAGGTGTTGGCCATGCCGCCGCCCAGCGCCAGCAGGTCGACCTTGCCGACCATGTTCAGCAGCAGGTCCAGCTTGGTGGAGATCTTGGCGCCGCCGACCACGGCCGCGACGGGCCGCTGCGGGCTGCCCAGCGCGTTGCGCAGCGCCTCCAGCTCGGCCTGCATCAGGCGGCCGGCATAGGCCGGCAGCTTGTGCGCCAGCCCCTCGGTGGAGGCGTGCGCCCGGTGCGCGGCGGAGAAGGCGTCGTTGACATAGGCGTCGCCGAGGCGGGCGAGCCGGCCCACGAACTCGGCGTCGTTCTTCTCCTCGCCGGCATGGAAGCGGAGATTCTCCAGCACCAGCACCTGGCCGGGCTGCAAGGCCTTCACGGCGCTCTCGGCGGCCTCGCCCACGCAGTCGGTGGCGAAGGCGACCTTGGTGCCCAGCGCCGCCTCCAGCGCCGGCACCACCTGGCGCAGCGAGTTCTTCTCGTCGGGGCCGCCCTTGGGCCGGCCGAAATGGGAGAGGACCACGACCTTGCCGCCCTTCTCCGCGATCTCCTTCAGCGTCGGCGCCAGCCGGTCGATGCGGGTGGTGTCGCTCACCCGGCCGTCCTGTACCGGCACGTTCAGGTCGGCGCGCACCAGCACGGTCTTGCCGGAGACGGAGAGGTCGTCGAGGGTCTTGAACTTCATGGCCTGGTTTCCTCTGGCTCTGTTGGCCTTATCAGGCGGCCAAGGAAGCACAAGCCCGGGTGCTCCGCAACATGCGGCGGGGACACACTCCGGGGGCGGTACCCAGCCCCGGCGGGACCTTGATCTCGGGCGGAACGTTGCCACCCTGATTGAGGGCTTTTCCTAAGCCTTGCGGGTTGAGTTGCCGTCCCCTCTCCCAGAGGGAGAGGGACAGGGAGAGGGGGTACGGGATCGCGGAGCAGGGGCGAACTTCGATGAAGCGCCCTTCCTCTGAACTCTTACCCCCTCACCCCAACCCTCTCCCCCTGGGAGAGGGAGCGGTCAGTGTACGGTCGTTTTATGGGAGAGCGGGTGAGCATGGCGACGCCGATCGGAAGAATGGCCTACGCGGCCGGGCAGGCGGTGCGGGTGGGCTGGTACATGGGCCAGTACGCCCTGGCGGCGCGGCTGCAGAACGCGAAGCCGCCGGAGGGGGCGCCCCCGGGCGACACGCGCGCCGTGCTGGCCTCGCTGGGCGCGCTGCTGCGCCGCGACTGGGAGAACATCCGCGACGGCGTGTACCGCATGCCCTCCGACCTGCTGCCCGACCCGCGCCGGCTGCTGCGCGATGCCAAGCTGTTCTTCGAGGATCTGCCGGAGGTGGCGAAGCGCCGGCAGGAGGGCGGCCGGGGCGCGCTGATGGATGCCCGGGCGCATCCGGGCCTGCCGCGCTACTATCTGCAGAACTTCCATTTCCAGACCGACGGCTACCTCTCCGACCGCTCCGCCCGGCTCTACGACCATCAGGTCGAGGTGCTGTTCGGCGGCGGGGCGGACGCCATGCGGCGGCAGGCGCTGGTCCCGATCGCGCGTCACCTGCGCGACCGGCCGGTGCGCGGCTTGAAGCTGCTGGACGTGGCGTCCGGCACCGGCCGGCTGCCGGTCATGGTGAAGGAGAACTGGCCGCGCCTGGACGTGACCGCGCTCGACCTCTCCGCCCCCTATCTCGCCGAGGCGCGGCGGCGCCTGTCGCCCTGGCCGCTGGCGCGGGTGGTGCAGGGGGCGGCGGAGGACATCCCCGCGGCCGATGCCAGCTTCGACCTGGTGACCTGCGTCTACCTGCTGCACGAGCTGCCGCCCAAGGTGCGCGCCAAGGCCGCCGCCGAGATGGCGCGGGTGCTGAAGCCCGGCGGGCTGCTGGTGGTGGTGGACAGCCTGGTGCAGGGCGACGACCCGGCCATGGACCCGCTGCTGGAGCTGTTCCCCCAGGCCTTCCACGAGCCCTACTATGCCGGCTACATCCGGGAGGATTTCCGTCCGCTGTTCGAGGCGCAGGGGTTGAGGGCCGCCGAGCCCGACATCGCCTTCATGTCGCGGGTGGTCGCCTTCACAAAAGCTTAACACCGGGCCGAATTGTCCGGACCTCCCGGCCGTTATAGGCTCGGGTGCGGCAAAGGGCGGGTCGGTGGCATGGCGGACCAGGTACCGGTTGAGCGCGAGATCGAGCTGAAGCTGCGGGCCCGGCCGGAGGATCTCCACCGGCTGAAGACGGCGCCCGCGCTGGCGGGCGCGAAGTCCAGCACCCGCACGCTCGAGAACACCTATTTCGACACGCCCGACCTGGTGCTGCACGGGCGCGGCGTCTCGCTGCGGGTGCGGCGGGTCGGGCGCAAGCTGGTGCAGACGCTGAAAGCGCCGACCGACATCGGCGAGACGGCGCTGGCGCGGCCGGAATGGGAGACGCCGGTGCCCGGCCCCGCCCCCGACCTGTCGCTGCTGCCGGCGGAAGCGCTGACGGTGCTGGAGGGGATCGACCCGCAGGCGCTGGGCCCCGTCTTCGCCAGCACGGTCAAGCGCACCACCTGCCTGCTGACCCCGGCCGAGGGGGTGTGCGTCGAGGTCGCCATCGACCAGGGCGAGATCACCGCCCCCGACGGCCGCACCGCCCAGCTGACCGAGCTGGAGCTGGAGCTGAAGCAGGGCGGCGACGCCGCCACCCTCTACGCCATCGCCCGCGACCTGACCGAGACGGCGCCGCTGTGGGTGGAGACCAAGAGCAAGGCGCGGCGCGGCTTCGACCTCGCGACCGGTGCCGCCGGTGGCTGGTCCAAGGCCGACGCGCTGGAGCTGCCCCGCGACGCCACGGTGGAGGAGGCCTTCGCCCGCATCGTGCGCCACTGCCTGGCGCACATGCTGGACAACGAGGCCTGCGCGCTGTCGGGCGAGCGGCCGGAGGGCATCCACCAGATGCGCGTGGCGCTGCGCCGGCTGCGCTCGGCCCTCTCGACCTTCCGCGACGTGCTGCCGCCGGAGCAGGCGGCGACGCTCGGCGCCGAAGTGAAGTGGCTCGCCTCCAGCTTCGGCCCGGCGCGCGACTGGGACGTGTTCCTGTCGGAGTCGCTGCGGCCCGTGGACAAGGCCTTCCCCGGCGAGGCCTCGCTGCGGGCGCTGGAGAAGGCGGCCCGGGCGGCGCGGGAGCGCGGCTATGTCCAGGCGCGGGGCGCCATCCTGTCCATGCGCTACACCCGCCTGCTGCTGGACCTCGGCGCCTGGGTGGACGGGCGCGGCTGGCGCGGCGATCCGGCGCGCGACGCGCTGCTGGACCAGCGGGTGACCGACTTCGCCGACGCCATGCTGGAGAAGCGGCACCGGCAGGCCCGCAAGCGCGGCCGCGGCTTCGCCACCCTGCCGACCGAGAAGCGGCACCAGCTGCGCATCGCCTTGAAGAAGCTGCGCTACGCCGCCGAGTTCTTCCGCAGCCTGTACCCCGAGAAGGCCGTGCGCCGCTATCTCAAGGACCTCGCCGCCCTGCAGGAGGCGCTGGGCCGGCTGAACGACACCGCCACGCTGCACCGGCTGGTGGATGAGCTGGAGGCGGCCCGGGGCCCTGCCGGCTGGCGCCTGGGCGCCGGCATGGTGCTGGGCTGGCGCGGCCACGGCGCCGCCCAGGCCGAGGGCGAGCTGGTCGCCGACTGGAAGCGCTTCAAGGAGACGGAGCCCTTCTGGGCGGAATAGCATCCAGCCAGCTAACGGGCTGAAGCCGTTCTCAACCTCATAGTCCCACTACGCGTCATCCCGGCGAAAGCCGGGACCCAGGAGTTGCAGCCACGGACCTTCGATGAAGCACGCCCCGCCAACGCCGGTTCGCAAGCGCTGACGTAGGGGGTGCTTCATTGACCGAATCCGGCTGCAACCCCTGGGCCCCGACTTTCGTCGGGGTGACGGGGAAAAAGAGCCGGATCCGCAGCCTCGATGCCGCCCTCCCCTACCCCAGCACCAGATCGTCGCGGTGGATGATCTCGTCGCGGCCGCGGAAGCCCAGCAGCCCCTCAATCTCGGCGCTGTGGCGGCCCTTGATGCGGCCGGCGTCCTCGGCGGCGTAGGCGGTCAGGCCGCGGGCGATCTCGCGGCCGTCGGGGCCGCGCACCGCCACCAGATCGCCGCGCTCGAACCGCCCGTCCACCGCCGTCACACCGGCCGGCAGCAGGCTGCCGCCCCGCGCCAGGGCCGCGGCGGCACCAGCATCGACCATCAGCGTGCCAGCCGGCTTGATGGCGCCGGCGATCCAGCGCTTGCGGGCGGTCAGCGGCTCGGCCGAGGGCAGGAACCAGGTGCAGGGCGCGCCGCCCTCCCCCATCGGCAGATCGAGGGCCGCCAGCGGGTTCAGCCGCTTGCCCGACGCGATCGCCATGCGGCAGCCGGCGGCCAGCGCGATGCGGGCGGCCTTCAGCTTGGTCACCATGCCGCCGGAGCTGTAGCCGGGCGGCGGTTCGCCGGCCATGGCCTCGATCTCCGAGGTCAGCTCCTCCACCACGGGCAGGTGGCGGGCGGACGGGTCCTTGCGCGGATCGGCGGTGTAGAGCCCGTCGATGTCGGACAGCAGCACCAGCGTGTCGGCGCTGATCATCTGCGCCACCCGGGCGGCCAGCCGGTCATTGTCGCCGAAGCGGATCTCGGCCGTGGCGACCGTATCGTTCTCGTTGATGACGGGGACCGCGCCCAGCTTCAGCAGCGTGCCGATGGTGGCGCGGCCGTTCAGGTGGCGGCGGCGGTCCTCGGTGTCGCCCAGGGTCAGCAGCACCTGCGCCACCGTCACCTCGTGGCGCGCCAGCGTCTCCTGGTAGGCATGCGCGAGGCGGATCTGGCCCGTGGCGGCCGCCGCCTGCTTCTCCTCCAGCCGCAAGGGCCGGCCGACCAGCCCCAGATGCTCGCGCCCCACCGCGACCGCGCCGGAGGAGACGACCACCACCTCCACGCCCCGGGCCTTCAGCGCCGCCACGTCGTCGGCGACCGAGTCCAGCCAGTCGCGCCGGATGCGGTGGGACGATTCGTCCACCAGCAGGGCGGAGCCGATCTTGACGATCAGGCGGCGGGAGGTGCTGAGGGTCGGCTGAGTCATGCCGCCCTTATCCGATCCGTGCGCGAGTGCGTCAACGGGCGAAAGAACATTGCGGGGATGCGCATCTGAGCCGGTCCGCCAGGCGCCACCGGGATGCGGCTGGATCAGCAACTGGTTGACGGCATGGCGCTGCCGAGACACCCTCAGGACGCGCATCCTATCTCCAGACTATCCACCAGGGGGAAATATGTCTCTGCTGCGAACGGCCGCGATCGCCTCGGTCCTTCTCGTTCCCGCCGCCGCCCAGGCCGGCAGCGGCCAAGCCGTCGTTCCGCATTGGCAGTCGCGGTCCAGCGACGTCGGAACCAAGCTCCACATCACCAACATCGGCAGTGTCGCCGCGACGGTGACGGTCACCTTCTACGACAAGACGAACACCCCGATCGGCTGCACCGTCACCTACGACAATTTCACCAGCAACAACACGGTGCTGGGCGCCGGCCAGACGGGCGTCGTGCAGCCGCTGTGCGGGCCGGTGCAATGGGGTTACGCCACCATCAGCTGGTCGAACGGCCAGAACAGCGCATCACCATCGCTGGTGGCCTACGGCTACCGGTTCTACACCTCAGGGACAACCTACTCGGAGGCGGAGATCACCGTCAACCAGGGCCTGCCGTTCTGAGCGACGGCGCGGGGGTCCTGGCGCCCCCGCCCTCTTCCTCACTCGTGGTCGAGCGGGGTGTAGCGCACGCGGTAGGCGGTCTCGCGGGCCTGTTCGCCGTCGGCCTCGCGGGCCTCGCGGATGACGGTGAGGAGCTGGTAGAGCACTTCCTGCACGCCCTGGCCGGTGGCGCCGGAGAGCACGTGGACCGGCTTCTTGGCCGAGCGCTTCAGCTTGGTGAGCTTCTCCTTCAGCTCCTCCTCGGTCAGCGCGTCGGCCTTGTTCAGGCAGACGATCTCGACCTTCTCCGCCAGCCCGGCGCCGTAGAGCCGCAGCTCGCGCCGGATGGTGCGGTAGGCGAGCTGGACGTCCTCCTGCGTGCCGTCGATCAGGTGCAGCAGCACGCGGGTGCGCTCGACATGGCCGAGGAAGCGGTCGCCCAGCCCGTGGCCCTCGTGCGCGCCCTCGATCAATCCTGGAATGTCGGCCAGCACGAACTCCTCCTCGCCCGCCCGCACGACGCCCAAATTGGGCGCCAGGGTGGTGAAGGGATAGTCGGCGATCTTCGGCTTGGCGCGCGACACGGCGGCCAGGAAGGTGGACTTGCCGGCGTTCGGCAGGCCGACCAGGCCGGCATCGGCGATCAGCTTCAGCCGCAGCCAGACCCAGCGCTCCTCGCCGGGCCAGCCCGGGTGGAAGTTGCGGGGCGCCCGGTTGGTGCTGCTCTTGTAGTGCTCGTTGCCGAAGCCGCCGTCGCCGCCCTTCAGCAGCACGATGCGCTGGCCGACCTCGGTCATGTCGGCGATGACCGTCTCCTGGTCCTCGTCCAGCACCTGGGTGCCCACCGGCACCCGCAGCACCACGTCGTCGCCCTTGGCGCCGCTGCGCGAACGGCCCATGCCGTGGCCGCCGCGCTTGGCCTTGAAGTGCTGCTGGTAGCGGTAATCGATGAGGGTGTTCAGCCCGTCCACCGCCTCGATGATGACGTCGCCGCCGCGTCCGCCGTCACCGCCGTCCGGGCCGCCGAACTCGATGAACTTCTCCCGACGGAAGGCCACGGCGCCGGGGCCGCCGTCGCCGCTCTTCAGGTAGATCTTGCACTGATCGAGGAACTTCATCGGACGGGCTTTCTGGTGCGCAAAAACGAAAATCGGGGGAACGGTCGCCCGCTCCCCCGATCCTCAGTCCCGAACTGCTTCGGGGAAGCCTTACTCGGCGGCGACGGCCGGAGCGGCGTCGTTCGCGGCCTCGGTGATCGACACGTAGGTCCGGCCCTTGAAGCCCTGGTGGAACTTCACCGCGCCGTCGACCAGCGCGAACAGGGTGTGGTCCTTGCCCACGCCGACATTCACGCCGGCATGGAACTTGGTGCCGCGCTGACGGACCAGGATGTTGCCCGCGAGGACGACCTGACCGCCGAAGCGCTTCACGCCGAGGCGCTGGCCGGCGCTGTCGCGACCGTTGCGGGAGCTGCCGCCTGCCTTTTTATGTGCCATGGTTCGATACTCCTACTAACGCTGGCGCGCGGCTCAGGCCGAGGCCGTGATGTCGGTGATGCGCAGGATGGTCAGATCCTGGCGGTGGCCGTTCTTGCGGCGGTAGTTCTGGCGGCGCTTCTTCTTGAAGACGATCACCTTCTCGCCGCGGCCCTGGGCCACGACGGTCGCCGTCACCGAGGCGCCGGCCACGACCGGGGTGCCGATCGTGGTGTTGCCGGCGTCGCTGACCATCAGCACGTCGTCGAGCGTCAGGGAGGCACCGGCCTCGCCGGCCAGCTTCTCGACCTTGATCACGTCGCCGGCGGCGACCTTGTACTGCTTACCGCCCGTGCGGATGACTGCGAACATCTTGCCCACCACTGTCTGGCCAGGGGCGCCCGCCTCGGCAAACGCCCGGAAAAACGAACAACGGCGCCCATGCCCACGTGGTGTTCACGGGGAGCCGCAGATAGAGAGCGCGGAATATACAGACGGAGCATCAGGAGTCAAGCGCCTGTCCGCCGCTTTCCGCGCGTTTCGCGTGCCCTCAGGCGGCGGCCTTCAGCTGCGCCTCGGCGGCCTGCTTCTTCATGCGGCTGTAGGCGAAGCGCGAGGCGACGCCGTGCAGCCAGCCCTGCGGGTTCAGCCCCGACGCCTTGAACACCATGGAGACCATGCGGTCCAGGTGCTGCGGCTTGTAGTAGCTGTAGGCGCGGCTGACATAGTCGTTGTAGGCCTTCTCCCGCACATAGGGCCGCTCCCAATGGTTGGCGGCGTGGAAGGCGTAGGACAGCTCGTCGTCCTCGGTCTCGTTGATGCGCGAGAGCGAGACCTTCAGCCGGCCGAAGCGCCCCAGCTTCTCCTTGTCGAGATAGCGGCGCAGATGGTCGTAGAAGAGCTTGTAGTGGCGGAACTCGTCGGCCGCGATGTGCTTGCAGATCTGCTTCAGCACCGGCTCGTCCGTCGCCTCGGCCAGGGCGGTGTAGTAGCTGGACGTGCCGGTCTCGACGATGCAGCGCGCCACCAGCTCGCCCGAGCGCGAGCCGCGGGTGGAGGCGTCCACCTGCACCGGGATCTGGTAGCCGTCGCGGAAGCGCTGCACCGCGGCCTGGAAGTCCCACGCCGGGTCCACCGCCTGGGCCCAGCGGCCCAGCGCCTCGCCGTGCTGCACCTCCTCCACCGCCCAATCGCGCGCCACCTGCTTGAAAATCTCGTCGTCATTGAAGACGTTGCAGAGATAATCGGCGTAGATGTGGCCGTTGTACTCGACCAGGGCCGCCGCCTTGATCACCTTGAGGATATCGGAATCGACCTTCGAGCGGTCGAGCCTGTCCCAGGGAAGCGCGTCGATGGTCCAGTGTGCGTTGGCCATGGGGAAGGAGCCCTTAAATGAGAACCGCGCCGGACCGCCTGCCAGTCCGGAGTTGGGCTCCAGATTGGGAGGCGGCGGCGCGGATGCAACAGAATTATGACGGCTGCGCGTTCATGTCCCCGCTGATGCTGCGGGCACCCGGCCCTGTCAGGCGGCGGCGGTGAGCGCCTCGACCTTGGCGGTCGCGACGGCCAGCTTCGTCTCCAGCGCCTTGCGCTCGGAGTCCGACTGGGCGGCGGCGGCCTGCTCGGTCAGGGTTGCGACATCGGCCTCGGCCTTGGCGCGGTCGAGCTTGGACAGCTCGGTCGCCTCCTGGGCGAGCACCGTGCAGCGGGTCTCGGTCACCTCGGCGAAGCCGCCGGCGACGAAGATGCGCTGGGAGATGGTGCTGGCGTTCTCGGCATAGACGTCGATCACGCCCGGCTTCAGCGTGGCGATCATGGGGGAGTGGCCCGGCAGGACGCCGAAATAGCCCTCGCCGCCCGGCACGACGACCATCTCGACCGGCTGCGAGAACAGCAGCTTCTCGGGCGAGACCAGCTCGAATTCAACCTTGTCGGCCATGGTGCGGGATCCGTTCGCGGTCAGAATAAGGGCGGGAGGGCGAACCCTCCCGCCGGTACTGGGGAACTACGAGGCTCAGGCGGCCTCGGCCAGCTTGCGGGCCTTCTCGACGGCCTCGTCGATGGTGCCCACCATGTAGAAGGCGGCCTCCGGCAGGTGGTCGTAGTCGCCGTTCACGATGCCCTTGAAGCCGCGGATCGTCTCCTCGAGGCTGACCAGCACGCCCGGGGTGCCGGTGAACACCTCGGCGACGTGGAAGGGCTGCGACAGGAAGCGCTGGATCTTGCGGGCGCGGGCGACGGTGAGCTTGTCCTCCTCGGACAGCTCGTCCATGCCCAGGATCGCGATGATGTCCTGCAGCGACTTGTAGGTCTGCAGGACCTTCTGCACCTGGCGGGCCGTGGTGTAGTGGTCCTCGCCGACGATCCGGGGATCGAGGGCGCGCGAGGTCGAGTCCAGCGGGTCCACGGCCGGGAAGATCGCCTGCTCGGCGATGGCGCGGCTCAGCACCGTGGTGGCGTCCAGGTGGGCGAAGGAGGTGGCCGGGGCCGGGTCGGTCAGGTCGTCGGCGGGCACGTAGATGGCCTGCACCGAGGTGATCGAACCCTTCTTCGTCGAGGTGATGCGCTCCTGCAGGGCGCCCATGTCGGTGGCCAGCGTCGGCTGGTAGCCCACCGCCGAGGGGATGCGGCCCAGCAGCGCCGACACCTCGGAGCCCGCCTGCGTGAAGCGGAAGATGTTGTCGATGAAGAGCAGCACGTCCTGGCCTTCCTCGTCGCGGAAATACTCCGCGATGGTGAGGCCGGTCAGGCCGACGCGGGCGCGGGCGCCCGGCGGCTCGTTCATCTGGCCGTACACGAGCGCCACCTTGGAGCCCGGGCCGTCGAGCTTGATGACGCCCGACTCGATCATCTCGTGGTAGAGGTCGTTGCCCTCGCGGGTACGCTCGCCCACGCCGGCGAAGACGGACACGCCGCCGTGCGCCTTCGCGACGTTGTTGATCAGCTCCATGATCGTGACGGTCTTGCCGACGCCGGCGCCGCCGAACAGGCCGATCTTGCCGCCCTTCAGGTACGGGGCCAGCAGGTCGATGACCTTGATGCCCGTGATCAGGATCTGCGCCTCGGTCGACTGCTCGATGAACTCGGGCGCCGAGCGGTGGATCGGGTAGGCCTTCTCGGCGCCGACGGGGCCGCGGTCGTCGATCGGCTCGCCGATGACGTTCAGGATGCGGCCCAGCGTGGCGGCGCCCACCGGCACGGCGATCGGGGCGCCGGTGTCGGTCACCTCGGCACCGCGGACCATGCCGTCGGTCGTGTCCATGGCGATGCAGCGGACGGTGTTCTCACCGAGATGCTGCGCCACCTCCAGAACGAGGGTGCGGCCATCGTTCGACGTGTGCAGGGCGTTCAGGATGGGCGGCAGCTCGGCGTCGAACTGGACGTCGACGACGGCGCCCAGCACCTGCGTGATGCGGCCGACGGCATTCGTGGAAGTGGCCATGGAGTAAGCTCCCTCGGAAAACGCGTGTGTCTCGTTACGGTGCGACGCTTGGAACCTCAGACCGCCTCGGCGCCGGAGATGATCTCGATCAGCTCCTTGGTGATGACGGCCTGGCGGGTGCGGTTGTAGTTCAGCGTCAGCTTCTTGATCATGTCGCCGGCATTGCGCGTGGCGTTGTCCATCGCGGTCATCTGCGCGCCGAAGAACGACGCGGCGCTCTCCAGCAGGGCCGAATAGACCTGGATCGACAGGTTGCGCGGCAGCAGCTCCTCGAGGATCTGCTCCTCGTTCGGCTCGAACTCGTAGAGCGCGCGGGCCTCGCCCGTCTCCGCCGCGGCCGTGGCGGCCGGCGGGGCGAAGGGCACGACCTGCTGGACGGTCACCACCTGGGTGATGGCCGACTTGAACTTGTTGTAGATGATCGAGGCGACGTCGAACTCGCCGGCCTCGAACATCTCCAGGATCCTGGCGGCGACCCGGTCGGCCTCGGCGAAGGACAGGCCGCGGCGGCCGATATCCTCGTAGGAGGCGACGATCAGCGACGCGAAGTCGCGGCGCAGCAGGTCGCGGCCCTTTCGGCCGACGGTCAGGACCTTCACCTGCTTGCCTTCGGCCTGCAGGCGCTGGATCTGCCGGCGGGCCTCACGCACCACGGTGGCGTTAAAGCCGCCGCACAGGCCGCGGTCGCCGGTCATGACGACCAGCAGCTGCACCTGGTCCGACCCAGTGCCGGCCATCAGCCGCGGGCCCTGCGCGCCCGCCGTCACGTTGGCGGCGAGCGAGGAGAGCATCCGGGCCATGCGCTCGGCGTAGGGACGCCCGGCCTCGGCCTGGTCCTGCGCGCGGCGCAGCTTGCTGGCCGCCACCATCTTCATGGCCGAGGTGATCTTCTGCGTCGACTTGACGCTGTCGATCCGCAGCTTGAGGTCCTTGAGGCTGGGCATTACCGGGCCTTCAGTTCTTTAAACGTTGCCGAGCGGGACGGTCAGGCGAAGACCTTGACGAAGTTGTCGAGGAAGCCCTTCAGCTTCTCCTCGGTGTCCTTGCTGATCGCCTTCTCGGAGCGGATCGCGTTCAGGATGTCCTGGCCGCGGGTGCGGACCTCCTCGAGGAAGCGGGCCTCGAAGCGGTTCACGTCCTCGACCTTGATCTTGTCCAGGTAGCCGCGCACGCCGGCGAAGATCGAGACGACCTGCTCCTCGACCGGGAGCGGGTTGTACTGCGGCTGCTTCAGCAGCTCCGTCAGGCGGGCGCCGCGGTTCAGCAGGCGCTGCGTGGCGGCGTCCAGGTCGGACGCGAACTGCGCGAAGGCGGCCATCTCGCGGTACTGGGCGAGCTCGAGCTTGATCGAGCCGGCGACCTGCTTCATCGCCTTGATCTGCGCGGCGGAGCCGACGCGGCTGACCGACAGGCCGACGTTAATGGCGGGGCGGATGCCGCGGTAGAACAGGCCGGTCTCCAGGAAGATCTGGCCGTCGGTGATGGAGATGACGTTGGTCGGGATGTAGGCCGACACGTCGCCGGCCTGCGTCTCGATCACCGGCAGGGCGGTCAGCGAGCCGGCGCCGAAGGCGTCCGACATCTTCGCGGCGCGCTCCAGCAGGCGGCTGTGCAGGTAGAACACGTCGCCGGGATAGGCCTCGCGGCCCGGCGGACGGCGCAGCAGCAGCGACATCTGGCGGTAGGCGACGGCCTGCTTGGACAGGTCGTCATACACGATCAGGGCGTGCATGCCGTTGTCGCGGAAGAACTCGCCCATGGCGCAGCCCGTGTAGGGGGCCAGGAACTGCAGCGGCGCCGGCTCGGACGCGGTCGCGGCGACCACGATCGAGTATTCCATGGCGCCCGAATCCTCGAGCGTCTTCACGATTTGCGCGACCGTCGAGCGCTTCTGGCCGATGGCGACGTAGATGCAATACAGCTTCTTGGACTCGTCGTCGCCCTGGTTGACCTTCTTCTGGTTCAGGAAGGTGTCCAGGATGACGGCGGTCTTGCCGGTCTGGCGGTCGCCGATGATCAGCTCGCGCTGGCCGCGCCCGATCGGAACCAGGGCGTCCACCGCCTTGATGCCGGTCTGCATCGGCTCGTGCACCGACTTGCGCGGGATGATGCCCGGGGCCTTCACCTCGACGCGGGTACGCACCACGTCGACCAGCGGACCCTTGCCGTCGATCGGGTTGCCCAGGCCGTCCACGACGCGGCCCAGCAGGCCGCGGCCCACCGGCACCTCGACGATGGCGCCGGTGCGCTTCACCGTGTCGCCTTCCTTGATGTCGCGGTCGTCACCGAAGATCACGACGCCGACATTGTCGGTCTCGAGGTTCAGGGCCATGCCCTTCACCCCGCCGGGGAACTCGACCATCTCGCCGGCCTGGACCTTGTCCAGACCGTAGATGCGGGCGACGCCGTCGCCGACCGAGAGGACCTGGCCGACCTCGGCCACATCAGCCTCGGTCCCGAAATTCGCGATCTGCTGCTTCAGGATCGCGGAAATCTCTGCGGCGCGGATTTCCATCACCCAATTCCTTTCATGGCGATTTTCAGCTTGGTCAGCTTGGTGCGCACGGAGCTGTCGATCATGCGCGACCCGACCTTGACGATCATGCCGCCGATCAGCGCCGGATCGACGCTGACGGCGACGGAAACCTTGGAGCCCATGGACTGGCGGAGCGCGTCCTGGACGGCCGCCAGCTGGTCATCCGACAGCGGGCGGGCAACCACCACCTGGGCGGTCATCTCGCCGCGGCGGCGGGCCAGCTCGGCCAGGTAGCCCTGGATCATGCCCTCCAGCGCGAACAGGCGGCGGTTCTGCGCCACCAGCCCGACGAAGCGGCGCACCAGCGGCGAGATGCCGGCCTGGGCCATCACCGCCTCGATCGCGCGGCCCTGGTCGGCGCGCGACAGCACGGGGCTGCGCACGACGCGGCGCAGGTCGGCGCTGCTGTCGAGGATCTGCTTCAGCGACGTGAGGTCCTGGGCCGTCTGGTCCAGTGACTTCTGCTCGTCGGCAAGGTCGAACAGCGCGGTCGCGTAACGCGCCGCCAGTCCGGATACGCCTGTCCCTTCGGATGCCACCTGGAAACCTCGGTTCGTCCGTAGACCTGATTGATTTCAGGGCTTTAGCAATGTGCGGATGGGCCAGGAAGGAACCTTCCCGGCCGAAAGCGTGCTGCACATAGCACAGGGAATGGTGCGGCGCAACGATGTCACGGGCACTGATTTGGCGGGGCAGATGCGTGTCGGGCTTAAGCCCCGCTTAACTAATGCCGGAGATGATTACCCCGTTGCGCCTATCCCGCCCGGCGCGTCATATCGAGGGCGGTACCACGGGACAGCGAATCCATGACCGTCGTCGCCTTCTCCGTCGCCCGCTTCACGCCGTTCGACCTCACCGAGTGGAACGCCATCGCCATGCCGAAGCTGGAGCGCGGCCTCTGGGAGTCCGTCTCCCGCCAGAGCGGCCCGGACTTCGACCGGCTGACCGTGCATTTCCCGAACCTGGAGCGCCCGGTGTTCCGCTTCGAGCGCGACCGCCGCGGCAACTACCGCCTGTTCTTCAACGACCGCCGCGGCTGGTACTGCATCGGCACCGGCGAGTCCGCCGACGAGTGCCTGGCGGTGTGGCGCGGCCGCCTGCCGCGCAAGCCGGCCTCCGAGATCGCCGCCACCATGACCGCCGGGGCCGATACGGCCACCGAGTCGCTGCAGGGCGCCTGAGCCAAGCCGGTACGGAAAAGGGCGGCCCGGATCGTCTCCGGGCCGCCCTTTCCGTTTGTGCCGGCCGCTCAGGAATTGACCGGGGCCGCGTCGGCGGGCGGCGGGCGCGGCTTGGCCCGCCTTCCGATGGCGGCCAGGCCGAAATCCACCATGCGGCGGACCAGGCTGCGGTCGAACAGCAGCACCAGCGCCAGGTAGAGCAGCCCGCCCAGCGGCGCCAGGGTCAGCAGCACCATCCAGGCCTTCAGCTCCGGCGTGACCGCCTCGCGCAGCGCCGCCAGCGCCAGCACCATCAGCGTGGCGGCCAGGACCGGCACCATGGCCGGGGCCAGCTGGTCACGGTAGGTGATCTTGGTGTGCCGCTTCATCAGCCAGGCGCCCGCCGGCAGCACCACCAGGAAGCGCGCGGCCCAGATCGCCGTGGCCGCGACCACCCCCAGGTAACCGAACGCCACCAGCATGCCGACGCTGGCGATGAAGCCCGCCATGTTCTGCCAGGCCAGCGCGTGCGGATGCCCCACCGCCATCAGCGCGGCGTTGGCGAACTGCCGCACCATCTGGGCGATGGCGACCAGGCAGAGGATCTGGATCAGCGGGATGGCCGGCAGCCAGGTGCCGCCCAGCACCACCAGCTCCACCTCCGGCGCCAGCACGAACAGCCCGGCGAAGAGCGGCACGGTGGTGAGCGCCGTCAGCTCGGTCGCCGCGCGGAAGCCGCGGCGCAGCCCCTGCGGATCGTCCTGCATGCGCGAGAAGAGCGGCAGCGCCAGCTGCTGCAGCGCCGAGCTGAGGATCTGCCGCGCCGTGTCCACCACCTTCAGCGCCACCGTCAGGTAGCCGACCGCCGCCGGGCCGAGGATGTAGCCGGTCAGCAGCACGAACAGCTTGAGGTTGGTCTGCCACAGGAAGGCGGCGGTGAAGGCCGGCAGCGCGAAGCCCAGCAGGTCGCGCAGCGCGCTGGGCGAGATGCGCAGGCGCGGCCGGCGCGGCGGGCTGATCCAGAGCGCCACGGTCCAGGCCGCCGACATCACCAGCTGCTGCGCCACCAGGGCCCAGACGCCGTAGCCGTACAGCGCCATGGCCAGGCCGACGCCGCCGCCGAACAGCCGGCCCAGCAGCGAGCGGGCCGCCACGCGCTTGAAGTTCAGGTCGCGGCGCAGCAGCGCGGTCATGACGCCGTTGGCGCCGCCGAAGATGAGGCTGAGCCCCATCCAGGCCAGCACCGGCGCCAGGCCCGGCGCGTCGAACAGCCGCTCCACCCAGGGCGCCGCGAACCAGCAGCCGGCGGCCAGCAGGAAGCCCAGCAGCACGCCGGACCAGATGGCGCTGTCGATCTGCTCGTCGCGCAGATCCTTGCGCTGCACCACCGCGTCGTGGAACAGCGTCTCGGCGATCACGAACAGGATCTGCACGATGCTGAGCGCCAGGCCGGCCACGCCGAACTCGGCCGGGCCGATCAGCCGGGCCAGCACCAGCACCGTGATCAGCGACAGGATGGACACGCCGCCGCTTTCCAGCACGACCCAGACGAGGGATCGGGCGGCGGCGGCATGCGATCCGCCGACGGGCGGCCCACCCTTGACGTTTTCCTGATTTTCCATGGTCCTGGCAGGGGCATCGTTCGGAACCCCTCTACAACACGAAGGCTGGCGAATCGGCTCCGGGGGGAAAGGGGTGCCACTCCCTCATCCGTCCCAAGGGAGAGGCGAGACGCCCCCCTTTCGGCGTGCTAGGGTCCCGCCGCCTTCCGGAACCCCGCCCTTGGCATGCTGGAAACCCTCTATCGCGGCCTCACCCATCTCGCCGGCCCTGGCGTCCGTCTCCTGCTGCGGCGCCGGCTGAGGCGGGGCAAGGAGGATGCGGCCCGTCTGGGCGAGCGGCTGGGCGCGCCCGGCCTGCCGCGCCCCCCCGGCCGGCTGGTCTGGCTGCACGCCGCCAGCGTCGGCGAGTCGCTGGCGCTGCTGCCGCTGGTGGACCGCTTGCTGGCGCGCGGCGCCGCCGTGCTGGTCACCACCGGCACCGTCACCTCCGCCGGGCTGATGGCGCGGCGCCTGCCGAAAGGCGCGCTCCACCAGTATGTGCCGGTCGACCTGCCGGGCGCGGTCGGCCGTTTCCTCGACCATTGGCGGCCGGACCTGGCGCTGTGGATCGAGTCCGAGTTCTGGCCGAACCTGCTGGCCGGGGTGCGCCGCCGCGGCATCCCCGCCGCCCTGGTGAACGCGCGGCTGTCGGCCCGCAGCCATGCCAACTGGCGCCGGGCGCCGCGCACCGCCGCCCGCCTGCTCTCGGCCTTCCGCCTGGCGCTGGCCCAGACGGAGGAGACCGCCGCCCGGCTGCGCGGGCTGGGACTGGCCGACGTGCGCTGCGTCGGGAACCTGAAATACTCCGCCGACCCGCTGCCGGCCGACGCGGGCGAGCTGGCGCGCCTGGCCCTGGCGGTCGGCGACCGGCCGGCCTGGGTCTTCTCCAGCAGCCATGAGGGGGAGGAGGAGGTCGCCGCCGATGTCCACGCAGCCCTGGCCGCCCGGCTGCCCGGCCTGCTGACCGTGCTGGTGCCGCGCCACCCGGATCGCGCCGACGCCGTGGCCGGACTGCTGGAGGAGCGCGCCCTGACCGTCGCCCGCCGCTCCCTGGGCCAGGTGCCGGCGCCCGGCACGGATGTCTTCCTGGGCGACACGCTGGGGGAGCTGGGGCTGTTCTACCGGCTGGCGCCGCTGGCCGTGGTCGGCGGGTCGTTCGTGCCGGTGGGCGGGCACAATCCCGTGGAGCCGGCGCTGCTGGGCGCGGGCGTGCTGTACGGCCCGCACATGCACAATTTCGCGGAGATGGCGGCGGAGCTGGAGGCGACCGGCAGCGCCCGGCGCGTGGCCGACGCGTCCGCGCTGGCGGCCATGCTGGCCGGGCTGCTGGCCGATGGCGGAGCTCGCGCCAACATGGCGGCGGCCGGCCGGGCGGTGGCCGAGCGCAACCGGCAGGCGGCGGACCGGATCATGGAAGCGCTGGCCCCGCTGCTGCGCGAGGCCGGGCTGTGAGGGCGCCGGACTTCTGGACCCGGCCGCCGGGCGCCGCGGCCTACGCCCTGGCGCCGCTGGGCGCGCTCTACGGGCTGGCCGGGCGGCTGCGCCAAGCGCTGGCGCGGCCCTGGCGGGCGCCGGTGCCGGTGATCTGCGTCGGCAACCTGGTGGCGGGCGGCGCCGGCAAGACGCCGGTGGCGCTGGCGGTCATGGAGCGCTTGCTGGCGCGGGGCATCACGGCGCAGTTCCTGTCGCGCGGCCATGGCGGCAGCCTCGAGGGGCCGCTGCGGGTGGCGCCGCACCACACCGCCGCCGAGGTCGGCGACGAGCCGCTGCTGCTGGCGGACGTCGCCCCCGCCTGGATAAGCGCCGACCGTGCCGCCGGCGCCCGGGCCATGGTGGCTGCCGGCGCGCGCGCCATCATCATGGATGACGGCTTCCAGAACCCCGGCCTGGCCAAGGATCTGTCGCTGCTGGTGGTGGACGGCGCCGTCGGTTTCGGTAACGGAATGATCCTGCCGGCAGGCCCGTTGCGCGAGCCGGTGAGTGCCGGACTGGCGCGGGCGCACGGGTTGGTGCTGGTGGGTGGGGCCCAGACCGGCCTGGCCGCCCGCCTGCCCTCCGCTCTACCGCTGCTGCGCGCCCGGCTGGAGCCCGACGCGGCGGTGGTGGCGGCGCTGGCCGGCCGCCCGGTCCTGGCCTTCGCCGGCATCGGCCGCCCCTCGAAGTTCTTCGAGACCTGCCGGGCGGCCGGCCTGCGCCTCGCCGACATGGTTCCCTTTCCCGACCACCACCCCTATAGCCGGGCGGAGCTGGCGGCGCTGCTGGACCGGGCGGCGGCGCTGGGGGCTCGGCCCCTGACCACCGCCAAGGACGCAAGCCGTCTGCCGGCCGAACTGCGCGACCATGTATCGGTCCTGCCTGTGCGCCTCGTGCTCGACGACCCGTCCGCCCTCGACGATTTGCTGGAGCCCGTCCTTCATGGCCAAGCATAGCGCGCTGCGCCGCCGGTTCGACCGGACGCTGGGCTACCGCATCGAAGCGGCGGCGGTGTTCCTGCTGTTCGGCTTCCTGAAGCTGCTGCCCGCCGACACGGCATCGGATTTCGGCGGCTGGGTCGGCCGGACCCTGGGGCCGCGCCTCGGCGCCTCGCGCAAGGCGGCGCGCAACCTGGAGCGCGCCCTGCCAGAGCTGGACGGGGCGGCCCACCGTCGCATCCTCATGGCGAGCTGGGACAATCTCGGCCGCACCATGGCCGAGTACCCGCATCTCGGCACCATCGCGGCCGAGTGGGACAAGCGGGTGGAGATGCGCGGGGCGGAGCATATCCGCGCGCTGGCGGAGGACGGAAAGCCGGGCCTCTGCATAACGGGCCATTTCGCCAACTGGGAGCTGGCGGCGCTGGCCTGCCACAAGCAGGGGCTGGACATCGCCATCGTCTACCGCGCGCCGAACAACCCCTGGGTCGACCGGCTGCTGGCCCGCGCGCGGGGATCGCTGCAGGCCATGCTGCTGCCCAAGGGCAAGGAGGCGGCGCGTGGTCTGGTCGCCACCATGCGGCGCGGCGGCCATGTCGGCATCCTGGTCGACCAGAAGCTGAACGAGGGCATCCCCGTCCCCTTCCTGGGCCGCGACGCCATGACCGGCACGCTGATGGCCGACCTGGCCCTGCGCCACGACGCCCCCGTCGTGCCGATCCGGGTGGTACGGCAGCCCCGTGGCGCCCGCTTCCGCATCGAGGCGCTGCCGCCGCTGGACCTGCCCCGGGGCGGCGATCGTTCCGAAGCCGTAACGGCATGCATGCTGGCGGCGAACCGCCTGCTGGAGGGCTGGGTGCGCGAGACACCGGGCCAATGGCTGTGGCAGCATCGCCGCTGGCCGGACTGAGGAGGAAGAGCATGCCCATCCCCGCCGTCATATCGCTGTCCGACGGATCGCCCGAGGAGACCCGCTACCGCCCCGACGCGGAGAAGGTGCTGGCCGGCGACCCGGAGCAGTCGGTGCGCAACCATTTCGCCAGCGCCGACGGCCGCTTCAATGTCGGCGTCTGGGAAGGGGCGCCCGGCAAGTGGCGCGTCACCTTCACCGAGAACGAGTTCTGCCACCTGCTCGCCGGCCGCGTGGTCGTCACCTCCGACGAGGGCGAGGCCCGGACCTTTTCGGCCGGCGACGCCTTCGTCATGCCGGCGGGCTTCACCGGCACCTGGGAGGTGCTGGAGGCCGCCCGCAAGCTCTATGCGGTCTACGAATAGTCACCCTTGCTGATTCACGCTAAGGCTGTTTACCGGCTGTTCACTTTCGTGACATTGAATAGCGCTCGGTGCTCCAGCGCGGAAGACCGGCCATGGCCTACATCATCCCCTCCAACGACGGTGACCGCCTGCGGGCGCTGAACCGCTACGACATCCTCGATTCCGAGCCGGAGGAGGCGTTCGACCGTATCACCCGGCTGGCCTCGTCCCTGCTGGACGCGCCGATCGCCCTGGTGTCACTGGTCGACGCGGCGCGGCAATGGTTCAAGTCGCGGGTCGGGCTGGACGCGGTGGAGACGCCGCGCGAGTTCGCCTTCTGCCACCACGCCATCCAGGCCGAGGGGCTGTTCGTCGTCAGCGACGCCACGCGCGACCAGCGCTTCGCCGCCAACCCGCTGGTGACCGGCGCCCCCGATATCCGCTTCTACGCCGGCGCGCCGCTGGTCACCGGCGACGGGCACCGGCTGGGCACGCTCTGCGTCATCGACCGGGAGCCGCGCTCGCTCAGCGCCCGCGACGCCGCCATCCTCAGCGACCTCGCCGCGCTGGTGATGGACGAGATGGAGCTGCGGCTCGCCGGCTACCGGGCCCGGCACGAGCTGGCCGAGCGCGAGCGCCAGCGGGCCGAGATGGCGCGCCTGGCCGAGGAGAGCCGGCAGGCCCGCGAGGCCGCCGAGCAGGCGCTGGCGGCCAAGCTGCTGTTCCACGCCACCCTGACGCACGAGCTGCGCACCCCGCTGACCGCCGTCATCGGCTTCTCCGAGCTGATGGAGAACGGCATCCACGGCCCCCTGGGCAACGAGCGCTACCGGGACTACGCCGCCACCATCGGCGGCAGCGCCCGGCACCTGCTGGAACTGATCAACGACATGCTGGACGTGTCGCGGATCGAGGCCGGCCGCTTCGAGGTGGAGACGCGGCGCGTGTCGCCGCGCACCCTGGCCGAGCAGGCGCTGCGCATGGCGCGCGGCCTCGCCTACGAGAAGGGGATCGACATCCGCCTGCAGGAGGGCAACTGGCCCGACGTCGTGGCCGATCCGCGCGCGGTCAAGCACATCCTGCTGAACCTCCTGTCCAACGCCGTGAAGTTCAGCCCGGCCAAGCACGGGGTCATGATCTCGGCGGAGGCGCTGGAGGACCGGCTGGTCCTGCGCGTCGCCGACGAGGGCAGGGGCATCCCGGCCGCCGACCTGGAGCGGCTCGGCCGCCCCTACGAGCAGGCGGCGGGCACGACTGGCGGCACCGGGCTGGGTCTGGCGCTCTGCCGCCATCTGGCGGAGGAGCAGGGCGGCCGCCTGGTGATCGCCAGCACGCCCGGCCGCGGCACCACCGTCAGCTTCGACCTGCCCCTGGCGCTGGTCGCGGCGGAGTAGGGCTCGCGGGGGTATTCTTTTCCCGTGTTCCTGTTTCCTCGTGTTCCCCGCGGAGGCGGGACCCAGGCATTCCTTTTTGCCCCGGAGCAGGGAACCAGGAGCGCAACGTCGCCCTTTGCACCCACTCCCGAGCCGATAGCACGCTCATGACCTGGATCCCCGCCTCCGCGGGGATGACGGATTGAGGGCTCGGACACTTGAATTCCAGAGCTTCCGCACAAAAGAAAACGGGCGGGGAGTCGCCTCCCCGCCCGCCTTCATGACGCCACCGGACCTCAGAAGCGCGAGGTCAGGCTGATGCCGTAGGTGCGGGGCTTGTTGACCTGATAGGCCACGCGCGCCCGGAAGCCGCGCTCGCGGTCCAGCGAGAGCTTGGCGTTCTCGTCGAACACGTTGTTGACGTAGCCCGCGACTTCCCACTCGTCCCGCTTCACGCCGAAGCGCAGGTTCACGATGTCGTAAGCCGGCAGCTTGGGGTTGAAGGCGAAGGTCGAGGCCGGCTGGCCGCCGATCGGGATGCGGGTGACCGTGCCCACCGCGTTGCGGTCCTGGTCGACCGCCTGGGTGAAGCGCGAGCCGATGTGCTGGTAGGTCAGCGTGCCGAAGCCCAGCAGCTCGTCGGCGATCGGCTGCTCGTAGGTGGCCGAGGCGTTGAACTGGAACTTCGGGACGGTCGGCAGGCGGTTGCCGTCCTCGATGCCGCCCACCACCGTCGCCGCACCGCCGGCGCCGACCGAGGTCAGCGTGTCGGTGAACTCGGCGTCGGTGTAGCTGCCGCCCAGCGCGATGGAGATCGCGTCGGACACCTGGTAGGTCAGCTCCGCCTCGGCGCCCTTGGAGCGCGCGTCGGCGTTGTAGACGATGCGCGACGAGCAGGTGCCGGCGTCCAGCGTGACCTGCAGGTTGCTGATGTCGGCGTAGAAGCCGGCGAGGTTCAGCGCGCCGCGGCCGCCCGCGAAGCCGATCTTAGCGCCGGCCTCGTAGTTCCAGACCTCCTCGTCCTCGAAGCTGTCGCGGCCGCCGAAGGTCACCGCGTCCTGCGCCGAGCAGAGCGGCAGGTTCAGCGGATCGTTGATGCCGCCCAGGCGGAAGCCCTTGGCGACCTGGGCGTTCAGCGCGATGTCCGGCGTCACGTCGAAGCTGACCAGGGCGCGCGGCGAGAAGCCGTCGCTCTTGGTCTCGCCCGGCAGGTCGATGGTGCGGTCGGCGAAGATGCCGTCGAAGGTCAGCTCGCGCGTCTCCTTGAAGTCGAAGTAGCGCAGGCCGCCGGTGACCGACAGCTGCTCGGTGATGTCGAAGCTGGCCTCGCCGAACACCGCCTTCTGCTTGAAGTCGTACGGCACGGTCGAGAAGTACAGCACGTCGCGCGGCGCGCGCGGGCCGGCGGTCGGGATGCCGGTGGCCTGCTCGAAGCCGATCACGTCCAGGCGCTGGGCGTAGTCGCGCTGGATGTCGGAGTAGAAGGCGCCCAGCACCCACTGCAGCGGGCCGTCATCGTTGGAGGACAGGCGCGCCTCCTGGGTGAAGACCTGCACGTCGGTCGTGTCCGACAGCGGCGAGTTGATGCTGTAGACGCTGCGCGGCAGGCCGCCCGGGGCCAGCACGCCGGGCTGGCCGGTGATGGAGCCGGTCAGCTGGGTGGCGTCGCGGTACACCAGCACGTCGCGCTCGGTGTAGGTGGTGATCGAGGTCAGCGCGACCGCGCCCAGGTCGAAGTTCGCCGTCAGGTCGGTCAGGAAGAACTCGTCCTTGAACTGCTCCTCCAGCTGGCGGAACTGCTGGCGCTCGTCAAAGACGAAGCGGCGCTGCGGGTCGGTGGCCGGGGTCAGGTCGTTCGCGAGGATGTTGAAGAAATCCTGGCGGGCGAAGCCGTCGACCTCGATCTCCTGGTACAGCGCGCGCGGCGTGATGGTGATCGTCTCGGTCGGCTTGAAGGCGGCGGCGACGCGGAAGCCGGTGCGGAAGCCGTCATTCACGTCCTTGTCGACCGTGCCGTCCGGCTGGACCGCGTCCACGAAGCCCGGGAAGCGGGTGCCGTAGCCGACGGCGCGCAGCGCCACCTTGTCGGACAGCGGCACGTTGACGGCCGCCTTGGCGCCGTAGCCGGTGCCGCCGTCCTGGACCTGCTCGGCCGAGAGCTCGACCTGACCGCTCTGGCGCTCGGTGTCGGGCTGGTTGGTGATGTAGCGGATGGTGCCCGACATGGAGCCGGAGCCGTACAGCGTGCCCTGCGGGCCGCGCAGCACCTCGACGCGGTTCAGGTCGAACAGGTCCAGGTCCGGCGTGAACAGCGACAGCGAGATCACCGACTCGTCGAGATAGACGCCGACCTGCTCCTTCACGCCCGGCTGATCGCGGACGATCTGGCCGGCGGAGATGCCGCGGATGGCGACCTGGCTCTGGCCGGGCCCGAGATTCTGGATGCTGAGGCCGGCGATGTTGCGCGACACGTCCTCGAGATCGGCGGCGCCGCGCTCCTGCAGCTGGTTGCCGGACAGCGCGTTGATCGAGAAGGGCACGTCCTGCAGCGTCTCGGAGCGCTTGCGGGCCGTGACGATGATCTCCTCCAGCCCGGCGGTGGCCGCGGCGCCACCGGCACCGGCGGAACCGGTCGTGGTCTGGGCCAGCGCGTCGCCGGCGACGGCGATGGCCGCGACGGACGCGAGAAGGGCGGACAGGCGGCGCGCGCCGCCCGTGGACTTCGACTTCATTCTCTCTCTCCCCCTAGAGGCTTTCGCTCTCTTCCGGTGATCGCTTGGTTGCGACCGTGGCAGGGATATTAACCAAGGGCCTGCCGTAACAAAGTCGCAACCAACCGCCCGGTGGCGAATTTGCTGCGAACTGTTGCAATCGTGTCAGCCTCTTAGAAAAGGTTCCCCTGTCCAGCCAGGGCGGGCTTGGCCCGCTTCGTCTCCGTCCTGGGAGCGGGAGCCGGCGGAGGAACCGGCGGCCCCGGCCGCGGCGCCTCGGTCCCCACCACCGCCTCGGTCCGGCCGTCGGCGAACTCGATGCCGATCGCCTGGCCGGGGGCCGTGTCGGCGGCGCGGGTGAGCGGCTGCCCCTGTGCGTCGGTCACCAGGGCGAAGCCCCGCTCCAGCACGCCGCGGTAGGAATAGCTCTCCAGCAGCAGGCACTGCGCCTTCAGCCGGTCGCGCAGCACCTCCAGCCGCCGGCCATAGGCGCCGTCCAGCCGCGGCGGCAAATCCTTCATGCGCGCAGCCCCGTCGGTGATCTGGCGCCGCACCGGCAGCAGGGTCAGCCGGTCGCCGATGCGGGCGAAGCGCGAGCGCTCCAGCTTCACCGCCTGGACCAGCCCGGTGCGCAGCGCCCGTCCCGCCGCCTCGAACCGCGTGGATGCCAGGCTCAGCAGCTCGCGCGGGTGGCGCAAGCTGGCGCCCAGCTGCTGCACGCGCGTCCGCCGCCGCTCGATCCCGGAGGTGAGCGCCAGGCCCAGCCGCTCGGCCCGGTCGTCCAGCCGCTGGGCATAGCCGTCGATGATGGCCTGCGGGTCGCCCAGGCCGCGCGCCAGCCCCTCCACCCGGGTGCGGCGCTCCTCGATCAGCCTTCCGGCGCAGCCATGCAGGCGGCGGGTGACGTCCAGCACCTGGGCCAGCAGCTCGGCCCGCACCGGCACCGCCATCTCGGCGGCGGCGGTGGGGGTGGGGGCGCGGCGGTCCGACGCGTAGTCGATCAGGGTCGTGTCGGTCTCGTGCCCGACGGCGGAGATCAGCGGGATGCGGCTGGCCGCCGCCGCCCGCACCACGATCTCCTCGTTGAAGGCCATGAGGTCCTCGAGGCTGCCGCCGCCGCGCGCCACGATGATCAGGTCCGGGCGGGGCACCTTGCCGCCGGGTTTGAGCTCGTTGAAGCCCTGGATGGCGCGGGCGACCTGGGCGGCCGCCCCCTCCCCCTGCACCGCCACCGGCCAGAGCAGCACATGGCGCGGGAAGCGGTCGGCGAGGCGGTGCAGGATGTCGCGGATGACGGCGCCGGTCGGCGAGGTGACGACGCCGATGATTTCGGGCAGGAAGGGAATCTCCTTCTTGCGCTCCGGGTCGAACAGCCCCTCCGCTGCCAAGCGCCGCTTGCGCTCCTCCAGCATCTTGAGCAGCGCGCCCTCGCCCGCCAGCTCCATGCTCTCGATGACCAGCTGGTACTGCGAGCGGCCGGGATATGTCGTCAGCTTGCCGGTGCAGACGACCTCCATCCCCTCCTCCGGCCGCACCGAGAGGCGCCCGGCCGTGCCCTTCCAGCAGACCGCCTCGATAACGGCGGTCTCGTCCTTCAGGCGCAGATAGAGATGGCCGGAGCTGTGGCGCTTGGGCTGCGAGATCTCGCCGCGCACGCGGACATAGGCGAAGGCCTCCTCCACCGTGCGCTTGAGCTGGCGGGAGAGGTCGCTGACGGACAGCTCGGGCAGGTTCGCGCCGGTCGGCTGGCGGGCGGAGGCGTAGCCGAGGCCGTCGTGATCAAAGGCGTCTTGAGTCATGGTCGGGGCATGATACAACCCCCGCCTTCCCCAGTGGAACCTGGTTGAGGGGGGTGCCCATGAAAGTCCTGGTCGTCGGCTCCGGCGGGCGCGAACACGCGCTGTGCTGGGCGATCTCCGCCTCCCCCCTCTGCGCCAAGCTCTGGTGCGCGCCCGGCAACGCCGGCATCGCCGCCGTCGCCGAATGCGTCGCGATCCAAGCCGACGATGTGGACGGGCTGGTCGCCTTCGCCCGGGACAAGGAAGTGGACTTCGTGGTGGTCGGGCCGGAGCAGCCGCTGGTGCTGGGCCTGGTGGACCGGCTGAAGGCGGAGGGCATCAAGGCCTTCGGGCCGACGAAGGCCGCAGCGGCTCTGGAAGGTTCCAAGGGCTTCATGAAGGATTTCTGCGCCCGGCACGGCATCCCCACCGCGGCGTACGGACGCTTCACCGAGCCGCAGGCCGCCAAGGACTTCGCGGCCAGGATGGGCGCCCCCATCGTGGTGAAGGCGGATGGGCTGGCCGCCGGCAAGGGCGTGGTCATCGCCGCGACCCTGGAGGAGGCCTTCGCCGCCATCGACGATGCCATGGTCGGCCGCCGCTTCGGCGCGGCGGGGGCGGAGCTGGTGGTCGAGGAGTTCATGGACGGCGAGGAGGCCAGCTTCTTCGCGCTCTGTGACGGCACCCACGCCCTGCCGCTGGCCGGCGCCCAGGACCATAAGCGCGTCTTCGACGGCGACCGGGGCCCGAACACCGGCGGCATGGGCGCCTACTCCCCCGCCCCGGTGCTGACGCCGGAGCTGGAGACCCGCGTCATGCGCGAGATCGTGGAGCCCACGGTGCGCGGCATGGCGGCGGAGGGGAACCCGTTCCAGGGCGTGCTCTTCGCCGGGCTGATGATCGTCGAGGGCAAGAGCGGCCCCGAGCCGCGCCTGATCGAGTTCAACGCCCGCTTCGGCGACCCGGAATGCCAGGTGCTGATGAAGCGCATGGAATCCGACGTGCTGCCGGCCCTGGTCGCCGCCGCCGACGGCCAGCTCCGCAGCACCCAGATCCGCTGGTACGAGGACACGGCGCTCTGCGTCGTCATGGCCGCCGAGGGCTATCCGGGAGACTACCGGAAGGGCACCGCCATCCGCGGCCTGGACCGGGCGGCGGAGATCGAGGACGTGACCGTCTTCCATGCCGGCACGAAGTTCGGCGCGGACGGACAGGTGCTGGCCAACGGCGGCCGGGTGCTGGGTGTGACATCGGTCGCCAAGACCTTCACCGACGCGCAAGCCCGAGCCTACGCCGCCGTGGACATGATAGACTGGCCCGAAGGCTTCTGCCGCCGCGACATCGGCTGGCGGGCGCTGCACCGGGGCCGGACAGAATAAGTTCAGAGGACAGGACGTAGAGATGAGCCGCCACGACCGCCGCCGCATCCAGGCGACCCTTCCGAAGCTGCCGGACGCCGGCGCGCGCTTCGCCGCCGACATGAAGGTGGCGACCCAGCTGCACCGCGAGGGCCGCGCCAAGGAGGCGGAGGACCTCTACCGCAAGATCGCCAAGGTCTATGCCGAGCTGCCGGAGGTGCGCGTCGCCTGGTCCAACCTGGGGGCGCTGCTGCAGGGCATGGGCAAGTTCGAGGAGGCGGTGACGGTGCTGAAGAAGGCCCGCGCCCTGAAGCCGGACCACCCGCCGCCGCACCACAATCTGGGCATGGCGCTGCTGGCGCTGGGCCGCGTCGGCGAGGCGCTGGAGAGCCTCGCCAAGGCGGTCGAGCTGGAGCCGGCCTTCGGCGACGCCTGGCTGGGCCTCGCCACCGCCTGGCGCGCCGCCGGCGACCTGCCCCGCTCCGAGGACGCGCTGCGCCGCGTGCTGGAACTGGCGCCGAACGCGGCGGAGCCGCGCTTCCAGCTGGCCGGCACGCTGCACGCCATGGGCCGCCTGGAGGACTGCCGCGCCGAGCTCCACCGCGTCATCGAGCTGGCGCCCCAGTTCGAGCAGGCGAAGAAGGCGCTGGCGGCGGTGGAGCAGGACATGAAGGCCGGCGCGGTGGTGGGGTGAGGCGCAAACATCCCTCGCCCCTTGCGGGAGAGGGATGGGTCCCGCCGCGAAGCGGTGGGAGGGTGAGGGGTCGGCGGGCGCAGCCCGACGTTCTCATCCGTCGTTCCAAGACCAGCCGTCGAGAACGCCAGCCTTCGGCTGTCGACCCCTCATCCTCCCCAAGCAGGCTTGGGGCCCCATCCTTCTCCCGCAAGGGGAGAAGGATGATTGGCTCACCGCCGCTCCCTGAAGAACCGCCGCAGCTGCTCCTGCGCCCGGCTTTCCTGCAGCCCGCCATAGGTCTCGGGCGCGTGGTGGCAGGTGCTTTGGGCGAAGAAGCGGGGGCCGTGCTCCACCCCGCCGCCCTTGGGATCATAGGCGCCGAAATAGACCCGCCGCAGCCGGGCGAAGCTGATGGCGGCGGCGCAGAGCGCGCAGGGTTCCAGCGTCACATAGAGGTCGAAGCCGGGCAGGCGCGGCGCGCCCAGGGCGCGGCAGGCCTCGCGGATCGCCAGCACCTCGGCGTGGGCGGTGGGGTCGGCCAGCTCCTCCGTCCGGTTGCCGGCGGCGGCCAGGACCTTGCCCGTGGCGGGATCGACCAGCACGGCGCCCACCGGCACCTCGCCCCGCATCGCGGCGCGCTCGGCCTCCCGGAAGGCCAGCTCCATGTAGTCGGCCGTACTCATGACGCTCGGCATCTCGAAAGATCGAATGATCTAATCCACACCGTTCATGCCTCTCTCAACCGTCACCCCGGCGCAGGCCGGGGCCCAGGGGTTGCAGCCATGGACCATCAATGAAGCCGCCCCATGCTCCGGCGGCCGTCAAGCTGCGATCGAAGATAGCGCTGCATATAGCGCTTCCCGCTGCAACCCCTGGGTCCCGGCCTGCGCCGGGATGAGGGGGAGAGAGGGGCGACTTGCGCGGACACTTCTCAAGCACCTGTCAAACCACCCCGCCCCGCCCTCCGGGTCAAGCCCGGCGTGCCACCCCTTTCGGAACCCGGGCGACGCGGAGGTGTTGGAAGGCCCGACCACCGGAACATGAAACAGGAGCCCCCCATGGCCCAGGCGACGCCGCTTTCCGATCCGAAGGCGCAGAAGCTCTTCGAGATGATCAAGGACATCAACATCGCCATGCTGACCACCCATGACGGCGGTCACCTGCGCTCGCGGCCGATGTGGATCATCCCGGACAATGGCCGCCTGTCCTTCTTCACCCGCCTGTCGGCGCACAAGACGGACGAGATCGAGGCGAACCACCAGGTGAACCTCTCCTTCGCCGACCCGAAGGCGCAGAACTACGTCTCGGTCTCCGGCCATGCCCGCCTGACCCGCGATCCGGGCCGCGTGGCGAAGCTCTGGTCCGAGCCGATGCGCACCTGGTTCCCCGAAGGCAAGGACGATCCGGACCTGGCGGTCGTCGACATCGAGATCGAGGCGGCGGAGTACTGGGACGCGCCCTCCTCCGCCATGGTCCATCTCTACGGCTATGTGAAGGCCGCGGTCACCGGCAAGCCGCCGCACCCGGACGACAACGCCAAGCTGGGCCCCATCTCCGGGCGCCACTGACCTCCATTATCAGCGCTCGCAATAGCGCGGGGGAGCGGGTAACAATCCCGGCCATGTCCGACGACCGCTCCCCCGACACCTCATCGACCTCCGGCGAACGTATCGCCAAGCGCCTGGCCCGCGTCGGCCTCTGCTCGCGCCGCGACGCCGAGCGCTGGATCGCCGAGGGCCGCGTCGCGGTCAACGGCAAGGTGCTGGACAGCCCCGCGCACAATGTCCGCCCGGGCGACCGCATCGTCGTCGACGGCAAGCCGATCCCCGACAAGGAGCCGACCCGCGTCTGGCGCTACCACAAGCCCGCCGGGCTGGTGACGACGGCGCGCGACGAGAAGGGCCGCGCCACCGTCTTCGACCGGCTGCCCGAGGACATGCCGCGCGTCATCTCCGTCGGCCGGCTGGACCTGAACACCGAGGGGCTGCTGCTGCTGACCAACGACGGCGCGCTGGCCCGCCATCTGGAGCTGCCCGCCACCGGCTGGCCCCGGCGCTACCGCGTGCGCGTGCACGGCGCCCCCGATCCGGCGCGTCTCGCCAGCCTTGCCCACGGCATCACGCTGGACGGGGTGGAGTACGGCCCGATCGAGGCGGCGGTGGACCGCGAGCAGGGCAGCAACGCCTGGCTGACCGTCACGCTCCGCGAAGGCAAGAACCGCGAGATCCGCAAGGTGCTGGAGCATCTGGGGCTGGCGGTGAACCGGCTGATCCGCGTCTCCTACGGTCCCTTCCAGCTGGGCAAGCTGGACGAGGGAACGGTCGAGGAGGTGCCGCGCCGCGTGCTGCGCGACCAGCTACCCCAGTTCTTCCCCAAGGGCGAGGCGGCGTCCGACACGCCCCGCGCCGCCCCGCGCCTGCGCTTCGACGCCAAGCCGAAGACCGCCGCCGCGCCGGCGCGGACGGCGGGCAAGCCGTCCGCCGCGCGCGGCCGGGCGTCCGATGTGCTGGAGCGCGAGCGCCAGGACCGCGCCGCCCCCACCGGCCGCCGCCCCGAGGCGAAACCGGCCCGCGCGCCCCGATCCCGGGACCAGGAGGTGCCGCAGGAGCGCTGGCTGGACGAGCCGATGCCCGAGGGCTGGGTCGCCCGCAAGCCGCGCGCCGACAGGCCGGCGCGATCCGAGGGCAAGGGTGGGCCGGCGAGGAGTGCCGGGGGCCAGGATGCCGGCGGCCGGGGGGCGCCCGACCGGGCCGAGAGGCGCCCGGCGTCCAAGGGTTCCGCCCCCAAGGGCGCCGCGCCCGCACAGAGCCGCCGCGACCCGCCCCTGCCGAAGCTCAGCGACGACGTGCGCTCCCAGGCGCTGGAGATGGCGCGGCGCATGAACCGGGCGCTGGACCGCTCGCCCGACACGGACGAGGACGACACGCCCGGCCGCAAGCCGCGCGGCGGCCGCCCGGCGCCGCGCAACCGCGCCGAGGGCGCCCAGCGCTCCCCGTCCGAGCGCCCGGCCGGCGGCAAGCCGCGCACCGGCGGTCCGGGCAAGCCGGGATCGGGCCGCACGGGCTCTCCCCGGGAGGACGGCCCCCGGTCCGGCGGCGGCCCGAAGACCGGCGCGTCCAGAACCGGCGGCGCGCCGAAGGCCGGCGGGGGCAAGCCCTCGCCCAAGGGCGGCAAGCCCGGCGGGTCGCGTCCCGGCAAGCCGGGCGGTTCGCGCAGCGGGGGACCGGGTGCGGATCGTCGGCGGTAGGCACCGGGGCCGGCGGCTGCTGGCGCCGGAGGGACGCGACGTCCGCCCGACTTCCGACCGCACCCGCGAGAGCCTGTTCAACATCCTGGCGCACGCGCCCTGGGGCCCGGACGGCCGAGCCGTGCTGGAGGACGCGCTGGTGCTGGACGCCTTCTGCGGCACCGGCGCCCTGGCGCTGGAGGCGCTGTCGCGCGGTGCCGCGCGGGCGGCCCTGCTGGACAAGAGCCGCGCCTCGCTCGAGCTGGCCCGCAGGAATGCCGAGACGCTGGGCGAGGCCGCCAATGTGCTGATCGTCCAGGGCGACGCGGTGAAGCCGCCGCCGGCACGACTCAAGGCCACGCTGGCCTTCCTCGACCCGCCCTACTCGAAGGATCTGGCGCCGGCGGCGCTCACCGCCCTGGCGCGGGCCGGCTGGCTGGCGCCCGGCGCGCTCGCCATCGTCGAGCTTGCCGCAAGCGATCCCTTCCCGGCGCTGCCCGGAGTCGAGGCGCTGGACGAGCGCCGTTACGGCGAGACGCGGGTGCTGTTCCTGCGTCTCGACCATACCTCGAAAGTATAGGTCCGGACATTTTATCGTCCCCCCGGTGATCCACCCGCGAATCCGCCCCGTACCAAGGCCGATCGAGCAACAGGCCGGCACACTCCCCAGGAAGGGACGCCCGGCCAGCGGGGGACGCGACCATGGCGCACATCGACGATCCGGAGACGCAGCGGGCCAACCTCTCCTACATCAAGGCGTCGATGAAGGAACCGCTGCTGGTGCGCGAACATGAGTTCGACCTCGCCCGCCGCTGGCGCGAGGAGGGCGACGAGAAGGCCCTGCACGAGCTGGTCCGCGCCTATGCCCGGCTGGTCGTCGCCACCGCCACCCGCTTCCGCAATTACGGCCTGCCGCTGGGCGACCTGATGCAGGAGGGCAATGTCGGCCTGATGCAGGCGGCGTCGCGCTTCGAGCCGGACCGCGAGGTGCGCTTCTCCACCTACGCCGCCTGGTGGATCCGCTCGGCCATGCAGGACTACATCCTGCGCAACTGGTCGATCGTGCGCACCGGCACCACCGCTGCGCAGAAGTCGCTGTTCTTCAACCTGCGCCGCCTGCGCGCCAAGATCGCGGAGAGCCCGTCGGCCGCCTCGCTGACGCCGGAGAACCGCCGGACCATCGCCGAGACGCTGAATGTCGAGGAGCACGAGGTCGAGTCGATGGAGATGCGGCTGGCGGCCGCCGACCAGTCGCTGAACAGCCCGCTGTCGGAAGGCGGCGAGGACCAGTGGCAGGACTTCCTGGCCGACCAGCGCCCCTCGCCCGAGGAGGTCGTGATCGGCATGCGCGACAGCCGCATGCGCTCGCGCTGGCTGTCCGAGGCGCTGGGTGAGCTGTCGCCCCGCGAGCGCACCATCATCGCCGAGCGCCGCCTGCGCGAGGACGGCGCCACGCTGGAGGAGCTGGGCCGGGTGCTCGGCGTCAGCAAGGAGCGCGTCCGCCAGCTGGAGAGCCGCGCCATGAGCAAGCTCCGCACCTCCATGCTCCGCCGCGTCCAGGACCAGGGCGACCTGCTGCTGGAGGCGTGAGGGAAAAGGGCTGGGCCTACCGATCCCTCGCCCCTTGCGGGAGAGGGAAGGGGCCCGCGCGAAGCGTGGGAAGGGTGAGGAGTCGGACGCCGCAGGCGGACGTTCTCACCCGATGTCTTAAGATCAGCCGTCGATGAGGCCCAGCTTCGCTGGTCCACCCCTCATCCCCCCGTTGCTGCGCAAGGGGTCCCTCCTTCTCCCGCAAGGGGAGAAGGATTAAGCAGCTCACGCCGCGAACAGATCGTCGCCTTCGGGCTCCGGCTGGGCGTTGGGGTCGCCGGGCATGGTGGACCAGCCCAGCGCCGGCAGCTCGATGGTGCGTAGGTTGCCCAGGCCCGCCTTGACCACGATGTGGCCGCGCTCGGCCATGTAGCCCAGCAGGCGCCGGCCGCGGCCGGGGGAGCGGCTGCCGCAGGCGCGGGCCACGTCGGCGTCGCCCGGGCAGGGCTGGTGCTCCATGGCGGCCCGGGCCAGCAGCAGGAACACGCCCTGGAGGTCCTCGGGCAGGTCGGCGGCGATGGTGGTGGCCTTGCTCCATGCCCCCTCCTCCGCCTCGGGCCCGATGACGCCGGCGCGCACGGCGGCCAGGCGGCGGCGGAAGCTGGGCAGGTCCAGCGCCATGCCGCTGACGCCGCGGCCCCGGCAGCGCACCAGGAAGTCCTGGTACAGCACCGCCACCGAGCGGAAGGCGGCCTCCGGGTCGGCCAGCAGCTCGCACATGATCTCGTCCAGGATCGGCCCGGCGTCGACCGCCGGTTCCTCGGGCAGGAGGGATGCCTGCTGCGGCGGGTCGCCCTCCTCGCGCGGCGCGGTCGCGGGGCGGGTGCGCGCGAGCTGGGCCAGCACCTCCGCGGTGGAAGGGGCCGGCGGCGGGCGGTAGACCGGCGGCCGGGCGGCCAGCTCCGCCTCGCTGGCGGTGAAGATCAGGTCGCGCGCGTCGGCCTTGGGCGTCTCCGGCAGGGGCAGCAGCTTCGGGCTGCCGCCGCGGCCCGAGGTCACCACCGGGCCGATCCTCACGGGCAGCGGCCGGCGCGACATGGCGGGGCCCAGCGCCACGAAATGCCCGCGCTCCAGGTCGCGGAACATCTCCGCCTGGCGCCGCTCCATGCCCAGCAGGTCGGCGGCGCGCGCCATGTCGATGTCGAGGAAGGTGCGGCCCATAAGGAAGTTGCTGGCCTCGGCCGCGACGTTCTTGGCGAGCTTCGCCAGGCGCTGGGTGGCGATGATGCCGGCGAGGCCGCGCTTGCGGCCGCGGCACATCAGGTTGGTCATGGCGCCGAGCGACACCTTGCGCGCCTCGTCCGACACCTCGCCGGCGGCGGCGGGGGCGAAGAGCTGCGCCTCGTCCACCACGACCAGCATCGGGTACCAGTTGTCGCGGTCGGCGTCGAACAGCCCGCCCAGGAAGGCGGCGGCATGCTTCATCTGCATCTCCGCGTCCAGCCCCTCCAGGTTCAGGACGACCGAGACGCGGTGGGTGCGCACGCGGGCGGCGATCTTCTGCAGCTCGACCTCGTTATGGGCCGAGGCGTCGACGGCGATGTGGCCGTAGCGGTCGGCCAGGGTGACGAAGTCGCCCTCCGGGTCGATGATCGCCTGCTGCACCCATTCGGCGCTCTGCTCCAGCAGACGGCGCAGCAGGTGCGACTTGCCCGAGCCGGAATTGCCCTGCACCAGCAGGCGCGTGGCCAGCAGCTCCTCCAAATCCACGCTCGCCGGCTGCCCCGTCGACGTCGTGCCGATGTCGATACCGACCTTCATGCGCTCTCGCTCACCACCCCTGGGACCTTGGACCCTCTATAACGCAAAATCGGGTAGGTGGGGTGGGATGAATCCTTCGTCTCTACCCGAAGTCGTAAGCCCCGGCACCGACTTGACAACCGTATGAGAGTTGCGGACAAGCAAAAGATACTCTTCCTATACGGGAACGGCGGCGATCATGGACGAGCGAACCGAGACCAATCATCCCTTCCTGCACGAAGACGGGACGGCGCCGGCCGACGTGACCGCCTTCCACTACGACGGGAAGCTGGGCGAGATCGCCCGCATATGGCTGCGCAACCTGCTGCTCGGCATCGTGACGCTGGGCATCTACCGGTTCTGGGGGATGACCCGGCTGCGGCGCTATTTCTGGAGCCGGCTGGCGCTGGACGGCGAGCGGTTCGAGTATGACGGCACCGGCATGGAGCTGTTCAAGGGCTTCCTCGTGTCGCTGCTGGTGCTGGTGCCGCTGGCGCTCCTGCCGCAGCTGCTCATCCTCTCCGGCAACGCCTGGGTTATCGGCATCGGCGTCCTGGCCGTCATGTTGGGCATCTACTGGGTGATCTTCTTCGCCTACTACGCCGGGCGGCGCTACCGCATGAGCCGCACCCGCTGGAGCGGCATCCGGATGGGCATGGACGGCTCGGCCGTAAGTTTCGGATGGCTGGGGCTGCGCACCTCGCTGCTGACCGTCATCACCTTCTCCCTCTATCTCCCCTGGCAGGCGGTCCGCCTGTGGGAGGCCGAGGCGGACACGATGCGGCTGGGCAGCCACCGCTTCTTCTACCACCCCTCGACCAAGGGGCTGATCCGGCGCTTCATGGCGGGCCATCTGTTCGTCGCCGTGTTGGCGGTCGCGGGCCTGGTCGGCCTTGGCGCCTGGCAGGTGTCGATGCTGCAGGCGATGAAGGAGACGGGGGTGCCGCCCAACCAGATTCTCGTCGTCGCCGTCACCTATGGCGGCATCTTCGGCTTCATCCTGGTCCAAAGCGTGCTCATGGCGCCCTACCAGGCGGCATGGCTGGCGAACCGGGTGACCCGCACCCGCATCGAGGTCGCCCGCCCCGCCACCTCGCCGCGGATGCTGATGGGCGGCGGGGCGCAAGCCCGGTCGGTGACGTTCGCCTGGCACGGCGGCACCTGGGCGCTCTGGCGGCTGGGCATCGGCAACCTCTTGATCTCCGTCCTGACGCTGGGCACCGGCAGCGCCTTCGTCATGCACCGCACCCTGGCCTTCCTGACGCGGGGCGTCACCGTCACCGGGGCGGCGCAGCTGACCGAGGTCACGCAACTGGCGGGCGTCGACGCACCCCGGACGGAAGCCTTCGCCGACGCCTTCGACCTGTCCGGCGGGCTCTGACCCATGGCGGAGGGGCTGTACGCCGACGGCCTCAGCGGCCGACGCCGGCCCGTCCGGTTGCGGCTGGACGGCGGGGTGCTGGAGATCGGCGACCCCGAGGGGGCGGCGGTGGCGGCATGGCCCCTCGGCGAGATCCGCGCGCTGGAGGATGAAGGGGCGACCGGCCCGCCGCGCCTCGCCCGGGGCGACGAGAGGCTGCAGCTCGGCGATCCCGCCTTCGCCGCGACGCTCGCCGCCGCGGCGCCGCACCTGGCCGCGCGGCCGTCGCGGTGGACGGCGCCGAGGATCCTGGCGGCGGCGCTGGGGTCTGTGCTGCTGGTCGCCGGTGCCTATCACGGCCTGCGCTGGGCAGCCATCGCCGGCGCCGAGCGGATGCCGCCCGCCTGGGAAGCGCGCATCGGCGCCGTCGCGCACGGCTATATGAGCCGCAAGACCTGCGAGGGCCCGGCCGGCAAGGGGGCGTTGGCGATCCTGCAGCGGCGCCTGACGGACGGCGTGGAGCTGCGCTTTCCGCTGGACCTCCGCGTCGTGGACATCGACCAGGTCAACGCGGTGGCGCTGCCGGGCGGACGGATCCTGCTGTTCCGTGGCCTGATCGAGGCCGCAGAGTCCCCGGACGAGGTCGCCGGCGTGCTGGCGCACGAGATCGGCCATGTCCGCCATCGGCACGTGATGCAGGCCTTCATCCACGCCGCCGGCCTGCAGGTGCTGGTGGGGCTGGTGACCGGCGGAGCGGGCGGCGAATGGGTGCAGCAACTGGCCGCCCTTTCCTACTCGCGCGAGAAGGAGGAGGAGGCCGACCGCGAGGCGATGGCGCTGCTGCGCCGCGCCGGCATCGACCCGACCGGCCTCGCCCGCATGTTCGACCGGCTGAAGGAGCGGGAGGGCAAGGGGGCGGGCATGCCGCTGCTGCTGCGCACCCATCCCCACCTGGAGGAGCGCAGCGCGTCCATCCGCGCGGCGGCCGGCACGGCGGGGGAAGCCCTGTCGCCGGCGCTGACGCCCGGGGAGTGGCTGGCGCTGCGCGGCATCTGCGGGGGCAAGTCCGCGCGCTAGGCGCCCCGCCCCTCCCTTTCGACCGGGTGCGCCGAAATGCCCCTGTATCGGCGCGCCGGTCGCGCTATATCTGGACGCATGAGCGGACTCTTCTTCTTCCTGATGATCCTCGCCATGCTGGCCGTGTTGGCGGTCATGGTGCTGGGTCTCTTCTCCATGGCCCGCGGCGGCGAGTTCAACGCCAAGTACGGCAACCGCCTGATGTGGTGGCGCGTGCGGCTGCAGTTCGTCGCGCTGGGGCTGTTCGCCCTTGCCGTCCTGGCCGCCGGCAAGTAGGCGCGCCATGGTCTCCCTGACACGCATCTACACCCGCGGCGGCGACAAGGGCGAGACGTCGCTGGGCGACGGCACCCGCGTGCCCAAGCACGCTCTCCGGGTCGAGGCCTACGGCACGGTGGACGAGGCCAATGCCACCGTCGGCATGGCGCGCCTGCACACGTCGGGCGATCCGGAGACGGACGCCATGCTGATGCGCATCCAGAACGACCTGTTCGACCTGGGCGCCGACCTCTGCACGCCGGAGGAGGAGAACCCCAAATACCCGCCGCTGCGGATCGTGGAGGCGCAGGTCGACCGGTTGGAGCGTGAGATCGACGCCATGAACGCCGCCCTTGCCCCGCTGAACTCCTTCATCCTGCCCGGCGGCAGCCCCGCCGCGGCCTATCTGCACCTGGCGCGCACCGTGGTGCGGCGGGCGGAGCGGCTGATGACGGAGCTGGCGCTGCACGAGCCCGTCGGCGCGCCCGCCCTCAAATACATCAACCGCTTGTCCGACCACCTGTTCGTGCTCTCGCGCCATGTGAACGACCGCGGCGCCACGGACGTGCTCTGGGTGCCCGGCGCGAACCGCTAGCTAAGCGCTACTTCCAAGGCGGGAGCGGGATCGCGCGCTTTGCTGCAGCGCAAAAGATTCCGGCCGCGCGGGCTTGTCCCCGCATTGACAGCCCCCCTGTGACAAATCTATTTTCGCCCACCACCCCCGGTCTGGAAATCCGGGGGAATAATAATATTTCCCCCTCCCCATGCGCCCCGCCTAAGGGGCCCGGAGGGCGCCACCGCATCCGTCACCAGGGGACGCACGCACAATGAAGATACTCGTCGCCGTGAAACGGGTCGTCGACTACAACGTGAAGGTTCGCGTGAAGGCGGACAACACGGGGGTCGAGACGGCCAACGTCAAGATGTCCATGAACCCCTTCGACGAGATCGCGGTCGAGGAAGCGGTGCGCCTCAAGGAGGCCGGCAAGGCGACGGAGATCGTCGTCGTGTCCATCGGCCCGGCGGCCGCGCAGGAGACCCTGCGCACGGCGCTGGCCATGGGCGCCGACCGCGCCATCCTGGTGCAGACCGACGCCGAGGTGCAGCCGCTGGCCGTCGCCAAGACGCTGAAGGCCATCGTGGCGAACGAGCAGCCGGGCCTGGTAATCCTGGGCAAGCAGGCGATCGACGACGACGCCAACCAGGTCGGCCAGATGCTGGGCGCCCTGCTGAACTGGCCGCAGGGCACCTTCGCCTCGAAGGTCGTCCCGGGCGACGGCTCGGTGGCGGTCACCCGCGAGGTCGACGGCGGCCTGGAGACGGTCGAGCTGAAGCTGCCGGCCATCGTCACCACCGACCTGCGCCTGAACGAGCCGCGCTACGCCTCGCTGCCCAACATCATGAAGGCGAAGAAGAAGCCGCTCGAGACGGTCGACCCGGCCTCGCTCGGCGTCGACATGGCGCCCCGCCTGAAGACGCTGAAGGTGGTCGAGCCGCCGAAGCGCCAGGGCGGCATCAAGGTCGGCTCCGTCGAGGAGCTGGTGGGCAAGCTGAAGAACGAAGCGCGGGTGATCTGATCATGAACATCCTTGTCATCGCGGAACCCTCCACCGGCGGCGTGAAGGCCCCGACCCTGACCACGCTGGGCGCGGCCGCCAAGCTCGGCGGCAGCGTCAGCCTGCTGGTCGTCGGCCCCGGCGGCGCCGAGGCGGCCTCGGTCGCCGGCGTCGCCAAGGTGCTGTCGGCCGACGGCGCCGAATACGCCCACCCGCTGGCCGAGAACGTCGCCCCGCTGGTCGCCAAGGTGGCCAAGGACGGCGGCTTCGGCCATGTGCTGTTCCCGGCCACGACCTTCGGCAAGAACGTCGCCCCGCGCGTCGCGGCGCTGCTGGACGTGCAGCAGATCAGCGACATCACCGCGGTCGAGAGCGCCGACACCTTCCAGCGCCCGATCTATGCCGGCAACGCCATCGCCACCGTGCAGTCCTCGGACCCGGTGAAGGTCGTGACCGTCCGCGGCACTGCCTTCGAGGCGGCCGCCGCCACCGGCGGCTCCGCTTCGGTCGAGAGCGTGTCGGGCACCGGCGACGCCGGCCTGTCCAAGTTCGTCGGCCAGGAGCTGACCAAGTCCGAGCGTCCGGAGCTGACCAGCGCCCGGGTCATCGTCTCGGGCGGCCGCGGCATGCAGTCGGGCGACAATTTCGTCATGCTGGACGCGCTGGCCGACAAGCTGGGCGCCGCCGTGGGCGCCTCGCGCGCCGCGGTGGACGCCGGCTTCGTGCCGAACGACTACCAGGTCGGCCAGACCGGCAAGATCGTCGCGCCCGAGCTGTACATCGCCGTCGGCATCTCCGGCGCGATCCAGCATCTGGCCGGCATGAAGGACAGCAAGGTCATCGTCGCCATCAACAAGGACGAGGAGGCCCCCATCTTCCAGGTGGCCGACTACGGCCTCGTCGCCGACCTGTTCAAGGCGGTGCCCGAGCTGACCCAGGCGGTGGGCTGATCCGGACGGGACCGGCAGGCAGCGGCCTGCCGGTCCCCTCCCCTCGGCCTTGTGCGTTAAGGAATTTCCATGATCTCCAAGATCGGTGTCATCGGTGCCGGCCAGATGGGCAGCGGCATCGCCCATGTCTGCGCCATGGCCGGGTACGACGTCCGGATGAGCGACATCAACCCGGAGGCCCTGGCCCGCGCGGTCCAGGGCATCGGGAAGAATCTCGACCGGCAGATCCAGAAGGGCAAGTGCACCCAGGCGGAGCGCGACGCCGCGCTCGCCCGGATCAGCACCGGTTCCGACCTGGCGCTGCTGGGCGACTGCGATTTCGTCGTCGAGGCCGCCACCGAGAGCGAGGAGGTCAAGCGGTCGATCTTCAAGCAGCTGGTGCCGCACCTGAAGCCGGACGCGCTGGTGGCGACGAACACCTCGTCGATCTCCATCACGCGCCTGGCCGCCTGCACCGACCGGCCGCACAAGTTCATGGGCATGCACTTCATGAACCCGGTGCCGGTGATGCAGCTGGTGGAGCTGATCCGCGGCATCGCCACCGACGAGGACACCTTCAACCAGGTCCGCGAGCTGACGCTGAAGCTGGGCAAGACCGCCGCCGTGGCGGAGGACTTCCCGGCCTTCATCGTGAACCGCATCCTGCTGCCGATGATCAACGAGGCCATCTACACCCTCTATGAGGGCGTGGGCGGGGTCGAGGCGATCGACACGGCGCTGAAGCTGGGCGCCAACCACCCGATGGGTCCGCTGGAGCTGGCGGACTTCATCGGCCTGGACACCTGCCTGTCCATCATGCAGGTGCTCTATGAGGGCCTGGCGGACAGCAAGTACCGGCCGTGCCCGCTGCTGGTGAAGTATGTCGAGGCCGGCTGGCTGGGCCGCAAGGTCGGCCGCGGCTTCTATGACTATTCGGGCGAGGTCCCGCGCCCGACGCGCTGAGTCTGGCCGTACAACGCCCCGAAGATCGAGGCCCGCCCGACGGCGGGCCTTTTTCTTTACCACCGCGCCGGAAGTTCTACCCGCCCTTATGAACTTAGGCCGAAAGGGCCAAGTCGCCCTGGCGTCCGGCAGAAGCTGTGTTACGCTTCGATTACCATGCGACGCCTTGGACCGGGGCGAGTATTGGTAAACGAGGGGTTAATTCATGCGGGCGCGGGTCCTGACGACCCTTCTCCTCTTGGCGCTGACGGCCGGGCAGGCCGCTGCGGCACCCCGCCTGCTGCTTCTGACCGAGGAGAACCCGCCCTTCAACCATACCGATCCCGCCACGGGCCGGCTGAGCGGGGCGGTGACCGAGATCCTGCGGATGGTGTTCGAGCGGGCGGGCGTGGCCTACGACATGCAGGTCCATCCCTGGGCGCGCTCCTACAAGATGGCGCAGACGGCGCCCGACACCTGCGTCTTCGGCACCAACCGCACGCCAGACCGCGAGGCGCTGTTCGCCTGGATCGGGCCGCTGGCGGAAGGGGGCTGGGTGCTGTTCGCCCGCGCCGACTGGCCGGTGGAGATCAAGAGCCTAGAGGACGCCAAGCGCCACACCATCGCCGTCCAGGCCGGCAACGCGCTGGAGAAGCACCTGACCGACCTGGGCGGCTTCACGCTGGAGCCGGTCAGCCCGCGGGTGAACTTCAAGATGCTGGCCGGCGGCCGCTTCGACCTGGTGGCGACCGGCCTGCTGAACGGCCAGCTTCAGGCCAAGGCGGCCGGGGTGCCGGTGAAGGTGGTGCAGACGCTGACCGGGGCCGACATCAGCCTCGCCTGCCATCCCCAGACCGACGGGGCCGTGTTGGCCCGGCTCCAGAAGTCGCTGGAGGACCTCAGGGCCGAGGGCGCGGTCCAGGCCATCCTGTCGGGCATGAAGCCGGTCATGTGAGGGCCGGTTCGGCCACTGCGGGGGCGGCGGGCGCGTCGGGCAACGGCACGCCCAGCCGCGCCGCCATAGCCGCCGCAGGCCCCATCAGGTCGGCCAGGGTGTAGCGGTCCAGCACCGCCAGGAAGGCCGCCAGCGCCTCGTCCAGCACCCCCTGCAGGGTGCAGGCGCCGGAGATCGGGCACTTCCCGTCCGGGCTGAAGCATTCCACCAGCACCATGTCCTCCTCGGTGCGGCGCACCACCTCGCCCACGCCCAGATCGGCCGCGGGGCGGGCCAGCGCCAGCCCGCCATTGCGGCCGCGCACCGTGCGGACGAAACCGAACAGCCCGAGCCGGTGCACCACCTTCATCAGGTGGTTCTCGGAGATGCCGTAGGCCCCGGCGATCTCGCGGATGGAGCAGAGCCGGTCCGGGCGCAGGCCCAGATAGAGCAGGACCCGCAGCGAATAGTCCGTCTGGACGGTGAGGCGCATGGCGTTGGAAATCCGCAAGAATCGACACCCCATGTTTCAAAGATGTACCGCTTGTTCATCTTTAAGGGGTGCCGTATAGAGGCCCCAACGATACATCTTTCGAGGGGGTTATTCCATGTTCAGTGCCGACACCGCCGCCACCGTCAAGGCCACCGTTCCGCTGCTGCGCGCGCACGGGCTGGACGTCACCCGCCGCCTCTACGAGATCCTGTTCCAGGAACCGGCCGTGAAGGCCTTCTTCAACCAGTCGCACCAGGGCCCCGACGGCGGCCAGCCCAAGGCGCTGGCGGCGGCCGTGCTGGCCTATGCCGAGAACATCGACAATCCCGGCGTGCTGCTGCCGGCGGTGGAGCGCATCGCCCACCGGCACGTCTCGATGAACGTGCAGCCCGAGCATTACGCCATCGTCGGCCGCGCCATCCTGCAGGCGATCAAGGACGTGGCCGGCAACGCCGCCACCCCCGCCGTCCTGGCCGCCTGGGGCGAGGCCTACCAGTGGCTGGCCGATGTGCTGAGCGGCCGCGAGAACGCGCTCTACCGCGAGACCGCGAGCAAGACCGGCGGCTGGCTGGGCTGGCGCCGCTTCGTGGTGGAGCGGGTCGAGGCCGAGAGCGCGGAGATCGCGTCGGTGTACCTGCGCCCGCGCGACGGCGGCCCGGTCGCCGACTATCTGCCCGGCCAGTATGTCGGGCTTCGGGCCGAGGTGCCGGGCCACGGCCAAGCGGTGCGCAACTACAGCCTGTCGCGGGCCCCCAGGGGCGGCGCCTACCGCATCAGCGTGAAGCGCCACGGGCTGGTCTCCGGCTGGCTGCACGCCCAGGCGCCGGGCGCCGAGGTCGAGCTGCTGGCCCCCGCCGGCGAGTTCCACCTGCGCCCGGACCAGCAGCGCCCGGTGGTGCTGCTGTCCTCGGGCGTCGGGCTGACGCCGCTCTACGCCATGCTGGAGAGCATTGCCGAGCAGCGGCCGGGGCTGAAGGCCTGGTACGTCCACGGCGCCCGCGACGGCCGCCACCACGCCCTGCGCGCCGCCGTCCGCGCCATCGAGGAGCGCTGCCCGAACGTCACCGCCGTGACCTTCTACTCCCGCCCGCACGCCGACGACGTGCCGGGGCGCGACTACGACGTGGCGGGCCGGATCGATCCGGCCTGGCTGGCCCGCACCCTGCCGCTCGACGCCTGCGACATCTTCGTCTGCGGCCCGTCCGGCTTCATGGCGGACATGGTGAACGGCCTGACCGCCCACGGCATCGCCCCCGACCGCATCCGCCACGAGTTCTTCGGCCCCACCGCCGACCTCGCGGCCCCGGCCGCGGCGGCGATGGCGGCGGAGTGACGGGATCGGGGCTGGAACGGGGTGCGTGCTTCGACAAGCTCAGCATGAGGAAAGGGGTGCGCTAGGCACTCCTGATTCCGTGCAAGCAAGCTCGGCTGGGAGCAGTAACAACCTCCTCAGCCTGAGCCTGTCGAAGGCCGCACCCCGGCAGCCGCCCTACTTCAGATGGTACCGGATAAGCGCCGCCGCCTCGGGACCGGCCCAGTCGGCGGCGCCTTCGATCCGGCCGAGCACGCGGCCCTCGCGGTCGATCAGCAGGCTGGTCGGCAGGCCGCGCGGCTTCAGGGTCCGCATCGCCCCGCTCTTGGGGTCGAGCCAGATGCCCAAATTCTTGAGGCCGGCCTTCTCGTAGAAGGGCCGCACCACGCCGGCGCCGCCGCGGTCCAGCGACAGGGCCAACACCTGGAAGCCCTCGCCGCCCAGCTCGGCCTGCAGCCTGTCCAGCGCCGGCATCTCCTTGACGCAGGGCGCGCACCAGGTGGCCCAGAGGTTCAGCAGCACCAGCTTGCCCCTGAAGTCCGCCAGCGTGGCGGGCTTGCCGTCCGCGTCCATGAAGATCAGCTCGGGCGCCGGCTCCGGCGTCGCGGCGGGCTCGTAGGCGCCGATCTCGCCCTTGAAGGCGGGCGGCTCGGCCAGGACCGTTCCGGAAGAAACGAAGAAAATCAGGCCTGCGGCCATTCCCACCGTTGCGAGCCGCCGGAAAATCGCCATTCTTCCGCTCATCCTTTCGAAGTGCCTGGGGCGTGGCCCCGGCTATAGCTGTTGCGCCGGTGCCATGACGTCAACCGACAATAACGCCGACAAGATGACGCGCCCCGCCGAGGGGACGCGCTCCGCCAACGGGCTCTGGGGCGGCCGCTTCGCTCGCGGCCCGTCGGAGATCATGGAGCGCATCAACGCCTCCATCGGCTTCGACCAGCGGCTCTGGGCGGAGGACATCCAGGGCTCCAAGGCGCATGCCGCCATGCTGGCCGCCCAGGGCATCATCGCCCGCGCCGACGCCGACGCCATCATCGACGGGCTGGAGAGGGTCGCGGCCGAGATCCGCGAGGGCCGCTTTGCCTTCAGCACGGCGCTGGAGGACATCCACATGAATGTGGAGTCCCGGCTGAAGGAGCTGATCGGCGAGCCCGCCGGCCGGCTGCACACAGCGCGCTCCCGCAACGACCAGGTGGCGACCGACTTCAAGCTCTGGGTCCGCAACGCGCTGGACCGGCTGGACCGCGACCTGCGCGAGCTGCAGGCGGCGCTGATCGAGCAGGCGGAGCGGCACGCCGGCACCATCATGCCGGGCTTCACCCATCTGCAGACCGCCCAGCCCGTGACCTTCGGCCACCATCTGCTGGCCTATGTCGAGATGCTGGGCCGTGACCGGGGCCGCGCCCGCGACGCCCGGGCCCGCCTCAACGAGTGCCCGCTGGGCTCCGCCGCCCTGGCTGGCACGCCCTACCCGATCGACCGGCACATGACCGCCGAGGCGCTCGGCTTCGACCGGCCGACGGCGAACTCGCTGGATGCCGTGTCCGACCGCGACTTCGCGCTGGAGTACCTGGCCGCCGCCGCCATCTGCGCCATGCACCTGTCGCGGCTGGCCGACGAGATCGTGCTCTGGTGCACGGCGCAGTTCCGCTTCATCCGCCTGTCCGACGCCTTCACGTCGGGCAGCTCGATCATGCCGCAGAAGAAGAACCCGGACGCGGCGGAGCTGGTGCGCGCCAAGATCGGCCGGATCACCGGCGCGCTGAACGGGCTGCTGACCGTGATGAAGGGCCTGCCGCTGGCCTATTCCAAGGACATGCAGGAGGACAAGGAGCCGGTGTTCGAGGCCGACGACACCATCGCCCTCTGCCTCGCCGCCATGACCGGCATGATCAGGGACATGCAGCCCGATCCCGCCGCCATGCTGCGGGCGACCGAGGCGGGATTCCCCACCGCCACCGACCTCGCGGACTGGCTGGTGCGCCGGGGCGGCCTGCCCTTCCGCGAGGCGCACCATGTGACGGGGCGGGTGGTGAAGCTGGCGGAGGAGCGGGGCTGCGGCCTGGCCGACCTGCCGCTGGACGCGATGCGCTCGGTCGATCCCCGCATCACCGACGATGTCTATCCGGTGCTGGCGCTGCAGGCGTCGGTCGACAGCCGGACCAGTTTCGGCGGCACGGCGCCCGCGCGGGTGCGCGAGGCCGTGGCCGCCGCCAAGGAGCGTTTCCTGTGAAGCCGACCAGAGTCCTGATCCTGGCGCTGGCCGCCGCCCCGCTGCTGCTGGCCGGCTGCGGCAAGAAGCCGGACTTCCCCCTGCCGCCGCAGGGCCGCGAGGCCGACAGCTTCCCGCGCCGCTACCCCGATCCGGGCCTGGACCCGCAGCCGGGCGTGCAGAACGCGCCGGCCCCCTCCAACGTGGTCGGCGGCCCCGCCGGCACGCCAAAGCCCGAGGCGGCGCCCAAGCCCGTGACCACCACGCCCGAGACCGCCCCCAGCGTTCCCGCCGGCACCAACAACCCGGGTACGCCGTGATGAGCGCCGCCGTGACCGCCATGCCCGCCGACGCCCCGGCTACCCCCGCCCTGCCCGTCGAGGGCGCCTTCGCCTACCGCGACGGCGTGCTGTCGGCCGAGGGCGTGCCGCTCACCACCATCGCGCGCGAGGTCGGCACCCCCGTCTATGTCTATGCCGCCGGGCGGCTGCGCCGGAACTACCGCGCCTATGCCGACGCCTTCGGCCCGGACGTCGGTATCTGCTACGCGCTGAAGGCGAATTCGAACCAGTCGGTCATCCGGGTGCTGGCGGAACAGGGCGCCGGCGCCGACGTGGTCTCGGGCGGCGAGCTGCAGCGGGCGCTGCGGGCCGGCGTGCCCGCCGCGAAGATCGTCTTCTCCGGCGTCGGCAAGAGCGACGGCGAGATCGCCCAGGCGCTCGCGGCCGGCATCCACCAGATCAATGTCGAGAGCGTGCCCGAGCTGCACGCCGTCTCGCGCGTCGCCTCCGGCATGGGCGCCACGGCCGAGGTGGCGCTGCGCGTCAACCCGGACGTGGATGCCGGGACGCACGGCAAGATCTCCACCGGCCGCAAGGAGGACAAGTTCGGCATCGACTTCGCCCATACGGGCGAGGTCTACGCCATGGCCGCCTCCCTGCCCGGCGTGAAGCCCGTCGGCATCGCCGTCCATATCGGCTCGCAGCTGCTGAAGACCGCGCCCTACCGCGCCGCCTATGGCCGCCTGGCCGAGTTGGTGCGCGCCATCCGCGCCGACGGGCAGACCATCACACGGCTCGACCTCGGCGGCGGGCTGGGCGTGCCCTACCGGGGCGAGCCGGCGCCCGACCATCGGGAGCTGGCGGCGATCGTGCGCGAGACGGTGGGCGGGCTCGGCTGCGCCCTGACGCTGGAGCCCGGCCGGTCGCTGGTGGCGGACGCCGGCGTGCTGCTGGCCGGCGTCGTCTTCGTGAAGGAGGGGCTGCACCGCCGCTTCCTGATCGTCGACGCCGCCATGAACGACCTCATCCGCCCCGCCATGTACGACGCTTGGCATACCATCGTGCCGGTGGCCGAACCCTCCGCCGATACCCCCCTTTTCCCGATGGACGTGGTGGGGCCCGTGTGCGAGACCGGCGATACCTTCGCCCGCCAGCGCGAGATGCCGCCGATCCCGGCGGGCGGGCTGGTGGCCTTCCTGACGGCCGGGGCGTATGGTGCGGTCATGGCGTCCAGCTACAACACCCGCGCGTTGATACCCGAGGTGCTGGTCGACGGCGACCGCTGGGCGGTGGTCCGCCGCCGCCCCAGCCTGGACGAGATGCTGGCGCTGGAAAGCGCGCCGGCCTGGATGGGCGCGTAGGGGTTCCCATATCAGGGGAGACCCCGACCGTCCCGGAGGAGGGAAGCGTATGGCGCGCAGCCCGTTCAAGCGCAAGCCGGCCCCCGACGAGACGGTCGCGGACGATGGCTCCGTGCATCCGGTGCGCCGGGCCACAACCCCTCCCCCCGTGACGGTCGACCCCTCCGCCCCGCGCCCGGGCGAGCCGCTGCGCGACCTGCAGCTCGCCCGCGCCGCCGCCGGCTGGGAGCGCCTCTGGCCGGCGCTGTGGCCCGCCACCTCCGTCGCCGGCCTGTTCCTGGCCGCCGCCTGGCTGGATTTGCTGCCGCGCCTGGGCGGGTGGCTGCATCTGCTGGTGCTGCTGGGCTTCCTCGCCGCCTTCGTCTCCTGCCTCGCCGCGGGCTTCCGAGGATTCAGCCTGCCCGGCTGGGCCGACGCCCGCCGCCGGCTGGAGCGCGACAGCGGGCTCCAGCACCGCCCGCTGGCCACGCTGCGCGACGCGCCGGCCGGGTCCGATCCCGTCTCGCTGGCGCTCTGGCGCGTGCAGCAGCAGCGGGCGCGCGACAGCGTGCGCGGCCTGAGCGTCCGCGTGCCGCACCCGAACGTCGCCGCCCGCGACCCCTGGGCGTTGCGCGCCGCCGTGCTGCTGCTGCTGGTGGTCGCCGCCACCGCCGCCCGCGGCGACTGGGGTCCCCGGCTGGCCTCCGCCCTCTCCCCCACGCTGGGGCTGGGCGGCGCCGTGACCGACGTGGCGCTGGACGTCTGGGTGACGCCGCCCGACTACACCCGCCAGCCGCCCATCTTCCTGAGCCAGCTGGCCGCCCAGGCCAAGGCTTCGGGCGCGCCGGAGCCCGGAATCGTCGACGTTCCCGTGGGCAGCACCCTGCTGGCCCGCGTCGGCAGCGACGGCAAGCCGCCGGTCCTGGCGCTGAACGGCGAGGAGCTGCCCTTCCAGCCGGTGCCGGGCGGCGGCTTCCAGCTGGAGGCCAAGGTCACCGGCGGCACCAGCGTCGCCGTCACCCGCCGGGGGCGCACGCTCGGCGAGTGGGACATCCGCGTCGTGCCGGACATGCCGCCGGGCATCACCTTCCGCGGCAAGCCGGCCCCGACCGAGCGGTTTGCCCTGAAGATCGACTATTCCGCCGCCGACGACTACGGCATCGCCAAGGTCGCCGCGACCTTCCGGCTGGTGGGCGAGAACATCCCGGCCGCGCTCGACCGCACCCCCTTCACCCAGCCGCTGCCGGTGCCGGGCGTGACGCCCAAGGAGGCCAACGCCAGCGGCTTCTTCGACCTGACGCCGCATCCCTGGGCCGGCCTGCTGGTCTCGATCCGGCTGGAGGCGACCGACGCCGCCGGCCAGACCGCCGCCAGCGCCGAGCAGATGGTGCAGCTGCCGGAGCGGCCCTTCGCCCACCCGGTCGCGCGCGAGCTGATCGCCCAGCGCAAGCGCCTGATCCTGGAGGGCGAGGCCGCGCGCGAACCGGCCGGGACGATCATCCACGAGCTGTCCGCCCGCCCCGAGGCCTATGGCGGCGACCTGCGCGTCTTCATGGCGCTCCGCGCCGCGACCGCCCGGCTGGCGCTGGACCGCCGGCCCGAGGCGCTGCCGGCGATGTGGCAGCTGCTCTGGGATACGGCGCTGCGCATCGAGGATGGCGGCCTGTCCATCGCCGAGCGCGACCTGCGCGACGCCCAGAAGCGGCTGATGGAGGCGCTGGACCGCAACGCCGACAGCCAGGAGATCCAGCAGCTGATGCAGGAACTCCGCCAAGCCATGGACCAGTTCATGAACGCGCTCGAGGAGCAGATGCGGCAGGCCATGGAGCGGGGCGAGATGCCGCCGGAGTCCACGCCGCCGCCCGGCGCCGAGGCCATGAGCCGCGAGGATCTGGAGCAGATGATGCGGCGCATGGAGGAGCTGGCCCAGACCGGCTCCAAGGATGCCGCGCGGGAGATGCTGTCCCAGCTGCAGCAGATGATGGAGAACCTCCGCACCGGCCAGATGAGCGAGCAGGAGCGCCAGCAGGCCGAACAGGCCCAGCAGATGCAGCAGATGATGCAGGAGTTGCAGGGCCTGACCCAGAAGCAGCAGCAGCTGATGGATGAGACCTACCGCCAGTCCGACCGCCGCGAGCCGGGCGCCGGCCAGCAGGACGAGCAGGGCTTCCCCCAGCCCGGCCAGCGCATGCCCAACCGCCAGGGCCGCCAGCCCGGCGACCAGCAGCAGGGGCAGGAGCAGCAGGGCCAGGATCAGCAGGGTCAGCAGGGGCAGCCGATGCCGGGCCAGCAGGGACGCCAGGGCGAGGGCCAACAAGGGGACCAGCAGGGCGGCCAGCAGCAGGGGAACCAGCAGTCCCCCGGCGGCATGGCCGGCCGGCAGGAGGCGCTGCGGCGCGAGCTGGGCGAGCTGATGCGCCGCTTCGGCGAGGCCGGCGGAGAGATTCCGGCGCCGCTGGGCAAGGCCGAGCGCTCGATGAAGGACGCTGGCCAGGCGCTGCAGCAGGGCGATCCCGACCGCGCCGTCCCGCCGCAGGGCCAAGCGGTCGAGGCGCTGCGCCAGGGCATGCAGTCCATGCAGGAGCAGATGCAGCGGCAGATGCAGGCGCAGCAGCGCGGCATGCGCCCGGGCCAGCAGGCCCGCCCCGGCCAGCGCCAGGGCCGCGACCCGCTGGGCCGCCCTCTGCCGGGCGCCGGTCCTTTCGACACCGAGACTGTGAAGATCCCCGAGGAAGGCGATCTGCAGCGCGCCCGCGAAATCCTGGAGGAGCTGCGCCGCCGCTCCGGCGACCCGGACCGCCCGCGCCAGGAGCTGGACTATATCGACCGGCTGCTGAAGCGGTTCTGAGGGGCTGACCTGTCCATCCTTCTCCCCTTGCGGGAGAAGGATGGGGCCCCAAGCCTGCTTGGGGAGGATGAGGGGTGGACCGGGCGGCAGCCCGGGCCTTCTCGACGGATGATCCTGGAACAGCGGGTGAGCACGTCCGGCTCCGCCGTCCGACCCCTCACCCTCCCACCGCTCCGCGGCGGGTCCCATCCCTCTCCCGCAAGGGGCGAGGGATTCAAGGCGCCTCGGGCGCGGCGAACTCGAAGGTGATGTCCTTGGCCTGTCCGCCGCGCTCGGGCACGCGCGAGCTGTAGGTGCCGTTGCCGCCGGGGGGCAGCTCGCGGGCCGAGGGGCGCATGCGCCAGCTCTGCAGCAGCTTGCCGTCCGGGGCGATGGCGTTGGCGATCAGATCCGGCACGCGGCGGGGCTGCTGCGTCTTGTTGGTGACGGGCACCTCGACGAACAGCATGGCGGTGCCTTCCAGGTCCCGGTACTCGGCCTTGCCCTGGGCCAGCTCCAGCCCGGCGCCCACCGGCTCCACCGGCATGCCGATGACCTCGTACAGCCGCGCGGCCGGCTCCCAGGCCTTGACGATGGGCTCGCGTCCGGCGACGGCGCCGCCGGCGACCAGCGCCAGCACCGCGACCAGGCCGCCCCACTTCAGCAGGGCCGGGCCGACGCGGCGGCGCTCCTCGCCCGGGATCGCTGGCAGGTGGACCTTGCCGCTGGGCTTGCCCATCGGCCTATCGCCGACGCGGCCTACCGGGCGCTGGCGGATCGGTGCCGGCTCCTCGGGCTCCTCGAAGCGGGGATAGTCGCCGTCGTCGCGCGAACTGGACTGCAGCAGGTCGGCCAGCGGGCCGTCATCGTCCATGTACTGGGCGATGCCGCGGGTCGGCGGCGGGACGGCCGAGGCGATGGCCGGGGCGTCGGCCGGCGGCTCCTGGTACCAGGTGTGGGCGCAGCGGCCGCAGCGCACCCGACGGCCGTTCCCCAGCAGGGCCGCGTCCAGCAGGAACCTCTTCGCGCAGGACGGGCAGGTGAGGATCATCGGATGGGGGCCGGGAGAAAGCGGTAACCAGGAAGACTTATAGTCAACCGGCGGGTGCGGGCGCAAGGCGGGCTGGGTCGTGCCGCTGTGACACCTCTGCGCCCTCTCCTTCGGACAGCCCCGGCGCGGTGGACGCGGAACGGGCCCCGTGCCATCACTAGGGCAAGGCACGCCCCCGTCACGACCAGCCAACGTCCAGCGATGACCCGCAGCCGCTACGACATTCCCCTGAAGCGCGACGCCACCGGGCGCTTCCTGCCCTGGCTCATCGCGCTCATGGTCTATCTCGCCACCCTGGCCGTGGCCGCGGCCATGATCCTGTCGGGCTTGGCGACGCGCTGGGACAGCGGCCTGTCCGGCAGCCTGACCGTGCAGGTGAGCCCGCTGGCCGCCGGCAACGCGGCACCGCTGGACGAGCGGGTGGGCGCGGCCGCCGACCTTCTGCGCCGCACGCCGGGCGTCGCCACGGTGCGGCCGCTCTCCATGGAGGACGCGGCGAAGCTGGTGCAGCCCTGGCTGGGCGACGGCGCGCTGGTGCCGGAGCTGCCGCTGCCCGCGCTGATCGACGTGACGCTGTCGTCCGGTGCGGACGTGGCGCGAATCCGCCAGCAGATCGTGGCCGCCGTGCCGGGCGCCACGGTGGAGGAGCCGGGCTCCTGGCTGGCCGATCTGCGGCGGCTGGCCGCCACCGTGCAGTTCGTCGCCGTCGCCGTCGTCGCCCTGATCGGCGGGGCGGCCACCGCCGCCGTCATCTTCGCCGCCAATGCCGGCCTGGCCATGCACCGCGAGGACGTCGAGCTGCTGCACGTGCTGGGCGCCGCCGACCGCTATGTCGCGGCGCAGTTCCAGCGCCATGTGGTCGGCCTCACCGTGCTGGGCGGCGGCATCGGCGCCGGGCTGGCGGCCCTGACCCTGCTCGCCCTGGACAAGATGTCGAGCGGGCTGGAGGCGGCGCTGCTGCCGCCCGTCGCGCTGTCGCTGCCGCAGTGGGGCTCGCTGGTGGCGGTGCCGCTGCTGGCGACGCTGCTGGCGGCCCTGGCCGCGCGCCTGACCGTGCTGCGCGCCCTGGAGCGGCTGCCGTGACGGCGAGCACCCGGGCGGCCGCCCGGCAGCGCCTCGTCGGCCGCATGGCCCGGCGCCTCCGGCGCGCATTGCTGGTCACGACCCTGGCGGTCCTGGCCTGGGCCGCTGGCCTGTTCTGGTTCGCCGCCTCCATCGCCCGCCAGCCCCCGGCCGACGACCGGGTCACCGACGCCATCGTCGTGCTGACCGGCGGCAGCGAGCGGCTGACCACCGGCTTCGAGCTGCTGTCCCAGGGCCGCGCCAGGAAGCTGTTCATCTCCGGCGTCTACCGCGGCGTCGACGTGCGCGAGCTGATGCGGGTGTCGCGCCAGGGCGGCGAGCTGGAAAGCCGCATCGCCATCGGCTACGCCGCCGACGACACCGCCGGCAACGCCGAGGAAACGGCGGGCTGGATGGGCGAGGAGGGCTTCGCCTCGCTGCGCCTCGTCACCGCCAACTACCACATGCCCCGCAGCCTGGTGGAGTTCCGCCGCCACCTGCCGGAGGTCGAGGTGGTGCCGCACCCGGTCAAGCCCGGCAACGTCCGGCTGGACAATTGGTGGAGCTGGCCGGGCACGGCGGCCCTCATCGTCGAGGAATACAACAAGTGGCTGCTGGCCCGGCTGCGCCTAAGCCTTGGGCTGTGACCGGCCTGGGCCCCTGATCCTTCCGCTTGCGTAACGGTCAGCCCGTGGCCTTGTCCTGCTGCTGGCCGTCCCGGGGCTCGACATTCTCGGCGCCGGCGCGGGTGCCGCCGCGGATGTCGGCGCCGCCCTGCTCGCGGCCCGGCTTCTGGTGGTTGCCGGTGTGCTGCTGGTCCAGGATCGCCTTGTCCTCGGGCGAGAGATTCTCAGCGACGACCTCGGACGGCAGGCGCTGGGTCGGGTCCTTCGGGTCGTTGACCATGCCGCCGGGGCCGGGGGTCTGCGGAGCCTGGTTGGTCATGCGGGAACTCCTATTCCGGATGAGGAACGATCCCACCGTCAACCCGGGGCGGCGGTGCCGGTTCCGGCATCAGCGTTTCCTTATGGCCTCCGGGCTGCTGGACAGGCGGCCCGCGCGCGGTTAGGTGTGGGGCTCCGCTGACCTGACCGGCCGCCCGGCGATGCTCGTCCTCCGCTCCCTCCTCTTCAACGTCGTCTTCTACCTGTGGACGATCGTCTGCTGCTTCGGGATCCTCTGGACCCTGTTCATCAGCCGCACGGGGATGATCGCCGTCATCACCTGGTACATGCGCACCCTGGCCTGGCTGGAGCGCACCATCGTCGGCATGCGCTACGAGGTCCGCGGGCTGGAGCATCTGCCGTCGGCCGGGCCCTACCTGGTCGGCGCCAAGCACCAGTCGATGTGGGAGACGATGAAGCTCCACATCCTCATGGGCGACCCGGCCATCGTGCTGAAGCGCGAGCTGCTGTTCCTGCCGATCTGGGGCTGGTACGCCGCCAAGTCCCGCCAGATCCCGGTCAGCCGCGGCAAGAAGGGGCAGGCCATCGCCTCGCTGATCGAGGGCGCGAGGCGGATCAAGGCGGAGGGGCGGCCCATCGTCATCTTCCCGCAGGGCACCCGCACCGCCCCCGGCGAGTACCGCCCCTACAAGATCGGCATCGCCCTGCTGTACGAGGCGCTGGGCTTGCCGCTGGTCCCGATGGCGCTGAACTCCGGCGTGTTCTGGCCGCGGCGCAAGTTCCTGCGCCGGCCCGGCACCATCACCATCGAGTTCCTGCCCGCGATCCCGCCCGGCCTGCCCAAGGAGGAGGCTCTGGCGCGGCTGGAGGCGGTGCTGGAGGAGGCGACCGACCGGCTGGTGACCGCCGCGGGTGGCCCGGCGACGCCCCGCCCGGCCCCGGCTGCCACGTCCACCGCGCCGGCCGCCGCTTCCGTCCCGGCCTCACCCGTTTCCGCCACCGCCTGAGTTTGACCGGCGCCCCGGGCGAGCCTACCTTTCCAGGGAGGCTGACGGGAGCGGGCGCGTGGACGGCGGCATCTCGACCCAGATCTGGGACATGAAGTACCGGCTGAAGCAGCCGGACGGCACCCCCGTGGACAGGAATGTGGAGGACAGCTGGCGCCGGGTGGCGCGGGCGCTGGCCGCCGTGGAGGCGGACCCGGCCGCCTGGGAGCCGCGCTTCCTGGAGGCGCTGCAGGATTTCCGCTTCATCCCCGCCGGCCGCATCCTGGCCGGCGCCGGCACGGGGCGCAGCGTCACCCTGTTCAACTGCTTCGTCATGGGGACCATCCCCGACGATATGAGCGGCATCTTCGCCAATCTGCGCGAGGCGGCCCTGACCATGCAGCAGGGCGGCGGCATCGGCTACGACTTCTCCACGCTGCGGCCGCGCGGCGCCCTGGTGGCGGGCGTCGGCGCCGATGCCTCGGGCCCGGTCTCCTTCATGGATGTCTGGGACGCCATGTGCCGCACCATCATGAGCGCCGGCAGCCGCCGCGGCGCCATGATGGCGACCCTGCGCTGCGACCATCCCGACATCGAGGAGTTCATCGCCGCCAAGCGCGAGCCCGGCCGGCTGCGCATGTTCAACCTCTCGGTCCTGGTGACCGACGCCTTCATGGAGGCGGTCCGCGCCGACCGTCCCTGGGACCTGGTCTTCGCCGGCACGACCCACCGCACCATCCGCGCCCGCGAGCTGTGGGACCGGATGATGCGCGCCACCTACGACTATGCCGAGCCCGGCGTCATCTTCATCGACCGCATCAACCAGCTGAACAACCTTTCCTACGTCGAGACGATCAGCGCCACCAATCCCTGCGTCACCGGCGACAGCTGGGTCATGACGGCGGATGGGCCCCGCCAGGTGGCGGACCTGGTGGGGCGTCCCTTCGCGGCGATCATCGACGGCACAGCCCACGCGACCGGCCGGCAAGGTTTCTTCGCCACGGGCACCAAGCTGGTCCTGCGGCTGCGGACGGCGGAGGGACATGCGCTCCGGCTGACCGCCGACCACCCGGTGCGCCGTGTCTCGGCCCAGACCCGTTACGGCCGGTCGGAGGAGTGGGTCGCGGCGGGCGATCTGCGGCCCGACGACAGGATCAGGCTGCACGACCACGGCAACGCCCTGTCCTGGCCCGGCGCATTGACCGAGGAGGAGGCTTACCTGCTCGGCCTGCTGGTCGGGGATGGCACGCTGAAGGCGGACAAGGCCGTGCTCTCGGCTTGGCCCGGCGCGGAGGCCGTGAATGGCGGGGTGGCGCGGCCGGGTGCGCTGGCGGTGATGGAGCGCGCCGAAGCCGCCGCCCGCACCCTGCCGCACCGCGGCGACTTCGCCGGCTGGATGGAGGTGCCCGGCCGCGGCGAGTGGCGTCTGGCCACCGGCGCGCTGAAGCATCTGGCAGCGACCATGGGTCTCGCTCCGGGCGCCAAGACCGTCACGCCGGCGATAGAGGGCTCATCCAGCGCCGGCCATGCCGGCTTCCTGCGCGGCCTGTTCGACGCCGACGGCAGCGTCCAAGGCAGCCAGGCCAAGGGCGTCAGCGTCCGGCTGGCGCAGAGCGATGCCGGGCTGCTGCGGGCGGTTCAGCGCATGCTGCTGCGCTTGGGCATCGCCTCCACCCTGTACGAGCAGCGCCGCCCGGCGGGGCCGCGCCTGCTGCCCGACGGCAAGGGGGGACAGGCCGCCTACGACTGCGCCGCCGATCATGAGCTGGTCATTTCAGGCGCCAATCTGGAGCGCTTCGCCCGCCGGATCGGCTTCGCCGACGCCGACAAGAAGACGCGGCTGGCGACGGCGCTGGCCTCCTACAAGCGGCGCCTAAACCAGGAGCGGTTCGTCGCCACCGTCGCTTCCGTCGAGCCCGATGGCGAGGAGACGGTCTTCGACGTCCAGGTGCCCGGCATCAACGCCTTCGACGCACAGGGGCTCTACGTCCATAACTGCGGCGAGCAACCCCTCCCCCCCTACGGCGCCTGCCTGCTCGGATCGGTGAACCTCGCGGCGCTGGTGGTGGATCCGTTCACGCCGGTGGCGCGGCTGGACATGCCGGCGCTGGCGCGGTTGGTGCCCGTGGCCGTGCGCATGATGGACAATGTCGTCGACGCCTCGCGCTTCCCGCTGGAGCAGCAGCAGCAGGAGGCCCGGGCCAAGCGGCGCATCGGGCTGGGCGTCACCGGGCTGGCCGACGCGCTGATCCTCTGCGGCGTGCGCTATGGCGGCGAGCGGGCGGTGGCGCTGACCGAGGAATGGCTGCGGGCGGTGCAGAATCTGGCCTACCGCGCCTCGGCCGAGCTGGCGGCGGAGAAGGGCGCCTTCCCGCTCTACGATGCGGACGCGTATCTGGAGCGCCCCATGGTCCAGGCACTCGATGCCGAGGTGCGCGATCTCATCAGGGCGCACGGCATCCGCAACGCGCTGCTGACCTCCATCGCGCCGACCGGCACCATCTCGCTGCTGGCCGACAATATCAGCTCGGGCATCGAGCCGGTCTTCGCCTTCGAGTACCAGCGCGCGGTGCTGATGCCCGACGGCACCCGGCAGACGGAGACCGTCAGCGACCACGCCTACCGTCGCTACCGCGCCCTGTTCGGGCATGAGGCCCCGCTGCCCGACAGCTTCGTCAGCGCCCAGGAGCTGGCGCCGTCCGCGCATGTGGTGATGCAGGCGGCGGCCCAGAAGTACGTCGACAGCTCCATCTCCAAGACCATCAACTGCCCGGAGGACCTGCCCTTCGAAGCGTTCAAGGACGTCTACCTGCAGGCCTACGAGCTGGGCTGCAAGGGCTGCACCACCTACCGCCCGAACCCGGTGACCGGGTCGGTGCTGTCGGTGAAGCCGGCGGAGGCGACGGCTCCCGCCGATGCCTCCACGGCATCCGGGATGGCCGCGCCGCCCATTGTCCCGTCCCTGCCGGACGCGCCCGGCGCCAGCATGATCGACCGGCCGGAGGTGCTGCCGGGCGAGACCTACAAGCTGCGCTGGGCCGACAGCGACCACGCGCTCTACATCACCGTCAACGACGTGGTGCAGGACGGGCGGCGCCGGCCGTTCGAGGTCTTCATCAACTCCCGCAACATGGAGCACTACGCCTGGACCGTGGCGCTGACGCGCATGATCTCGGCCGTGTTCCGCCGCGGCGGCGACGTCGCCTTCGTGGTGGAGGAGCTGAAGGCCGTGTTCGATCCGCGCGGCGGCCAATGGGTCCAGGGCCGCTACGTCCCCTCGCTCCTGGCCGCCATCGGCGAGGTCATCGAGCGCCACATGATCGACATCGGCTTCCTCGCCCCGGCGGAAGGCGCCGCCCCGGCGCCGGCGCCCAGTGCCCCCGCGGGCCGCGCCGCGCCGCAGTGCCCCCGCTGCGCCCAGCCCAGCCTGGTGGTGCAGGAGGGGTGCGCGACCTGTACGAGTTGCGGCTATTCGAAGTGCGGGTAGGCGACCGCAATACAACTGGATGGATGCATCCAAGTGACAGGAAAATGCAAATCGTCTCACAACCTTTGAGTTCGGTTTCTGTTCCCGTATTCGATCTTATCGGTTGTGTTTACACCCGCTCTCCTTATGGAAGCGGGTGCATTCATCTCATATTGGTGCGACAAGGATGGTTCCGAGCGCGCCAACTACCAGAAGTTCCTGACCGAGCTGTGCCGCGTGATCGGCGCGCCGGAACCGGAGGCGTCGCATCAGGACGATGACCGCAACGACTATGTCTTCGAGCGCCGGGTCAAGGCGCTGGACATCGACGGCGAGGACATCAGGAACAACTACATCGACCTGTACAAGAAGCACTGCTTCGTCCTGGAGGCAAAGCAGTCGCGCAAGCGCTGGGCGCCCGAGGAGAGCGCCCCGGCGCCCGACCTGTTCGGCGCGCCCGCCCCCGCCCGGCCGCCCCAGGCCTGGGACAGGCTGATGAAGCAGGCGCGGGCCCAGGCGGAGCGCTACGCCAAGGCGCTGCCGAAGGACCATGGCTGGCCGCCGTTCCTGGTCGTGGTCGATGTCGGCAACGTGATCGAGACCTATGCCGACTTCACCGGCCTGGGGAAAGCCTACCTGCCCTTCCCCGACAGCCGAAGCCACCGCGTCCGGCTGGACGAGCTTATGGACCCCGAGATCAGGGCCCGCCTCAGGGCGGTCTGGATGGCACCCCGCAGCCTCGATCCTTCGACCCGACGCGCCGAGGCCACCAAGGACATCGCGGTTCGGCTGGCGCGCATGGCCCGTACGCTCGAGCGGCGGCACGAGCCCAAGGCCGTCGCCCTGTTCCTGATGCGCTGTCTCTTCACCGCCTTCGCCCAGAGCGTCGGCCTGCTGCCCGAGGACGCCTTCCTGAAGCTGCTGCGTCAGGCCGAGCCGAACCCGGACCGGCTGCCCGCCTATCTGAACCCCTTCTGGGAGAACATGGACAGGGGCTCGCCCTTCGACATCCACATCAATGCCCCGATCCGGCGCTTCAACGGCCATCTCTTCAGGGAGGCCGAGGCCCTGCCGCTCGACCGCGACGAAATGGCGGAACTGATCAACGCCTGCGGCCGCGACTGGCGGAACGTGGAGCCCGCCATCTTCGGCACGCTTCTGGAGAATGCATTGGAGCCACGCGAGCGCGACCGGCTGGGCGCGCACTTCACCCCGCGCGCCTATGTCGAGCGGCTGGTGGTGCCGACGCTGCTGGAGCCCCTGATGGAGGACTGGCGCGCCGCGCAGGCGCTGGCCGAGGTGGCGCGGGCCGAGGGCAACACCCAGGCGGCCATGACGCATATCCGGGAGTTCCACCACCGGCTCTGCACCGTCAGGGTCATGGACCCGGCCTGCGGCACGGGCAATTTCCTCTACGTCGCGCTGGAGCTGATGAAGAAGCTCGAGGGCGACGTGCTGCTGGCGCTGGAGGAGCTGGGCGCCGGCCGGCAGGAGCGGCTCGACCTGCAGGGCATCAGCGTCGGCCCGCAGCAGTTCATCGGGCTGGAGAAGAACCAGCGCGCCGTCGCCATCGCGGAACTGGTCCTCTGGCTCGGCCACCTGCAGGGACATCTGCGGCTGCGCGGGCCGGAAAGCCTGTCGGAGCCGATCCTGCGCGCCATCGACACGATCCGGGAGATGGACGCCGTCCTGACCTGGCGCGGCACGGAGCCGGTGCTGGATGCGGCGGGCAGGCCGCGGCGGCGCTGGGACGGCGTGTCCCGCCGTACCGATCCGTTGACGGGCGAGCAGGTGCCCGACCCCGAGATGACGGTGCCGATGGAGCGCTATCTGGACCCGGCCCCGGCGGTCTGGCCCGAGGCCGATTTCATCATCGGCAACCCGCCCTTCGTGGCCGGCAAGGACCTGCGGCAGGAGCTGGGCGACGGCTATGCCGAGGCGCTGTGGCGGGCCTACCCGCACATGCCCGGCGGCGCCGACTTCGTCATGTATTGGTGGGACAAGAGCGCGGAACTGGCGCGGGCCGGCAGGATCAGACGCTTCGGCTTCATCACCACCAACAGCATCACCCAGACCTTCAGCCGGCGGGTCATGCAGCGTCACCTGAAGGAGCGCCATCCCCTCCATATGACCTTCGCCATCCCCGACCACCCCTGGGCCGACACCTCGGGAGCCGCCATGGTGCGCGTCGCCATGACGGTGGGGGCGCAGGGTCCCGGGCCGGGCATCCTGAAGACCGTGCGCAACGAGGGCGGTCCGCGCGACGCCGACGGCGCCGTCATGCTGGATTTCTTCATGACGGAGGGCGTGATCCAGGCCGACCTCAGCATCGGGGCGGACGTGGCGGGCTCCCTGCCGCTCAGGGCGAACAGACGCCTGTCCTGTCCGGGCGTCAAGCTCCACGGCAAGGGCTTCCTGGTCACGCCGGCGCAGGCGCGCGGCCTGGGACTGGGGACGCTGCACGGGCTGGAGAACCACATCCGGCAATACCGAAACGGCCGCGACCTGACGGGCCGGCCGCGCGGCAAGATGGTCATCGACCTGTACGGCCTCTCCGATGCCCAGACGCGGCAGTACTATCCCGCTGTCTATCAATGGCTGCTGGACCGGGTGAAGCCGGAGCGTGCCGCCAAGGCGGAAACAGCGGACGGCAGGGCCTATTTTGAGAACTGGTGGCTGCACGGCAAGACCCGTCCTGAGCTTCGCCGGGCTCTCTCTGGCCTGACCCGCTACATCGCCACGGTGGAGACGGCCAAGCACCGTATCTTCCAGTTCCTGGACGCCTCGATCCTGCCGGACAACATGCTGGTGGCGATCGCGCTCGATGACGGCTTCAGCCTTGGCGTCCTGTCGAGCCGTATCCATCAAGTCTGGGCCATCGCCGCCGGCGGCTGGCTAGGCTTCGGCAACGACCCGCGGTACCAGAAGTCCAACTGCTTCGATCCCTTCCCCTTCCCCGAGGTATCGGTGGAGCGGCGGCGTGCCGTCGGAGAACGGGCGGAGGAGTTGGATAAGCACCGCAAGCAGGTCATGGACGCCAATGCCGGCCGCTTCACCCTGACCGAGCTCTACAATGTGATGGAGCGCCGTCGCGCCTTGCGGGACGGCGTCCCGGATACGCCGCCGCTTTCGGCTACGGAGGAAGCCATCGACCTTCTCGGCCAATGCGGCGTGCTGCTGGACCTGCACGACCGGCTGGATCGGACGGTCGCGGCGGCCTATGGCTGGCCGGCGGACATGCGGGACGCCGAAATCCTGGAACGGGTGGTGGCGCTGAACCGTGAGCGCGCCGCTGAAGAGGCCCGGGGCGAGGTGCGCTGGCTGCGGCCCGATTACCAGAACCCGGCCGGTGCGGCCGAGGCGGCCCAGCTGGTCGCCGATCTGGACGAAGGGCTGGCGGCATCGAAACGGCCGGCTTGGCCGAAGGTGCCGGTGGAGCAGATCCGCGTGCTGGCCGCCAGCCTGCGCGGGAGCGGCGCGATGCCGGCCACGAGCATCGCCCGCCGTTTCCACAATGCCCGGGCCGACCGCGTGAAGCAGATGCTGGACGTGCTGGTCTCCATGGGGCAGGCGCGGCGGATCGGCAACGACCGCTACGCCTCCTGACCACCCGTCCGCAGGCAGCGCCTCACGCCGCCAAGTCGCGGCCCAGCGCCGCCGGGGCGGCGCCGGCCAGTTCGTCGGCGAACTGGTGGTTGCGGTCGCGGTGGCCGGCCTCGTCGGCGCGGACCGCCAGCACCACGTCGCGCAGCGTGGCGTCGGCGGGCAGCTTCCAATAGTCGCGGGCGATCTGCGGGGCGGGCACGTCCGCCTGGCGGCCGGCGTCGATCTCGGCGAGGTAGTGGGTGTAGGAGACCACCGCCTCCTCCTCGAAATAGCCGACCAGCCGGTGCGCGGTCTTGGGCGACAGCAGGTACAGCAGGAAGAAGGCGTTGAAGAAGGCGCCCTGGGTCAGCAGCACCACCAGCCGTTCCAGCAGGTTCGGCCGGGCGACCTCGATGAAGGTCATCAGGTGCATGCGCTCGTTCTCGGCCTCGTCCAGCAGTTCGCGGATCCAGCCCCGGTCGCCCTCCATGCGGCGCAGGCAGCGCAGATGGACCAGCATGCCGCCGACCATGCCGGGCACGGCGGCGACCGTCTCCAGCACGATGGCGCGGTGGCCGTATCGCTTGGCGAAGAAGGTGTCGGCGACGAAGCGCAGCGCCTTCACCATGCCGTAGGCGAGGCGGTCGCCGGTGTCGCGCGGCGCCTGGTGGATGTCGAGCGCCGGGCCGGCGGCGGTGGCGGCATGTCCCATGGTCTTCCTCCTGGTGAAGGCGGCCTCAGCCGACGCGGCGGCGCGGCTGGGCGGCGGGATCGAAATAGAGGGCAAGGCGCAGGCTGCGGGCGATGCGGCGGGCCTTCTCCGCCACCAGCTCGGCCGCGTCGGGCACGAAGGTCTCGGCCAGTTGCGCCTCGAACAGGGCGAGCCAGCGGTCGAACAGGGGTTCGGGAAAGGGCGGCAGGGCCTGGTGCGCCTGCATGGGCGCGCCCTTGTAGCGGCCGTTGGTCAGCAGCACCGCCGACCAGAAATCATACATCTTGGGCATGTGATGGTCCCAGCGGCCGGCCAGCGACGCCTCGAAGACGGGCCCGAGCTCCGGATCGCGGCGGACGCGCCCGTAGAAGCCGTCGACTAACAGGCGGATGGCCTCGTCGGTGAAGACCATCTCATCCTTGACCTGCCGTTCCATCGCCGCTACCCCCACCGAAAGATGCATCTACAATGCTTCTTATCGGCGGGATCCCTGAAAGATATATCGGCAATGCAGCTTTGATCCCGGCGCAGGGCCGGGGCGGTTCAGCCGTCCCGCCCCACCTCCCGGCACAGCGCCTCCAACGCGCGGTCGTGGATGCCCAGCTCGCGCAGATGCTCCACGGTGCTGGCGAGGTAGTCGGTGTTGCGGCCGCTCTCGCCCTCTCCCTGGCGGATCAGGGCGGCGAGTTCCGGCAGCGGCAGGCGGCCGCAATATTGCTCATGGTCGCGCAGCACGACGAAGGCCACCGCCCGGGCCTGCCCGCCCGGCCAGCGCACGGGCAGCAGGCGGGGGCGGTAGACGCGGTTCATCATCTCGCGCTCCCACAGATACTCCAGCACCGGGCCGGCCCGGTCGGGGGGCACGCGGTAGGCCATGCCCTTGCAGGAGCCGCCCCGGTCCAGCCCCAGCACGGCGCCGGGCTTCCGCCGGGTGCCGCGGTGGCGGAAGGAATAGACGCAGAAGGAGCGGTGATATCCCTTCAGCTCGGCGATGTGCTGCTCGGCGAAGTCGAAGCCCGGGCGCCACATCAGCGAGCCGTAGCCGAAGACCCAGACGTCCTCGCCGGGCTTCACGCCGATCTCCAGGTACTGCGGGGGGATGGGAGGCAGGGTCATGGAATGGCCGTAACAGTCCGGCCCCTCAGGTAGCACGGGGCGAGCCCATGCCCAAGGCGCCTTGATCCCGCCAGCATGGCATGGCTTGATCCGGCTCCCCGGTATCTCCAAGGCCCGCCCCATGCGCCTCCGCCCCGTCTCGGTCGCCCTCGCCCTCCTGCTGCTCCTGGTGCTGGCCTATACCGCCTGGTGGGTCTCGGCCGCCAACCAGCTGAAGACCGCCGTGGCGGAGCAGGCGGAGCGGCTGCGCGCCTTGGGCCACGAGGTCGCCTATGAGGGGCCGGAGGCCGGCGGCTATCCACTGGCGCTGTCGGCCAGTGTCCGCAACCTCGTCATCCGCCGGCCGGACGGGCTGCTGTGGCAGGGCCAGGCGCTGACCGCCGGCGCCCGCCCCTGGGACCCGAGGACCATCGAGGTGCGCCTGCCCGGCTGGCAGCGCGTCACCCTGCCGGCGGCGGGCGGGCGGCCGCAGCTGGATCTGGTGGCGCCGGAGGGGCGCGGCGAAGCGCTGCTGCGCGAGGACGGCACCGTCCGCTCCTTCAAGCTGGCGCTGCCGAGGCCGACCCTGTCGCCGGTGCTGCCGGAGGGCGGCCTGCCCGGCTGGCCCGAGATGATCACCGCCTTCCGCCTGACGCTGGGCGCCGACTGGCCGGAGGCGCCGCCCGCCGACCACAAGGCGCCCGGCCTGACCGCCGCCTTGCGGCTGGAGGCGGTGGCGCTGCCGCCGATCCAGGGGCTGGGCCGCACGCTGGACTGGCTGGACCTGACCGCCCGGGTCATGGGGCCGGTGCCGCCCGCGCTGACGGCAGCGGACGTCACCCCCTGGAGCCAGGCGGGCGGTACGGTGGAACTGGAGTTGGCACGGCTGGACTGGGGCCGGCTGAACATGGCCGGCAGCGCCACGCTGGCGCTGGACGGGCAGCTGCAGCCGATCGGCGCCGGCAGCGTCAAGGCCCGGGGCTTCGAGGCGGTGATCGACGCGCTGCAGGCCGGCGGCACGCTGCAGCCCAACCACGCCGCCATGGCCCAGGCTGCGCTGCAGCTGATGGCGCAGAAGGGGCCGGACGGCGTGCCGGTGCTCACCTTGCCGCTGAACCTGCAGGAGCGGCGCCTGTCCATCGGCCCGCTGCCGATCGCCGAGGTACCCCCCTTGCAGTGGCCGTGAGGCCACCGATACGGCCCATTTCGCAGGTGCGGCAAACCGGACGCTCGGGATAGTCATAGTGGCATTTGATCGCTACCGGAATCTGCGCTAAACCGGGGCCGCGCAAGCGCTTGCGCCCGCCGCCGGCGGATCCCACGGCCGCTGAAGGGCCCCCGCCGGACCGGTATCCCGCCACCCACTCTTAAGGAGTGCCTGCCTTGTCCACCATCACCGGCCACGACAGCCTGAAGACCCGCCAGACGCTCACCGTCGGCGCCAAGAGCTACGACTACTTCAGCCTGAAGGCGGCCGAGGCCGCGGGCCTGGGCGACATGTCCCGCCTGCCCTTCGCGATGAAGGTCCTGCTGGAGAACCTGCTGCGCTTCGAGGATGGGCGCACGGTCTCCGTGGACGACGTCAAGGCCGTCGCCCAGTGGCTGGTCGACAAGCGCTCCGACCGCGAGATCGCCTACCGCCCCGCCCGCGTGCTGATGCAGGACTTCACCGGCGTGCCGGCGGTCTGCGACCTGGCCGCGATGCGCGAGGCGATGGTGAAGCTCGGCGGCGATCCCAACAAGATCAATCCGCTCTCGGCCGTTGACCTGGTCATCGACCATTCCGTCATGGTCGACGCCTTCGGCAGCCCGCAGGCCTTCCAGGAGAACGTCGACCTCGAGTTCCAGCGCAACGGCGAGCGCTACGCCTTCCTGCGCTGGGGCCAGAAGGCCTTCGACAATTTCCGCGTCGTCCCGCCCGGCACCGGCATCTGCCACCAGGTGAACGTCGAGTACCTGGCCCAGACCGTCTGGACCGACAAGGACCAGCACGGCAAGACCGTCGCCTACCCCGATACCCTCGTCGGCACCGACAGCCACACCACCATGGTGAACGGCATGGGCGTGCTGGGCTGGGGCGTGGGCGGCATCGAGGCCGAGGCGGCCATGCTGGGCCAGCCCATCTCCATGCTGATCCCCGAGGTCGTCGGCTTCCGCCTGACCGGCAAGCTGAAGGAGGGCGCCACCGCGACCGACCTGGTGCTGACCGTCACGCAAATGCTGCGCAAGAAGGGCGTGGTCGGCAAGTTCGTGGAGTTCTTCGGCCCGGGCCTCGACAACCTGACCCTGGCCGACCGCGCGACGATCGCCAACATGGCGCCCGAGTACGGCGCCACCTGCGGCATCTTCCCGATCGACGCCGAGACCATCCGCTACCTGACCTTCACCGGCCGCGACGCCGACCGCGTGGCGCTGGTCGAGGCCTATGCCAAGGCCCAGGGCATGTGGCGCGAGGCGAACTCGCCCGAGCCGGTCTTCACCGACACGCTGGAGCTGGACCTCGGCTCGGTCGACAGCTCGCTGGCCGGCCCGAAGCGCCCGCAGGACCGGGTGCAGCTCTCCAACGCCAAGACCGAGTTCGAGGGCGTGTTCGGCAAGGACTATGCCGGCAAGCCGGCCTCCAAGCCCACCAAGGTGCCGGGCGCCGACTATGAGATCGACCACGGCGCCGTGGTGATCGCCGCCATCACCAGCTGCACCAACACCTCCAACCCCTCGGTGCTGGTGGCCGCCGGCCTGCTGGCGCAGAAGGCCGTCGAGAAGGGCCTGACCCGGAAGCCCTGGGTGAAGACCTCGCTCGCCCCCGGCTCCCAGGTCGTCACCGACTATCTGAACGCCGCCGGCCTGACCCCGTACCTGGACCAGCTCGGCTTCAACCTGGTCGGCTATGGCTGCACCACCTGCATCGGCAATTCCGGCCCGCTGCCGGAGGCGATCTCCCAGGCGGTGGAGCAGGGCGACCTGCTGGTGGCCTCGGTCCTGTCGGGCAACCGCAACTTCGAGGGCCGCGTCAATCCGCAGTGCAAGGCGAACTACCTCGCCTCGCCGCCGCTGGTCGTCGCCTACGCCCTGGCCGGCAGCATGAAGGTCGACCTGACCCGCGACCCGCTCGGCACCGGCAAGGACGGCCAGCCCGTCTATCTGAAGGACATCTGGCCGAGCAGCCAGGAGATCGAGCAGACGATCGCCAAGGCCCTGACCCCGGCCATGTTCACGGGCCGCTACGCCAACGTGTTCGAGGGTCCGGAGCAGTGGCGCTCGATCGCCACGGCCGAGGGTCTGACCTACAAGTGGACCGACGACAGCACCTACGTGAAGCTGCCGCCGATCTTCGAGGGCATGAGCACCACCCCGGGCGCCGTCTCCGACGTCCGCGGCGCGCGTGCGCTGGCCATCCTGGGCGACAGCATCACCACCGACCACATCTCGCCCGCCGGCTCGATCAAGAAGACCAGCCCGGCCGGCACCTACCTGGTGGGCCACGGCGTCGACCCGACCGACTTCAACAGCTACGGCGCCCGCCGCGGCAACCATGAGGTCATGATGCGGGGCACCTTCGCCAACATCCGCATCAAGAACGAGATGGTGCCGGGCGTCGAAGGCGGCGTGACCAAGTACGTGCCCACGGGCGACGTCATGCCGATCTACGATGCCTCGATGAAGTACCAGGCCGAGGGCACGCCGCTGATCGTCATCGCCGGCCAGGAGTACGGCACGGGCTCCTCGCGCGACTGGGCTGCCAAGGGCACCCGCCTGCTGGGCGTCCGCGCGGTCATCGCCGAGAGCTTCGAGCGAATCCACCGCTCGAACCTGGTCGGCATGGGCGTGCTGCCGCTGCAGTTCAAGGCCGGCACCGACCGCAAGACCCTGAAGCTGGACGGCACCGAGACCTTCGACATCGCGGGCGTCGAGGCCGGCCTGAAGCCGCGCATGGACCTGACCCTGACCATCACCCGCAAGGACGGGTCGGTGGAGAAGGTTCCCGTCCTCTGCCGCATCGACACGGTGGACGAGGTCGACTACTTCAAGCATGGCGGCATCCTGCAGTACGTGCTGCGCAACATGCTGACCGAGGCCAAGGCCGCGGAGTAACCGCCCCGGCCGGTTCGGCCCAGGCGCAATGAGAAGGGGCGCTCCCTCGCGGGGGCGCCCTTTTTCCTTTGCCTTCCGCCCGTGAGCAGGCCGGCAGCGCCGCCGGAGTGCGGCCTTCGACAGGCTCAGGCTGGAGAGCTTTGCACGGTCGCCAGCAAACCCTCTCTCCCAGGGGGAGAGGGGACGGCAACTCCAACCGTCAGTGATCGTGCAAAGCCCTCCAGGCTGAGGAAGATTTAGCTGCTCCCGGCCGAGCGTCCGGCGGTGCCTGGCGTCCCACTTCCCTCATGCTGAGCTTGTCGAAGCACGCAGGACGGCCCAGCCTCACTCCGTCAGCGCCCGCACGGCGATCCCCCGGAACCACGCCTCGTACCCCGCGTAGCACTGCAGGCCCAGATAGCTCGGGTGACCGGGCGTCGTGGGCAGGCCGCGGGCGGGGTCGCGGTTCTCGAAGCGGGTGACGGTGCGGCCGTTCAGCGCCACCGTGTAGACCTGGCCCCGCACCTCGATGTCGAAGCGGTTCCAGGCCGTGTGGTCGGCCGGCACCTTGGTGTGGACCTGGGCGTCCTGGTCGTAGATGGCGCCGGTGTGGAACTTCGGGGCGCCCGGCGGCTCGCCCCGGGCCAGGGCGTCGATCTGCACCTCGAAGCCGTGGTGCGAGGCGACCCAGGCGGTGTTGCGGTAGCCCTTGGCCCGGATATCCGGAAAGCGCAGCAGCACGCCGGAATTGCCCTCCGGCACGCCCAGCCGCCACTCCAGTGTCAGGGCGAAGTCGGCCGGCAGCGGCGTGCCGTGCCACAGCAGCCCCAGGCCGGTGCCGCCGACCGTGACGATGGCGCCGTCCCGCACCTCCGCCCGGCCGGGATCGTCCTGGCCGGGCTCGTCCCGGATGGTGGACATCTCCCAGCCCCGGAGCGTGCTTCCGTCGAACAGCGGCGTCGAATCAGCCATGGGCGGGTTCCGTGCAGTGGCGTAGGTCGCATGGAGCGGAGCGCAATGCGACATAACCGGCGGTGGGGCGTCGCATTGCGGCTCCGCCTCCATGCGACCTACGAACAGGCCGAAACCGGCCTCAGCTCTCGACGCCGCCGGCCAGTACCTTGACATCGAAGCCGCCGGTGCGCAGCGCCTCCACCACCTTGGCGGCGTGCTTGGCGGAGCGGCACTCGACGGTGAGGTCGATGTCGGTCGCCTTCACGGTCGCGGTGGTGAAGAGGCGCTGGTGCATGGCCTCGATGATGTTGCCGCCGGCCTCGCCCACCAGCGAGGTGATGCGGCCCAAGGCACCCGGGCGGTCGGGGATGGCGATGCGCATGGCGATCAGCCGGCCCTCGCGCACCAGCTGGCGCATGATGACCTGGGCCAGCAGGCGCGAGTCGATGTTGCCGCCGCAGAGCACCAGCCCGACCTTCTTGCCCCGGAAGCGCTCCGGCCGGTTCAGCACGGCGGCGAGGCCGGCGGCCCCAGCCCCCTCGGCCACCGTCTTCTCGACGTTCAGGAACAGGGCCACGGCGCGCTCCACCTCCTGGTCGGGGACAAGGACGATCTCGTCCACCAGCCTGCGCACGACCTCGCGGGTGAGCTTGCCGACATTCTTGACGGCGATGCCCTCGGCGATGGTATCGCCGCCGACGACCACCTCCTCGCCGCGCAGCACCTGGTGCATGGCGGGATAGGCCTCGACCTCGGCGCCGACGATCTCGATGCCGGGCTTCAGCGCCTTGGCCGCCGTGGCGATGCCGGCGATCAGCCCGCCGCCGCCGATCGGCACGACGATGGAATCCAGGTCCGGGGATGCCCGCAGCATCTCCAGGGCGATGGTGCCCTGGCCGGCCATGACGTCGCGATCGTCATAGGGATGGACGAAGACCATCCCCTCTTCTTTCGCGATGCGCTCGGCCTCGGCCTGCGCCTCCACCAGCGTGGCGCCCTTCAGCACGACGCGGGCGCCGAAATCCTCGGTGTGCTCGACCTTGATGAAGGGGGTGCCCTCGGGCATGACGATGGTGGCCGGGATGCCCAGCCGCCCGGCATGGTAGGCCACGCCCTGGGCGTGGTTGCCGGCCGACATGGCGATGACGCCGCGCCGGCGCTCGTCGGCCGTCAGCTTCGACAGCTTGTTCAGCGCGCCGCGCTCCTTGAAGCTGGCGGTGAACTGCAGATTCTCGAACTTCACCCAGATCTCGCAGCCGGCGATGGCCGACAGCGTGCGCGACGGAATGCAGGGCGTCTCGACGACATGGCCGCGCAGCGCCTCGGCGGCCGCTTCGATGTCGGCGAGCGTGATGATGTCGGTCGCGGTGGTCTGGCTCATGATCCTCACCCCTGTCGGCGTCCGGCGCCGCTGCTTCTCGTTGCCGTCCGCCGGCGCGCGGCCGGTTCCCTCGGACGGGTGGTGCATGGATGACGGGTCGCGGCGGGGATGGCAACCGCCAAAAGAAAAGGGCGGCTCCCGCAGGAACCGCCCTTGACCATCCTTACTCCGCCGCCTTGGCGGCCGGCGCCCCCGGAGTGCGCCAGGCCTGGAGGAGCTGCGCCTCCTTGGCCTTGGCCTCCTTCAGGTTCCGGTCCTTGACGTGGCCGAAGCCGCGGATCTGGTCGGGGATGCGGGCGATCTCCACCGCGAGGCCGTGATTGTCGGCGGTCAGGCCGGCGACGATGGCTTCGAGATTGGCCCGGTACTCCTCGATCAGGCGGCGCTCGGTGCGGCGCTCCTCGGTCCGGCCGAACGGGTCAAGTGCTGTGCCGCGCAGGCCCTTTAAGCGCTTCAGCAGGCGGAAGGCCGTCAGCATCCACGGGCCGAAGCTCTGCTTCTTCGGCTGGCCGGTGTGCTGGTCGACCTGGGCGATGCCCGGGGGCGCCAGGTGGAAGGTCAGCTTCCAGTCGCCCTCGAACTGCGACTTCACGCGGTCGACGAAGCCGGTGTCGGTGTAGAGCCGCGCGACCTCGTACTCGTCCTTGTAGGCCATCAGCTTGTGCAGGCCCTTGGCGACCGCCTCGGTCAGCTCGGTACGGCCGGGGGCCACGCTCGCCTCCTTGGCACGGACCTTGTTGACCATCTCCAGATAGCGGTCGGCATAGGCCTGGTTCTGGTAGTCGACCATGAAGGCGACGCGGCGACGGATCATCTCGTCGAGCGTCTCCGACACCTTGTGGTGCTCGGCCTTCACCGTGGCGGGCGTGGCGGCCTTGGTCACCGTCTCCAAATCCAGCGCGGCGCGGCGGCCCCAGCGGAAGGCGTCGGTGTTCATCTTCACCGCGGCGCCGTTCATCTCGATGGCCTTCTCGATGGCCTCGAAGCTGACCGGCACCAGCCCGCGCTGATAGGCGAAGCCCAGCATGAACAGGTTGGTGGCGATGCTGTCGCCCATCAGGTTGGTGGCGAGCCGGGTGGCGTCCACCGCGTCCACCGCGTCCTGGCCGACGGCGCGGGCGACGGTGCCCGCCAGACCCTGGCCGGAGAAGCGGAAGTCCGGGTTCTTGGTGAAGGCGGCGGTGACGCTCTCATGCGTGTTGATGATGGCGCGGGTGCGGCCCTGGGCCATCTTCGACAGCGCGTCGGCACCGGCGGCCACGACGGCATCGCAGCCCAGCACCAGGTCCGCGCCGCCGGCGGCGATGCGGGTGGCGTGGATGTCCTCGGGACGCTCGGCGATGCGCAGGTGGCTGGTGACGGCGCCGCCCTTCTGGGCGAGGCCGGCCATGTCCAGCACCGTGCAGCCGCGGCTCTCCAGATGCGCCGCCATGGCGACGATGGCGCCGATGGTGACGACGCCGGTGCCGCCCACGCCGGTGACCAGGATGTTCCAGGGCTGCTCCAGCGTGCGGCGCTCCGGCTCCGGCAGGGTCTCGGCGACCGCGACCTTGGCGGGCTTCGGCTTGCGCAGCTTGCCGCCCTCGACCGTCACGAAGCTGGGGCAGAAGCCCTTCAGGCAGCTGAAATCCTTGTTGCAGCTGGACTGGTCGATCTCGCGCTTGCGGCCGAACTCGGTCTCCACCGGCACGACGGAGAGGCAGTTCGACTTGGTCGAGCAGTCGCCGCAGCCCTCGCAGACCAGGTCGTTGATGACGACGCGCTTCTGCGGATCGGGGAAGGTGCCGCGCTTGCGGCGGCGGCGCTTCTCGGCGGCGCAGGTCTGGTCGTAGATCAGGACGGACACGCCCTTGATCTCCCGCATCTCCTTCTGCACCCGGTCGAGGTCGTCGCGGTGCTCGATGGTGGTGAAGGCGGGGAAGCCCTGGCCGAGCCCGTACTTCTCCGGATCGTCCGACATCACGACGATGCGGCCGACGCCCTCGGCCTCCAACTGGCGGGCGATCTGGTGCACGGACAGGCTGCCGTCCACCTTCTGGCCGCCGGTCATGGCGACGGCGTCGTTGTAGAGGATCTTGTAGGTGATGTTCACGCCCGAGGCGACCGCCGCGCGGATGGCGAGGATGCCCGAGTGGAAGTAGGTGCCGTCGCCGAGATTGGCGAAGACATGGCCCTCGTTGCTGAACTCGGACTGGCCGATCCACTGCACGCCCTCGCCGCCCATCTGGCTGAAGACCTCGGTGGAGCGGTCCATCCAGACCGTCATGTAGTGGCAGCCGATGCCGGCCAGGGCGCGGCTGCCCTCGGGCACGGCCGTGCTGGTGTTGTGCGGGCAGCCCGAGCAGAAGAAGGGCGCGCGGACGACTGTGGTGGCGGCGGTGGTGCGGCGCAGCTGCGCCTCCAGCGCCTGCATGCGCTGGGCGACCCGCTCGTTGCGCACGCCCATCTTCTCCAGCCGCCGGCCGATCTCCAGCGCGATGGTGGTGGGCGACAGCTCGGCCTTGGCGGGCAGCAGCGGCTTGCCGGCCTCGTCGGTCTTGCCGATGATCCGCGGGCGGCGCTCCCAGTTGAACAGCTGGTCCTTCAGCTGCGCCTCGATCAGCGAGCGCTTCTCCTCGACGACGAAGATCTCCTCGGCGCCCTCGGCGAAGGCCTGGATGCCGTGCGGCTCCAGCGGCCAGGGCATGGCGACCTTGAAGATGCCGAGGCCGAGGTCGCGGGCCATCTCGTCATTGATGCCCAGCTCGTCGAAGGCCTGGCGGACGTCCAGGTAGGACTTGCCGACGGTGACGATGCCCAGGCGCGGGCGCTCGGCGCCCAGCACGAACTTGTCCAGCCCGTTGGCGCGCGCGAAGGCCAGGGCCGCGTCCAGCTTCCACTGGACCATGCGGTCCTCCTGGATCAGCGGCGTGTCGTGCAGGCGGATGTTCAGCCCGCCCGGCGGCATGTCGAAGTCGGTCGGCAGCACCGTGCGCACCCGGTCGGGGCCGACCTGGACGATGGCCGAGGTGTCGATGGTGTCTGCGATGGTCTTGAAGCCGACCCAGCAGCCGGAATAGCGCGACATCTCCCAGCCGACCAGGCCGAGATCCAGGAACTCCTGCACGCCGGCCGGGCTGATCACCGGCATGAAGGCGTGGATGAAGGCCTGCTCCGACTGGTGCGGCAGGGTGGAGGATTTGCAGGCATGGTCGTCGCCGGCCAGCGCGATGACGCCGCCGTGGCGGGACGTGCCGGCGAAGTTGGCGTGCTTGATTGCGTCGATGGAGCGGTCGACGCCGGGACCCTTGCCGTACCAGATGCCGAAGACGCCGTCGACCTTGGCGCCCTGGAACAGGTTCAGCTGCTGGCTGCCCCAGACGGCGGTGGCGCCCAGCTCCTCGTTCACGCCGGGCTGGAACTTGATCTGGTTGTTGGCCAGGAAGCGCCGGGCGCTCCACAGCGCCTGGTCGAAGGCGCCCAGCGGCGAGCCGCGGTAGCCGGAGATGAAGCAGGCCGTGTTCAGCCCGCGCGCCTTGTCGCGCTGGCGCATCAGCATGGGCAGGCGCACCAGCGCCTGGGTGCCGGTCATGTAGACCCGGCCCTGTTCGAGCGCGTACTTGTCGTCCAGCGTAACTGCCGCGAGCGCCATTTTCGTCCCCTCCCGGAACCGGCCGGCGCGTCGTTCTTCCCCGCGCGCCGAGGCCGTCATGCACCTCTATATGAGCACGATGCTAGCGAGGAAAATAGGTCATGTATACTGACTTATTTTCTGTCCGAAGCGGCCTGGGAATCGCGGCTTCCTTGCGTGCGGAACGGCCACCGGATCGCATCCTTGCGCCTTCGGCGGCGCAGCATCGCGGCTGCGAAGAAACCGGCGCGCCGGACCCCTTCGGAGGGGCTGCGGCGGGAGCCTGTTTCCGCTAGCGTGGGAGATGGAGACACCCCCTGACATCATGGCCCCGACGATGAAGAACGACCCCGCCACCCTGCCCTACCGCCCCTGCGTCGGCATCATGCTGCTGAACCGCGAGGGCAAGGTCTTCGTCGGCAAGCGCAAGGATACGCCCGACGCCTGGCAGATGCCCCAGGGCGGCATCGACAAGGGCGAGAGCCCGGCCGAAGCGGCGCTGCGCGAGCTGGAGGAGGAGATCGGCACCGGCAAGGCGGTGGTGCTGGCCGAGACGAAGGAATGGCACCGCTACGATTTGCCGCCGCACCTGGTCGGCAAGGTCTGGGGCGGCCGCTATCGCGGGCAGGAGCAGAAATGGCTCTGCTGCCGCTTCCAGGGCGAGGATTCCGACATCGACATCCGCACCGCCCACCCGGAGTTCGACGCCTGGCAATGGGTGGGGCTGGAGGATCTGATCCGCCTGATCGTCCCCTTCAAGCGCGACATCTACCGCGTGGTGGTCGAGGAGTTCCGCCATCTCGCCGTGCCCGCCTGAGGGCCAGGCGGGCCAAGCGGACGGGAGTTCCGCCGGCGGCGCCGAGCCGGTTTAGCGTCCGCGAAAAAGCCGCTCTTTATCCCCTTGCGAAAGCGGGTCCCTTCGGTTAGGGTCCGCGCCGCTTCGATGACCGGCCCCACCCGTTCGACGCTTCACAGGGGCCGGACACTGGTTAGGAGAGGTGCCGGAGCGGTCGAACGGGGCGGTCTCGAAAACCGTTGTACCCGCGAGGGTACCGTGGGTTCGAATCCCACCCTCTCCGCCATTGCCTTCCAGGTGAACCGGATCAGCGGCCCTCACTTGGGCAACTCTGACCATACGCCCACATGATCGGCAGAGACCGACGATGTGCTTTTGCATCTGGCGACTGCGTTGAACGCGCCTTGTCCCGAGTCATAGCATTGGCCGCCCCAATCATATGTCTAGTACGATATAGGTTGGCGCCGGGACGAGAATTCTCGCCCAGAGCTGACTCTGAGCTGTCCTGGCCCAGAAACGGCTTTGGAACCGCACAAGGATCATGGCATCATCAATAAGCTTTGAATGGGTTACATTTTCTGCTGTGTTCGTACATGGCCATTGAGCATTCAATCCGTTCCGGTTTGGAAAATGGATGAATAGACGGCAGCGCTCTCGAGCGACACCATACTTATCGCCTGCGCTAGAGGAGACAAGGCTTTGCCATCAACTCCTGCAGTTGACGCCCCCGTCCTCAGGGTTCGTATTGAAACTGAGGAACTCCCAACAGTTGATAACGTGGCATCAATTCTGGGCGAGATCGGAAAGTCTTTTGACAGATACGCCAGGAGATATGGAGTACGTCATGGATTGCGCTTAGTAGTTCAAAGAATCTACATCGGCAGCTTGATAGCTGATCTTGTTGTTATTGGCACTGCGACTACTTTGACCGCAATACAACACCGAGAGGCAATTTACGGGTTCGTCGGCTTTTTGAGTAATGCTCTCTCAATTGCACAGGGTATAAAAAAGGGGGAGAACAAAACACCTGAGAAGCGTTTAGTTAACGCATTACACGGGCCAGTGGCAAACGGTGAGGCTCAGCAGGTCAATATTTTCATCGTTGGAGACAGCAATTCTATAAATATAGATAAAGATTCTGTGAAAATGATAAGTAACGCTAATTTGTCTTTGAAGAAAAATCCGGACAGTGCCCGGGAAATGAAAATAGAATACATAGAAATGGCGGAAGAGATACCAGTTAGCATATCCACGCTTCCCGCAGCAAAAGTAGCAAAACCGATGGATGGGAAATACGGCACGGCATTCAATATTAAAGGACAATGGTACGTTAGACTTGAAGGTGAAGGCGGCGTTCTCAATCCAGCGGAGATGGAACGCGGCGTAACAATTGAAGACGGGAGAGTGTACAAATTTAACGGATCATGGGAGGGGCGACGCTATCGTATCAAGAGAGCCGATCCGTCCGCTTGATCAATACACCACGCCACACGCGTGCTCTAGTAATTGCAACCTTCTAGGTATGCTGACAAGAGTAGAATATCGCCTCAATCTTGCGACAAGCTCACCAGGCAGTTGACCTACGAGAGGTCGAGTTTCCTGGAGATGATTCGGATTATGCACGTCCGCAGGTCGGGCCGGCGTAGGTCGGGAGGAGCGGCAGCGCATCCCGACATGCCGTCGGAAGGTGTCGGGATACGCTTCGCTCCTCCCGACCTACGCACGACGTTGGCCGTTCCCCCCTAGAACCCTCCCCGCGTATTCGGGAACAGCAGGTCCACGAACCGCTCCGCCGTCGGCTGCGGCTCGTGGTTCGCCAGGCCCGGGCGTTCGTTGGCCTCGATGATGACGTAGTCGGGGGCGTCCACCGCCGGGACCAGGAAGTCGAAGCCGACCACGGGCATCCCGAGCGCGTGGGCCGCCTGGACCGCCACCTCGGCCAGGGTCGGATGCAGCTGCGGCGTGACATCGTGGATGGTGCCGCCGGTGTGCAGATTGGCGGTCTTGCGGACGCGCAGCACCTCGCCCTCCGGGAGCACGTCGTCGAGAGTCCGGCCGGCCGTGCCGACGCAACGCTCGGTCTCCGCGTCGAGCGGGATGCGGCTCTCGCCGCCGGTGGCGGCGGCGCGGCGGCGGCTCTGGGTCTCGATCAGCGAGCGCACCGTGTGGACACCGTCGCCCACCACCTCGGCCGGGATGCGCACGGCCGCCGCCACGACCTCGCCGCCGATAACGATGATGCGCAAATCCTGCCCCTCGCAGAACTGCTCCAGCAGCACCGTCTCGCATTGCTGCCGGGCGGTGGCGCGCGCGCGCTCCAGCGTGGCGGGGTCGCGCACGTCGACGGTGATGCCGCGGCCCTGCTCGCCGCGGGCGGGCTTGACCACGATGCGGCCGTGGCGCGCCAGGAAGTCCAGGTCGCCCGGGCCGAAGTCCGCCACCGCCTGGTCCGGCACGTGGAGGCCATGGCGGGCGAGGATGCGGCGGGTCACCGCCTTGTCGTCGCAGCGCGACATGGCGACGGCGCTGGTCAGCTCCGAGAGGCTCTCGCGGCAATGCACGGTGCGGCCGCCGAGCGTGAGCGCGAAGAAGCCGCCCTCGGCGTCCGTCACCTCCACCCCGATGCCGCGCCGCCGCGCCTCGCGCACGATGATCTTGGCATAGGGGTTGAGGCGCGCCTCGTCCTCCGAGGGCGGGCCGATGAACAGGCTCTCATTGATCGGACTCTTGGTCTTCAGCGCGAAGACCGGCACCCGCTCGAAGCCCAGCTTCTCGTAGAGCGCGATGGCGTTGTAGTTGTCGTGCAGGACCGACAGGTCGAGATAGGCCCGCCCCTCCGCCCGGAAATGCGCCGCCACCGCCCGCACCAGCGCCTCGCCGATGCCGGGGAAGGGCGCCTGCGGGCACACCGCCAGCCCCCAAAGCGAGCTGCCGCCCTCGGGATCGCCGAAGGCCTTGATATGGTCGATGCCGGTGACGACGCCGATCACCTGCCCCGTCGTCTGCGACACCGCCACCAGATGGCGCCGCACCGGGTCGGCCTCCGTCGCCCGCAGGAACTCGGCCGGCGGCGGCACCATGCGGCGGCGGGCATAGATGCAGTGGGCGGCCTCGGCCTCCTCCTGCCCGTGCAGCGGCCGGATGGTGAAGCCGGCCAGCGGCGCCCCCGCCCCGCGCGACACGGTGAGATCGAGGCGGTAGGTGTGGCTGGGGTCCAGGAACAGTTCCTGCGGCGCCTGCGCCAGCGCCACCTGCGGATCGCGCAGGTAGAGCGCGATGTCGCGCTGGCCCGGGGTCTCCCGCCGCATCTCCTCGATCAGCGAGCCGAAGTCGGGGAAGGTGTGGGCGAAGATCAGCCGGCCCCAGCCGCACTCCACCACGGCGGGCCGCACCGGCGCCGCCATGGAGGCGAGGTCCAGGGACCGCGAGGCGCTTGCGTCGGTCATCCCGCGCAGGATCGTACCCATGGCATTCACTCCCAATTTATCGGCCCCGCGCGATTTCGTGCGCGAGTGCGCCCCATGCGTTGCTCAATGGATGCCCTGCTCCTGGAACCAGAACTCCAGCAGGGCGACCTGCCAGAGCTTGGATCCGCGGAGCGGGGTGATGTGGTCCTCGGGTGCCCGCAGCAGCTCGTCGACATAGGGCTGCTGGAACAGGCCGCGGCGGCGGAACTCCCCGCCGGTGACGAGGTCGCGCACCTTTTCCAGGAAGGGTCCGCGCAGGTACTTCAGCGCCGGCACCGGGAAGTAGCCCTTGGGCCGGTCGATGACGGCGGCCGGGATCACCCGGCGCGACGCCTCCTTCAGCACCCATTTGCCGCCGTCGCGCACCTTCAGCTCGGCCGGGATGCGGGCGGCCAGCTCCACCAGCTCATGGTCGAGGAAGGGCACCCTTGCCTCCAGCCCCCAGGCCATGGTCTGGCTGTCCACCCGCTTCACCGGGTCGTCCACCAGCATGACCGTCGTGTCCAGCCGCAGCGCCTTGTCCACCGCGCGCTCGGCGCCGGGGCGGGCGAACTGCTCGGCGACGAAGGACGTCGCGTGGTCCTCGGCCAGCAGGTCGGGATTCAGCGCCCGGCCCATCTCCGCATGGTCGCGGTCGAAGAAGACGCGGGCATAGGCCTCCACCGGGTCGTTGCTGTCCAGCAGCGGCGGGTACCAGTGGTAGCCGCCGAAGACCTCGTCGGCGCCCTGGCCGGACTGCACGACGCGGACATGGCGAGCCACCTCCTGCGACAGCAGGTAGAAGCCGATATTGTCGTGGCTGACCATGGGCTCGGACATGGCGCGCACGCAGTTGCCCAGCTCCGGCAGGGCGCGGCGGCTGTCGACGAACAGCTTGTGGTGGTCGGTGCCGAAATGGCGCGCGACGATGTCGGAATACTGGAACTCGTCGCCCTTCTCGTCGCCCACGCTCTCGAAGCCGATGGCGAAGGTCTTCAGGCCCGCCTGCCCCTCCTCCGCCAGCAGGCCGGTGATGAGCGAGCTGTCCAGCCCGCCCGACAGCAGCACGCCCACCGGCACGTCGGCGACCAGGCGGCGGCGGACGGCGACCCGCAGGCTCTCCAGCACCTCCTCCTGCCACTCCTCGGCGGTCCTGGCGCGGTCGCTGCCGCGCGGGCCGTAGGCGACGTCCCAGTAGCGGTGCTCGTGCCTCGTGCCGTCGGCCTCGAGGCGCAGCACGGTGGCGGGCGGCAGCTTCTTCACGCCGTTCAGGATGGTGCGCGGCGGCGGCACCACGGCGTGGAAGCTCATGTAATGGTACAGCGCCACCGGGTCGACCGAGGTGTCCACCCCGCCCGCCGCCAGCAGCGACGGCAGGGTGGAGGCGAAGCGGATGCCCTCGGCCGTCTCCGTGTAGTAGAGCGGCTTGATGCCCAGCCGGTCGCGGCCCAGCACGACGCGGCCGCTGTCGCGCTCGTGGATGGCGAAAGCGAACATGCCCAGGAAGCGCTTCACGCAGTCCTCGCCCCAGGCATGGTAGGCCTTCAGCAGGACCTCCGTGTCGCCGGCGGAGAAGAACCGGTAGCCGCGCGCCTCCAGCTCGGCCCGCAGCTCCTTGTGATTGTAGAGGCAGCCGTTGAAGACCAGGGTCAGCCCCAGCTCGGGGTCGGTCATGGGCTGCTGCGAGGTCGGCGACAGATCGATGATGCTGAGCCGGCGGTGGCCGAGCGCCACCTGCCCCTGGGCGAAGACGCCGTGGGCGTCGGGACCCCGGTCGGCCATGCGGTCGCACATGGCCTGGAGGGAAGCGAGATCGGGAGGACGGCTCCCGCGGAACCGGATCTCTCCGGCGATGCCACACATGCTCGGTCGGGCTCCTCCGCGACGGGACGGGTGGGGTTCAGTGGTCCGCGGCGCCGGGAGGTGGCACCGCATTTATGCGGAACATCCGTCCGGCGCGGTCGGCACGCGCACGCCGTGACCCTCTACGGATGCGCGCGCCTTTCGCCGAAATCTCGGGGTGGGCCGCCGCCGCCGTTCGCCGCGTCCGCGCGCGGGTCGAGCGGCGTCGCCACGGGGGTGGTGACGGCCACGGCGGCGTAGGGCGCCTGCTGGGCCGACGGCACCGCCGGGCTGACGCCCATGCGCCAGAGCCCGTAGAGCGCGGCCGCCAGCCCCACCCCGGCGCAGAACAGGAACAGCCCGCCCGGCCCCGCCATCTGCATGATGGTGGAGGCGGCCGACGGGCCCAGCGCGGCACCGGTGGAATAGCCCAGCACCAGGCCGCCGCTGGCCGGCACCACCTCGGCCGGCGACAGATGGTCGTTGGTGTGGGCGACGCAGGCGGGATAGACCGTGAAGGCGAAGCCGCCGAACAGGGCGGCGCCCGCCAGCAGCAGGGGAAAGCCCGGCGCCAGGCTCTCCGCCTCCGCCAGCAGGAAGCCGGTGCCGGCCAAGGCGGCGAACAACGCGACGATGACCCGGCGCCGGTCGAACACGTCCGACAGCCGCCCCAGCGGCCATTGCAGCAGCACGCCGCCCAGGATGATCGCCGCCATGAACAGCGCGGTGTCGCCGACGCCGTAGCCCAGCTGCCGCAGATGCACGGGCGCCATGTTGACCAGCGCGCCGCCGATGGCGCCGGCGAAGACCGTGCCCGTCAGCCCCAGCGGCGAGGCATCGTAGAGGCGGCGGAAGCCGAAGGAGACGATGTCGGGCAGCATCGGCTGCTGCTGCCGGGTCAGCGCCACCGGCAGCACCGCCAGCGACAGCAGGAAGGCCAGCGCGATGAACACCGTCTGGGCATCGCCGGCCTCCAGCGGCAGCAGCGTCTGGCCGGCGGCCTGGCCGGCATAGAGGCTGATCATGTATGCCGCGAGAATGCGGCCTCGGGTGCCGGGCGCCGCCGTCTGGTTCAGCCAGCTCTCCAGGCAGACGAAGGCGCCGGCCATGCAGAAGCCCTGCAGCAGCCGCAGCAGCCCCCAGGCGGTCGCGTCCGGCAGCAGGGGCAGCAGCAGCGTCGCGGCGCAGACGGAGGAGACCAGCGCGCTGAAGGCCCTGATGTGCCCGACCCGGTGGATCAGCCGGTAGGCCTGCATCGAGCCGACGGTCAGGCCGGCGGAATAGGCGCCCATGACCAGGCCGATGGCGGGCGTGGAGACGCCGCTGTCGGCCAGCCGCACGCCCAGGACCGTGGCCAGCGTCCCCATCCCGGCCATCAGCATGAAGACGGCGGCCAGCAGCGACAGGACGGGCCGGAGCATCCGCCAGCCGCTCATCTGCCGGCCGGCCATCGTCCGGTCGCCCCTCTGGCTGTCCGCCACGGCCTGCGCGGCCTGGGTGAAGGCATGTCGGCTCCGCATGCGGATGGGAGGGTGGCTCGAAAGGACAACAGCGGTAACAAGGCGAAGGCACCGGAACCCGAAAGGGGGGACGGACCGTTTTCGATCGACGGCAAGAGCTGAGATGCCACGGAACCCCATGCCGCTGCGCCTGGTGACCGCCAACGACACCCCGTTCCGCCGCCTGCCCATCTGGGGCCGGTACGCGCTGGCGACGCTGCTGGTGCTGGCGACCCTGGGGGTCCGGCTCTGGGCCGACGCCATCCTGACCGGCTATCCGCTGCTGCTGTTCTTCATCCCAGTCATCGCCGCCTCGGCGCTGCTGGACCGGGGCACCGGCATCTACAGCACGCTGCTGTCGGCGCTGCTGGTGGACTGGTTCTTCCTGGAGCCGCGCTTCAGCCTGGCGGTGGCCCAGCCGCAGAGCCTGGTGGCGCTGACCCTGTTCGTGGCGGTGGGCGTCACCATCGCGGTGACCATGGAGGCGCTGCGCGTGGCGGTGGAGCGGCTGACCGCGGTGTCGGAGCGGCGCGACCTGCTGCTGCGCGAGATGAGCCACCGCACCAAGAACAATCTGCAGGCCGTCGCAGCACTCCTGACCCTGGAGCGGAGCCGCAACGCCGGCTGCGGGCCCCTGATCGACTCGCTGGGCAGCCGCATCACCACCATGGCGCGCGTGCACGACCGGCTGCGCGTGTCCGAGGAGGGCCGGGCGGAGGTCGATGCCGGCGCCTTCCTGCAGGATCTGACGGACGATCTGCGCAGCGGCCTGGTGGACGGCCGGCCCATTACGCTGCGGCTGGAGCTTCCCGACGGCTCCTGGCCGCTGGCGATGGACCAGGCGGTGCCGCTCGGCCTGATCGTCAACGAGCTGATCACCAACGCCGTGAAATACGCCTTCCCGGACGGCCGGCGCGGCGAGCTGCTGGTGTCGCTGCGCCGGCAGGGCGGCGCGGTCGTGCTGGAGGTGGCCGACGACGGCATCGGCATGGCGGACGGGACGCCGCAGCCGGGCTCCTCCGGCCTCGGCGCGCTGCTGGTCGACCTGCTGTCGCAGCAGCTCCGGGCCACCGTCACCCGCTCCGGCCCGCCCGGCACCCGCGTGACCGTCCGCGTGCCCCGGGAGGGCGGGCGCTAGTCACCGACCCAGCCGCCCGTCGCCGCGCATCCGGGCCTCAACGCGCCGATGCCGCCGTTGATGCGGAGATACGGCGCATGATGAAAGAAAAAAGGGCCGGGCGATCGCTCGCCCGGCCCGGAGTTCCGCTTCACGGAAAGCGGCGGTTAGAACTTCACCGTCGCGCCGACGAAGTAGCGGCGGCCGATCGTGTCGTAGGTCGACGGGTCGGTCGTGGCGTCGACGTTGTCGGGGTAGGAGCGCACCTTCTGGTCGAACAGGTTGTTCACGCCCGCCCGGATCGAGAAGTTCTCCGTCACCTCGTAGCTGGCCGAGGTGTCGAAGTACCAGGTGGAGGGCACACCGGCGTCGGTCGAGGTCGGGTCGGTGACCACGTTCTCGTTCCGCATCTCGCCGATGTAGCGCGCCCGCAGCTGGACCATGGCCGGCCCGTACAGGTAGGTGCCGGTCAGGGCCGCCTTCCACTCGGGGATGGCGTCGCCCGGATCGTCGCCGATCGACTTCACATACTCCAGGAAGGGCTGGCCCTTGACCTCCTGGACCCGGAACTTGTCGACCCAGGTCAGGATGCCGTTGAAGCTGAACTCGCCCAGCCCATCCGGCAGCTCCGTGCCCCAGTCGAGCTGGGTGTCGATGCCGCTGGTCTTGATGGCGCCGAGGTTCTCGGAGATGCCCAGCAGGTTGTTGATCTCGCCCGTGCCGGTGCGGCCGAAGCGACGGCAGTTGACGTTGTTGACGTCATAGGTCGGGTTGGTGCCGTCGGCGTTGAAGCAGCCGGCCAGGATGGTGTCGGGCGAGAGCGCCTCGATCGCGCCCTTGATGCTGATGTTGTAGTAGTCGACCGACAGCGAGAAGCGCTCCAGGAACCCTTCCGCCGGCGAGGTGATGACGGTGCCGATGGTGAAGGTGTCGGCCTTCTCCTCGCGCAGGTTCGGGTTGCCGCCCTGCAGCGCGTCGATCTGGGCGTTGAACTGGGTGAAGTTGTCGACGATCGCGGCCGGGATGCCCTGCGCGATGCAGAGCTGGCGGACCTGCTGGGCATTGGCGCCGCGGCGCAGGTCGCTGTCGAAGTTGCAGGGATCGTCCACCTGCGGGTTGTCCTCGTTCTGCGGCGAGAACAGCTCGAAGATGTTGGGCGCGCGCACCGCCCGCTGGTAGCTGCCGCGCAGTCGCAGCGGATCGACGATCTGCCAGTCCATCTCGCCCTTGTAGCTGGGGAAGGTGCCGGCCGAGCTGTGGTCGGAGTAGCGGAAGCCGCCGGTGAAGTTCACCGACTGGGCGAAGGGCAGGTCCTTGACGATCGGGATCAGCAGCTCGCCGAACAGGTCGGTGTTGTCGACGAAGCCCGCCAGCGGGTCTTCGGCGTTGAAGCCGGCGACGTCGCCGCTGGACAGCAGGCTGTCCGGCTCGAAGTTGAAGCGGTTGGAATAGTACAGCGCGCCCACCGCGAAGCCGACGGCACCGGCCGGCAGCTCGAACAGGTCGCCCGAGAGCGTGCCCTCGACGATGTCCTGCTCGAAGGTCGTGTAGTTCTTGGTGATGCGGCCGACATACTGCTGGCACTCGGTCGACAGCTCGTTCTTGCCGAACGGGTTGAAGCCGCCGGAGCAGAGCGACCGGCCGCCGTCGGCCGCGTCCAGCAGGCGCTCCACCGCGGACACGGACACGTTGCCCCTCTGCACCTCGACCAGGCTGGTCTTGCCGTTGGCGGCGTAGACGTCCCAGTTCCAGCCGTTGGGCAGCTCGCCGCGCAGGCCGCCCAGCGCCTGGTAGACGTCGAAATTGTTGTTGCTGTCGCGCGGACCCAGCACGTTGAAGCGCTTGCGGGCGCGGAAATCCTCGCCGGCGCCGGTGCCGGCCAGGGTCGGATCGTCGCCGGTGCGGGTCGCCAGGATCTGGCGCAGATCGTTGGGGATGAACGGGTTCGTGACCGGCACCGAGAAGAAGACGCCGGCGCCCGGGTCGACCGAGTTGGTACCCGTCGGGGCCGGACTGGAGGCGGACGAGCTCTGCGCCGTGTAGTTGGCGTACAGGACCTGGCTGTAGACCTCGATCCAGTCGTTGATCTTGTAGGTCGCGAAGCCCGAGGCGCTGGTGCGCTCCAGCGGCAGGATCAGCTTGTTCTGGGGCTCGAAGTTGAAGCTGAAGAAGTTCGGGAAGAAGCGCGTCGCGACGTCCGCCTGGTCGCCCTTGAAGTTCTGGACGTCGAAGGCGCCGGTGTTGCCGACGGCGAACAGCGTGCCGTCCGGGTTGAAGGACAGCGAGCCGTTGCGGGCCACCAGGCCGGCGCCGACATTGTAGCGGCCGAACACGGCGTCGACCGAGGCCTGGGTGGGCAGGTTCAGGCCCGACGGCACGTAGCTGCCGGAGGGGAAGTAGCTGGTGGTGCTGTCGGCCTGGGCGGAGAAGCTGCGCTCGCCCTTGCCGATGGCGTCGCGCTTGGCCCAGCCGAGATTGATGACGGCGTTGCCCTTGCCGCCGGCGAAATTGCCGCCCAGCAGCGCGTAGGCCGACTTCTCCTCGCCGTCGCCCTTCTCGGAGATGGTGTACTGGATGTCGGCCTCGGCGCCCTCGAAATCATCCTTCAGGATGAAGTTCACCACGCCGGCCACGGCGTCGGCGCCGTACACGGCGGAGGCGCCGCCCGAGATCACCTCGACGCGCTCCACCAGCGCGGTCGGGATGATGTTCACGTCGACCGAGCCGGTGTTGTCGCCGGGGATGACGCGGCGGCCGTTCAGCAGCACCAGGTTGCGCTCGGAGCCCAGGCCGCGGAGGTTGATGTTGGCGCGGCCGTTATTGTCCGGGTTGTTGGAGCCCGACGAGACGTCCGGGCTGACCTGCGGCAGGGTGTTGAGGAAGTTCTCCGGCGTCAGGGCGCCAGCCTGCTGGAACGCCTCGGCGTTGACGGTCGTGACCGGGCTGTTCGAGACGTAGTCCTGACGCGCGATGCGCGAGCCGGTCACCACGATCTCCTCGAGAGCGCCGGTCTCCTGCGCCAGCGCCGGGGTGGCCACGAGGGCCGCGGCGCAGGCGGCGCCGGACAGCAGCAGCGAGCGGAACGGCACGTTTCGATAATTGGGTGAACGCACGAGAAACCTCCTTATTCGGCTTTAGGCAGGATTCACGCCCCGCCTTACCGAATTCGATGCAAGGAGATCCCGTTCAGGTCAACGAGCCTCAAATAAACTTGAATGCTTTGCGCCCAATTGTTGCCGGCACACCGCAGCTTATATTCAGCTCATTTCAGATAGTTGTTTTTGCACGTTTGAATGTACTTGCACATGTGAGAATTGTTCAGCCGATCGGGAAGGATCAATGCGGCTTCACGTCCATGAGGTGGATGTCCACATCCTCGGTGACGGAGCGGGAGAAGACGATCTCCTGTCCGCCCGGGGCGATGCTGAGGCCGGAGAACTCGTAGAGCTCCCGGATGCGGACCAGCGGCACGCCGGGGCCCTGGCCGATGCGCTCCGCCACCAGCGCGGCGCCGCCGGGTGCCTGCCGGTCCACCCGGACCAGCAGACCGTCGCGCACGGCCCAGGTGCGCCAATCGTCCATGGCGAGGTTGGCGGCCACCTGCTCCGGCTCGCCGTCCGGCAGCCGGCGCCGCCACAGCCCGGTCTTGTCGCGGGTCAGAAAGTAGAGCCACTCGCCGTCGACGCGGCCGAGATAGCCGCCGGCATCGGACACGGGCTCGGCCGGGCCGCCGGAGCCGTCCACCGCGATGCGCCAGAGCCGCCAGTCGCCCCCACGGTCGGAGGAGAACAGCACGGATGCGCCGTCGGCGCTCCAGGTCGGCCGCATGTCCACGGCCGGCGCCTCGGTCAGGCGGCGCAGCCGGCCGCCGTCGCGGTCGACGACATAGACGTCGGCATTGCCGTCGCGGGTCATGGCGAAGGCGATGCGGGTGCCGTCCGGGGACCAGCGCGGCGCCTCGATCCGGCCGCCGCGCAGCTCGGTCAGCTTGGTCGGCTCGCCGCCCGGCGGCAGCAGCCACAGCTCAGACGGCATGGTGCGGTCGGAGGCGAAGACGATCGTGCCGTCGGACGCCACATCCGGATCGCGGTCGATGCTGTTGGAGGGCGCCAGCGTCTCCGGCGCCGCGGACCCGTCGGTGCGCAGGCGGGCGATGCTGGCCTGGTGGTTCTCCACCTCCACCGCCACCCGGTCGGCCGCGGCGGTCATGCGGCCCAGCGGCTGGGCGCTGGTGGAGAGGCGGCGCGGATTGCCGCCGCTGGCCGGCACCCACCAGAGGTTCCTGTCGCCGGCGCGGGCCGAGACGAAGAACAGCCCCTCGCCGGTGCGGTCCCAGGCGACGCCCCGCTGCGGCGCCGAATCATGGGTCACCTGGCGCTGCTCCCCCGTCGCCATGTCCATGACGAACAGGTCGGCGGTGCCGCCGCCGGCGAGGCGGAGGAAGGCGAGCCGGCGCCCGTCGGGGGAGAAGGCGGCGTAGGCGTCGGCCATGCCCAGCACGGTGGGCTGCGTCACCCGTTCCGGCTCGCCGCCGTCCACCGGCACGCGGACCAGCCCGGACGGGCTCCGGACGCTGTCCCGGTGGGTGTAGTAGAGCATCCGCCCGTCGGGCGACCAGGCCAGCGCCGTGCGGGTCCCGGCCTCGCAGCCGCGCACCAGCCGGTCCGGCCCCGAGGGCAGATCGTAGACGCGGATCTCGCAGGGGCGGTTCGGGCCGGTCCGCAGATAGGCCAGGCGCCAGCCGTCCGGCGAGAAGGCCGGCGAGATCTCCCAGTCCGGATGGTCGGTGAGCCGGCGCGGCGCCGACCCGTCCAGCCGGCGGAGATAGAGGTCGGAGTTGCGGTCGGGCGGGGTCAGCGAGGTGTAGGCCAGCATCTCCCCGTCGGGCGACAGGGCGGGGGACAGCTGCATGTCCAGCTCGCGCACCGCGGGCGTCACGCGCAGCACCTCCCAGCCGCCCTGGGCGGTGACCGTCTGGCCGGTCGCGCGGTAGAGAAGCAGCGCGCCGAGGCCGACCGCCGCCAGCAGGGCCAGCATCAGGAGCGCGCCCCTCAGCATCAGGGCGCGGCGCGGCGCGGCATCGGCCGGCACGGCGGGCGCCGGCGCCTCAGGCGGAGGGGCGGCCGGCGGATTCGGGGCCGGGCTGGAGATCTCCTCCGCCCAGTCGGCCAGGGTCAGGCGGTAGCCGACCTTGGGAATGGTCTCGATGAGGACGGCCTCGCCATGCTCCCGGAAGAAGCCGCGCAGGCGGGAGACGCAGCGGTTCAGCGCGTCCTCGCCGACGAAGACCTGGCCCCAGCAGGCGCGCATCAGCTCTTCGCGCGAGACCACCCGGCCGGGGGTGCGCGACAGCAGCACCAGGACCTTCATGATCCGGGGCTCCAGCCGCTCCCAGCGGCCGGCGACGAGCACCTGGTTCAGCGAGGGGCGGACGCGGAACGGCCCCAGCGTGAAGTCCTGCACGTCGGCGAGTGAGATGGAGCCGTCCGGCATGCCTGCAAACCATCGTGGCGACGGTCACAGGCTAGCGCCGCGTATCGTTTGTGTCTTCGACGTTTACTTTCCCGCAACAAGTTAGCGGGTGTGAAACCGAACGCGAACGCGGGCGTGGGGGGATGGGGCGGCCCCGGTTTCACTCCTGCAAAGGAAGCGCGGCCCCGCCCCCGGCCCTCGGGGCGCCCTGGACGCCGTCGCCCTCGGCCGCGTCGGCGGCGCGGGCCCGGCGCCAGACCCGGCCCAGCAGCTGGCGCGCCTCGGCGGAGAGCCGCACGCAGCGCACCCGGGCGTCGCTGGGCCAGGGCCCGACCTCCAGCAGCCCCAGGCCCGGCCGGCCGTTCAGCCCGTCCGACAGCCGCGCCACCACGCGCGAGACGGTGGAGGGCGTCACCCGCATGACCCAGCGCAGCTCGCTGAGGCTCAGCCCCTCGTTCTCCGCCACGTAGAGCAGCGCCGCCGCCTCCTTCAGCGACATGTCCTCGTCCAGCCGGCGCAGCTCCTCCATCAGGTCCAGCGGCAGGCTGCGCTGGCCACGGCGGGGCTGCGGGGTCTCAGCTGTCATAGTGCTTCAGCCTTCCGGTCCGCGAACTGGAGGGCGGGGGTGCCACGGCATGGCCGCCCCGGGTGCGGCATTCGTGGAAGCGGTAGGTGACCGACCCGAACCGCTCCTCCAGCGCGCCGCGCACCTCCTTCAGGAACTGCTCGTGGCGGCCGGCCTCGACGAAATCCTCCACCTCGACCGTGACTTCTAGGATTGCACGCATTCGCATGATCGTTTCCCTCTTGGAAGGAATCAGGGCATAGGCGGGGGCGCCTAGGCCGTTGGAGACAGGCCCAGAAGTGCGCGCGCCCGGACCGGAACGCCATGTCCGAGACCTGTCGGAAAGCTGATCATTGGCTGATTTCCTGGCGTTCGCCCCCGAACGGGGCGCCCTCCGTCCCACCCGGCCGGCGGCGGGGCCTCCCGCGCCCTCCCCCCCCGCCCGGGCGGGGCGTGGCGGGATCATCATCCGGAAGGGTCCCGGCGCGGATCGGAAACTCCGTCCGAACGCAACAAAAACTCTGCGGCGCGTCACAATATATCCGCACTTACGCAGGGAAATTGTCCAGGAATCACAATAACATCCACATTGACGCACCCCCTTCCTGCGACATATCGTCAACGAGGGTGACGCCGCGCCTAAGCGGTGAGCCTTTGCACGGGAGGAATCGGGGTCAGCCCCCTACTTTCGCGGGAGCCTGGAGCGACCCGCACGCAGGCCAGGGGAGGCCCGAGCCCGCCCGCCACTACTGCCCCGGGGAGGGCGTACAGGGAGGGAACCATGACTGTGGCTACAGTCGGCGTCGCGGAGCGCAAGCGCCCGATGACCAAGGAAGAGCGGAAGGTGATCCTGGCATCGTCGGCCGGCACCATCTTCGAATGGTACGACTTCTATCTCTACGGATCGCTGGCGGCCATCATCGGCGCCCAGTTCTTCTCCTCCTTCCCGGAGGCGACGCGCAACGTGTTCGCGCTGCTGGCCTTCGCGGCCGGCTTCCTGGTCCGCCCCTTCGGCGCGCTGGTGTTCGGCCGGCTCGGCGACCTGGTCGGCCGCAAGTACACCTTCCTCATGACCATCCTGATCATGGGCGTCTCGACCTTCGTGGTCGGCCTGCTGCCCAGCTATGAGACGATCGGCTGGGTCGCCCCCGTCGTGCTGATCCTGCTGCGCATGCTGCAGGGCCTGGCGCTGGGCGGCGAGTATGGCGGCGCCGTCGTGTACGTCGCCGAGCACGCGCCCAACGGCCGCCGCGGCTTCTTCACCAGCTGGATCCAGACCACGGCCACCCTCGGCCTGCTGCTCTCGCTGATGGTGATCCTGGCCGTCCGCTCCTATGTCGGCGAAGAGGCCTTCGCCGCCTGGGGCTGGCGCATCCCGTTCCTGCTGTCGATCTTCCTGCTGGCCATCTCCGTCTGGATCCGTCTGCAGATGGAGGAGAGCCCGGCCTTCAAGAAGATGAAGGAGGAGGGCACCCAGTCCAAGGCGCCGATCTCCGAGGCCTTCGGCCAGTGGAAGAACGCCAAGTTCGCCGTCATCGCCCTGTTCGGCCTCGTCGCCGGCCAGGCGGTGGTCTGGTACACCGGCCAGTTCTACGCGCTGTTCTTCCTGCAGAACATCCTGCGCGTCGACATGTTCACGGCCAACGTGCTGATCGCCTGGGCGCTGATCCTGGGCACGGTGGGCTTCGTGATCTTCGGCAGCCTGTCCGACCGCATCGGCCGCAAGCCGATCATCATGGCGGGCTGCCTGCTGGCGATCGTGACCTACTTCCCGGTCTTCCAGTTCATCACCAAGACCGCCAACCCGGCCCTGGCCGCGGCGCAGGCCGCCACCCAGGTGACCGTCGTCGCCGCCGAGGACGACTGCTCGTTCCAGTTCAACCCGGTCGGCACCGCCAAGTTCACCAACTCGTGCGACGTGGCCAAGGCGTTCCTGGCCCGCAACTCGGTCAGCTACAATGTCGAGTGGGCGGCGCCGGGCACCATCGCCTCGGTCAAGGTCGGCGACACCGCGATCCCGGCCTACGACCTGGCCAAGCTGTCGGGCGACGACGTGAAGGCGGTCCCGGCCGCGTTCAACAAGTCGCTCGGCGACGCGCTGGCCGCCGCCGGCTATCCCAAGCCCGGCCATCCGGAGATCGTGAAGCTCGAGGGCTTCTTCGACATCTTCAAGCCGCAGGCCCTCGGCCTCATCGCCGTCCTGACCTACCTGGTCGTGCTGGTGACGATGGTGTACGGCCCGATCGCGGCGGCGCTGGTGGAGCTGTTCCCCACCCGCATCCGCTACACCGGCATGTCGCTGCCGTACCACATCGGCAATGGCTGGTTCGGCGGCCTGATGCCGGCCACGGCCTTCGCCATGATCGCCCAGACCGGCGACATGTATTACGGCCTCTGGTACCCGATCGCCATCGCGGCGATGACCCTGGTGATCGGCATGATCTTCGTGCCGAACACCCACAACAAGGACATCTTCGCCGACCAGAATTCGGGGAAGTGAGGTGATTTCTCCCACCCGCGCGTGAAGGCGGGCGGGATGGACTGACGGGTCCGGGGCGGGCGAAGGCCTTCCCCGGACCTTCTTTTTTGGGCGCCCCCTCTGGACAGGCCGGCCGGCAGCGGGCAGGAAGGACACCGGCCGCATTTCCCCGGGACCCGCCCCATGCTCGACGCCCCGATCCGGCGCCACATCGACCCGCCGCTGAACGCGGCCGGGCGCTGGCTGGCGGCGCGCGGGCTGACCGCCAACCACGCCACGCTGCTGGGTTTCGGGCTGGGGGTGCTGAGCTTCCCGGCCCTGGCGGCGCAGGAATATTGGCTGGCGCTGCTGTTCATCGCGCTGAACCGGCTGGCCGACGGGCTGGACGGGGCCATCGCCCGGGCACGCGGGCCGTCGGACCTGGGCGGCTATCTGGACATCGTGCTGGACTTCATCTTCTACGCCGGCGCCCCGGTGGCCTTCGCCCTGGGACGGCCGGAGGTGGCGCTGATGGCGGCCTTCCTGGTCTTCACCTTCGTCGGCACCATGGCGAGCTTCCTGGCCTTCGCCATCATCGCCGCCAAGCGCGGCATCAGCACCGAGGCGCGGGGGATCAAGTCGATCTACTATCTGGGAGGGCTGGCGGAAGGGACGGAGACCATCATCTTCCTGTCGTTGATCTGCCTGCTGCCGGACCGCTTCGTGCTGCTGGCGGGCATCTTCGCCGCGATGTGCTGGGTCACCATCGGCTCGCGCATCGCCCAGGCCGTCGCCACCTTCCGGGACTGACATGCTGAAGCGCCTGCTGCTGCTCCTCGCCCTCGCCCTGCCGGTCCCGGCCGCCGCCGCCGAGCCGCCGCCGGAGTTCCGCGACTGGAACCGGGTGGTCGACCGGGCCAAGGGCCAGACCGTCTACTGGCGGGCCTGGGCCGGCGACGGCAAGGTCAACTCCTTCATCACCTGGGCCGCCGGCGAGGTCCGCACGCGCTACGGCATCGAGCTGCGCCACGTCAAGGACGAGGATCCCGGCAACGCCGTCACCGCCGTGCTGGCGGAGAAGGCGGCCGGCGTGACCTCGGGCGGCAAGCAGGATTTGCTCTGGATCAACGGCGAGAACTTCGCCGCCATGAAGGGCCAGGGGCTGCTGTTCGGCCCCTTCACCGCGCTGCTGCCGAATTTCCGTCTGGTGGACACCGAGGGCAAGCCGACGACGCTGGTGGATTTCACCGTGCCGACCGAGGGCTACGAGTCGCCCTTCGGCATGGCGCAGATCACCTTCTATTACGACAGCGCCCGGGTGAATGCCCCGCCGCGCTCCATGCGGGCGCTGCTGGACTGGGCCCAGGCCAATCCTGGCCGTTTCACCTATCCCGCCCCGCCCGACTTCACCGGCTCCACCTTCCTGAAGCAGGCGGTGACGGAGCTGTCGCCCGACCGGCTGCTGCTGTCGCGTCCCGTGACCGACGCCGCCTTCGAGCGGGTGACGGCGCCGCTCTGGTCCTATCTGGAGCAGCTGCACCCGCATCTCTGGCGCCAGGGCCGCGCCTTCCCGCCCAACTATCCGCGCCTGCGCCAACTGCTGGACGATGGCGAGACCGACATCGCCTTCGCCTTCAACCCATCGGAGGCCGCCAGCGCCGCGGCGCTGGGGCTGCTGCCCGGGACGGTGCGGGCCTATGTGCTGGAGGGCGGTACCATCGCCAACACCCATTTCGTGGCGATTCCCTTCAACGCCAGCGCCAAGGAGGGCGCGCTGGTGGTGGCGAACTTCCTGCTGTCGCCCGAGGCGCAGGCCCGCAAGGCCGACCCCAAGCTGTGGGGCGACCCCACGGTGCTGGACCTGACCCGGCTCACGCCCGAGCAGCAGGCCCTGTTCCGCCGCGAACGCCCGCCGCAGCTGCCGCCCGAGGCGGAGCTGTCGCGCACCCTGCCCGAGCCGCACCCCAGCTGGATGGTGCGCATCGAGGAGGAATGGAAGCGGCGGTTCGCCCGGTGATACGCCCGATGAGCCAGCCGTGAACCGTTCCGGAGCCCTGGCGGCCGTCCCGCCGCTCACCGTGGCGCTGTTCGCCGGACCGGTGGCGGCCGGACTGCTGGGCACGCTGCTGCCGGCCTTCGGCTGGCATCCCGGTATCGGGGCCGCCGACTGGTCGCTGGATCCCTGGCGGGAGCTGCTGGCCGAGCCCGGTCTTTGGCGGTCGGTATGGCTGTCGCTGGCGACGGGCCTGGGCGCCGCGCTGCTGGCCTTCGCGGCGGCGGCGGGCCTGTCCGCCTGGGCGCAGGGCACGCGCTGGGCCGGGCGGCTGCGTCTGGCGCTGGCGCCGCTGCTGGCCGTGCCGCACGCCGCCTTCGCCGTGGGCGTGCTGTTCCTGGCCGCCCCCAGCGGCTGGATCGCCCGGCTGCTGTCCCCCTGGGCGACGGGCTGGGAGCGGCCGCCGGATTTCGCCACGGTGCAGGATCCGCACGGCCTGTCGCTGCTGCTGGCGCTCGCCGCCAAGGAATGCTTCTTCCTGCTGCTGATGATGCAGGCGGCGCTGGCCCAGGTGCCGGCGGCGCGGCAGCTGCGGGTGGCGGCGAGCCTGGGCTACGACCGGGTCACGGCCTGGCTGCTGCTGGTGCTGCCCCAGCTCTACCGGCAGATGCGGCTGCCCGTCTACGCCGTCATCGCCTTCGGCTGCTCGGTCGTGGACATGGCCGCGGTGCTGGGTCCCGCCGCCCCGCCGACCCTGGCCGTGCTGGTGCTGCAGATGAGCCAGGACCCCGACCTCGCCCGCCGCCTGCCCGCCGCCGCCGGCGCGCTGCTGCAGGGCGGGGTGGTGCTGGCGGCGATTTGCTTGTGGCGGCTCGGCGAGATCGCCGTCGGCCGGATCGCCCGGCACCTCGCGGCGCGTGGCGGCCGGCGGAGCCTGGCCCTGCCCGGCCGCGCCGCAGCCTGGACCGGCCATGCCGCGATCCTCACGACACTGGCGGCGCTGGTCGTGCTGGCGCTCTGGTCACTGGCCGACCGCTGGCGCTTTCCCGACGCGCTGCCCGAGCGGCTGGGCCTCCAGGCTTGGGGCGCCGCCGCCCCGGCCCTGCTGCCGCCGTTCCTCACCACGCTGGGGCTGGCGGCGGCCGTGTCGCTGCTGGCGCTGGCGCTGGTGCTGGGCTGCCTGGAGCGGGAGGACCGCACCGGCCATGCCCCGTCGCGCCGGGCGCTGGACCTGCTCTACCTGCCGCTGCTGGTGCCGCAGCTGAGCTTCCTGTTCGGGGCGCAGGTGCTGCTGGAGCGGATGGGCCTGGCCGGCGGGCTGCTGGCGGTGACCTGGATGCACCTGCTGTTCGTGCTGCCCTACGCCTTCCTGACCCTAGGCGATTCCTGGCGGGCGCTGGACCGGCGCTTTGCCCGCACCGCGCTCTGCCTGGGCCGCTCACCGGCATCCGTGTTCTGGCGGGTCAAGCTGCCGCTGCTGCGGCGCCCGATCCTGGCCTCCCTGGCGGTGGGCTTCTCCGTCAGCGTGGCGCTCTACCTGCCCACATTGTTCGCCGGCGCCGGCCGGGTGACGAGCCTGGCGACGGAGGTGGTGTCGCTGGCCTCCGGCGGCGACCGGCGCCAGCTCGGCCTGTTCGGCCTGCTGCAGGCCCTGCTGCCGCTGGCGGCGCTGCTGCTGGCGGGGTGGCTGGGCCGGCCGCGCTTCGGGGGGACGCGATGAGCCTGGATCTCCGCGCCGTCACCCTGCTGCTAAACGGCAAGCCCCTGGTCCGCGACCTGAGCCTGTCGGTGAAGCCGGGCGAGGTGGCCACGCTGATGGGGCCGAGCGGCAGCGGCAAATCCACCCTGCTGGACCTGATCTCCGGCAGCCTGCCCCCCGCCTTCAAGGCGACGGGATCGGTCACGCTCGACGGCGCCGACCTCCTGGCCCTGCCGCCGGAGCGGCGGCGGGTCGGCATCCTGTTCCAGGACGACCTGCTGTTCCCGCACCTGACGGTGGGGGAGAACCTCGCCTTCGCCCTGCCCCGCGCCGTGCGCGACCGCAGGGCGGCCGTGGCGGCGGCGCTGGCCGAGGCCGAGCTGGCGGGCTTCGCCGACCGCGACCCGGCCACGCTCTCGGGCGGGCAGCGGGCGCGTGTGTCGCTGATGCGGGCCCTGCTGGCCCAGCCCCGCGCCCTGCTGCTGGACGAGCCCTTCGGCAAGCTGGATGTCGCCCTGCGCGCCCGCTTCCGCGCCTTCGTCTTCGACCATGCCCGCCGGGCCGGGCTGCCGACACTGCTGGTCACCCACGACCCCGAGGACGCCACGGCCGCCGCCGGGCCCGTCGTGGAGCTGTCCGGGAGTTAGCCCCGGCGGATTGCCACCGTCACGATCGCCCCATATCCTTCGCCGCCCGAACCATAAGAGCGACCCGATGCGCCGCCTCCTCCTCGCCTCCGCCGCCTCCCTGCCGCTGCTGCTGGGCGCCTCGCACGCCCTGGCCCAGGCCATCGAGGTGGTGGTGCTGGACCCCGCCGGCCGGCCCGTGCCGAACACGCAGGTCCGGCTGACCAACCCCGGCACCGGCTTCGATGCGACGGTCGCCGCCGACGCTTCGGGCAAGGCGCGCTTCCCCGCGCTGGCGACGCTGGGCGCCTATGTCGCCTCGGTCGGCAGCCAGTCGGCCGAACCGGTGGAGCTGCGCGCCAACTTCACCCGCACCGTCACCCTGACGGTCGGCGGCATCGAGGAGGTGGTGGTCCAGGGTATCAGGTCGGAAGCGCGGCTGAACCTGACCAACGCCGAGGTCTCCTCCAGCTTCGGCGCGCGCGAGCTGCAGGAGCTGCCGGTGGAGGCGCGCGACCTGTCCACCGTGCTGTTCCGCCTGCCCAACGTCACCCAGGCGACCGGCTTCTTCCCCGAGGCGCCGGCGGTCAGCATCAACGGCGCCAACGCGCTCTTCACCCAGTATCTGGTGGACGGGCTGGACAACAACGAGAACTTCCTGGGGGGGCCGAAGTTCGCGGCGCCGGTGGGCGTGGTCAGGGAAGTCACGGTCCTGGCGAACTCCTACTCCGCCGAGTACGGCCGCACCGCCAACGGCGTGGTGAACGTGACCACCAAGGGCGGCGGCAACGAGACCGCGGGCGAGGCCTTCTTCCTGTGGCGGCCGGGCTCGGCCATCGACAGCGAGCCGGACTTCCCGCGCCGCGACCTCTCGGGCAACGCCGTGCTGGAGGGCTTCAAGCGCTACCAGGGCGGCGCCAGCCTGGGCGGCGCGATCACGCCCGACCGCACCTTCTACTTCGTCAATGCCGAGCTGACCCGCGACCGCAAGGACAACCGGCTGAGCGTGCCGGCGCTGGGGGTCGACGAGACGATCCGGGGCGAGAACAGGTTCGACTATTACACGCTGCGCCTGGATCACATGCTGAGCGACGCCTGGGCCGTCACCGCCCGCGCGCACCGGGGCGACGTGGAGATCGAGCGGCAGGGCGGCGGGCTGGAGGGCGGCTTCACCTTCCCCAGCGCCGGCGACGTCCAGACCCGCAAGTCGCTGCTGGCCGCCTTCCAGGCGCGCTACACCGGCGACCGGCTCTCCTATGTCGGCGATTTGCAGTTCTCCAGCTTCGACTGGAACTACGGCGACGCCGCCACCGAGGGGCCGCAGGCGGTCATCCTGGACCCGGCAGAGCGCACCATCGGAATCATCGGCAACAACGGCTTCTTCTTCGACGAGGAGGAGCGCACCTGGCAGACCCGCCACAAGGCCGGGCTGGATCTCGACGGCACGCGCCTGACCGGCGGCGCCGACATCCTACGCGCCGACTTCAGCTTGCGCGGCGGCGGCAACCCGCAGGGCAACTACACGGTGCGGCTGACCGACCCGCAGCTGTCGGCCCTGCGCGCCGCCGGCCGGGGCTCGGCCCTGGCGCTGTCGGACCTGCCCCGCGACGCCCAGGTGGTGGCCTACAATGTCGAACTGCGCCCGGCCACCTTCGGCACCGACCAGACCCTCTATGCCGGCTGGCTGGAGGCGGAGTTCGACATCACCTCCGACCTGACCGCCCGGTTCGGCGTGCGCTACGACTATGACGATCTGACGGAACTGGGCGACGGCAGCGGCGACAAGGACAATGTCGGCCCGCGCGCCAGCTTCAACTACCGCCTGTCGGAGGACCAGGTGCTGCGCGGCGGCGCCGGCCTGTTCCACGAGAAGCTGCCCTACGCCATCATCTCCGACGCGCTGCAGCGCAACTCCGACACGCCCGCCTTCCGCCGCCAGCTGCAGGACCTCATCGCGCGTGGGCGGCTCCCGGCCGGCATGGATCTGGACCGGGCGCTGTTCAACGGCAACGCGTCGGCCAGCCTCGATAGCGTGCCGTTCCTGGGCGGGCCCACGGGCGACCAGCTGCAGGCCCAGCGCGACACGCTGTCCAGTGCCGAGCGGCAGATCCTGAACCCCTTCGGCTATGAGAACCCCTCGAGCTTCCAGGCCTCGCTCGGTTATCAGCGGTCGGTGGCAAGCAACTGGCTGCTGGACGGCAATCTGCTCTACAGCCGCGGCTACGATCTGGTGCGGCTGGTGGACGTGAACGCGCCCGCCCCCTACGCCATCGACCCGGCCCGGCTGGTCGGCCTGACGCCGGAGCAGGCGCGCGCCCTGGTCCGCACCCAGGCCCAGGCCGACGCCACCCGCCCGACCGACCCGGCCGCGTATCCCGGCGGGTCGCGCGCCGTGCTGATCTCCGACACCGGCGGCAGGTCGGAATACCAGGCGCTGAACCTGGCGGTGACCAAGGACCGGGGCGACGATCCCTGGGGCCTGCGCTTGTCCTACACCCTGTCGCGGCTGAAGAACGACACCGACGACATCAACTTCCGCGCCAGCAACAGCAACGAGTTCGGCGACGAGTGGGCGCCCAGCCTGAACGACCGCACCCACACGATCTCGGCCGTGCTGTTCCTCTATCCGCTGGAGGGGCTGAGCCTGTCGGTCGCCGGCCTGTTCCAGTCGGGGCAGCCGATCAATTACGGCCCCGACGCCGCGCTGTTCGGCACGACCGACCTGAACGGCGACGGCCGCTCCTTCGCCACCCAGTACACGGGCAACCCCGACCGCGCGCCGGGCTTCCGCCGCAACAGCGGCCGCCTGCCCTGGTCGGAGGTGCTGGATTTGGGCGTGCAGTACCGGTTGCCGGTGGGCTATGGCGACCTGGAGCTGCGGGCCGACGTGTTCAACGTCTTCAACGCCACCAACCAGGGCGGCTATGTCGTGAATGCCACGGCCAGCAACCAGTTCCAGGTCGCCGGCCAGCCCTTCGTCACCCGCAGCGCCGGCCCGCCCCGGACGTTCCAGTTCGGGGTTAGGTACCTGTTCTGAGGGCGAGGTCGATCACTGAGCCGTGCCGGTCGTCCAGCACACCACTTGTCATCCCGGCGCAGGCTGGGTCAGGGGTTGCAGCGGGATGCGGTGGATGCAGCGCTCCTTGAGAGGCAGCGTTGCCGTTGTGCGTCCTTCGACAGGCTCAGGATGAGGTGGATTTAGCTGCTCCCGGTCGGGATTGCGCGGGATAGAACCGGGAGTGCCTGGCATCCCCCGGCCCTCATCCTGAGCCTGTCGAAGGACGCACCACGCCCCAGCCGCTCCCTTTCATCGGCTGTGCATTGCCGCAACCCCTGGGCCCCGGCCTGCGCCGGGGTGACGGTTGAGAGTAGGCCGGCGGGTTGTGAAAGGGCGAACGGTATGCCCTACCCCACCCGCCGCTCCTCCTCCGCCCCGCCCATGCGGGCCTGGCCCGTCGGGCAGAGTTCCAGCAGGACGCAGCGGTGGCAGGCGGGGTTCTGGAAGAAGCAGCAGCGCTGGCCGTGCAGCATCAGCACTTCGTGGTTGTCGAAGATTTTTTGCGCGTCCCAATCCTCCGGCAGCTGCGCCGCCAGCACCTTGTGCGAGGGGCCGACCGCGAGCGTCGGCGGGATCAGGCCGGTGCGCACCGCCACCCGGTGGTGGTGGCTATCGACGGGAAGCGCCGCGCCCCGGATGGTGCTGAAGCTCAGCACCGCGGCGCTGGTCTTCGGTCCCACGCCCGGCAGCTCCTCCAGCCAGGCGCGGGCGGCCTCCACCGGCATGTCGGCCAGGAAATCGAGGTTCAGCGCGCCGCGCTTCTCGGTGACGGCGCGCAGGATCGCCTGGATGCGCGGCGCCTTCTGCTCGGGCCAGGTGACGCCCTTGATGGTGGCCTCCACCTCCGCCGGGTCGGCGTCGCGCACGCCCTCCCAGTCCGGCCAGCGCTGGCGCAGCGCCCGGAAGGCGCGGCCGCTGTCGGCGTTGCGGGTGCGGTGCGACAGCAGCGCCGCCACCAGCTCGCTCATCGGATCATGCTGGTGGAAGTACGGGATCGGGCAGCCATACACCAGGCAGAGCCGGCGATGGATCTCCAGGACATGAGCGCGGGGGTCGTCGACCTGCATCATGTCCGGCCCAACAGCCCTGGCCCGGAGAAATCGCGTCGACGCGCGTATATTAGCAGGCTTCGCTACCTGGGGCTGCGTGTGACGGGCGGGAGGGCCGCCGCGTCCCCCGCTACGCCGCCACCAGTTCGAACCGGTCCACGTCCACCACGCCCTGGTCGGTGATCTTCAGGTGCGGGATGACGGGCAGCGGCAGGAAGGCCAGCTGCAGGAAGGGCTCAGGCAGCGGGCAGCCGAGCGCGCGGACGACCGAGCGGAGATCCTCCAGCCCGTGGCGGACATCCTCGAAGGGCTTCAGGCTCATCAGGCCGGCCAGCGGCAGCGGCAGCTCGCCCAGCACCCGCCCGTCGGCCACGGCCACGAAGCCGCCCTGCAGCTCGATCAGCCGGTTGACCGCCAGCGCCATGTCGGCGTCGTTCGTCCCGACCACGCAGATATTGTGGCTGTCATGCCCGACCGAGGAGGCGAGCGCGCCGCTGGTCAGGCCGAAGCCCTTCACGAAGCCCCGGCCGACATTGCCGTTGCGGCCGTGCCGCTCCAGCACCGCCACCTTCGCCACGTCCTGGGCGGGGTCGGGATGGCGCAGGCCGCCCGAGAAGGGCAGCGACAGGCGGAGATGGTGGGTGACGATCTTGCCCGCCTCCACCCCGATGACCGGGCCGGTGGGGCCCGAGGCCGGCACGCGGAAATCCTCGGCCGTGACGGGGCGGCGCTTGACCGAGCCGAGGCCCACCGGCGCGACCTGCGGCCGCGCGGCGAACATCGCCTCGTCCACCATACGCCCGCCGCGGATGACCGAGCGGACGGCGCAGCTTTCCAGATCGTCCAGCAGCACCAGATCGGCGCGGTAGCCGGGCGCCACCAGCCCCCGGTCGGTCAGCCCGAAATGGCGGGCGGCCGACCAGGTGGCGGCGCGGTAGACATGGTGGGCGGGGGCGCCCAGCGCGATCGCCTTGCGGATCAAATGGTCGAGATGCCCCTCCTCCGCGATGTCCAGCGGGTTGCGGTCGTCGGTGCAGAAGCCCAGGAAGGGCGACAGCTCCGGCGTCACCAGCCCGGCCAGCGCCTCCAGATCCTTGGAGACGGTGCCGTCGCGAATCAGCACCTGCATGCCCTTGCGCAGCTTCTCCATCGCCTCGGGCATGGAGGTCGTCTCGTGGCAGTTGCGGATGCCGCAGGAGAGATAGGCGTTGAGGTCGTAGCCCGAGACCAGCGGCGCGTGCCCGTCGATATGGGTGCCCTGGAACAGCTCCAGCTTGTCCATCACCTCCGGGTCCTTCATCAGGAGCCCCGGATAGTTCATGAACTCGGCCAGGCCGAGCGAGCGCGGATGGCCCTTGTAGGGCGCCAAATCGGCGGCGGTCAGCCGCGCGCCCGCCGTCTCCAGATGGGTCGCGGGCACGCAGGAGGAGAGCTGGACCCGCAGGTCGATGGCCGTCGCCCCGGCGCATTCCAGGAAATAGTCCAGCCCCTGCCGGCCCAGCACGTTGCAAATCTCGTGCGGGTCGCACACCGCCGTGGTGGTGCCGCGCGGCAGGACGCAGCGGTCGAACTCCAGCGGGCCGACCAGCGTGCTCTCGCAATGGACATGGCTGTCGACAAAGCCCGGCACCACCACGGCGTCGCGCCCGTCGATCTCGCGCGTGCCGGAATAGCTCTCATAGGTGCCGACGATGCGGTCGCCGCACAGCGCGATGTCGCCCCGGGCGATCTCGCCCGTCACGACGTTCAGGAAGGCCGTGTCCTTGATGACCAAGTCGGCCTTGTCGCGGCCGAGGGCCTGGTCGATGCGGCGGGAGAGGCCCCCGGCCCCGGCCGCCCCGTTCTGCTGCTGTGTCATGGACGGCAGCTTGTCACGGACGGGGCGGCTTGCAAATCCTCCCAAGGGGAGGAGTTTAGAAGATCACCGCGATGATGGCGGCCAAGCCCAGGCCGGTGCCGAGGAACATCACCGACTCCGCGTCGGGCAGCGCGTCCCACAGGCGGGACAGCAGGCTCTGGGTCTCGGTGGGGGCGGCGTGCAGGTCGAGAGCGGTCATGGCGGTGATCCTTGGTTCGGGGAGGATGGGTCAGAAGACCTGGTTGATGATGAGGGCGAGGCCCAGCGCGGTGCCCAGCATGAAGACCGATTCGGCGGTCGGGGCGGCGGCCCACAGGCGGGCGAAGAAGCCCTTGCTCTCGGTGGCGGTCAGGGCGGTGGAGAAGGTCATGTCGGTCATGGTGGGCTCCGTGGGTGTCCGGTTGGTCATTTCGGGGCGGGTCGTCCGCCGTGATCCCTACTTCGCAACCCCCGTGCCAACTCCGGAAAATGGCTTGAATGCAGGAATTCGCCGATTTGCAGAGGATGCACGATGGTTGCGCATCCCACTCCTGACGGGTTTTCGCCACAAAGTCGCCGGAATGACAAATCAGCTGTGGAGACTTAGCCGATGATGCCCGTCCAGCTCCGTCCCGGCGGCGAGATCGACGGCGCCCGCATCGTTTCATCAGCCCCCTTCGCCAAGGGCAATGCGGCGACGCTCTGGCGGCTGGAGCTGTCCGACGGTCGCAGGGCGGTCGCCAAGATGGGGCCGGGGATGGATCTCGAGGCGGCGATGCTGCGCCACCTCGGCATGGCCTCGACCCTGCCGGTTCCGGCGGTCTGGCACGCGGCGCCCGACCTGATGGTGATGGAATATATCGAGGGCGGCGGCCGCATCGGGCCGGCGGCGGAGCGGCATGCGGCGGAGCTGCTGGCGGCGCTGCACGGGGTAACGGCGCCCCGCTACGGCTTTCCCTACGACACCACCATCGGCCCGCTGCCGCAGCCCAACCCGGAGATGGAGGACTGGCCTTCCTTCTACGGCTTCCGCCTGCTGCATATGGGCGGCAAGGCGCTGGCGGAGGGCAGGGTCGACGCCGCCTTCCTGTCACGCATCGAGCGGCTGGCGGCGCGGCTGCCGGACCTGCTGGGCCCCTGCCAGTCGCCGGCGCTGATCCATGGCGACGTCTGGGGCGGCAATGTGCTGGTGGGGCGGGACGGGCGGGTGGCGGCCTTCATCGACCCGGCCATCCACCATGCCGATCCGGAGGTGGAGCTTGCCTTCACCACCCTGTTCGGCACCTTCGGCGAGACCTTCTTCCGGGCCTATGGCGAGATCAGGCCGATCCGGCCCGGGTTCCACGAGGTGCGCCGGCCGCTCTACCTGCTCTATCCGCTGCTGGTGCATGTCAGGCTGTTCGGCGGTTCCTATTCCGACCAGGCCGGTTCCATCCTGCGCCGCTTCGCCTGAGGCTCCTCGGCCCGGTCCTCGCGCCGGAGCGCCGGCAGCTTGAGTCGGCCCGACCCGGCCGCCGCCAGCACGCCGAGGCCGAGCGCCGCCATGGCCAGCGGCAGCAGCGCCCCGCCGGTGTTGTTGCCGGCCGACTTGCGCGGCGGCCAGGCACGGCCCTCGAACAGATTGCCGGAGGTGGTCTCCGCCGGCTGTCCCTTGGCGAGCGACGCCTGGACGAAGCGGAACAGCAGGGCGCCCACCAGTTCCGGCGCATGGGCGTAGGCCGCCTCCCCCAGCCGGGCCGACCAGCCCACGGTCATGGAGCGGCGGGGCTTCTCCGCCAGATCCAGCATGCGGGCGGCGACATGCTCCGGCGTCTGCATCGGGCTCCTCGGCACCAGGGCCTTGCCGGTGTAGTTGCCCTTGTTCACCAGCCCGGGTGTGTCGACGAAGGAGGGATAGAGGCCGCAGACATGGATGCCGGGAAAGCGCCTGTAATCCTGGTACAGCGCCTCGGTCAGGCCGCGCAGGCCGAACTTGGCGGCGGTGTAGGCGGCGGCCAGCGGCGGCGCCACCCAGCCGCCGACCGACACCATGTTGATCAGCACGCCCCGGCGGCGGCGGACGAAATGCGGCATCACCACCGCCGCCCCGTTCAGCGGGCCGACCAGGTTGGTCTCGACCACCCGCCGGTGCGCCTCCGCCGGCACCTCCTCGAACCAGCCGAGCGCGCCGATGCCGGCGTTGTTGATCCAGACATCGATCCGGCCCCAGCGGTTCAGCGCCGCGTCGCGCAGCGCCGCCACATCCATCGGCACCGTCACGTCAGTCGGCAGCGCCACCGTCTCCGCCCCCATGAGCCGGCAGAGCCGGGCCGTGTCCTCCAGGGCGTCCTCGCTGCGGGCCGCCAGCGCCAGCCGGGCGCCCTCCCGGGCGAAGGCGAGCGCCGCGGCGCGGCCGATGCCGCTGGAGGCACCGGTCAGAACCACGACCTTGTCCTTGAAGCGGGGGCGGGAGGCGGTGCGGGCCATGGGGGTCTCCGGTGGGTCTGGTCGCCTGGGCCAACAGGCTCCGCCCCCGATTGTCACATCTCCGCCGGGAACTCGACCGCATATCAGCGATTGACGGTGGAGCCGAGGAACAGCCGGAACCCAGCCCATGCCGCGTCCGCCCGTCGACACCGCCGCCCGCTTCCTGCCGGAGCACCGCAGCCTGGAGACGCTGCGCGACGCCGCCAAGGGCTGCACCGCTTGTCCCCTGCACCTGACCGGCACGCAGACCGTGTTCGGCGAGGGCCGGCAGCAGGCGGAGGTGATGCTGGTGGGCGAGCAGCCGGGCGACAAGGAGGATTTGGCCGGTCGTCCCTTTGTCGGCCCGGCGGGGCAGCTGCTGGACCGGGCGCTGACCGAGGCCGGTATCGACCGTGAGGCCGCCTACGTCACCAACACGGTGAAGCATTTCAAATGGGTGCAGAAGGGCAGCCGCCGCATCCATGAGAAGCCCGGCCGGCTGGAGATCGTCGCCTGCATGCCGTGGCTGGAGGCGGAGATCGCCGCCGTGGCGCCCAGCGGCATCGTCTGCCTGGGCGCCACCGCCGCGCAGGCGCTGCTGGGGCGCGACTTCAAGGTGACGGAGATGCGCGGCCAGATCCTGCGCTCGCCCCTGGCCGGCTGGGTGGTGGCGACCGTCCACCCCTCCTCCCTGCTGCGCATCCCGGATATCGCGGCGCGCGAGGCCGGATACCGCATGTTCGTGGAGGATCTGCGCCTCGTCGCGGGTCAGCTCGCCCGCGCTCCCCGCGCCGCCGCGCGGCTGTAACCCCCTCCGCGCCTGCCCTCCCGCCGATCGCCTACGTCGATCGGGTTAGTCCCGACGTCGTGTTGCAGGAAAGTGACGTATTTATGAAAACCGCCATTGCTTGCGTAAGCGCAATGGCGCCGGGCGAGCGCGTCCATATGATCATTTTGCAAGTCTAGAGCTCAGCTCCAGTTGAGAAATTTCTGAACTTGGGCTCGTACAAAAAGTACCCATCCAGGGATGCCGGGGAGAAAACGCATGAACTTCGACAAGGGATTGAAGGCCGCCATCTTGGCGGGTACTGCTCTCGTCTGCCTGAGCGGCACCGCCGGGGCGCAGACAGGGGAAGTGCAGGAGCTGCGCGCCCAGGTCCGCGCGCTGATGGAGCGCATAGAGAAGCTCGAGGCTGACCAGAAGGCCAAGGCCGCCGCCCCGGCCGCGACGGCGGCCCCCGCTCCGGCCGCGACCGGCACGGCCACGGCGAGCGCCGCCCCGGCCGCGCCCACGCCGCAGCCCGTGACCAACCTGGTGCCGCGCACCAAGCTGGTGATCGCCGGCCAGGTGAACCGCGGCGTGCTCTTCGTCGATGACGGCGTATCCGAGCGCTTCCACTTCGTCGACAACAACAACTCCTCCACCCGCATCCGCGCCATCGCCTCGTCCAAGATCAGCGACACCTGGACGGCCGGTGGCGAGATGGAGCTGGAGGCGGTCTCCAACTCCACCCGCTCCTTCAGCCAGACGGACGACGGCCCGACCGCCTTCGCCTTCAACGAGCGCAAGATGGAGGTTTGGCTGGAGAACAAGGCGTTCGGCCGCATCTGGTTCGGCCAGGGCGACACCGCGTCGAACACGCTGACCGAGCAGGACCTGTCCGGCACCGCCGTGGTCGCCTACTCCGACGCGCCAAACTTCATGGGCGGCGCCAACTTCCGCGTCCGCGGCACGGGGGCGGCCACCGGCCCGCAGATCCGCCAGGCGTTCGAGAATTTCGACGGCCTGCACCGCGACGACCGCATCCGCTACGACACGCCGAACTTCGGCGGCTTCGTCGCCTCCACCAGCTTCGTCGATGATGGCGGCTGGGACCTGGGCCTGCGCTACTCCGCCAAGTTCGGGACGACCGACGTGTCGGCGGGCCTGGGCTACGGCGACGCGGGCGGCCGCAACTACTTCCTGGCGCCGCAGTACCCGGCCAACACCACCAACCTCAACTGGGACGACCAGCTGAGCGGCTCGGTCTCGGTCAAGATGGCGGCGGGCTTCAACGTCACCGCGGCCTACGGCGTGCGCGACTACGACACCGGCCGCGACAGCAGCTTCTGGTACGGCAAGATCGGCTATATCGCGAAGCTGAACGCGCTGGGCAGCACCGCCTTCGCCGTCGACTATTACGACCAGGAGGACAATGTCTTCCAGGGCGACAGCTCCGAGGCCTGGGGCGTCTACATCGTGCAGAACCTGGACGTGGCCGGCGCCGAGCTCTATGCCGGCTACCGGACCTACTCCTACGACACGCCGGGCTTGGTCGAGTACCACGACCTGAACGGCATCCTCACCGGCGCGCGTATCCGGTTCTGAGGCCGTGATGACGCGTCTCCGCCTTCTGCGCGCGGCGCTGGGTCTGGCGGCGGGGCTTGCCCTCGCCGCCTGCTCGGCGGTGCCGGTGGACCATCCGCCGGCCGACAGCATGAAGCCCGGCTCCGGCCTCTTCACCGGAAAGAAGGGCCAGGTCGAGATCCCGCTCTGACGGCGGGGCCTCAAAATCACGGGGCGGGCGGTCCACGGGCCGTCCGCCCTTTTCTTTGCCCGGCCGCCATCCGCAACAGGCGCCCTCTCCCGCCGTTAGCAGGTAGGGACCGCGGCATGGTAGCGTGAGGGCATGTACAGCGACGTCGTCGATCTGCGCGAATTCTACGAGACCGGGCTGGGCCAGGTGGTCCGCCGGCTCGTGCGCCGCCGCATCCGCGAGCTCTGGCCCGACGTGTCGGGGCAGCGGGTGCTGGGGATCGGCTACGCCACGCCCTACCTGCGCCCCTTCCGCGACGAGGCGGAGCGCGTGCTGGCGGTGATGCCGGCCGGCCAGGGCGTCGTCTTCTGGCCGCAGGAAGGCCCCGGGCTGGTGGCGCTGGGCGAGGAGTCGGAGCTGCCGCTGCCCGACATGTCGGTCGACCGCGTACTGCTGGTCCATGGGCTGGAGTTCACCGAGCATCTCAAGCCGATGATGCGCGAGATCTGGCGGGTGCTGGCCGGCGGCGGGCGGCTGATGTGCGTGGTGCCGAACCGGCGCGGCATCTGGGCCCGCACCGACATGACCCCCTTCGGCCACGGCTCGCCCTTCTCCCCCGGGCAGCTGCGCCGCACGCTGAAGGCCAACATGTTCGTGCCGGAGCGCGAGGCCTGTGCCCTGTTCATGCCGCCGGTCCGGTCGCGCTTCATCATGGCCGGCGCCGGGGCCTGGGAGGAGGTCGGCTCGCGCTGGTTCAGCGCCTTCGCCGGCGTCCAGATCGTCGAGGCCAGCAAGCAGATCTACGCCACCAGCAGCCGCGTCCAGGTCAAGCAGCGCCGCCCGCTGGCCTCCCCCGTCGCCCAGCCCGCCTTCACCCGCATCGCGGCGGAGCGGGACGGGGGGAGCTAGGCAGCGGCCCTGCGGCGCAGGAGAAGCATGTCGAGGATAAGGGCTGCGACGCAGAGTGCGGCAAGCATCGTCAGATCGGCCAGAACGGCGTCCGCAGGCATTCCGGAGGCCGCCCAGAGCGGCACGCTGGGCAACCCGATTCCCTTTGCGTTGCCCCAGAACACATGCTGGGCCAGCTCGGCGCCCGTCTGCAGTCCGACCGCCAGCTCGATGCCGTTGCCTCTCCAGACCAGGTAGAGAATGGGAAGGGCGTAGAGAACCGACGCCGCCATATCCCACCAGGACGTCCCGTGGCTCAGGACCATCTGTCCGATCACCAGGGCCACCAATCCCAGGGGCACGCTCCTGAACAGGCGCAGGCAGCCCTGGAGGAGATAGCCGCCGCAATAGGCCATGAGGGAAAAGTTCAGGGCGGCGAAGGTGATGCCGGCCACCGACCAGATCAGCAGGCGACCCGGCAGGCTCATGTCGCTCGTCAAAGGCAAATGGTCCAGGGCAAGCCAGCCGGAGAGGGCGTAGAAAGCGGAAAGAGATACGAGGCCTGCCACCATGCCGGCGCCGATCCACCCCATATTGATGGACGCGCGCCCATGGACAGCTGTGGACAGCGGGCGGCCATGCAGCCATCTCAGCAGCAGCGCCAGCACCGCCAGCAGAACTCCCGCGTAAGCGAACTGGTAGAGGATCGGGGAAATCACTTCGACGCCGCCGTCCAGCCGGGCACCCACGCCGTCCGTCGCCATTGGTTTCCTGGTGGCATTGGGGTGCAGCAGACCGCCGATTAGGGCGATGATGACCAGCATCAGAAGGCCGACCAGATAGCGCCACACCCGCCCCTTGTCCCGCTTTCCCATTTCCAGGAAATGCGGGACATCGCCACTGCCGGGCACGTCCCCAGGGACCTTGGATCGAACAAGCATGGGATTCCGCACCGGTTGCCGATCCGGAATCGCATGCGACCCAAAGCGCGTCAAGCCGCGTTCCGACGCCCAGTTACCGCTTCCCCAGCCCCTTTGCCGCCACCACTGCCCCGCCGATGATCAGCGCGCAGGCGGCCCAGACGCTCCAGGCGCCCTCGGCACGGCCGGCCAGGATCAGCAGCAGGGTGGAGAGCAGCGGCGTCACGTAGCTGATCGCCCCCAGCGCGTGGATGTCGCCGCGCTTCACGCCGACGTCCCAGACGAAGAAGGCGGCGCCCAGCGGGCCGATGCCCATCGCCGCCGTCGCCGCCCAGGCGGCCGCTCCCTGCGGCCACACCGTCGTCTCGAAGGTCAGGTGGCACAGCGCCGCCAATCCCGAGGTCGCCAGGCAGAAGAAGGCGACCGACTCCGTCGGCGCCTCGCCGTAGCGGCGGGTCAGCACGGAATAGGCGCCCCAGGTGACGGCGCAGCCCAGCGCGGCCAGATAGCCCGGCAGGTACTGCAAATCCAGCGACAGCCCCTGCCCGCGCGTCACCAGCAGCACCGTGCCGGCCAGCCCCAGCAGCGCGCCCAGCAGCTGCGGCAGCCCCAACCGCTCGCCCGGCAGGAGCCCCGCGAACAGCACGATCATCAGCGGCCAAAGATAGTTGACCAGATTGGCCTCGACCGCCGGGGCCGACTGCAGCGCCAGGAAGTAGAGGAAGTGGTAGCCGAACAGCCCGCTCACCCCCAGCAGCCAGACCCGCGGCGGCTGGCGCAGCGCCGCCAGCGGCCGCCGCCCGGTCGCCAGCATCACCAGCAGACCCATCAGCCCGCCGACTCCGAAGGCCATGGCCGTCATCTGGAAGGGCGGCACCGGCCCGGCGATGGCGGTCAGCAGCGCCAGCGTCGCCCAGAGCAGGATGGCGCTGGCGCCCACCAGCGTGTTGCGGCGGATCGTGCTGGATGAAAGGGCGTCGTGCGGTACGGCGGTCATGGCATGGTCCTTCCCGGCGCCAGCAAAGGCCCTGGCGCGGTGTCGGTCAAGCCGTCCCTTCCCGGCTAGGCCGCCGCGGCGGCGCGCTCCTGCCGGGCGGCGACGGTCTCGCGATGGATGATGTAGAGGCCGGAGGCGATGACGATGCAGGCCCCGACCGCGATCCAGCGGTCCGGCACCTCGCCGAAGAAGTACCAGCCGAAGGCCACGGCCCAGAGCATGGCGGAATATTCGAACGGCACCACGACGCTGGGCGGCGCCAGCCGGAAGCTCTCCGTCACCGTGATCTGCGCCGCCCCGCCGATGATCCCCACCAGCGCCAGCAGGGCGAAGTCGGCAGGGTCGGGCGTCCGCCAGTCCTGCAGCATGGCGACCCCGCCCAGCACCGTCAGCGTCGCCATGAAGTAGAAGACGATGGCCGAGCTGGTCTCGGTCTTCGACAGGTGGCGGACATAGAGCATGGTCAGCGCGTAGAAGAAGGCGCCGGCCAGCGGCAGCAGCGCCGCGACGCTGAGCACGCCCGCCCCCGGCCGCAGCATCACCAGCACGCCGGCGAAGCCCACCAGCACCGCCGCCCAGCGCCGCCAGCCCACGCTCTCCTTCAGCAGCGGCACCGACAGGGCCGTGACGAACAGCGGCGCCGCGAAGCTCAGCGCGTAGACGTCGGCCAGGGGCAGAAGGGCGAAGGCCTTGAAGAAGCAGAACACCGCCGCCGCACCCACGCAGGCGCGCAGCACATGGCTGAGCGGCCGGCCGGTGCGCAGCTGGCCCCAGCCGCCCGAGCGCCAGACGAAGACCGCCAGCGGCAGCAGGGCGAAGGCGGCCCGGAAGAAGACGATCTGCGCCGTGCCGTAGCCCGTGGACAGCTGCTTGATCAGGCTGTCCATGACGGCGAACAGCAGGATGGTCAGGTTGAACAGGGCGATGCCCTTGACCCGGTCGCTGCGCATCTCAGCGCCCCTTCTCGGTCGCCAGGGGTACCGGCGCCTGGCCGGCGATGGTGGGCACGGAAGGCGGCGTGCCCGCGGCGGCGGCGCCCACGCGGGTCTCGCGGTGCAGGATGTAGAGGCCGGAGGCGATGACGATGCCGGCGCCCAGCGCCAGCATGCCGCCCGGCAGCGTGCCGAACACCAGCCAGCCATAGAGCACGCCCCAGAGCATCTGGCTGTACTGCAGCGGCGCGATGACGGCGGCGTCTGTGCGGCGGAAGGCGGTCAGCAGGCAGATCAGGGCGGTGGCGCCGATGGTGCCGCTGAAGGCCAGCATCGCCACATGTTCCCACGGCATGGGTTGCCAGCCGTCGCCGATGATGAGCGCGTTGACCGTCAGCCCGGCGCAGCAGGAATAGAAGCCGAAGCTGACGCTGCTCTCGGTCCCGCGCATGCGGCGCGCGATCAGCATGCCCAGGCTGTAGAAGAAGGCGCTGGCCAAGGCCGCAAGCGCCGCCGGGCTCACCAGCCCGGCGCCGGGCCGCAGCACCAGCAGGATGCCGGCGAAGCCCACCGCCACCGCGCTCCAGCGCCGCCAGCCGACCTTCTCGCCCAGCATCGGCACCGACAGCGCGGTGATGAACAGGGGCGCAGTGAAGACCAGGGCGTACACGTCCGCCATGGGCATCACCTTGAAGGCGTAGAAGACGCAGAGGCCCGAAATCGTGCCGCAGGCGGCGCGCAGCGCGTGCCAGCCGGGCTTGCGGGTGGAGAGGTTGGCGCGCAGGCCGCCGCCGGTGCGGGCCGCGACCAGCAGGATCGGCACCAGCGAGAAGGCGGTGTGGATGAAGATCAGCTGGAACAGCGGATGGTGCGCCGCCAGGACCTTCAGCACCAGATCGACGATGCTGAACATGGCGAAGGCCAACAGCGCCAAGCCGATCCCCCGGCTGGCGCCGCCTTGGCCCGCGCCTGTGCCGGCAGCGGTCACGCCTCGACCTCGGCCGAGACCTGCAGCGGGATCTCCTCGCCGTCGAGCGTCAGGGTGCGGAAGTCGAAGTCGCGCTCGTCGCTCTGGAACACGTCGTACTGCAGCACCTGGTCCACCCGGTTGCCGGGATGGAAGGTCAGCACCCGCGGCTTCACGCTGTACAGGTCCTGCGGCGTGACATAGGCCGAGGCGGCGATGATGACCTCGTCGCCCGGCTGGCAGGTGCGCGCCGCCGCCCCGTTCAGGATGCAGCAGCGCGAGCCCGGCTTGCCGAAGATGACGTAGGTGGAGATGCGGGCACCGGAGGACTTGTTCCAGATCTCCACGAACTCCAGCGGGTAGATGCCCGCCTGTTCGCACTGCTCGGGATCGAGCGTGATGGAGCCGTGATAGTTCAGATCCGCACCGGTCACGCGGATGCCGTGCAGCTTGGCGCGGACGATCTTGATCATCGAGGCGTCCCTTCGGGGAGCAGGGAGATGTGGCGCCCCGCTTAACCCGCGGCGATGCGCTCCGCAACGGCCATTTGCGGGACATCGGCATGCTCGGAGAGGGTGACCGCCCGCCGGATCGCCGCCGCCGCCTCCTCCGCCTGCGCGCCGTGGGCGGCATGGACGAGGCACAGCGGCGCCTCGCCCGGGCCGACCTTCGTGCCGATGGCGGCGAAGCGGGTGAAGCCGACGCGGTGGTCGATGCCGTCCTGCGGCCGGGTGCGCCCGCCGCCCATGGCGACGACGGCGAGGCCAAGGGCGCGGGTGTCCATGCCCGCCACCACGCCCGGCCGGTCGGCATTCACCGCCAGCGTCACCGGCGCGTGCGGCAGGTAGTGCGCGGCGCGCTCCACGAAGTCCTTGGGCCCGCCCAGCGCCGCGACCATGCGGCCGAAGCGCTCGGCGGCGCTGCCGTCGGCCAGGGCCCGCTCGATGCGGCTATTCGCCTCCTCGATCGTGCCGGCGATGCGGCCCAGCACCAGCAGCTCGGCGGTGAGCGCGCGGGTCACCTCCCAGAGCCGCGTCTCCCGCGCCTCGCCGCGCAGCATCTCCACGCACTCCAGCACCTCGACCGCGTTGCCGGCGGTCCAGCCCAGCACCTGGTTCATGTCGGTCAGCAGCGACACGGTCGGCAGGCCGGCGCCGGTCGCCACCGTGGCGATGCTGCGCGCCAGCTCGGCGGCCTTGTCGTACTGCGCCATGAAGGCGCCGTTGCCGAACTTCACGTCCATCACCAGCCCCTGCAGGCCGGCGGCCAGCTTCTTGGACAGGATGGAAGCGGTGATGAGGTCGATGCTCTCCACCGTTGCGGTGACGTCGCGGATCGAGTAGAGGCGGCGGTCGGCGGGTGCCAGCTCGGCCGTGGCGCCGATGATGGCGGCCCCCGTCTCGCGCACCACCCGGCGGAAGGTGCCGAGATCGGGCTGGCTCTTGTAGCCGGGGATGGCGTCCATCTTGTCCAGCGTGCCGCCGGTGTGCCCCAGGCCGCGCCCCGCCAGCATCGGCACGAAGCCGCCGCAGGCCGCGACCAGCGGTGCCAGCACCAGGCTGACCTTGTCGCCGACGCCGCCGGTGGAATGCTTGTCCAGGATCGGGCCGGGCAGGTTCTCGGCGCCCCACTCCAGCACCGTACCGGAGCGGGTCATGGCGCGGGTCAGCGCCACCCGCTCGTCCATCTCCATGCCGCGGAAGAACACCGCCATGGCGAAGGCGGCGGCCTGCCCCTCGGTGACGCTGCCGTCGGTGATGCCGCGGATGAAGGAGGCGATCTCGGCCTCCGGCAACTTGCCGCCGTCGCGCTTCACACGGATGATTTCCTGGGGGAGCATGCTGGTCGTGCCTCAATAGGTGCTGCGGGCGGTGCCGCCGGGGCCGAAGCCCAGTTCTCTCAGCAGCGCGTCGAGCAGGCCCGAGGCGCCGAAGCGGAAGGTGGCGGGCGTGGCCCAGGTCGGGCCGCAGATCGCATCCGCCAGGGACAGGTACTCGTGCGCGCCGATGATGTCGCGGACGCCGCCGGACGCCTTGAAGCCGACGGGACGGCCCGCTTCGCGGCAGGCCTCCAGCAGGATGCGGGCGGCGCCGGGCGTGGCGCCGACGGGGACCTTGCCGGTGGAGGTCTTCAGGAAGTCGGCGCCGGAATCCACCGCGATGCGGGCGGCGCGCGCCACCAGCACCGGCTTGGCCAGCATGCCGGTCTCCAGGATCACCTTCATGGTGGTGCCGCCGCAGGCCTCGCGGCAGGCTTCCAGCTGCGCCGCGGCATGGGTCCCGCTGCCGTGCATGACGTCGGCATAGTTCATCACCACGTCGATCTCGTCTGCGCCGGCAGCCAGGGCCTGGGCGATCTCGTCGGCCACGCGCTCCGTCGCGAAGCTGCCGCCGGGGAAGTTCACCACCGTGGCGACACGGATGCCCTCGCCCGCCAGCCGCGCTTTGGCCCGGGCCACGAAGGCCGGCCACAGGCAGACGGCGGCGACGCGGCCGGCCGGGGTGGCGGCGCGCTCGCAGAGATCGTCGGTGCTGGCCTCGTCGTCGCCATCGTTCAGGCTGGTCAGGTCCAGCAGCGGCAGGGCCCGCAGGGCCAGAGCGGCGGCGTCGAAGGGCAAATCGTCAGAAGCCAAGATTGTCGGGCCCGAAGGAGGCGGGCAGCAGCTCGCCCATGGTGAAGCGGCCGCGGGCGCCGTCCGGCCCCGCGATGTGGACGACCGTCTCCGGCCCGGCGAACTCGCGCAGGCGCTGGCGGCAGCCGCCGCAGGGGGTGCAGAGCAGCCCGTCGCCCGGCTCGCCGCCGATCACGACCGCCTCGACGATGCGGGTCTCGCCCGCCGCGACCATCATGCCGATGGCCGTGGACTCGGCGCACTGGCCCTGGGGATAGGCGGCGTTCTCGACATTGCAGCCGGCGAAGATGCCGCCGCCGGCGCCGCGCAGGGCCGCGCCCACCTTGAAGCGCGAGTAGGGCACATGGGCGCGCTCGCGCACCGCAAGCGCCGCCTCGAACAGGTCCCGCGGAATGTCCCCGGCCACGATGGATGCTCCCGATGTCATAGGCGGCGCGAGGATAAGGGAAAGCGGGCGGGCGGCGCCATGCACATTTGTTCGGGTTGCGGCGAGCTAGGAGCGGTTCCATATTGGTTCCATAACGGAGCCAGAATGGAACCGCCGCCATGCCCGTGACCCTGTCGATCAAGAACGTCCCCGACGAGATCGCCCAGCGCCTGCGCGAGCGCGCCGCCCGCAACCACCGCTCGCTGCAGGGGGAGCTGATGGCAATGCTGGAGGCGGCGGCCGCGCCGCCGCCCCGGAAGAAGAGCATCCAGGAGATTCATGAGGAGATCCAAGCTTCGGGCCTGCGAACGGAGTCGGACTCGACGGAGATCGTCAGGGCAATGCGGGACAGCCGCTATGGCGAATAAGGTCGTCGACGCTTCCGTCATCGCGTCGATCCTCTATGGCGAGCAGGCGGCCACGGCCGCCCTCGCCAGGATGGATGATGCTGACCTGCATGCGCCCGAGCTGCTGGCCTATGAACTCGGGAATATCTGCGTCACCAAATCCCGGATCAGCCCTGACGCCGCCGACCGCCTCCTTGCCGGGTTCCGGAAGCTGGCGACATTGGAAATCTCACTGTCGCCCATCAACCATGGCGAGGTCCTTCGCCTTGCCTTGGAGCGCCGTCTGAGCCATTACGACGCATCATACCTCTGGCTGGCCCATCACCTCGGCGCCGAGCTCGTCACCTTCGACAAGCGCCTGCAGGCCGCGGCTCAGGCCTGATCGGGCGGGGGTTCGACGGGCTTGCCCTCGACCTTGGTGGAGAGGATCAGGGTCGACTGGGTGGCGCCGAAGACCGCCAGCGCGGTGATGATCCGGTCCAGGTGCCGGACCGAGGCGGCGCCGACCTTCAGTACATAGCTGTCGCCGCCCGTCACCTCGTGGCACTCCAGCACCTCGGGCGTCTCGGCGGCGTAGTGCTCGATGTCGCGGTCGCGGCCGGCGAAGGCACGGATGCGGACCAGCGCGTGCATGGCGTAGCCCAGCCGGGCGCGGTCCACCTGGGCCTGGTAGCCGCGGATCAGCCCCGCCGCCTCCATCCGCCGCATGCGCTCGGCCACCGACGGGCCGGTCAGGCCGACGCGCTTGGAGAGTTCCGTGTAGCTCTGCCGGGCGTCGCGCTGCAGCTCGTGCAGCAGGCGCCAGCCCACCGCGTCCAGAAGCTCCGCCGCCTTGTCGCTCGAATCCGTCATGGCGCGCGACATTAAACGGCTGTAAGCCTGTGCGCCATCTCGGAAGCGCACCATACCGAAGGGGACAGTCCGTCAGTGCTGCAGGAGTTGGGAATCCTGGCCTGGGGCATCGTGCTCGGCGTCGCCATCGCTGCGCCGATCGGCCCGATCGGCCTGCTCTGCATCCGCCGCACGGTGGAGCGCGGGCTGATGGCGGGTTTCGCCACGGGCGCCGGCTCGGCCTTGGTCGACGCCTTCTTCGCCGCCGTGGCCGCTTTCGGCGTCTCGCGCATCGTCGACGCGCTGACCGGCCATGCCGGCGAGCTGCGGCTGGTCGGCGGGCTGTTCCTGCTGGGCGCCGCCGCGCATGGCCTGGTCAGCCAGCCGAAGCCGCCCGCCGAGGAGCCGGTGCGGCTCGGCAGGCGCGGCCTGCTGGGCGCCGTCGGCGGCGGGGTGCTGCTGACCGTCACCAACCCGGTCACCATCATGGGCATCATAGCGATCGTCGTCGGGTTCGGCGGCGTGGAGGACGCGGCCGGCGCGACGGCGTTGACCCTGGGCGTGCTGCTGGGCTCGCTGCTGTGGTGGGCGCTGCTGTGCGGCGGCTTCGCCCTGGTGCGCCACCGCTTCACCCTGGGCGCCGCCCGCTGGATCAACCGCGGCACGGCGGTGGTGCTGGGCGCCCTGGGCGTCTGGGCGCTGGCCGGCGCCGCGCAGATGGCCTGACGCATGGCCGGCAGCCTGGACGAGGCGCTGCAAGTCGCCGACCTGCTGGGCGAACGTGCCGCCGCCGGGCTGGATCGGCTGGTGGCCGACCCGGCCGAGGCCGATCTGGTGCAGACCCTGGCGCTGTACTTGCGCGACGCGATGGTGGCGACCGGCGACGCGGAGCTGGAGCGGCGGGTGGCGCGGGCGGTTGCCGGCGCTCGTGCCGATGGCGCGCCGGGCCGCATCCTGGCCGCCCTGCTGCGGGCCATGGCGCTGCGCGATGCCACCGGCGCCACGGAGGCCGTGAACGGGGCCGCTGAGGCGCTGGCGGCCGGCATCCTGTCCCGACCTTCCGCGCAGTACGTCTTCCAGGGCGTCAACCATGCGGTCTGGTCGAACCATTACCCGGTCGCCAACGGCGCCGCCCACGATCTCGCCATGCGGCGGCTGTGGCGGGCGATCCTGGCCGACCACCGCGCCGCCCTGCCCTCCCAACCCATCCGCATTCCCCGGCGGGCGCGTCGGCCCGATCTGGTCATGCTGATGACCGGCCAGTTCATGGACACGACCCACCAGCCCTCCATCGACCTGCTGGAGTTCGCCCGGCTGCTGGCGACCCGCTTCGGCAAGCGGGTGGCGATCGTCAACACGGCCGACGGGGCGGAGACGGTGGAATTCCCGCTGCTCTACGGCTACCGCGCCAATCATGACGAGCGCCTGCCGGGCCGACGCTCCCTGTCCTTCGACGGGCTGGAGCTGCCCTTCCTGCATCTGGCGCCCGGCCTGACCCCGACGGCCGACATCGTGTCGGTGATGGAGATGGTGCGCGAGCAGAGGCCGTCGCTGATCTTCAGCTTCGGCACGGCCAACCCGGCGGCCGACCTTTGCGCCGGCTTGGTCGATGTGGTGGCGGTGCCTTTCGGGACCTACCTGCCCGTCGCCGAGCCGACCTTCGTCGCGCTGCCGCGCCCTGTGACGCCCGCCGACCTGCCGGCGCTGGAACTGGCGGGCGTGCCGCCGGAGCGGGTGGTGCCGATCTTCTACGGCTATTCCCTGCCGCCCACCGGGCCGACGGCAGAGCGCGCCGCCTTGGGGGTGCCGGAGGACGCGCTGGCCGTCGCTATCGTCGGTCTGCGGCTGGATCGCGAGGTGACGCCGGAGTTCGCCGCCGCGCTGGAGGCGATGCTGCTCCGGGAACCGCGCCTGTTCTTCCTGTTCGTCGGTCCGTTCGGCGCCTGGCCCGGTCTCGCGGCGCGCCTCCCCGCCCTGGCCGCCCGCGCCGCCGCACCCGGCATGCAGGGGGACGTACGGGCGGTGCTGCGGGCCTGCGACCTCTACCTCAACCCGCCGCGCGGCGGCGGCGGCGCCTCGGCGGCCTATGCGCTGGCGGAGGGCGTGCCGGCCTTCACCCTGCCGACGGGCGATGTCGGAGTGGTGGCCGGAGAGCGCTTCCACCTGGGATCGCTGGAGGATTTCCCCGCCATCGCCGCCCGCATCGCCGACGACCCGGCGGAGCGCGCCGCCTGGGCCGGGGCGGCGCGGTCACGCTATGCGGAGATCAGCTCGCGCGAGGAGATGCTCCGGCAGATTCTTGACGGCGTCGCCGCCCGCGCCGACGACTGACGCCGCCCATGAGGAAAGGGCCGCCCGCTTGCCCGGACGGCCCTTCAACTCTTCACGGAACGGAATGGAAGGCAGGCGTCAGGCCGCCTGGGCCGTGGCGCCGCCGGCCAGCGCGGCCTCGGCGTCCAGGACGGTCGCGGCGGCATGGATGACCGCGGCGATGCGGACCGCGTCCTGCACGGCCTCCTTGGTGGCGCCTTTGGTCACGACCTCGTGCTCGTGGCTCTCGATGCACATGCCGCAGCCATTGACGGCGGAGACGGCCAGGGACCACAGCTCGAAATCGACCTTGTCGACGCCCGGATTGCCGATGACGTTCATGCGCAGCCGGGCCGGCATCTGGCCGTAGCCGCGGTCGCCGGTCAAATGGACGAAGCGGTAGTAGACGTTGTTCATGGCCATGACCGCGGCGGCGGCCTTGGCGGCGTTCAGCGCCGCGGCGTCCAGGTGCGTGCCGGCCTCGGCCAGGATCGCCTGGGTGACGACATCATTGCGCGACGCGATGGCGGAGGCGACGGCGGCGCCCCATGCCTGCTGCGCGGACAGGTTGGCCGAGGTGGTGATGACGGTGCCGAGGTTCAGCCTGATGTCCTTGGCATAGTCGGGCAGGCGGGACTTGAGGGCTTCGATCGACATGTCTGCTTCTCCGGCGGGAGGGGGGACTGGGAATAAAAACGGGCGGGTGCCGCGTCGCGGGGCGGCACCCGCCCAGGCCTGCGGGCCTATGGTGCCTGATGAGCGCCCCTGAGGGGGGACCGCCCGGCGAGGGGAGCCGGGCGGTGGGGGCGCTTGGGATCAGGCGGCCTGCAGGGTCTGCTCGCCCTTCTGCCAGTTGCAGGGGCACAGCTCGTCGGTCTGCAGCGCGTCGAGGGTGCGCAGCACCTCGGCGACGTTGCGGCCGACCGAGAGGTCATGCACCGAAACGAAGCGGATGATGCCCTCGGGGTCGACGATGAAGGTGGCGCGGAGCGCGACGCCCTCGTTCTTGTCCAGGATGCCCAGCTCGGTGCACAGCTCGCGCTTGATGTCGGCCAGCATCGGGAAGGGCAGGTCCTTCAGGTCGGCGTGGTTCTGGCGCCAGGCCAGGTGCACGAACTCGCTGTCGGTGGAGACGCCCAGCACCTGCGCGTCGCGGTCGGCGAACTCGCCATTGGCCTTGCCGAAGGCGGCGATCTCGGTCGGGCACACGAAGGTGAAGTCCTTCGGCCAGGAGAACACGACCAGCCACTTGCCCTTGTAGGTCTCGTTGCCGATCTGGGTGAAGGCGGTCTTCGCGTCGGTCGAGACAACGGCCTTCAGGTCGAAGGTCGGGAACTTGTCGCCAATCGTCAGCATGCTCTGCGGCTCCGAATGATATGGTGGGGGAAGCGGCCGGTGCGGCCGCCTGTTTTTGAACTTGTCTAGAAATGGCGCTATGCGGCTGATACTTCCAATCGTTTGTTCCAACCGCAGTGATAGGTTCAGCCAATGAGCGCGGGCCTGACCCTGCGCCAGCTGCGCTACTTGGTGTCGGTGGCGGACCACCTCCACTTCGGCCGCGCCGCCCAGGCCAACCATGTGAGCCAGCCGAGCCTCTCCGCCCAGATACAGCAGCTGGAGGAACTCCTGGGGGTTACCCTGGTGGAGCGCACCCAGCGCCGGGTGCTGCTGACCCCGGCGGGCGAGCAGGCGGTAGCGCGGGCGCGCGCCATCCTAGCGGCGGTGGACGACCTCGCGGCGGGCGCCAAGGCCAGCTCCCGGCCGCTGTCGGGCGAGCTGCGGCTGGGCGTCTTCCCGACGCTGGGGCCCTACCTGCTGCCGCGGGTGCTGCCCGGCCTGCGTCAGGCTTATCCCGACCTGCGCCTGTACCTGCGGGAGGATCTGACCGAGCGGCTGCTGGAGCGGCTGCGCGGCGGCGACCTGGACGCCTGCCTGCTGGCCCTGCCGGTGGATGAGCCCGGCGTCACCTGCGAGGCGCTGTTCGACGAGCCCTTCCTGGTGGCCCTGCCGCCCGGCCACGCCCTGGCCGCCCGCGCCCGCGTCTCCGAGTCGGACCTTGCGGAGGAGCGGCTGCTGCTGCTGGAGGACGGGCACTGCTTCCGCGAGCAGGCGCTGAAGGTCTGCCGCATCGGCAGCCGCGACCGCGACAGCGTCGCCGCTACCTCGCTCTCCACCCTGTGCGAGATGGTGGCGGGCCGCATCGGCGTGACCCTGCTGCCGGCCCTGGCGAGCACGTCGCTCACCATCCCCGGCCAGATCGAAATCCGCCCCTTCCCCGACCCCGCCCCCTCACGCCGCATCGCGCTCGTCTGGCGCAAGGCGTCGGCCCGCGAGGCCGATTTGAGGCGACTGGCGGACCATCTGCGGGCGCACCTGCCGGAGGGGGCGATCGAGGTCGCGGCTTGAAAATGCGGTGATGTCATATATGATATCACTATGATCCGCATCGTGATCGACACGGACGTTATGGTCGCCGCTTTCGAGAGCGCGAACGGCGCGTCCAGGCAGGTTCTGATGCATGTACTGGACAAGCGGGCGGAGCTCGTCCTTTCGACCCCGCTCATGATCGAGTACGAGGCCGTCCTGACCCGTCCGGCGGTTCTGGCGCGCTCAGGACTGACGCCCGCCGAGGTCTATGAGGTTCTAGACGAGTTGGCGTCCATTTGCGTGCCGGTCGGCTTCGATTATCGGTGGCGTCCCGCTGCTCGCGATCCGGACGACGATCTCGTGCTTGAGACAGCCGTCAATGGGACCGCAGCCGTGATCGCGACGTTCAATGTGCGTGACCTCGCCAGTGCGGGCTCGGCATTCGGCATCCAGGTCGAAAGGCCGGCCCAGGTGCTCAGGAGGATCGGTTCATGACCAGCTTTCCGCTCAGGCTCCCCGAAGACCTCAAGGAGGCCGCGGCCGAGCAGGCCGCCAGAACCGGCGTCAGCCTGAACCAGTACATCGCCGTCGCCCTCGCCGGGCGCGTCGCGGCGCAGGCGGAGGCAGAGCGCTACTTCGCGGCGCGGGGCAAGCGGGCCATTCCCGGCCGGGCGAAGGCGATCCTCGCCAAAGCGGGGCAGGACAATCCGCCCCGCCCCGACGACCAGCTGCCCGACTGACGCCTCAGTAATCCCACTCGAACTGCACGCCCACCTCGCTGTCTCGGCCCACGGCGCCGCGCAGCTTGATGGTGTCGGTGGCCTCGTACTCGCCGGTGACCTTGGACTGGCCGGTGCCCAGCTCGTTCTCGACGCCGACATAGAGGTTGCGGCCGATATAGCGGCCGGCGGCCACCGTGCCCGGGCCCTCGCCGTTCTCGCTGCCCTTGAACTCCAGCCGGTCGACGCCGAGGCCGCGCTTCACCTTGTCCATGATGCCGGGGCCGGACCCGCCGACGCCGGCCAGCTGGGCGGCACTCTGGGCCAGCTGCAGCGCCTCCAGCGCCGAGAGCTCGCCGACCGAGCGGTCGAACAGCAGCCGGGCCAGGATCTCGTCCTCCGGCACCGCCGGTTCCGAGCTCAGCTGCAGCTTCGGGTCGGAGGGGCGGCCGGTGACGTTGACGATCGCGGTGAAGTCGCCCCGCTCCGCCCGGGCGGAGATGTCGAGCGTTGGGTCGGTGCCGCCCTGGAAGGTGGCCTTGGCCCGCTCCAGCTCGAAGGTCTGCCCCAGCGCCGAGAGCGTGCCCTTCACCAGATCCACCGCGCCGGTGATCTGCGGGTCGTCCGTCGTGCCGCCGATGTCCAGGTCGGCCTTGAACTCGGCATCCAGCCCCCGCCCCTGGACATAGATCTGATTCGCCGCCACCGCCTCCAGCCGCAGGTTGATGATCCGGGCGGCCGCCGGCTGCTGCTTGCGCGCCATGGCGACCATGGTCTTCTCGTCGTCGATGGGGATGCCGTTGCGCACCTCCACCACCTCCAGCTCGGCCACGGCGGCCGGCAGCTTCTCGGGGAAGGAGATGTAGGCCTTGCGCAGCCGCACCCGCCCGTCCAGCAGCATGGTCTGGAAGCTGCCGCGC
>Ga0196974_1000017_pt1 | contig 154322 bp, 167 predicted proteins | sample S1_1013CmetaG_FD_155477 | JGI IMG/M metagenome (GOLD analysis project Ga0196974, IMG submission 155477) | Soil microbial communities from Anza Borrego desert, Southern California, United States - S1_10-13C | ecosystem: Environmental > Terrestrial > Soil > Desert | place: USA: California...
GCGGACGCGCTGGTCGCCCAGGGCGTCAATGGCGGCGTGATCTCGCTGGACGGCAAGGGCGAGACCCAGCTGGCCCGCCCGACCGCCGACGGCGTTCGCGAGCCTCTGAACCGCCGCGCCACCATCGACATCAACTTCTAAAGAGTTGAGGTCGACCGCTCCGGCCCCGGCCGGAGCGGGACACGGCAAGAAACAGAGCCGCCGGTCCCTCACGGGGCCGGCGGTTTTGCTTTGCATCTCTCCCCGGGCGCGGCGGGGTGGCCAAAGCCCGAGCCGCCCGCTATCTCCCGGCCACTGTCGAAAGGGCGAAACCGCATGCGCGTCGCGATGATCGGAACCGGCTATGTAGGCCTGGTCTCAGGAGCCTGTTTCGCCGACTTCGGCCACGACGTGACCTGCGTCGACAAGGATCCGTCGAAGATCGAGCGCCTCGAGCGGGGCGAAATTCCGATCTTCGAGCCCGGCCTCGACGATCTGGTCGCCGCCAATGTTCGGGACGGCCGGTTGTCGTTCGCCCTCGACGGCGCGGAAGCCATCCGGGCGGCCGACGCCGTGTTCATCGCCGTGGGCACGCCGTCGCGCCGCGGCGACGGCCACGCCGACCTGTCCTATGTCCATGCCGCCGCAGAGGAGATCGCCGGCCTGATCGAAGGCTTCACGGTCATCGTCACCAAGTCGACCGTGCCGGTGGGCACCGGAGACGAGATCGAGGCCATCATCCGCGCCCGCCGTCCCGACGCCGACTTCGCCGTAGTCTCCAATCCGGAATTCCTGCGCGAGGGTGCGGCTATCGAGGATTTCAAGCGGCCGGACCGGATCGTGGTCGGGGCCGAGGACGAGCGGGCCCAGGCTGTGATGCGCGAACTCTATCGCCCGCTGAACCTGAACGAGACGCCGATCCTGTTCACCGGCCGGCGCACCTCGGAGCTGATCAAATACGCCGCCAACGCCTTCCTGGCGATGAAGATCACCTTCATCAACGAGATGGCCGACCTGTGCGAGAAGGTCGGCGCCGACGTGCAGCAGGTCGCGCGCGGCATCGGCCTGGACAACCGGATCGGCTCCAAATTCCTCCACGCCGGTCCCGGCTACGGCGGCTCGTGCTTCCCCAAGGACACGCTGGCGCTGGTGCGGACGGCGGTCGATGCAGGCTCGCCGGTGCGGCTGATCGAGACCACGGTCGAGGTCAACGAGGCGCGCAAGAAGGCGATGGCGAGCCGCGTTTCGGCGGCGCTGGACGGCGATCTGGCCGGCAAGACGGTCGCCCTGCTGGGCCTGACCTTCAAGCCGAACACCGACGACATGCGCGACGCCCCCTCGCTGGACGTGGCCCCGGCCCTGATCGCCATGGGCGCGACGGTGCAGGCCTTCGACCCAGAGGGCATGAACGAGGCCGCGCACCTGCTGCCGGGCGTCGTGTTCAAGGACGGCCCCTATGATGCCGTCGAGGGGGCGGACGTGGTGGTCATCCTGACCGAGTGGGACCAGTTCCGGGCTCTGGATCTGAATCGCGTCAAACGGCTGTTGCGCCAACCGGTGATGGTCGATCTGCGCAACGTCTACCGGCCCGAGGACATGCGGGCCCGCGGCTTCCGCTATGCTTCGGTGGGGCGGCGTTAGCGGAGAGAGGCGGCGATAAGGACCGGCTGGTCCTTTGCCTGCGCTTCCGCCCGCGGCAGAAGGCTGCGTCCGACCCCGATCACCAGCATCGCCGTCACGACCGCCGAGACGACCGCGATCGCGCCGAGCCTGACGCCGTCGGTGAATTCATGGTCCGGCCGCACGCGTTTCCCCCGAGTCGAAACAACGTTTGTTATCCAGCACCTGCGCCCCGCCGCCGCAAGTCACGGAACGGTGTCCGGCCACACAAAAGGCGGAGCCGAAGCTCCGCCTTTCTCTTGATGCGTTATCGTTCGCCGCACGGCGGCTCGCTCCTCGAGCGCGTTGGCGTCAGCCCCGGAACGGGCGGATCAGGATCTCCACGCGCCGGTTCTGGGCCTTGCCGCTGGCCGTGGCGTTGGTGGCCACCGGTTCGCTCTCGCCGCGTCCGTCCACGTATAGCCGGTCGGGCAGCACGTTGCGGCTGACCAGATACTGGGCCACCGACGAGGCCCGCTGACGCGACAGATTCAGATTGTAGTCCTCGGCCCCATCGGAATCGGCGTGGCCGATGATGTCGACGATGGACTGGTCGTAGCGGTTCAGCACCGCGGCGACGTCGTCGAGCGTGGCGTAGAAGGCCGGATTGATCGACGACTGGTTGGAGGCGAAGGTCACGTCCGACGGCATGCGGAGGACGAGGTTGTCGCCCTGGCGGGCCACGCCCACGCCGCTGCCCGACAGCTCGGCTTCCAGTTCGCGTTGCTGGCGGTCCATGTAGGCGCCCACCGCCGCGCCGCCGAGCGCGCCGATGCCGGCCCCGATCAACGCGTTCTTGCGGCCTTCCTCTGAGTTGGAGGTGTTGGTCAGGTAGCCGAGCACGGCGCCGCCAATGGCGCCCGCGATGGCCCCCGTGCCGGTGTTGTTGCGGCGCGGGGTCGAGCTGTACGGGTCGGTCGTCGTGCAGGCGCCCAGCAGGGCGATGACGCTGACGCCGGTGACGATAAGTTTGGCGTGCATGTGGAAATGGTCCTTCCAGGTTCTGGTCGACGGGAACGCGGCCTTACAGTCAAGGTTCCGTCCGTCCTCTGCTGAACGACCGGCGAGCGCGGCTTCATCCGCGCCGGGCGCCGGCGCCCCCGCTTTGCCAAGATCGGCTCGCAGGGCGTATGGAAACGCCCGAATGCAGTTTTGAGGTCCCGCCATGGCTGACAGCCTGAGCTCCACCACCGCCCGCCGGTCGATCGAACCGGTGTCGATGACGCTCTACGACACCGATTTCCAGGCCTTCGCCGACAAGCTCGGCGCGTCGTTCAAGCGCTATGGCTTCGCGGTCATCGCCGATCACGGGCTGGACGAGACGGTGATCGACGCCGCCCTGGATGACGCCAAGGCCTTCTTCGCCCTGCCGGAAGACGTCAAGCGCCAGTACCATCAGCCGGGGACCGGCGGCGCTCGTGGCCTGACCCCGTTCGGGGTCGAGGCGGCCAAGGGCGCGGCCACCGTCGACCTGAAGGAGTTCTGGCACGTCGGGCGCGAACTGCCGGAGGGCCACCCCTACCGGAAATACATGCGCGACAATGTCTGGCCGACCGAGATCGAGGGCTTCCGCGAGCACCTGTACGGCATGTTCACAGCCATGGACGAGCTGGGGCGCAAGATCCTGCGCGCCATCGCCCGCTACCTCGAGCTGGGCGACGACTTCTTCGAGGACAAGGTCGAGCTCGGCAACAGCATCCTGCGCATGCTGCACTATCCCCCCGTCCCGGCGGACGCGCCCGGCGTCCGCGCCGGCGCCCACGAGGACATCAACGTCATCACCCTGTTGCTGGGCGCCGAGGAGGCGGGCCTGCAGCTGAAGGACGCCGACGGCGAATGGCTGGACATCGCGCCGCCGCCGAACGCCCTGGTGGTCAACATCGGCGACATGCTGCAGCGGCTGACCAATCACGTGCTGCCGTCGACGACGCACCGGGTGGTCAATCCGGCTCCGGAGCGGCGCGGCTTCGCCCGCTATTCGACGCCCTTCTTCCTGCACTTCAATCCGGACTTCGTCATCGAGACCCTGCCGACCATGGTCTCGGACGAGAACCCCGACCGCTACGTCGGCAAGGCCATCATGGCCGAGGATTTCCTGACCGAACGGCTGAAGGAAATCCGGCTGATCTGAGGGCAATGCGTTCCGGGTGAGACATGCTCGACAATGGCGTCGAAGACATAGCCGACACCGTAGACAAGCAAGACATCTTCGCGACGGCGGCCTATTTCGAAATCCGCAGCTGGGTGATGTCGCGGCCGATGGCGGCGAAGGCGTCAGACAGGTCGCCGGCGCTGGCCGCGATGTGGAAATTGCTCGGCGTGCTCGCGCAATAGGCCAGAACGCTGGCGGCCTGCCCCGTCGCCGCGATCTGGAAGCCCACCGTGTAGATCAATATGCCCTGGGCCTTGATGGCCTCGCAGAGAGCCCTGGCTTGCGTGAAGGCGTCGCCGTTGTTGGCGGTGCAGTTGTTCCTGTAGGTGGCGCTGGTGGCGCCTGTATTCCGGTCCGGTACGGCGTCGCAGTAGGCCGTGTTGAACTCGCCGTCAGTCATGATGACCATCGCCTTCAGGGTCTCGGAGGTGTCATAGGCGGCGGCCGTGCCTGAGGACCACATGCTGCTGAAGGTCGGCGAGAGGGTGTACCAGCCCCAGCCGATGCCGATGTGACCGGCGGTCGTGCCCTCGACCTCGAAATTATCGATCGCCGTCGTCAGGCTCCCCTTGTCGGAAGTGAGCGGCATCACCGCGTTGCCCAGGCAGCCGCCCGTGGTATCCGGATAGTGGCGGCCGACGTAGGAGGAGGCGCCGCTGGGCCGCGCTTCGGTCCACGCCTGGGCTCCAGTGCGCTCGGTGACGCACGAGCTGATCCGGTTCGCGACGAGATCCTCATAGACGTTCTCGAAGGCGAACCAGGTGCAGCCGGCCTGGGCGCACCACGACCTTCCGCCCGAGCTATAGGGGCTGATGGTCGAGCCATCGTCCGGGTCGATCGTGTAGCTGTTGGTCGTGACGTTGCCGACGATATAGGTCTTGTTGTTGATCTGGGTCATGCCGTTCACATCGGTGATGCGAACGTACTGGTTGTTCAGCAGGCCGTGGTTGGCCGCGGTGATCGTGATTGAGCAATCGTTGTTCTGGCACTTCTGGACCCGGCCATTGCCGCTGTATGAGCCGTAGCTGCGGCCGTCCACGCGGCTGCCGCCCATGGTCCAGAGTTCAAATGTGCGGGCCGTCCTGTTGGTCACCACATAGGGCTTGTTGTTCAACTGGGTCATGCCGCTGGAACTCGTGATCCAGACGATGTCGCCATTGACGAAGCCATGGTCCGTCGAGGTCGTGATAACCACCGGGCGGGCGCGGGTGGCCGAGGAGATGGTCCTCTGCGTGCCGGTGAGATTGATGACCGCATTGCTGATGTTGACCGAGCCGGTGACCCCGCCGCGGACCTGGGTGATATAGCTGCTGCCCGGGTTGACCGCGTTCGAGTACGGCACCAGCGCGACCTTGGAATAGTAGGGGGTCTGGACGTCCTGAACGACCAGATCGACCAGGTCCTTGGCGGCCTCGATCAAGGCTGCGATCCGGTCCCCGGCCATGGAGCCTGTCAGGTCGAGCACCAGCGCAACCTCGATATTGCGCGACGAGCGGTCGACCTCGGAGTGACCGCCGACCGGCAGGTAGTCGTCCATCAACTGGCCGTAGGGCGGCAGGAAGATGTTGGCCACGAGTGTCTTCACCTGCACCCGGGTGTCGGCGATGACCACGTCCTCGTCGCTGAGGGTGAAGCTGGTCTGATCCTCTTCGAGCGTGACGTTCGGATAGGACTGCAGGTTGGCCTTCAGCGCCGCGAGGCCGACGCGTTGCAGATCGGCGTCTTCGGTGTAGGGCGACCGGGCCGCCGCGAGAGCCGCGGCGTCGAGGGCGTCCTGCAGGTTCACCCGGACGGTCGACAGCCGGTGGATATCGACGCCGCCGAAGGTCATCAGGATGAGGACCGGCAGGCTGAGGCCGAACAGCATGGCGACGTTGCCGCGCACATCGCCGCCCAGCCGCCGTGCGAGGCCGCAAGCGCCGCCGATTGCGCCGTCAATCCAGGTCTTGAGCCCCATCGCCGATCCCAGCCGCCTCCGCCGCGGGCGCAATCCGCCCACGGTTTCCAGACGATTGTGAAGCAAGCCCGTTAAGAGAAGCCCCAACAGCGAAAGTTAACAAAACCAGCGTTGTGTGAAAGGTCAGGCCTCCCAGCCGCAGTCCTCGCCGCGATTCTGCTCGGTCAGCCACACGTTGAGCGGGGCGAAATAGGCCGCGATCGCCGAGGCGTCGTTCTCACGTTGCCCGGTGAAAGCCTGCATCGCCTCCGGCCACGGACGCGACTGGCCCATCTCCATCATGGCGTTGAAGCGCTCGCCCACTTCCTTGTCGCCGTAGATCGAGCAGCGGTGCAGCGGGCCGGTCCAGCCGGCCTGCTCGCAGGCCGCCTTGTGGAACTGGAACTGGTAAATATGGGCCAGGAAGTAGCGGGTGTAGGGCGTGTTGCCCGGGATGTGGTATTTCGCGCCCGGATCAAAGGCGTTCTCGGGCCGCGGGCCCGGCGGCACCAGTCCCTGGTAGCGCAGCATGTTGGCGGTCCAGGCGTCGTTGTACTCCTCCGGCGAGGTCTCGCCGTTGAACACGCCCCAGCGCCAGCGGTCGACCATCAGGCCGAAAGGCAGGAAGGCGATCTTGTCGAGCGCCATCTTGAGCAGGAACGGGATGTCCTCCTCCTCGCCCGGAACGGTGTCGAGCAGGCCGATCTGGTTCAGATAGGTCGGGGTCAGGGCCGAGAGGCCGACGAAATCGCCGATCGCCTCGTGGAAGCCGTCGTTCGCCCCGTTCTTGAACAGGAACGGCTGATCCTTGTAGGCGCGTTGGTAGTAGTTGTGCCCGAGCTCGTGGTGGACGGTGTAGAAGTCGTCGCCGTTCACCTGGGTGCACATCTTGATGCGGATGTCCTCGAGGTTGTCGAGATCCCAGGCGGAGGCGTGGCAGACCACCTCGCGGCCCTCGGGCCGGGTGATCATCGACCGCTCCCAGAAGGTCTGGGGCAGCGGGTCGAGCCCCAGCGAGACGTAGAAATTCTCGCCGGTCCGGACCATCTTTTCGGCGTCATAGCCCTTGCTGACCAGCAGCTGGGTCAGGTCGTAGCTGGACTGGCCGCCGCTCGGCGGGGCCACGACGTCATAGATGTTGCCCCACTGCTGCGACCACATGTTGCCCAGCAGGTCGGCGCGGATCGGGCCGGTGTCGGGCTGGACCTCGTCGCCGTACTTCGCATTGAGGCGGTTGCGGACATAGCAGTGCAGGTTCTCGTAGAACGGCTTCACCTGCGCCCACAGACGATCGGTCTCGGCCGCGAAGGCGTCGGGCGCCATGTCGTAGCCGGCGCGCCACATGGCCCCGGTGTCGGCGAAGCCGAGCTCGCGCGAACCCTCGTTGGCGATCTCGACCATGCGGGCGTAGTCGTCGGCCATGACCGGCGAGATGGTCCGCCAACCCTCGTACAGGGCTTCCAGTTCGGCGGGGTCGCGCGACTCGGCCATCAGGATGGTGGCCTCGTCGAGGGTGATCTGGCGGCCCTTGAACTCGAATTTGCCGGTGGCGTAGGTCGAGTCGAGGCGGGTGGTGATGTCGGCCAGTTCGGACGCCGCCCCGGGGCGGTTCGGCGCCGGCAGCACGATGCCGAGGCGTAGCAGGTTCAGCTTGCGGCGGACGTCGGCCGGCACCTCGACATCGTTGAAGCGGGCCGCGCCGTTGGCCAGTTCGACCTGGAGCTCGGTGTATTCGGCGTTGATCCGGCTCTCCAGCCACATGGTGTCGTGGGTGATGTTGGTCGCCCGGGTCCACTGGATGCGCGCCGCCTCCTCGCTGAGGGCGGCGAGGCGCGTCTCGGCGTCGGCGACGAAGGCGATGGCAGCCTGGGCCGTGGCCGGTGCGGCGGCCTGGGCGCGGATCGCGTCCGCAGCGGCCCGGGCCTCGGCGGCGGCCTGGCGTTCCGCATGCTCCATGCCGAGGCTGGCGCAGCCCGCCGCGAGGCTGAGGGCGCAGGCGGCGGCCGCCGTCATCAGGGTGCGTTTCATGGTGGTCTCCCGGGGGCGTTTCGGCGTCAGGCGGTTGCTCCGCCTTTTTCGGCGCGCAGGTGAGGCGAGCGGAGCCGTGCCGTCAAGCGTGACGGTTAACCGAGCACGCAGGCGGCGAGGCCGTCGTTGCGCACCGTGCGCATCGCCGCCTGCACGCTCGACGCCCGGCGTCGGATGTAGGGTCCCGGCGAGGAGGCGTTGTAGCGCCGGGGCGACGGCAGGATGGCGGCCAGCCGCGCCGCCTCGCGGGCGCTCAGTTCGGAGGCGGGCTTGCCGAACCAGTGCCGGGACGCCGCCTCGGCGCCGTAGACGCCCGGAGCCCATTCCGCGACGTTCAGATAGACCTCCATGACCCGGCGTTTGCCCCAGGCCGTCTCGATCAGCAGGGTGTAGCCCGCCTCGAACCCTTTGCGGATCCAGTCTCGGCCGGGCCAGAGGTAGACGTTCTTGGCGGTCTGCTGGCTGATCGTTGAGCCGCCGCGCATCCGCCCCCCTCTCCCGTTGGCCTGCAGGGCTTTTTCGATCGCCTTCATGTCGAAGCCGCGGTGCTCGCAGAAGCGGGCGTCCTCGGAGGCGATCACCGCCTCGACCAGCCGGGGCGAGATGTCGTCCAGCGAGCGCCAGCGATAGGACAGGCCCTCGCCCTCGAACAAGCGGGTGACCATCAGGAAGGTCATCGGCGGGGGGACCAGACGATGGACGACGACGGAGGTCAGGATCAGGCCCGCGAGGACCAGCACGGCCGCCAGAGCCGGTCGGCGTGTCTTGATCGGGACCTGCTTCGCCATGCCGCGAGGGTGGAGCGGAAGCGGGACCGGGGGCAAGGGGCGGGGGGGCAAGAAAAAACGCTATGGCAGAGTCGGCAGAGTCGGCGCCGGGGTAGCGGAAATTCGTGGTGGCAGAGTCGGCAGAGTCGGCGCCGATCCTGAGGAATTTCAACGACCCGGTGATTTCGTCCTGTCGATTTCGCGACTCCTGCAGCGGAGCGGTGGGGATTCGGTTGTCAAAGACCTGCGTCCGGCGAGGAACGCAGGAAACAGTATGGGGCCGTTCCTTTGTCAGGCGGGAAAGTCGGATCGAGAAAAGGCGATGTGTCTGGAAATGCGGGAGGTTTCTCGCGCTATCAGACTATAATTTCACGGTTTGCCAGCACAGCGACACGTCTTCTTTCGTCATCCTCCGGGCCGTGCGAAGCGCGGAACCGGGGGACCCAGCGGCGCGCGCGAGCGCGACCCTGCAGGGAGCGTCGCTGTTTACGACAGCCTGCGCGAACAGATCGCCTTCGGCGCCGCTGGGTCCCCCGGTCGCTCCTGCGGAGCGCCGGAGGATGACGAAAGCAAAGATCGCGCCGGCTTCGTCCCGGATCAGCCCTCGACCCCGGCGACCCCGGCCTGGCCGTCCTCGTCCGCCCAGGCGACGCGCTTGCCGTCCGGGCTCATGGCGAGGGCGGTGACCGGCGCGCCCTTCTCCGCCTTCAGGAAATTGAGACCCTGCCCCGCCGGATGGGCCAGCCAGACGCGGCCGTCGCTGAGGCCGGCGGCGATGACGGGATGTTTGGGCTGCGAGGCCACCAGCGCGACGAGGCTGCCTTCGTCGAAGCCGATCTCGGTGGCCTCGCGACCCATCGGCCCGTTCGAGCCGATAAACGGCCACAGCACCGCGCCCTGCGCGCCGGAGGTCGCCAGCAACTGGCCGTTGGACAGGAAGCTCATCGAGCGGACCTTGGACGGGTAGCCGCCCATGCGCAGGTTCTTCTGGTCCTTGACGCGCCAGCCGTGCAGCTGGTTGTCCTGCATGGCGGTGATGACGAAGGCGCCGTCGGGCGACCAGCCGACCGCCGTGTGCGAGCCCGCCCATTTGAGGAAGGTCGGCTTCTGGTCGGCGATACGGGCGAACCACAGGGCCGCGCCGCCGTAGGTCGAGGTGGCGATGCGGCGCCCCTTCGGCTCGAAGGCGACGCCCGAGACGGTGCGCTCGTGCACGAAGTCGCGGCGGAACGCGGCGTCCTTCGCATCGATGACGGACAGGGTCTTGCCGGCCGAGAAGGCGATCAGTCCGCTTTCGGCCGAGGCGTCGATGGCGTCGATCCACTGGCCCTTCGAGGTCGCCAGCACGCCCGCCTCGCCGCGCCGGTGCCAGATCACCCGGCCGTCGTCGCCGCCGGTGACCACGCCGTCGCCGGACGGGTGGACGGCGGCGCACAGGATGGCGCCGTCGTGGGCGGCGCTGAATTCGCCGCCCTCGAAGCGCACCGAGCCGTCGCCGAGGGCGAAGACGGCGCTGGTCCTGTCGAACAGGGCGGCGGTGACCTGGGCGTCGTAGGTGTGGGTCTTCATGGGCCCCGTTTAGCCGCCGGGGCGGGGCGGTCAATCTGGCTTGCGATCAGCCGGCCGCGGGTCGCGTTCCGTGCTCCCGCAGGATCGAGGCCCACAGCTTCTCGACCTCGCCCAGCCCGTCCTCGAAGGCGCGGCGTTCGGCTCGCAGGCGGGCGGCCTCGATCGCCTGTTCGGAGCCCCAGAGATTGGACCGCTGGTCCTCGGTGGCGGTGACCTCGCCCGTGCCGTAGACGAAGCCGGTCCTGACATCGACGATCATGAAGGCGCATGTGGCGTTCACCACCGCCTTGCGGGTGGGCAGGAAACCGAGCGCGATGGTCTGCAGCGGCCCGACGTCTGCGCTCTCGGTGCGGAATCGGGTGTCGATGGTGTAGATCAGCAGGGCGTCGGCCTTCAGCTGGGCCGCGGCCGAGCGCAGGTCGCGCGTATTGCCGAGCCGGGCCGGGACCAGCAGGCGGCTGACCGGGGCGACCGCGGCGACCCGGGGCATGCGGCCGAGCCTTGCGAAGCTCTCGTCGGTCTCGATGTCGCGGGCGGTGACGATGCCGAAGGCGCCGGTTCCGACGCTGTCGTTCGAGCCGCTGCGGTAACCCGGAGCCGCCACCCGGACGACGGCCAACTGCGCCGGGAAGGTCATCGCGGGCTCGCGCTGGAAGGCGGCCGCGATGTCGCCGTCGTTCTCGGAGATCGCCCCCAGCGAAACGCCCGCTCCCGGCGTCGTATAGGTCGAGCAGCCGCAGAGCAGGGCCAGGCAGGCCACAAGCGCCAGTTTCCTCATCGCGTCCTCCCGCCACGAGACTAGCGATTCGAGTGAGGCTGAACAGTGGCCGTCGCCGGCACGGTCAGGCGCGCCCGTGCGTCTCCACCCAGCGGCGGGTCATCAGTCCGGCGCTGGCGTAGGCCTCCTGCAGCTCCACGCTCCAGTAGGTCAGGCGGTCCAGCGGAATCGGCCGGCCTGAGACAGCGCAGACGACATACTCCCCCGGCTTCAGCACATCGAAGTCCGGCGTGCCGTAGCGCAGGGTGGCCGGGCGGGTTTCGGTCGACAGCGGCCTGGGCGGCGGGTTCACAGGAGCGTCTCCGGCGAGGTCAACGGATCAGGCGGCGCAAGCCTCGAAACCCTCGCGCAGTTCCGCCTCGTCGAGGTCGCGGCCGATGAAGACGGCGCGGGACCAGCGGCGCTCGATGGCGCCCCACGGCTTCTGCAGCTCGCCCTCGAGGATCATGTGCACCGCCTGGAAGACCAGCCGGCGGTCCTCGCCGGCGACGTCGATGATGCCCTTGGCGCGCAGGATGTTCTGACCCTGCTCGCCGAGCAGCCGGTCCAGCCAGGCGGTGAATTTCGTCCCGTCCATCGGCCGGTCCAGCGACAGGGAGATGCCCTTGATGTCGTCCTCGTGGGCGTGACCGCGCGCACCGTGGGCGCGGTCGTGTTCATGATCGTGGGCGTGATCGTGATGATCGTGATCGTGGCCGCAGTGCTCGTCGTGAACGTGGCCCGCCTCGCCGTGGGCGGGGTTGGCGAACTGCGGGTTGATGTCGAGGATGCGCTCCAGATCGAAGCCGCCGAGGCCCAGCACCTGGTCCAGCGGCACGTCGGCGCGCTCGGCCCGGGTGATCGGCGCCAGCGGGTTGAGCTTGCGCAGCCGCCGCTCGACCTCGGCCAGTTCGATGTCCGACGCCAGATCCACCTTGTTGAGGATGATGCGGTCGGCGAAGGCGACCTGCTCGCGCGCCTCCTTCGAATCGTCGAGCCGGGCCATGACGTGTTTGGCGTCGACCAGGGCCGTGACGCTGTCGAGCTGCGTCTTCGCCTTGACGTCCTCGTCGACGAAGAAGGTCTGGGCCACCGGACCGGGATCGGCCAGGCCCGTGGTCTCGACGATGATGGCGTCGAAGGCCGGCTTGCCGGGCCGCTGGCGCTTCATCAGGCCGGAGACGACGCGGATCAGGTCGCCGCGCACGGTGCAGCAGACGCAGCCGTTGTTCATCTCGAACACGTCCTCGTCGGCGCCGACCACGAGGTCGTTGTCGATGCCGATCTCGCCGAACTCGTTGACGATGACGGCGTAGCGCTTGCCGTGGTCCTCGGTGAGGATGCGGTTGAGCAGGGTGGTCTTGCCGGCGCCGAGGTAGCCGGTGAGGACGGTGACGGGGATCTTGTCTGACATGGGCCGCTAGATGGCGGCTGCGGGGCCGCTTGTGAAGGTCAACAGTCCGGACAATCCGGCAACGGGCCGGCTTCGAGCTGCAGGGTGGTGTGGCGGATGGAGAAGCGGGCGCGCGCCATCTGGTGCGCCTCGGCCAGCAGGGTTTCCGGATCGGCCCTGTCGTGGACGAGGTGGGCGGTCAGGGCGGTGTCGGTCGTCGACAGGCCCCAGACGTGCAGGTCATGCACGGCGCTGACGCCCGGCATGGAGAGGAAGGCGGCGCGGATCGCCTCGACATCGACGCCGCGCGGGGCCGCGTCGAGGGCCAGGTTGACCGAGTCCCTGAGCAGGCCCCAGGTGCCCCAGAGGATCACCGCGACGATGACCAGGCTGACGAGCGGGTCGATGATCGACCAGCCGGTGAACAGGATGGCGGCGCCGGCGATGACGACGCCGATCGACACCGCGGCGTCGGCCATCATGTGCAGATAGGCCCCGCGCGCGTTCAGGTCCGAATGCTGGTCGCGCATGAACAGCAGGGCCGTGCCCAGGTTGATGACGAAGCCGACCGCCGCGACTCCCATGATCAGGCCCGACATCACCGGGGCCGGTTCCGCCAGACGGCGCACGGCCTCGAAGGCGATGGCGCCGCAGGCGAAGATCAGCAGCAGGGCGTTGGCGAGGGCGGCCAGTACGGTCGCCTTGCCATAGCCGTACGTCTTGCCTGGCCCGGCGGCCCGGCGGGCCAGCCAGGCGGCGCCGCCGGCCATGGCCAGGCCCAGCCCGTCCGAGAGATTGTGACCGGCGTCGGCCATGAGGGCGGTCGAGCCGCTGAACAGCCCGGCGCCGAACTCGACGCCGACGAAGGCGAGGTTGACGATCAGGCCGACGGCGTAGCGCCAGTCGCCGGTGTCGACGGGGCCGTGGTTATGCCCGTGAGCGTGGGCATGACCGGCGTGGCCATGGTCATGGGGATCGTGGCTGTGGCCGTGGTCATGCTGGTGGTCGGGCGCCATCCGCAGAGCTTTAGGGCTGATACAGGACGACGAGAAGGCCGACGGCGATCAGGGCCAGACCCAGCACGGCGCCCTCGTAGCGCGCCCAGCGCTCGAGCCGCAGCACGGACCAGCCGGCGCGCGCCAGCCCGGTGAACAGGGCCATGCCCAGCACCGTTCCGGCCGCGAAGACGACGGTGAGGGCCGCCAGCACGGCGACGCCGCCCTGGGCCTGGTTCAGATAGAAGGGCAGCAGCACCTCGCCGGGCGAGATCGCCATCGTCGCCACCAGGGCCCAGAAGGCGGCGGCGTGGGATACGGCCGGGCCCGACATTTCGAGAGACGGGCCGCCGGCGAGCTGCGGCCGCCGTACGACGGAGCGAACGAGATAGAAGCCGCCGAAAGCGAACAGCAGGACGGCGGACAGGTGGGGCAGCAGGCCCGCGATCCACTGGTCCAGCGCCAGCCCCGCGACCACGATCAAGCCTCCGACCATGGCCGTGACCGCCACATGCGTCAGGCCCGCGGCCACGACCGCCGCCATGACCCTCTGCAGCGTCCAGCGCTGGGCCCGGCCGACGAGCACGAAGGGCAGCCAGTGGGTGGGCAGGGCCGCGTGCAGGAAGGCGGTGGCGAAGCCAGCGCCCAGCAGGGACAGGAGTAGCGTCTGATCGGGGGCGGGCGTCATCCCCGCCCCTGTAGCGTGTTACTTTATAACAGTCGAGCAGGAATTGCGGCCACGCCGCCCGGCGTCAGAATAGCCAGCCGTCGTGGTCGTGCAGGCGGCCGATGTCATCGGTTCCACCCTCGAAACCGCCCTCGCCGTCGAGAGTCAGCATATGGGTCGGGAAGCCGGTCAGAACCTCGGGGACCCTGTACTCAAGCCCGTCGAAAGCGCCTTCCTCATCGCCGGGCAGAATCAACGGCAGATCGGCGTCCCTGGAGAGCAGAAACTCGTCGGCCGTGACGCCCGGCAACACCTGGGCGATGTCCGCGTCCTTCGCCTTGCTCGAGTCGTCGGGCAGGCCCGGCAAGACGAGCGCTGTGTCGGCCTCCTTGCCGAAGAGGAATTGGACGTCCGTGAAGCGCTCGGTGGGCCTTGCCTCGCCGAAGGAGAGTTCGTCAGCCCATGCGCCGTACAGGAAATCACGCGCGTCCGAACCGTGAAGCATTGCGTCCAGATCGAGACCCCGCAGAATTTCGGTGATGGGCCGGACGGCCGGCGCCGCCTGGTCGAGCTGGTCCACCCCTTCTACGAGCGAGTCAGGGGCGTTCCGGGAAGCGCGGCGGTGTTCCACTGCAGTCACGTCGTCATCGAGCAGCGGGCCGACCGCCCGATCTCCCGCAGTCTGGAAGGACGACCGGATGCCCATGATAAGTCCTTCGGCGAAAAAACGTCCATCCGCTCCGGATGTACGCGACAACGCTGTTAGATCAACCTAGGGCGCCGAGGAGCGGGACGCAATCAGCGCTACCGGCGGATTTCGCGCGGCCGGAAACGCCCTGAAGGCCGGGTTTCGCGTTGACTCGGGAGGCCCGTTCCGTATATGTCGCCGCTCTTCGCCCGAGGGGGTCCCCCGTCGGGCTTATTCTTTTTGCGTTTCGCTGAGGCTTCAACATGTACGCGGTGATCAAGACCGGCGGCAAGCAGTACCGGGTTCAACCGGGCGACGTCATCGTGGTCGAGAAGCTCGACGGCGAGGCCGGCTCCAATGTGTCGTTCGGCGACGTGCTGATGCTGGGCGGCGACAAGGGCGTGACCCTGGGCGCCCCGATGATCGCCGGCGCGACCGTCGCCGCGACGCTGGTCGAAACCCGCAAGGGCGAGAAGATCAAGATCTTCAAGAAGATCCGTCGTCAGGGCTACCGCCGCACCAACGGCCACCGCCAGATGGAATCGGTCCTGCGCATCACCGGCATCGAAGGCGCCGGCGAGAAGGCCAGGTGGGACGGCGAAGTTTCGCTGACCACGAAGGCCGAGATGAACGCCCGCGCCCGCGGCCTGGCGCCCCGTACCGAAGGCTTGGGCGTCGAAGAGACCGAAGCCAAGCCGGCCAGGAAGGCCGCGGCTCCGAAGGCCGCCAAGGCCGAAGCCGCTCCGGCGACCGAAGCCGCCGCTGAAAAGCCCGCCGCCAAGAAGGCTCCGGCCAAGAAGGCCGCGCCGAAGGCGAAGCCCGCCTCCACCGACGAAGCGTAAGAACAGTTAGAGACAAGGGAGCAGACCTATGGCTCACAAGAAATCCGGTGGTTCGTCGCGCAACGGCCGCGACTCTCATTCCAAGCGCCTCGGCGTGAAGAAGTTCGGCGGCGAGAACGTGCTGGCCGGCAACATCCTCGTGCGCCAGCGCGGCACCACCTTCCACCCGGGTGAGAACGTCGGCCTCGGCCGCGACCACACCCTGTTCGCCACCGCCACCGGCGCGGTCAAATTCACCACCAAGCGTGGCGGCCGTTGTTACGTGTCGATTCTTCCGGCCACCCAACAGGCCATGGCCGCCGAGTAGGCGCGAACGGAACATCTCCGGATCGCGCAAGGCTCAAGAGCCGCGATCCGGACCAAGGGAATCATTTCCGCGGGGAGTCTGGATCACCAGGCTCCCCGTTTTCGTTTCCCCGCCTCGAAGCCGTCCGAGCCCTCCAAGGAGGCGGCGCGAACACCGAGGCCGCCTCATGTGCGTGATCGAACCCTCCCCCGTCGTCGAGACCCGGCGCCTGGCCCTGCGCGCCCCGGGCCCGCAGGACATCAGCCGGCTGGCGACGCTCGCCAACGATCCGGACGTCGCCCGCATGACCTTGCGCATGCCGCACCCGTATTCGGCGGAGGACGCCGAGGCGTTCGTGCTGGCGGTCGCCGGACAGGATCCCGCGCGCGCCGCGACCTTCCTGATCGAGCACGAGGACCACGGTCCGGTCGGCGTCATCGGTCTGTTCGAGGACGACGATCCGGCGCCCGAGGTCGGCTACTGGATCGGGCGGCCGTTCTGGGGTCGCGGCTATGCGACCGAGGCGCTGGAGGGGGCCCTGGCCTGGGCGTCGAAGCGCTGGCGGCGGCGGGCGCTGGTCGCCGGACATTTCACCGACAATCCGGCCTCGGGACGCGTGCTGGAGAAGGCCGGCTTCCTCTACACGGGCGAGGTGCGGCGCGGCTTCAGCAAGGCGCGGGCCGGCGAGACCCGGACTCGCCGGATGGTCTGGCTGGCGTGACGTTAAGGTGCGCTAGCGCTCGCCGCGCGGCGGCTCGCTGCTTGAGCGCGGACATGTGCGATGCCGCGTCGGGTCGAAAAGGCGGAGCCTTTTGACCGCGGCCTAACCAAACAGGGTCGGGCCGAACACCGCGGCCACGGCGATGGCTCCACCGGCGACGGCGACGATCGCGCCGGCGATGAAGGCCACCCAAGTGCGCGCGGCGCGCTGGCGGCGCAGGCCGCTGGTCTTGACCGATCTCAGCATGACGCCGGGCTTCGGCCCGAAGACTTCCGAGCCGGAAATGTTGTGCTGGGACATGAACGCGCTCCCTGATCCACCGCCCCTTGCGGGTCAGGACGAGCGAAGCGGGGCGGACAAGGCGAAACAATGGCGAACGCCGCTCACCCACCGTTCCGTGATCGGGTGAACAGTGTTTGGGCGCGCTATCGCTCGCAACGCGGTCGCTCGCTACTTGAGCGCGCCTGCGAACCCGGCTCAGCCGCAGAAGATCAGGCGGCCGCTCCAGGCGCGGTAATAGCCGCTGGCGGGATCGTAGGATCGGTAGGTCGCGCGGCACCAGTCGATGCGGCCCGGATCACGCCCTCCGGCGTAGCTGCCGTAGTCGTGGCCGCCGCGACCGCCGGGATAGACGATGTCCGGCCGGCCGTAGGCTCCGTGATAGGCGGTCCCCGGCTCGCGGCGGTCATAGCCGTAGCCGTAGCCATAGCCATAGCTGTGCCCATAGCCGCGCCGCCGGGTCGAGTATCGTCCGTCATGCCCGTAGCCGTAGCCATGGCCATAGGCGTACGGCCGGCCATGGCGGCCGTCATTGCGCCCGTAGCCCGCCAGGGCGCGGTAGTCGCGCCGGGCCTGCGGACTCACCCGGCGGCGCTGGTCGCGCCAGCGGGCGCCGCAGTCGGTGCGGTTGGCGTCCCAGAAGGCGTCGCAGCGGTAGTCGCCGGGCCGGTCGAGCTGGCTGCGCCAGTCAAAGGCGGACGGGGCCCGGTTGGAAGCGCCCCCATCATGGCCATAGCCGCTGTTGTTTCCCCACGACTGGGCGGCCGCCGGGGCGGCCATCAGCGCGCATCCTGCGGCGAAGACCAGGGCGGTGAGGAACGGGCGGCGCATGGTTAATCCTCCAGAGCGGCCCGGTACGCGGCCTGAAAAGACAATCGGCGAAGCTACAGGGTGACGGAGATCCGCCCGCTGCGGGTGTCCACGTGCCGCATCAGGACGACGCGGTCGTCGCCGCCGGCGCTGACCGGCGCGATGATGAACCAGCCGCCGTCCGGCAGACCGGTGAAGCTGAAGCGACCGTTCTCGCAAGTTTCCGAACGGACATAGGCGCGGTAGTCGGCGCTGGGCTCCGCCACGGTCCGGGCGCGGACGATGGCCTCCGGAACGGCGGCCCGGTCGGTGGAGCCATAGAGGGTGCGGATTCGGGCGCGGGTGTAGGGAGTGTCGGGGGTCAGGCCGACGGAACCGGTGCAGGTGTAGATCTCGCCACCCCGTCGATAGTCGATCCGGCCGTCGATCGAGGCGCTGCCCGAGCGGGTCGACCAGGCGAAATCGTCGGCGCGGAACACGCCCGGCGCCGGCCCCGAACGCGGGCCCGGACCGAAGCCGCCATCCATCGGAACGGTTTCGCAGGCCGCGAGCAAACCGCCGAGAGCCAGGGCGGCGACCAGGGGAAGAACGGGCTTGCGAGGGGTCATCTGGGCGGCCATGGGCTCTCTCCGTCACGGGTGCGGGTCGAACATCCGGATGAGACGCTCAACGCTGCGGCAAGGTCAAGGTTGCGACGCCCCGGACGCTGGTCCAAAACCTCGCGGCAACCCGGCGTCAGACCGGTTATAGGGAAGCCCATGACAGTCACGTTTGACGACATTCTGGCGGCGCGGGAGCGGATCGCCGGTCAGGTCGATCGCACCCCGGTGCGCTATTCCCGCAAGCTGTCGCAACTGACCGGGGCGGAGGTCTGGATCAAGTTCGACAACCTGCACTTCACCGGCAGCTTCAAGGAGCGCGGGGCGCTGAACCGGCTGCTGCAGCTGTCGCCGGACGAGCGGAAGCGCGGCGTGGTCGCGGCCAGCGCCGGCAACCACGCCCAGGCCCTCGCCTATCATGGGTCCCGGCTGGGCGTGCCGGTCACCATCGTCATGCCGGAGGGCACCCCCTTCGTAAAGGCCGACGGCACCCGGGCGCACGGCGCGACCGTGGTGATCAAGGGCGCGGACTTCTCGGGCTCGACCGAGGAGGCGCACCGGCTTCGGGACGAGGAGGGCTTCGTCTTCGTTTCCGCCTTCGACGACGCCGGCATCGTCGCCGGTCAGGGCGTCTGCGGCCTCGAATTCATGGAGGATGCGCCTGATCTGGACGTGCTGATAGTACCGGTCGGCGGCGGCGGGCTGATCGCCGGCACGGCCATCGCCGCCAAGGGCCTCAAGCCGTCGATCCGCATCTTCGGCGTCGAGGCCGCCATGTATCCCTCGTTCACGGCCAGGCACCGGGGCGAGACACCGAAATGCGGCGGCCAGACCATCGCCGAGGGCATCGCCATCAAGGCGGTCGGAGACATTCCTTTCGCCCTCGCCGATCCCCTGATCGAGGAGGTGCTGGTCGTCGGGGAAGCCGATTTCGAAAAGGGGGTCGCCTTCCTGGCCACCCTTGAGAAGACCGTCGCCGAAGGCGCGGGCGCGGGCGGGCTGGCCGCGCTTCTGGCCCATCCGGACAAGTTTCGGGGTCTGAAGGTCGGCATCGAACTGACCGGCGGCAATATCGACGCGCGGATGCTGGCCGTGGTCCTGAACCGCGAGCTGGTGCGCGAGAAGAAGCTGGTGGTGTATCGCATCCTCGGCGACGACCGCCCCGGCATGCTGTCGAAGATGAGCGCCGTGATCGGCGATCTCGGAGGCAACATCATCGACGTGGTGCACAACCGGCTGGCGCTGGACGTCCCCGCCAAGGGCGCCGAATTCGACATCATGGTCGAGACGCGCGGCGAGGCGCACGCCGGCGAGATCAGACAGGAACTGGAGCAGGCGGGCTATGAGCTACGGATGGGCTAGAACGGGGGCCGTACTGGCGATGGCGGCGGCGCTGGCGGGGTGCGGCCGCGAGGCGACGCCTGGAGTCGATCCGGAGGCGGCCGCGAACCTGCGCGCGGCCGAGTTCTTCCTTGAGTCCAACGCCCGGGCCGACGGCGTGCAGACCCTGCCGTCCGGAGTCCAGTACAAGGTGCTGCAGGCGGGACCGCCGGGGGGCGAACGGCCCGACGGCAACGATCTGGTGCGGGTCGACTACGAGGGTTCGCTGACCGACGGCAGGGTCTTCGACAGCTCGCTCGAGCGCGGGCAGCCGGCGGTGTTCACGGTCGAGGAGGGCATCTCGGGATCGGTCATCCCCGGCATGCGCGACGCGCTGCAGCACATGACCGTCGGCGACGAGTGGCTGGTCTATCTGCCGCCGGAGCTGGGCTACGGGGACGGGCAGGTCGGCGAGATCCCCCCGAACAGCGTGCTCATTTTCCGGCTGAAGCTGCTCGACGTGGCCCAGACCCCGGGCGGCACGACGGCGCTCGACACCGCCCACGGCTGACCCCGGTCAGTCGACCGCGGGCGGGGCCGGCATCAGGTCGCCGAACGGAGCGGCGTCCTCCAGCGCCCGCTGGAACGACGGCCGCGCCATCAGCCGTCCGTGCCAGGCCTTCAGCCGCGGCCGGTCGCCGAACGGGACCAGGCGCCGGGCGTAGGTCAGGATCGGGGCGGCGCAACAGTCGGCGAGAGTGAAGCTCTCGCCCGCGCCCCAGGTCCGACCGTCTCCGAGGCGGTCCTCCAGCCAGTCCCAGGCTTGCGCCAGCACCTGGGCGTCCTGTTCCGATCCGAACGGATCCCGGCTGCCCTCGGGGCGAAACTTCTCGAGCACGATGCGATTCATCGGGCCGCCGGCGTAGTGGTCGATGACGCGGTCGACGGCGCGTGCTTCCAACGCCGCCGCCGGATCGCGAGGGATCAGCCGCCCGCCGCCCGCACGCAGATCCATCCATTCGATGACGATCGAGCTTTCATGGAAGGCGCGGCCTTCCGCGTCGACAAGGGCCGGCATCTTGCCGAAGGGCGAGATCTTGCGGAACTCGGCCATCAGGGCGTCGTCGGTGTGATCCACCACGCGCAGCTCGAAGGGCAGGCCCAGCTCATAGGCGGCGGTCGCCGCCTTCTGTCCGTAGCCGGAGTAGGGATGATACCAGAGGGTGAAGCTCATCATGCGCCTTTCCGGACGATCGTCAGATGGGTGGCCCGCTCGCCCGGCGTGCTTTCCGCAAGACCATAGCCGAGGGCCGGCAGGTCCAGTCCCTGCCAGAACGGCTCGCCCGCGCCGAGCAGGACCGGCGAGACGGCGATATGCAGTTCGTCGATAGACCCGGCGCGCAGGTACTGCCGGATCGTCTCCGCCCCTCCGCCGATGCGCACGTCCAGGTCGCCGGCCGCGGCGCGCGCCCGTTCCAGCGCCACCTCCACGCCTTCGGTGACGAAGTGGAAGACCGTGCCGCCCTTCATCTCCAGCGGCTCGCGCGGATGATGCGTCAGGACGAACACGGGGCAGCGGTAGGGCGGCTCCTCGCCCCACCACCCCTTCCAGCCGTCGTCCGGCCAGGGCCCGCGGGAATGGGCGAACATGTTGCGGCCGAGGATCCAGGCGCCGATACCGTCCATGCCGCGTCTGGCGAACGCCTCGTCCACCCCGGTCGCGCCGTGACCCTTCCCGTACATCTTCTGAAAGGTATCGGTCGGGAAGAACCATTCGTGCAGGTCCTCGCCGCCGACGCCCAGCGGATTCTGCAGGCTCTGATCCGGACCGGCGCCGAAGCCGTCGACGGAAATGGCATAGGACGAAACGCGAATCTTGCCGGTCACGGGTGGGCCTCCAGCTCGCGGGCGAGGTTGTCGAACATTTCGGCGCAGCCCTCCTCGCGCAGCGGGATGTGAGCCGCGCCGTCGTCGCCGAAATATGCGCCCTGTTCGGTGTAGATCAGGCGCGTGCCGGCTCTGTCGGCGATCAGTTCGATGGTCGCCAGCGACGCCGAGTCCCGACGCCTTTCGTCCCCGAGTTCGCGGCCCATGACGTAGCTGAGGATGATCCGGGCGTTCTCCACGATGTCGAGGAACAGGGTGTCGTTGAACCCGACGACGCTCTCCTCGCCGCCGAAACGGTAGCGGCCGCCGCCCCGGCCGCCGACACGAAAGTCATGGGTCCATTCGTAGATGGTCGCGCCCGGAGCTTCGACAAACCAGCGGCGGAAGGCGACGGGGTCGGAATATGCGCGAAACACGCGTTCCGGCGAGGCGTCGTAGCGGCGCTCGATGGTGAACATGCCGTGGGCGAGTTGCGCGGTCATTCGCGGGGCTCCGTTTCGGGTCTGGTCGCGTCGAGGAAGGCGCCGAGCCGGTCGAGGCTTGCCTCGACCGAGCGGCGGCGTTCGTTGATCCAGCGTTCGGCGGCGCCCAGCGCCCTGGGCTCCACGCGGCAGGTGCGGACGCGGCCGACCTTCTCAGTGGCCACCAGACCGGAGGCCTCGAGGATCTTCAGGTGCTGGACCACGGCCGACATCGACATCGGCAGCGGTTCGGCCAGTTCGCTGACCGTGGCCGGGCCTGCGGACAGGCGCTCGACCATGCGCCGTCGGGTGGGGTCGGACAGGGCCTGGAAGGCGAGATCGAGCGGCTGCTGATGCTGAAGCATTCACTTAAGTATCACGAGGCGAACGCCGTCGGCAAGCCCCGCGCAACGCCTCGTTAATCGGCGCAGCGCACGCTCCCCGGCATCCACCTTCGGAGCGACGCGATGTCGACCATCCAGACCTCCTCCTACCGTCGCCAGCGGGACCATTTCGAGCCGCAGGACACTGATCCGCAGGAGCAGCGGCGGCTGCGCGGCCTGCTCGAGCAGATCGACTATTCCGCCTTCGTGGCCAATCGCGAGGTGATCGCCGCCGCCCTGCCCGGCCTCGACGCCGCCGTGTTCCAGCGGCTGGCGGTGCAGACCGCGTCGGCGCGCGCCAAATGGGTCGGCGAGGCGCTGCGCCAGAGCGAATCCGGCGCGCCCTCGACGCCCGACCAGATCGCGCGGCTGACCTCGGCCCGCACGGCCTATGAGGAACTGGCCGAGGCCTACGAAGGTCTGCGCCGCATGGTCGAGCGCGGCTATCTGGTGGTCAGGACGGCCTAGTCCGCCGTTTCCAGGGGCTGAGGCCGGGTCGCGATCGGCGCGTCCGGATCCGCGGGCGGCCGTTCGGCGGTGGTCGGAGGCGGCCCCGCCGGTTCGGCCGGAATGATCTCGATCCGTGGTTCGACGGGCGCGGCCGCGGCGGGCGGCGGCCCGGAAACGACGACCGCGGGCGGAGCCGCGGGCTGGCCGGCGGCGGGCCGTTCGGGCGCGGCCGGCGCGGGGCGAACCGGGGTCGAGGTCACAACCGGCGTACGGGCCGCGGCTGTGGTCGCCGGAGCTTCGGAAACGGGCGCGGCGTCGATCGGCGGAGCGGCTTCGACCAGACCTGTAGGCGGCGCGGGGGCGGGCGCCTCGGCCAGCAGTGCGGCGGCGGGAGCGCTCTCCGGCGAAGACGCGGGCGAGCGGGTCAGCATCCATCCGCCGACGGCGACCGCGCCGACTGCCGCCGCGGCGGCGGCGGCGTAGAGCGGCGTGCGACGGCCGGGACGGCGGGCCGTGGCGGAAGCCAATGCGGGGCTGACCGTCGCCACCGATTCGACGGGCTTCAGGTCGGGCGTCCGCGACGGAGCGGGTTCCCGGCGGGGCCCGGCGGGCGGCTCGACCGGCGGTAGCGGCCGCACCGTGAGGTCGGCGCCGGCGGCGGCGGGGGCCGGCCGCGCCGGCGCCTCGAACGTCGCCCGTTCAGGCGCCGGGGCCGGAGCCGGCGCGGGCCGGGGCGCCGACGCGGCCTGCGGAATCATCGAGCCGCTCAGAATGTCAGCGCGGGCCGACGGGGCCGGAGCCGGTTTCGGCGGCTGGGGCAGCGGCGGCAGGCGCTCGCCTTTCGGCAGGGGTCCGGCGCGGAACACGGTCGCGGGTGCGCGGCCCCAGGTCACCGGGCGGCGAGCGAAGGGGGCGGACGAACCGTTGAGGGGCTGGTGGTCGTCGGTGGACATGAACTCTCCCGCGCCGATCGGGCGCGCTTCAGAAACGCGAAGTCCGGACAAGGGTGCGCACCGATCTGGCCCGTTTCGTGACGGCGACCGGCCTAGTTCTTCAACCGGTAGCCGGTCCGAAAGATCCAGCCGACGATGACCAGGCAGATCAGCAGGAACCCCAGCGTCGCCCCGAGGCTGACCCCGATGCCGACGTCGCCGCTGCCGTAGAAGGTCCAGCGGAAGCCGGAGATCAGATAGACCACGGGGTTGAACAGCGTCACCGTCCGCCAGGCTTCCGGCAGCATGTCGATCGAGTAGAACGAGCCGCCGAGGAAGGTCAGCGGCGTGACCACCAGCATCGGGATCATCTGCAACTGCTCGAAGCCGTTGGCCCAGACGCCGATGATGAAGCCGAACAGGCTGAAGGTGGTCGAGATCAGGATCAGGAAGGCCAGCATCTCGACCGGGTGAAGGATCCGCAGCGGCACGAAGAAGGCGGCCGTGGCGAGGATGATCAGCCCCAGCACCGCCGACTTGGTCGCGGCGGCCCCGACGTAGGCGATGACGATCTCCAGCGGCGACACCGGCGCCGAGAGAAGCTCGTAGATGGTGCCGGTGAATTTCGGGAAGTAGATGCCGAAGCTGGCGTTGAAGATCGACTGGGTGAACAGGCTCAGCATGATCAGGCCCGGCACGATGAAGGCGCCGTAGGGCACGCCGTCGATCTCGGTCATGCGGCTGCCGATGGCCGAACCGAAGACCACGAAATACAGGGCGGTGGTGATCACCGGCGTGACCAGCGACTGCCAGATGGTGCGGAGGGCGCGGGCCATCTCGAAGCGGTAGATGGCCCAGACGCCATGGCCGTTGAAGGTCATGCTCATGCGGCGGCTCCCGTATCGCGATGGACCAGGCTGACGAAGATGTCCTCGAGCGAACTCTGGCTGGTGTTCAGATCCTTGAAGGCGATGCCCAGGTCGCTGAGCCTGCGCAGAAGCGAGGGCACGCCGGTCTTCTCAAGGTTGGAATCGAAGACGTATTCCAGCTCATGGCCGTCGTCGTTCAGGGTGACGTTCCATTCCGCCAGCTCCGGCGGCACGGCCGCGAGCGGGTCCTGCAGGTTCAGGGTCAGGGTCTTCTTGCCCAGTTTCTTCATCAGGGCGGTCTTCTCCTCGACGAGGATCAGCTCGCCCTTGAGGATCACCCCCACCCGGTCGGCCATTTCCTCGGCCTCCTCGATGTAGTGGGTGGTCAGGATGATGGTGACGCCCTGCTCGCGCAGGCGGCGGACCAGATTCCACATGTCGCGGCGCAGCTCGACGTCGACGCCGGCGGTGGGTTCGTCGAGGAACAGGATGTCAGGCTCGTGGCTCAGCGCCTTGGCGATCAGCACCCGGCGCTTCATGCCGCCGGACAGGGTCATGATCTTGTCGTTGCGCTTCTCCCACAGCGACAGCTCACGCAGCACGCTCTCGATATAGGCGGGACTGGGCGCCTTGCCGAACAGGCCACGGCTGAAGGTCACCGTCGCCAGCACCGACTCGAAGGCGTCGGTGGTCAGCTCCTGCGGCACAAGGCCGATCTTGCTGCGCGCGGCGCGGTAGTCGGACAGGATGTCATGGCCGTCGACGGTGATCTTGCCCGTCGTGGGCGTGACGATGCCGCACACCACCGAGATCAGCGTCGTCTTGCCGGCGCCGTTCGGTCCCAGCAGGGCGAAGATCTCACCCTTCCGGATGGTCAGGTCGATGGGTTTGAGGGCCTGAAGCCCGGACTTGTAGGTCTTGGTCAGACCTTCGATGGAGATCACCGGCTGCATGCACGCCCTCCCTGAGCGGGCAGCAGATATGCGTCCGCCCGCCGCACCTCAAGACCGGAGGGCGAATAGCGGAGCCATATTCCGCCGGGGGAGTTGAGGTCGCCGTGCCGAACCCCCTCGCCCTCCTCCGCTCCCGTCTCGCGCGCCTCGGCGAAACGGGGCGCCGCAGGTCGCCTTTGCTGCGCCTGGTTCCGCCCTTGCGCGATCTGATCGAGCTGGCGGCGAGGGTGGGCTATGGGGCCCGGGGCTTCGTCTATCTGTCCGTCGGCGTGCTGATCCTGCTGGCGTCGGTCGATCTGATCGGCGGCGCCGTCGGCACGAAGGGAGCGCTCGACTGGCTGGCGCAGAGGCCGCTCGGCCGGGTGTGGGCCCTGTTGATCGGCCTCGGACTGGCGGCGTTCGTGATGTGGCGCCTGCTGCAGGCGGTGTTCGACGCCGACCATGAGGGCCTCTCGTTGAACGGGATGGGCCGACGCCTGAGCCAGCTGTTCAGCGGCCTGAGCTACGCCGCCCTCGCCGTCGCCGCCTTCGGCCTGATGGCCGGCGCACCCGCCGATCCGGCGGGGGACGGGGTGGCCCAGAGCCAGGCCCGGGCCGCCGCCGTGCTGGCCCTGCCGCTCGGCCAGTGGCTGCTGGTCGCCGCCGGGCTGGCGATCTTCGGCGTCGGTGTGAGCAACATCGTCAAGGCCTGCCGCGAGGACTTCACCGAATACCTCGCCTGTTCGAAGCGGCTGTGCCGGCGGGTCGCCCCGCTCGCGCGGGCGGGACATGTCGCGCGCGGCCTGGCCTATCTGCCCCTGGCCGGTCTGGTGGTGCTGGCCGGCCTCGACGATCGCGCTTCGGAGGTGACCAGTTTCGGCTCGGCGCTGGAGGCGGTCGAGCGACAGCCGGCCGGTCCGTGGATCCTCGCGGCGGCCGCTCTGGGCTTCGTCGCCTTCGGCGCCTTCTCCTTCATCGAGGCGCGGTTCCGCCGGATCCGTCCGCCGCGAGAGCTCAAGTCCCCGCTCTGAACCGCCGTCCGCTCCGGTGGCGCGGGCGGCGGCGGAGGCGCAGGATGATCCATCCGGCCGTTTCCCGCGTTTGACGCCCATCCACTCCCGGAGGCCGACATGGCCCGCCTCAAGTCGCTGATCGCATCCGCACTCTTCCTCGCCGTGGCGGGATGCGGCGGTGGTGAGGCGCTCGACCCGATGGCGGGCTTCGGGCCCAACCCCGTCCTGCCCGCGCCGCAGCGGTCGCTGTTCCCGGTGGTCAACGTCGCCGAGGCTGTCGGCTGGCCGGAAGGGCGCACGCCGACGCCGGCGCCCGGCTTTCGCGTACAGGCCTTTGCGTCGGGGCTGGATCATCCGCGCTGGCTGTACCGGCTGCCCAACGGCGACATCCTGGTGGCCGAAACCAACGCCCCGCCCAAGCCGGAGGGCAAGAAGGGCGGATTGCGGGGCTTCTTCCAGAGCCTGTTCATGAAGAAGGCCGGGGCGCAGGTCCCGAGCGCGAACCGGATCACCCTGCTGCGCGACGCCGACGGCGACGGCGTGGCCGAGACGAAGACCGCCTTTCTGCAGAACCTGATGTCGCCCTTCGGCATGGTTCTGGTCGGGGAGACCCTCTATGTCGCCAACGCCGACGCGGTCGTCGCCTTCCCTTATCAGACCGGCCAGACGGCGATCACCGCGGCGCCGCGCCGGATCGCCAACCTGCCCGCCTGCCGAAACCACCACTGGACCAAAAGCCTGGTGGCCAGCCGGGACGGCTCGCGGCTCTACGTCGGCGTCGGCTCCAATTCGAACATCGGCGAGAACGGCATGGAGGAGGAGGTCGACCGCGCCGCCATCCTAGAGATCGATCCGGCGACCGGGGCCCGCCGGATCTACGCCTCCGGCCTGCGCAACCCCGTCGGCCTCGCCTGGCAGCCGGACAGCGGCCGGCTCTGGGTCGCGGTCAACGAGCGAGACGAACTGGGCCACGACCTGGTGCCCGACTATATGACCTCGGTGAGGCCCGGCGGCTTCTACGGCTGGCCATGGAGCTACTACGGCCCGATCGTCGACGAGCGGGTCGAGCCGCGCCATCCGGGCATGGTGGCCCGGACGCTGAAGCCGGACTATGCGCTCGGGGCGCATACCGCCTCGCTGGGCCTGACATTCGGCGAGGGCGGCCTGTTCCCCGCCCGCTATCGCGGCGGCGCCTTCGTCGGCCAGCACGGCTCGTGGAACCGCCGGCCGCGCAACGGCTACCGGGTCATCTTCGTGCCGTTCGCCGATGGCGCCCCGAACGGCGGGCCGGAAGACATCCTGACCGGCTTCATTAACGAACAGGATCAGGCGATGGGGCGGCCGGTGGGTGTCCAGTTCGATGCGCGTGGCGCGCTGCTGGTCGCCGACGACGTCGGCAACGTCATCTGGCGGGTGTCGCCCGTCGCGCCTGCTCAGACCGGCGTCTGACATGAAAAAGCCCCGGCGGATCGCTCCGCCGGGGCTTCTTCCTGCGCGGTTCGCCATCAGTCCGCGGGCTGGATCACGATGACGGGCGTCTGGGCGGGCGCCGGGGTCGTCGTCGTAGACGGGGCCGTGTTCAGGGTCGCCGTATAGGGCTGCGGGCCGGTCGGGGCGACTTCGACGCGCGGGGTGGGCGCCGCCGGAGCCGGGGTGGCCCGGACCGGAGCCGCGGCGCGGCGCGCATGGGCCGGCGCGGCCCGGCGGACCACAGGGGCGGGGGCGGGAGTCGCCTCGACCACGGGAGCGGTCTCGACCGACGCGGTCTCCGTCAGCACGGGCTGGGCCGGGAGCACGGGCGCAGTGGCGGCCGGTTCGGCCGGCGGCGCGGGCGCGGCCTCGTCGCCGCCGCCCATCATCAGCGCCGCCGCGGCGGCGCCGCCGAGGGCCAGCGCGCCGACGGGAGCGAGGATCATCCAGGTCTTCACGCCGCCCTTGCGGCCCCGGGCGGTGCGGCGGGTGCGGGCGTAGACCGGGACGAACGGCTCCTCGCGCGGAGCCTCAAACTGCTCGCCCTGCGGCATCGGTCGGTCATGGGGATAGGTTACAGACATCTGTGTTCCTCCAATTCGGTGATGTCGGAACCGACTTGCGAGATCACGGTTCCGCTGGAACGGCCACGCCTTGAAGAAACACTGTTGCGAACACAGTTTGGCCTGTTCCCGTTCAGTTTTGTGGCGCGTACTTACTGTCGGCGCGCTGGAGCAATGCTCGGACCTGCCGCGCGGACTGTTTGGGCCACCAAATCGACTTGACCCGACGGAACCGCCGCTTCGGCGCCACGCCCCCGCGTAAACCGGCGTTCGACGCGCCGTAAAGCCGCTCAGGATTCCCCCGCCGGTTGACCCGGAGGGGCGGCTTGTTCATCACCAAGGGAAGGCTGTCTTTCGACGGAGTGGATGGGACGATGGGGCTGGTGGCGAACATCCGGCGCGACATGCGGTTCGCGAAGGGGCTGCGCCGACTGCTCAAGCGCATCAAGCCGATCGACCTCGACAGCGCAGACCTGGTCTGTGACGACTGGGAAGAGGCCGTCGACAGGTTTCCGGACCATGTCGCCGTCCAGGACGACCGCCTGACGCTGACCTACCGCGAGCTCGACGCCATGGCCAACCGGTTCGGCCACTGGGCCCAGAGCCGGCGGCTGAAGCGCGGCGACACCATCGCCCTCGTCATGCTGAACCGGGCCGAATACCTCGCCGCCTGGATCGGCTTCTCGAAGGTCGGGGTCGCGACCGCCCTGATCAACACCAACCTGACCGGCCACGCCCTTGCCCACTGCCTGTCGATCTCCAACGCGTCGCAGGTGGTCACCGACGCCGACTCCTGGCGCAAGGTCGAGGAGGCCCGACCGCTCGCCGGCCGCAACCTGATGCTCTGGGTGCTGGGGCTGGCCGACGCCGACGAGGCCGACGAGCGCCGCGGCCTCGACAAACCCGTCCGCGGCGGGTCGTCCGTGCGCCCCGCGCGCTCGGTGCGCTCGGGCCTGACCAACCGCGACACGGCCCTCTACATCTACACCTCCGGCACGACCGGCATGCCCAAGGCGGCAAAGGTCACCCACGCCCGGGCCCGGACCTATATGCGCGCCTTCGCCGGCGCGACGGCGGCGACCGACAAGGACGTGACCTTCAACGTGCTGCCGCTCTATCACTCGACCGGGGGCCTGGTCGGCATCGGCCCGGCCCTGCTGAACGGCGGTCGGCTGGTGCTGCGCAAGCGGTTCTCGGCCACGAACTTCTGGCCGGACGTGAAATCGTCCGGCGCGACCCTTTTCGTCTACATCGGCGAGCTGTGCCGCTATCTGGTCAACTGCCCCGAGAACCCCGAGGAGCGGGCCCACAAGCTTCGGCTCGCCTTCGGCAACGGGCTGCGCCCGGACGTCTGGAACGACTTCCAGAAGCGGTTCGCGATCCCCGACATTCTCGAATTCTACGGCTCGACCGAGGGGAACGTCTCGCTGTTCAATTTCGACGGCAAGCCGGGGGCCATCGGGCGCGCCCCGGGCTTCCTGAAGAAGCAGATCAATTTCCGGCTGGTGCGCTTCGACATCGACTCCGAGGAGCCGGTGCGCGGACCCGACGGCCTGTGTCAGCTGGCGAAGGCCGGCGAGGTCGGCGAGGCCATCGGACGCATCGGCGACGACACCCGCCACGCCTTCTCCGGCTATGCCGACAAGGCGGCGTCGGAGCGGAAAGTCCTGCGCGACGTCTTCGTGCGGGGCGACCGCTGGTTCCGCACCGGCGACCTGATGAAGCAGGACTCCGAGGGCTACGTCTATTTCATCGACCGGATCGGCGACACCTTCCGCTGGAAGGGGGAGAACGTCTCCACGGCCGAGGTCGAGCAGCGCCTGGCCGACGCGCCGGGCGTCAAGGAAGTCATCGCCTACGGCGTCCCCGTCCCCGGTTATGACGGCAAGGCGGGCATGGTCGCCCTGGTGATCGACGGCAAGTTCGGCGCCCGCGCCTTCGCCGACTGGGTTGATCAGGAACTGCCGGTCTACGCACGGCCGGCTTTCGTGCGGATCATCAAGGCGGCGGACACCACCGGCACGTTCAAATACCGCAAGATGGATCTGGTGGCCGACGGGTTCGACCCCGGCAAGGTCGAGGGGCCGGTCTACGTCCGGGGCGGCAGGAGCGGCTACACCAGGCTGAGCGACGTGGCCCTGCTGGCGATCCTGAACGGCGAGACGCGGCTGTAGTCGCAGGCTCGCAACCGCCCCTTAATGATTAATGGCGATGGTCGGCGTCTCTCGCGCGCAGGACCGACCGTCTCTCCATGTTCCAGATTATCGGCATCGTGCTGCTGTTCGCCCTCGTGTTCGGCAGCTACATCATCTCGGGCGGCAAGTTCGAGGTGATCCTCCACGCCCTGCCGCACGAGATGATGGCCATCGGCGGCGCCGGCCTGGCGGCCTTCCTGATCTCGAACAGCGTCACGGTGATCAAGTCGACGCTCGGCGGCCTCGGCAAGTCCTTCGCCGGACCGAAATGGAAGAAGCAGGACTACAAGGACCTGCTGTCGCTGCTGTTCCAACTGACCAAGACGATGAAGTCCAAGGGCGTCATCGCCCTTGAGAGCCACATCGAGAAGCCGGCCGAGAGCGCCATCTTTCAGAAATACCCCAAGGTCCTGAAGGACCATTTCGCCACCGACTTCATCTGCGACACCCTGCGCATGATGACCATGAACCTCGAGGATCCACACCAGATCGAGGACGCCATGGAAAAGCAGCTGGAGAAGCATCACCACGAGGCGCTCGGCGCGCCGCACGCGCTGCAGCAGCTCGCCGACGCTCTGCCGGCCCTGGGCATCGTCGCGGCGGTCCTGGGGGTGATCAAGACCATGGGCTCGATCACCGAACCGCCGGAAATCCTCGGCGGCATGATCGGCGGGGCGCTGGTCGGCACCTTCCTCGGCGTGTTCCTGGCCTATGGGCTGGTCGGTCCGATTGCGGCGCGGCTGAAGGCGATCGTCGACGAGGAATCGGCCTTCTACAAGATCATCCAGTCGGTGCTGGTCGCCCACCTGCACGGCAATGCGGCGCAGATTTCGGTCGAGATCGGCCGGGGCGATATCCCGTCCTCGGCCCAGCCGTCCTTCCTCGAGATGGAGGAATCGCTGCAGGGCGCGCCGACCGAGGCGTGACCGCCCGAACCGCGACCCCATCACGGCCCCATCACAGCCTCTCACCGCCGATCACGGGTTCGGGAACAGCCGGACGCGTGGCCGGTTACCCGCAGGACCGATCGTGGGAGCGGGCGGCTGTTTCGCCCGGGCGATCGCTCGGAGGAATACGTATGAAGCTGATGATCATCACCGCCGCCGCCCTTGGCGCGCTCGCGCTGGCCGCCTGCACGCCCGCAGAGGACGAGACCGCCAAGGACGCCACGGCGACTGGCGCCGACGCCTCGGCGACGGCCCCCGCGGCCGACGGGGCCATGACTCCGCCGACCGGTACGACGCCGGACACGACGACTCCCGCCAACCCCGACGGCACGACCACGCCTCCCGGCCAGACGCCGCCGACCCTGCCGCCCGAGTCCAACGGCTCGACCTCGTCGCCGCCGCCGATGTAGGATTCCGACGCCCGCAACGTATCCGGAAAGGGGACCGTCCGCGGTCCCCTTTTTGCTGTCGGATGACAGCAGTTCACGAACCCGTGAGAATTTAGCTTGCGTATCCGCTCACGAAGCCGTTATCTCGGCCTTGCGAGGATTCATGCCCTCGTATGACCCTTCTGAAGGAAGAAACACCATGCGCATCGTTGCTCTGATCGCCGCTTCGGCCGCCGCTCTGGCCCTGGCCGCCTGCCAGCCCGCCGACAAGGCCGCCGAAGAAACCGCCGCCGAGCCGGCCGCCGAAGCTCCGGCTGAAACCCCGATGGCCGCCGAGACCCCGGCCGCCCCGGCTGAAGCCCCGGCTGAAACCCCGGCCGCCCCGGCCGCCGAGACCACCCCGGCTGCTCCGGCTCAGTAATATCTGAGATCGACGGACCTTCGGGTTCGTTCGGAAAGGGTCGCCCTCGCGGGCGGCCCTTTTTCGTTGCGCGGTCCCTGACCGAAGCCGCCTTGCGGCAAATTCACTTGCGGGGCCGGCGCCGCCGTCGGTATCTCGGGGTCCGGGACACTGTCGTCCGTTCGAACGAAGGATCTCCCCATGCGCATCGTCGCCCTGATCGCCGCCTCGGCCGCCGCCCTGGCGCTCGCCGCCTGCAACAACGCTGAAGAGAAGGCTCCTGAAGCCTCCACCCAGGCCGCCGAGGCTTCGGGCGTCACCGATCCGGCCGCTGTCGACCAGACGGTCGAGCAGACCGCTGCCGACGCCAAGGCCGCCGCCGAAGGCGCCGAGGCCTCCATGGCCGCCCAGGCCGCCGAGCCCGAGCCGGCCACGCCGGTCGAGGCCCACTGACGCCAGCCGGCGAAAAGACTGTCGATCGGGGCCGTCCGTCGGGCGGCCCCTTTTCGTTGGTCGCATTCGTGGCCAGAAGCCTGAGCCATGACTGACGACCGATCGCCCCGACTGGTCTGGACCGAGGACGGCGCGCCCCGTTCCGGCCGGTTCGACGACATCTATTTCTCGCGCGAGGACGGGCTGGCCGAGAGCCGGGCGGTCTTCCTGGCGGGATGCGGTCTTCCGGAGACGTGGCGGGGCCGTCGCCGCTTCACCGTCGCCGAGCTCGGCTTCGGCACGGGCCTGAACATCGCCGCCCTGCTCGACCTGTGGCGCCGCGAGGGATCGCCGGGCGGGCGGCTGCAGATCTTCTCGGTCGAGGGCTTCCCGCTGGGCCGGGACGAGGCCGCACGGGCGCTGGGGAACTGGCCTGAGATCGGCGACGCGTCCCGCGCCCTGCTCGACGCGTGGCCGGCGCCGACGCCGGGCTTCCATCGCCTCGATCTGCCTGCGTTCAACGCGACGCTCGATCTGGCCGTGGGCGAGGCCGCCTGGGCTTTGTCCCAATGGTCGGGGCGGGCCGACGCCTGGTTCCTCGACGGGTTCGCCCCCTCGACCAATCCGGCGATGTGGTCGGGCGCGGTTCTGGATGGCGTCGCCGCCTGCTCCGCCCCCGGGGCCCGGCTGGCCACCTTCACGGTCGCCGGCGCGGTGCGGCGGGGACTCTCCGAGCGCGGCTTCACGGTCGAGAAGCGCCCCGGCCATGGACGCAAGCGGGAACGGCTGGAGGCTCATCTGCCCGGCGGTCACGTCAGCGAGGCCGCTCCTCGCGTGGCGATCATCGGCGGGGGCATAGCGGGCGCGGCCCTGGCGCGGGCCTTCACGGCGCTCGGCCAGCCCTGCACCGTGATCGAACAGACGGCGCCCGGCGCCGGAGGCTCCGGGTTTCCTTCAGCGCTGGTCACGCCCCGCCTCGACGCCGGCGACGCGGCCATCGCGGCCCTGCACGCCCAGGCCCTGACGCGCGCCCGGGCGCTCTATGCGGCGGTTCCCGGCGCGGTCCTCGCCGACGGCGTGCTGCAATTGGAGCAGGCCGCGCGGGACGGCGCCCGCTTCGCCAAGGTCGCCGCGCAGGATATCTGGCCCGAGGGCGCCATGACGCCGCTGGACGCCTCCGACTGCGCCGTCCGGCTGGGGGAGCCGGTGGAGACAGGCGGTCTGTTGATGCGCGACACGCTCGCCCTGAACCCCCGCCCCGTGCTGGAAGCGTGGCTCGGAGAGGCGGATCGGATCGCCGCCAGGGTCGCCCGGATCGAGCCCTGCGCAACGGGCTGGCGGCTGGCCGACACGGCGGGCGAGACCCTTCTCGAGGCGGGCATCGTCGTCATCGCCACCGGCTGGGGCGCGGCTGCGCTGGCGCCGGACCTGCCGCTGACGCCGGTCCGCGGTCAGGCCGACTGGGTGGAGGGGATCGCCAGCCCCCCGGTGGCCTGGGGCGGTTACGCGTCGCCGACGCCCGACGGGCTCCTGTTCGGCGCCACCCACGACCGGGGCGAAACCGGGGTCGTGACCGACGCCGCCTCCACCGCCCGAAACCTGCAGACGGTGGCCGCCCGCCTGCCGCAACTGGCGCAACGCATCGCCGCGGCGGGCGGCGTTCGCAGCCACGCGGCGATCCGCGCCACCACGCCGGACCGCCTGCCGCTGGCCGGTCCGCTGGCGCGGGGCCTTTTCGTGCTGACCGGCCTTGGCTCGCGCGGCTTCTGCGTCGCCCCGGTGCTGGCCGAGCACGTCGCGGCGCTGGGGGTGGGCGCGCCCTCGCCCCTGCCCGCGGCGCTGGCGGCGCGGGTCGAACCGAATCGTTTCGTGATCGCCGCCCCTCTTGCGCAACCTTCACCGCGGATGGACGGTTGACGCTGAGCCGACGCTCCAACCCGCCGGCCCGGAGATCGATCATGACCCGTCTGATTTCAGCCGCCGCCGTCGCGGCCCTGACCGCCCTCGCGGCCTCCTGCGCCCCCACCCCCGACAGCGGCATGGACGGGGATAGCGCCTCGGCCCGGCCCGAGCGCCAGTGCTTCAGCGCCGACCAGGTCCGGAATTTCCGACAAGGCCGATCCGGCCAGCTCTATGTCCGCGTCACCCGCAACGACGTCTATGAGCTGAACTCTTCAGGCGGCTGCACGGATCTGGACTTCGCCCAGCGCCTGGCGATCACGGCGGACGGCGCGGCCCTGTCCGGCGGCCGTCTCTGCACCGGCGATTGGGCGCGGATCACCCTGCCGGGCTCGGCTGCGCCTGTCAGCACCTGCCGCGCCCGCGTCGACCGCGTGCTGAGCGCCGAAGAGGTCGCCGCCCTGCCGAGCGCCCACAGACCCTGAGGCTCAGGCCTTCTGGGCGTAGCCGAGGCGCTGGTTCAGCTTCTCGATCAGGTCGATGGCCGTGTCGGCGATGACGGAGCCGGGCGGGTAGACCGCGGCCGCACCCATGTCGATCAGGGTCTGGACGTCCGACGGCGGGATCACCCCGCCGACCACGATCATGATGTCCGGCCGGCCCAGCTTCTCCAGCTCGGCCTTCAGCTCGGGCACCAGCGTCAGGTGCCCGGCGGCCAGCGATGAGGCGCCGACGGCGTGGACGCCGCGCTCGACCGCCTCCTTCGCCGCCTCGGCGGGAGTCTGGAACAGAGCGCCCGCCGTCGCCTCGAAGCCGAGGTCGCCAAAGGCGGTGGCGATGACCTTCTGGCCGCGGTCGTGGCCGTCCTGGCCCAGCTTGGCGATCAGGATTCGCGGCGGGCCGCCGTCGTTCTCGACGAAGGCGGCGACCATGCCGCGGGCGCGGGCGATCTTCGGATCGTCGCCGGCCTCCCTGGCGTAGACGCCGGAAACGGTTTTCACGGCGGCGACGTGGCGGCCGAAGGCGGCTTCCAGCGCGTCGGAGATTTCGCCGACGGTGGCGTAGGCCCGGGCCGCCTCGACCGACAGCTGCAGCAGATTGGCCTTCCCACGCGCCCCGGCGGTCAGAGCGTTCAGCGCGGCCTGCGTTTTCGCCTCGTCGCGTTCGTCCCGGAGCCGCTTCAGCTTGTCGAGCTGGGAGGCCAGCACGGCGGCGTTGTCGACCTTGAGCACCGGGATGTCGTCGATGTGGTCGGCGAGGTAGCGGTTCACCCCCACCACCGTCTGCTGGCCGGTGTCGATCCGCGCCTGCGTCTTCGCCGCGGATTCCTCGATGCGCAGCTTCGGCACCCCGGCCTCGATGGCCTTGGCCATGCCGCCCAGCGCCTCGACCTCGGCCATGTGGGCGCGGGCTTTTTCGGCCAGCTCGTGCGTCAGACGCTCGACGTAGTAGCTGCCGCCCCACGGATCGATGACGCGGGTCAGGCCGGTCTCCATCTGCAGCAGCAGCTGGGTGTTGCGGGCGATGCGGGCCGAGAAGTCGGTCGGCAGGGCCAGCGCCTCGTCGAGGCTGTTGGTGTGCAGGCTCTGGGTCTGGCCGCCCGCAGCGGCCATGGCCTCGACCATGGTGCGCGAAACGTTATTGAACACGTCCTGCGCCGCCAGCGACCAGCCGGAGGTCTGGCAGTGCGCCCGCAGCGACAGCGAGCGCGGGTCACTGGCGCCGAATTTCGACACCGCCTCGGCCCAAAGCAGACGGCCGGCGCGCAGCTTGGCCACCTCCATGAAATAGTTCATGCCGATGGCCCAGAAGAACGACAGGCGCGGGGCGAACCGGTCGATGGGCATGCCTGCCTCGACGCCCGCCTTCATGTATTCGATGCCGTCCGCCAGCGTGTAGGCCAGCTCCAGATCCGCCGAGGCCCCGGCCTCCTGCATGTGGTAGCCGCTGATCGAGATGGAGTTGAACTTCGGCGCGTGCTCGGCCGTCCAGGCGAAGATGTCCGAGATGATCCGCATGCTCGGCGCGGGCGGATAGATGTAGGTGTTGCGGACCATGAACTCCTTGAGGATGTCGTTCTGGATGGTCCCGGTCAGCGCCGCGTGCGGCACGCCCTGCTCCTCGGCCGCCACGATGTAGAGGGCGAGCACCGGCAGAACCGCGCCATTCATGGTCATCGACACGCTCATCCTGTCGAGCGGGATGCCGTCGAACAGGGTGCGCATGTCGTAGATGGAATCGATGGCCACGCCGGCCATGCCGACGTCGCCCTTCACCCGCGGATGGTCGCTGTCGTAGCCGCGGTGGGTGGCCAGGTCGAAGGCGATCGACAGCCCTTTCTGCCCGGCCTCGAGGTTGCGGCGGTAGAAGACGTTGGAGGCCTCGGCGGTCGAGAAGCCGGCGTACTGGCGGATGGTCCAGGGGTTGGACGCATACATCGTCGGATAGGGGCCGCGGTGATAGGGCGCGATCCCGGGCAGGCCGTGGATGAAGTCGAGACCGTCCAGCGCGGAAGCGCCGTAGGCCGAAGCGACGGTCAGGCCCTCCGGAGTGTTCCACGGCTCGCGGGCGGGGCCGGCGCCGACGGGGCCGAGATCGAGGTCGACCCTAGTGAAGTTCGGGAAGCTCATCGGCCGGCCTCCATCGCTTCGAAGGGCGCGGCGAAGCGGATGGGGGTCAGGGGCACGCAGGCGTCGCCGCCGCCCTCGGGCGCAAGGCGGGGTTCGGGTTCGACGGGGGCCGGTCGGGGCTCGGGATCGATGAATTTCGTCACCCCGACCATCTGCGCCGCGCCGTTCGCCAGCGCCGCCTCGAGCGTCTGCCGGGCCCGCGCCACGCGCGGCTGGATGACGTGACCGCGCAGGGCCTCGACGATCCCGCCCTCGGCCTCGATCTTCTGGAACTCCGCCCAGCCGGCCTCGGCCAGCTCGCGGGTGCGCTGGTCGAGGAACCACGAGCCCGCCGCCGGATCGTCGACGCGGCCGACGTGGGCCTCCTCCATCAGCACCAGCTGCGTGTTTCGCGCCTGCCGCCGGGCGAAGTCGTCGGGACGACCGCTCGCGCGCGAGAAGCCGTCGAGCACCACGGCATCCGCGCCGCCGACCGCGCCGGCGAAGCCCGCCGCGGTCAGCCGCAACAGGTTCGGCCAAGGGTCCCGCGCCGACAGCATCCGCCGCGACGACCGCGCCTCGATGACGGCGGGTGTCCCGGCTCCGAAGGCCCGGCTGAGCGTGCGCCACATCAGGCGCAGGGCCCGGACCTTGGCCAGGCTGTCAAAATATTCCTGGTCGACGGAGACGCCGAGCACGGTCCCGCGCAGCGCCTGCTCCGCCGTCATGCCGGCCTCGACCGCGGCCCTGACCAGCGCTGCCGAATTGGCCGCCGCGAAGGCCAGTTCCTGGCCGATCGAGCCGCCGGCCTCGTGCGCCACGCGGCCTGAGGCGAGGAAGAAGGTCGCCTGCGGATAGGCGCCGGCGTGACGCGCCGCCGTGTTGGCGGCGAGGGTCAGATGCTCCTCGAGCGCACGGGAGGCCTCGCCGGTTTCTGCGAAGGCGGAGACCGGGTCCAGGTGGAACATCAGCCTGGCGCGCGGCGAGCCCTTGGCGGCGACGGCCAGCGCATTGGCGGCTTCGGGGCCCGCCAGCCCGGCGTCCAGACCGACCGCCGCCAGCTCCAGCGCCACGCCGTCCAGCGCCGCCGCCAGGGGGGCCGAGTCCGCCAGCACCGCGCCCTTCAGCACCACCGACGCCGCCCCGCCCTCGAGGTCTGCCAGCACCGCCGCATTGACCGCCACCGGATCGTCGCCCTCGACCAGGGTGCGCAAATCCCACGCCCGGCCGTCGGCGTCCGAGGGGCGCGGCGCGAACAGGGGCTCGACGCCTGTGGCGGCGGCGTAGAGCGGCCGCACGGCCAGCTGGTCGGCGTCGAGATGGATGAGGCTTTCGACCGGCCGGTCTTTCAGCGCCTTCTCGGCGAGCGCCTTCCAGTCGGCCGGGGACGGGGTGGGGAAAGTCATGCGCCTCCAATGCCCGCATGGACGCGCCGGGTCCAGATCAGGAGTCCGCGCATCAATACGCCACTGCAGCAGTTGCGGTTCAGCGGGCCGATCCTACATCGGTGAGAACCACAGCAGGAGCTTCTCCATGGCCGACCTTTCCGCCTTCCCGATCACGCAACGCTGGCCCGCCGAACACCCCGACCGGCTGCAGCTCTATTCGCTGAACACGCCCAACGGCGTGAAGGTCTCGATCATGCTGGAGGAGCTCGGCCTCCCGTATGAGCCGCACCTGGTGGACATCACGAAGAACGAGACCTGGGGTCCGGAATTCCTGTCGCTGAACCCGAACGGCAAGATCCCCGCCATCATCGATCCCGACGGGCCGGGCGGCAAGCCGCTGGCCCTGTTCGAGTCGGGCGCCATCCTGATCTATCTGGCCGAGAAGACCGGTCGTCTGATCCCGGCCGACGCCGCCGGACGCTACGAGACGATCCAGTGGGTGATGTTCCAGATGGGCGGGCTGGGGCCGATGTTCGGCCAGCTCGGCTACTTCAACAAGTTCGCCGGCAAGGCCATCGAGGACAAGCGGCCGCTCGAGCGTTACGTCGCCGAGTCGAAGCGGCTGCTGGGGGTGGTCGACGGACGGCTGGAAGGCCGCGACTGGATCATGGGCGACCAGTACACAATCGCCGACGTCGCCATGCTGGGCTGGGTGCGCAACCTGATCGGCTTCTACGAGGCGCGCGAACTGGTCGATTTCGACAGCCTGAGGAATGTGCCCGCCTGGCTGGAACGCGGCCTCTCCCGCCCGGCGGTGCAGCGCGGGCTGGAGATTCCGAAGCGGCCCTGAGGCTCAATAGCCGATGACGGTGGGCAGCGTCTGCCAGACGATGGCCACGGTCGCGACGCCGCCACCGAGCAGGGACAGCTGATCGCCGAAGCCGGTGGACGGGTCCGTCCGCCGGCGCAGGCGTCGCGCCGCCCATGCGGTGATCGCGACGGCGGCGAGCAGGCAGACGGCGCTGAACGCCAGTCCGGCCATGCGCCAGGCCGGATCGTCGGCCCGGCTGACCACGTCGGCCAGGCTGGCGATGGCGTAGACGCCCATGAAATGGACCGTCCAGACGATCAGTCCGCCCAGCATCCAGGCCCAGCGCCGCATCGTTCAGCCTCCCGGAAACAGCCGCGTCAGCAGGGTGGCGGAGGTCCCTTGCCCAGCCGAATAGACGATGAAGAGCGCGATCAGATCGCAGGTCGAGGGCCGCTCCGCGACCAGATGGCCGGCCAGCCAGCGCAACACGGCATAGAGGCCCATCAGGGCCACGACGGCGGCGAAGAAGCCCTGCCACGCCAGCAGGGCGTAGACGGTCGAGCCCTGGGCGTCGACCTCGGGCCGCAGGCCGGTGGCCAGCCAGGCGTCCAGATCCCCTGCCCACGCGCCGACGATCAGGGCGGCGGCCGCGGCCATCATCAGGGCCGCGACGGCGCCGCTGCGGGGCCGGGCCAGCCTCAGCGACCGGCAGGCCAGCCATGCCAGCCCGGCGGCAGCCGCATTGCCCGCCACCACCCACGCCATTGACGACAGTCCCGGCGGCGGCGCCCAGTCGGCGGGGTTCCGGCTCCACAGGAAGACGTAGCTGAAGCCCATCAGGGCGGCGACCATCCCGGCCACCACGAGGGTGATGACCACCGCCCACCAGCCGTGGCTGGAGGGTCCGCTGGCGTAGGTCGGCACGGTGATGCCGGCGCCGATGTCGGCGGTCTTCATCGCCATCGGCCGGTCGAGGAACCAGCACCACTGGAGGATGCAGTAGAGCCCCAGCACGCCGCAGACCACCGACGGCCAGTACGCCTTGACCGTCAGCAGCAGGAAGAAGGCCGCCGTGAACACCGCCGCCCAGACATGCCATGCCGAGGGCTTCGGCATGCGTTGAAGATACTGCGGCTCGGCGTTCAGGGTCGAGGTGACGATAGTCTCGCGCTCGCCGGTGGCGGTGTTGGGCAGGAAGTAGCGCCCGGCCTCGACATCGCGCGCCAGCCCCTTCTGGTCCCACAACGGATAGAGGCTCCTCACCACCGGGATCGATCGCACCGAGTAGAGGCCGGTGGGGAGCCATTCGAGGCCCGGACCGTCGAAGACATTGCCGGCGTCGCGGCCGCCGAACGGGCGGAAATTCCGCGCCATGTCGATGATCCACAGCAGCACGGCGGCCGCGAATACGAAGGCGCCGACGGTCGAGATCAGGTTGGGCCACTCCCATCCGCGGTCCGGCAGCCAGGTGTATACCCGCCGTGGCATGCCCATCAGCCCGGTCAGGTGCATGGGCAGGAAGGTCAGGTGCATGCCGGCGAACATCAGCCAGAACACCCCCTTCCCCAGCCGCTCGCTGAGCGGCCGGCTCGAAGTCATCGGCAGCCAGTAGTAGATGGCCGCGAACATCGGGAAGACCATGCCGCCGATCAGCACATAGTGCAGGTGGGCGACGACGAAATAGCTGTCGTGCGCCTGCCAGTCGAACGGGACCATGGCCACCATCACCCCGGTCAGGCCGCCCATGACGAAGATGGTCAGCCCGCCGAGCACGAACAGGCCAGGCGTGCTGAACCGCATCCGGCCGGCGGCGACGGTGGCGATCCAGGCGAAGACCTGCACCCCCGCCGGCACCGACACCGCCATCGACGCCGCCGAGAAGAAGCTGGTCGAGATCGTCGGCATGCCGGTGGTGAACATGTGGTGGGCCCACACGCCGAAGCTGATGAAGCCTGTCGCCAGCATGGCCAGCACGACCAGCCGGTGGCCGACCAGCGGCGTCCTCGCCATGGCCGGGATGATCGTCGACATGGCCCCCGCCGCCGGCAGGAAGATGATGTAGACCTCGGGGTGGCCGAAGAACCAGAACAGGTGCTGCCACAGCAGCGGATCGCCGCCCTTGAGCGGATCGAAGAAGGGCCAGCCCAGCGCCCGCTCGACCTCGAGCAGCAGGGTCGAGAGGATGATCGACGGAAAGGCGACGATGATCATCCCGGCGAAGATCAGCATGGCCCAGGCGAAGACCGGCAGCTTGTCCAGGGTCATCCCCGGGGCGCGGGTGCGCAGCACGCCGACGATGATCTCGATGGCCCCGGCGATGGCCGAGATCTCGATGAAGCCGATGCCCAGCAGCCAGAAGTCGGCGTTGATCCCAGGCGACCAGGCCACGCTGGTCAGCGGCGGATACATGAACCAGCCGCCGTCGGGAGCGAGGCCGAAGAACAGCGAGGCGAAGAAGGCGAGGCCGCCGATCAGATAGGCCCAGAAGGCGTAGGCGCTGAGCCTCGGAAACGGCAGGTCGCGCGCGCCCAGCATCTGGGGCAGCAGCAGCACACCCAGCGCCTCTACGGCCGGCACGGCGAACAGGAACATCATCATCGTGCCGTGCACGGTGAAGAACTGATTGTAGGTCTCCTGCGGCAGGAAGCCGTTCATCGGCACCGCCAGCTGGGTGCGCATCAGAACCGCCAGCGTCCCCGCCAGCACGAAGAACAGCATGGCCGCGCCGACGTAGTAGACGCCGACGAAATTGTTGTTGATGGCGGTGATCCACTCCCAGCCGCGGGGGCCGCACCACGCCTTCTCCAGGTCTTCGAGCTCGCCCGCCGGCCGCTCGCCCGCCGTCGGAAAGCGGTCGTAGAGGGCCGGGTCGAAGCCGGTCTCGCTGTTCACTTCAGGCTCTCGAGCCAGGCGGAGACGTCGCGCAGCTCCTGACCGGTCAACACCGGATAGGCCGGCATGCGGTTGCCGGGCTTGATCGACTGGCTGTCGGAAATCCACCCGGCCAGCGTCCCGTGGTTGTTGGGCAGGATGCCCGCGCCGAGGGTGCGGCGCGAACCGACATGGCTCAGATCCGGGCCGGCCAGGCCGTTGAAGCGCGTTCCGGCGACGGTGTGGCAGGCGCCGCAGCCGGCGCGGGCGAAGACCTCGGCGCCGGGACCGGCGAGCGTCGCCATCACCGCCGGCGCCGACTGCCGCGCCCGCCATGCTTCGAAGTCGGCGGGCGTGTGGGCGACCACGACCAGCCCCATCAGCGCATGGGGCCCGCCGCAGTATTCGGCGCACTGGCCGCCGTAGACGCCCGGCGCGTCGGCCTGCAGCCGCATCAGGTTGCGTCGACCCGGGATCATGTCGACCTTGCCGCCGAGCCGGGGGACCCAGAAGCTGTGGATCACGTCGGCGGAATCCAGCTCGAACACCACCGGGCGGCCGGCGGGGATGTGCACCTCGTTGGCGTCCTGCAGCACCTCGCGCCCGGCCGCGTCCACATAGGCCACCCGCCACCACCACATCTCGCCGGTGACCCGGACCCGCATCTCGCCCGGCGCAGGCTCCTGCGTCAGATGCGAGGTCAGGCCGAGGCCGTAAACCAGCAGGGCGCTGAGCACGACGACCGGAAAGGCCAGGCCGCCGATCCACACCAACCGCTCGCCGCCCAGACGGCCGCGCCACCGCCGCGGGCCGAACAACGCCACGCCCAGGGCGATCAGCACCACCAGCAGCACCGCGCCGCCCATCGCGAACAACACCCAGGCGAGGGCGTTCAGCGGCCCGGCGAACGGTCCGGCCGGATCCAGGGCGGGCGGCGGCCAGCCCGCAATCCCTTCGGGCGAGGACCGCTCAGCGCTCATCGAGCGTGTAGAGGTAGGCCGCGACGTCGCGGGCTTCCGCTTCCGTGATCGGTGACGGCGGCATGCCGGTCTCCGGCGACAGCGACGGCGGGTCGATCAGCCAGACGGTCAGTACTTCGGGCCGGTTGGGGAAGCGACCGCCGATCATCGGGCTGGCCCCGAACCCCTTCAGCGACGGCCCGGTCCGGCCCTGCGGCCAGTCGATTCCCGGAATGGCGTGGCAGGCCGCGCAGCCGACCCGCTTCATGACGGCGAGTCCCCGCGCCGGATCGGCCCCGGCGACCGTGCGGGGCGGCTCGGCCTTGTCCCCGCAGGCGGCCAGCAGGACCGCCGCCAGCGGGACCCATCGCCTGATGCATGTCGTGCGCCGTGAAATGGTCAGCCATCCTGCCCCTTCCGGGAAACAAACCCGTGCCCAGCGTCACGGTTCCGGACCCCCCGGAACCGCAAAGGTCGGATGGTGTTGGTTCGGCGTGCGCCTGATCCCGGTCCTCCTCTTCGTCACGACCGCGGCCTGCTCGCCGGCGAGCGACCGCTCGATCGAGGCCTTCACGGCCGATGGCGAGATCATCGCCATGGGTGGCGGCGACGGCGGCCCGGCCAACGCCTGTTTCAGCTGTCACGGACTGGACGGGACGGGCGACGGAGTCAGCGTCCCTCGCCTCGCCGGTCTGGACGCCGGCTATCTGCAGAAGCAGCTGTCGGACTACGCCCGGGACGTGCGCACCGATCCGGTCATGAGCCGCATCGCCCGCTGGCTGGACGATGACGACCAAAGGGCGGTGGCGGCCTTCTACGCCGCGATGCCTCCGCCCGCGCCAACCGGACCGGGAAGCCCGCCCCCCGCCCTCTATCTGAACGGCGCGCCCGACCGGGGCGTCGCCGCCTGCGCCAGTTGCCACGGCGCCGAAGGCCAGGGGCTCGGCGCCGGCAATCCCGCCATCTCCGGCCAGCCGGCGGCCTATACGCTGGATCAGCTGCGGCGCTGGAAGCGGGCCGAGCGGCGCAACGATCCACGCGGCGTCATGGCCGGCGCGGTCGCGGGTCTGACCGAGGCCGAGATGCGGGCCATAGCGGCCTGGCTCGAGCGCGCACCCACTGCTCCGCCGCCCGCCAGCGACGCTGCCACCGCGTCCGCCGCCGGGGTAGCTGCGGCACGACCGGCAGCATCCCGTGGAACACGTCGTCCCGATCGATGAAGTGGTGTTTCAGCGCGGCTCCGACGTGGATCGGGATCAGGATCAGCAGGGTCACGACCAGCCCCCAGTGCATCCATTCGGACAGGGCCTCGATCCGCCAGCGCTGGACAAGGCTAAGGTCTCCAAAGGGCATCAGCGGCCAAGGGACGACACCGACCAGCGCCAGATCCTGCTCGCGCGCCGTGGCCGAGATCATCGCCCAGCCGGTCAGGGGCAGGCCGAACAGGCAGGTGTAGAAGACGTAGTGGGTCACGTGCGCCGCCGTGCTTTCCCAGCCGGGCTTGTCGGCGTCGTTGATCGGCCCGGGCGCGAGGGCGCGCCACAGGCCTCGGCCGATGGCCAGAACCAGCATCAGCACGCCGACCAGATAGTGCAGGTCGTGGGCCGCCACCTTGTCGCCGCCGACCGGCAGCCGACCCATCCACCAGCCCCAGATCAGCTGGAAGACCACCAGCGCCGCCATGGTCCAGTGGAAGACGATAGCCACCGGCGAGTAGCGGCCCTCGTCGTGATGGCCCGCGGCCCATTCGAGGACGTTGACGATCAGCCGGTCGATCATGCGGGGCTCGCGCCGGCCCGTGCGTCAGGTCCGATCCAGCGGCCGAGCGCCATCAGCGCCGCGGCCAGATAGACCGCCGCCGCCGGGGCCCACATGATCAGCCCGGCCGCCTGCTGGTCCTGCAGCGGGGTCAGCCCCCAGGCCGCGGTGGTCAGAAAATGCGGGGCGTAGACCGCCTCGCCGGCGAAGGTCAGTAGGGCGCCGAGCAGTCCCATGGCCACCATGGCCAGCAGCAGGGCGGCCACCGCCGCGAGCGCCGACGCCCGGCGCACGCCGGCCCAGAACCACGCCGCCGTGCCGAGCAGGCTGAGCTGCATCAGCCAGTAGGCCGTATCGCTGGACAGGGCCCAGCCGTAGGCGGCCGGCGCATGCCAGGCCCAGAACACCACCGCCTGCGCCGCCGTCGCCAGCGCCAGCGGGCCCGTCTGGCGGTTCGGCAGCGCCCGAGCGATCACCGGCGCAGCGACCGCCACGAGCAGAACGTGGTGCACGGTCCGTGCGGCGAACAGGGCGGAGCTCAGCGCGCACAGCGGCGAGACGAAGATCAGGGTGAGGATCAGGACGGCGCCGACGCCCGCGGCCCGCCGGCGGCCGGACACCCGCCAAAGCGCCAGGGCCAGCCCGAGCGCCAGCGCGCCGATCAGCGCCGGATCGAAATTCCATTGCGCCAGCCACCCGGCCGGATCCGGACCAGGTCCGCAGTACGGCGCCCAGGCCGGTCCGCCGCCGCTCATCGCTCCGGCAGGGCCCATGCGATCACATGGTCTCCGGCCGGGGTCTCCATGAAATGATGTCCGCCGGCCATGACTGCCAGATACTGCCGCCCGTCCTGCTCATAGACCATCGGCGCCGCCTGACCCCCGGCCGGCAACACGTCGGACCAGATGGTTTCGCCGGTTTCGATGTCGATGGCGCGGATCAGGTCGTCGGTGGCGGCGGCGATGAAGATCAGTCCGCCTGCGGTGACCACCGAGCCGCCGTTGTTGGGCGTGCCGATGTCCAGCGGCAGCATCGACGGGATGCCGAACGGACCATTCTTGCGCGCGGTCCCCAGCGGCCGGTCCCAGACCGTGCGGCCGGTGCGGATGTCGATGGCCCGGATGCCGCCGTAGGGCGGCTGCTTGCACAGCATGCCGGTCGCCTTCATGCGCCAGCCGGCGTTGACGTCGATGGCGTAGGGCACGCCCCACTGAGGATCGCCGGCGCCCTCGGCCCCCTCGGGCACGCCGCCGCGCGACTCGGGCGTCTGCTTCTTCAGCCGGGGATCGCCGCGCGGGAACCATCCCTTCTCGTTCGCCTCCTCGCGCGGCACCAGCCGGTTGTAGTTCGGCATGTCGTTGTAGTTGGCGATGATCCAGCCGCGCTGCGGATCGACCGCGACGCCGCCCCAGTCCGAGCCGCCGTTGTAGCCGGGATACTGGATCCAGCGCCGGTCGCTGGTCGGGGGCGTGTACATCCCCTCGTACGAGGCCTGGCGGAAGCCTATTCGACAAAGCAGTTGGTCGATGGGGGACATGCCCCACATGTCGCGCTCCGTGAGGTCGCGTTTCGCGAGCGTGTGGAAGCGCGAGAACGGCTGGGTCGCCGTCCGCTCGCGGGGCTCGACGCCGCCCTGCGGCACGCGCCGCTCCTGCACCGGCGTCAGGGCGCGCCCGGTGCGGCGGTCGAGGATGTAGATATCGCCCTGCTTGCTGGGCAGCACCAGCGCCGGGACCGCGCCCGCGGCCGTCGGATAGTCGATCAGCGTCGCCTGCGAGCCGAGGTCGTAGTCCCAGACGTCCTTGTGCACCGTCTGGAACGACCAGACCGGGCGTCCCGTCGTGACATCCAGCGCCACCAGCGCGGTGGCGTAGCGGTTCTCCGCCTCGGAACGGTCGGCGCTGTAATAGTCGGCGGCGGAGTTGCCCATGGGCAGATAGACCAGTCCCAGCTGCTCGTCGCCCGAGGCGGTGGTCCACATGTTCGGCGTGCCGCGGGTGTAGGTGTCGCCCGCGGCGGGACGGCCGGTCAGGTCCGGGCGGGCCATGTCCCAGGCCCAGCGCAGTTCGCCGGTGATGGCGTCGAAGCCCTGGATCACGCCGGAGGGCGCCTCGTTGTACTGGCCGTCCAGCACCTGATGGCCGGTGACGACCACGCCGCGCACGATGGTCGGGGCCGAAGTGATGGAGACCATGCCGGGGATGACGTCGCCCATGCCGACCTTGATGTCGACCGCGCCGTTGACGCCGAACCCGGCGCAGGGGCGGCCCGTGCGGGCGTCGACCGCGATCAGCCGGCCGTCCAGCGTGCCCTCCATGATGCGGGTGGCGCAGGCGACCGGGGCGATGGCGGGGATCGGAACCGGCCGCGGCTGCACGGCGGGTCCGACCGGCCCGGGGGCGGCGGGCGCGGCGGGCGGCCGCGGGACGGCGGCGGCGGTGTCGAAATACGCCACGCCACGGCAGGCGGCGGTGTAGGGGATCCAGTCGTCGGAAACCTTCGGATCATAGCGCCAGCGCTGCCGTCCGGTGCGGGCGTCGAGCGCGATCAGGATGTTGCGCGCCGTGCACAGATAGACCGTGTCGCCGACCTTGAGCGGGGTCGTCTCGGCCCCCCATTTCTCCTCCGGGGTGTCGCCGGTGCGGAAGGTCCAGGCCCGCTCGAGCCGGCCGACGTTCTCGCGGTTGATCTGGGTGAGCGGCGAGAAGCGCCGGGCGCTGTAGGTCCCGCCCCAGGCCGGCCAGTCGGCGCCGACCCGGTGCACCGACGGCTCCGACATCGCCGCGACGGCGATGCTCTGCACGGCCGCTGGCCGCATCGGCCGGTTGGCCTGCGCCACCACCAAGCCGAAGATCAGCGCGCCGATCACGAAGGCGGCGACGCCGCCGAGCGCCAGCCTGCCGCCCCTTCTCCCTTCGAGCGCCGGAAAGGAGGCGATGACGAGGAGCAGCAGCACCGCGGGGGCGACGATCCGCGGGACCAGGGCCCATCCGTTCAGCCCGACCTCCCACAGCGCCCAGAGGACAGTCAGCAAGAAGACGCCGATGTAGATCCAGGCGCCGAGCCGATTGAGCCGCCACAGCAGGACGCCCGAGGCGATCAGCCCCAGTCCGGCCAGCAGATAGTAGAACGATCCGCCGAGGGAGATCAGCCAGCCGCCGCCGATCGTCAGCACCGCGCCGACCAGGATCAGCAGGACCGCGAGCATCCGCACCGCCCACCCGCCGGGGCCCACACCGCGCTCGATCCTCGCCATGGCCGTTCCCTCGCCCAGCTTCACCACAGGGATGAACCGGCGGCGTGCGCAGGGGTTCCGGTTTTCAGGCCCGTGGGGCGGCCGTCAGGACCGGCGTTCGCTCTCGGCGTTGGTGTTCGCGTCGTCGCCCGAACCCGATCCGGGGCCGCCGGCGGAAGACGGCCGGGGAGATTTCTGGTCGGGCGCCGCGCCCGCTTCCCCGACCCTCTGCTGGCCCAGCCCGGCATTTTGATGGACTGGCCGACCCTTGTCGGTCGTGTTGCGCGTCGCCATCAGCGGCGGCCTCCGAGCTCGCGCTGCAGGTCCCGGAAGTCGGTCCCCACCCGGGCCACCGCCAGCCGCGCGGCTTCCGGCGTGACGGCGAAGATCTCCGCCAGCCGCATCACGTCACGCTCGTCCGCGGCTCCGGCCGTCAATGCGAGGATCGAATTTCCACCCCTCGACGCGGGCGTCTGGGTCTCGGGTACGGCCTGCATCGGCGGCTCTCCTCACGAACTGTCGCCGAAAACGCCCGATCCCGTCTTTGGGTCCTGTGTCCACTGCCCGACATTCCCCGGCCCGTTCGACGCGGAACCCGGGAACCGCTGCGCCGTTGGCCCGGCATGGACCGAAAGACCGGCAGTTCTCCCGCCTCCACCCCATCGGGACTCGTCGTCGGCGGCCTCGGCGGCCCTGAGGACGAGCTTCTCGAGTCCGGTCAGGAGGAGGTCTTTTCCCGCACCGAGGTCGAGAGCGGCCGGATTGAGCACGAGACCGAAGCGGGCGGCAGGCGCGCCGGCCATGAAGACGACCGCGAGCCCGGGCGCGATCCGGAGACGTGATCGGGTCGGCCGATATTTTGCGGCTTCGCTTCGAACTTCCGCGGCTCGCGCCGGTTGGTTTCGCGAACCTCAATCGGGAGCCGCCGCATGCACGCCCAACAGATGATCGCCGCCCATCCGCACGTCCGCGGCGAGGTCAACACGGCCCTCGCCCGATGCGTCGAGGCCTGTTTCGACTGCGCCCAGGTCTGCGCCTCCTGCGCCGACGCCTGTCTCGGCGAGGAAACCGTCGCCGAACTGGTCCAGTGCATCCGGCTCAACATGGACTGCGCCGATGTCTGCCTGACCAGCGGCCTGATCGCCACCCGCCGCTCGGGCGGCGACGTGCCGGTGATCGAGGCGCAGCTTCGGGCCTGCGAGCTGGCCTGCGGCCGGTGCGCCGCCGAGTGCGAGCGGCACGCCGAAATGCATGAGCACTGCCGCATCTGCGCCGCGGCCTGCCGCGATTGCGAGCGCGCCTGCCGCGAGGCGGTTTCCAGCCTGCCCGGCTCCGACGCGCCGCGCCATTGAACCTCACCCCCCAACCACCGAAGGAGATACGACATGGCACAGAAGGAAGGACCCGGGGCCGGCGAGGAGAACGACGGCCTGCACCGCCCGCTGACTCTCTCGGACGAACTGTCCGACGTCGTCGGCGACGGGCCGATGGGCCGCGCCGACGTGGTCAGCGGCCTCTGGGACTACATCAAAAAGAACGACCTGCAGGACGGACAGGAGATCCGGGCCGACGACAAGCTCAAGGCCGTCTTCCACAAGGACCGGGTCTCGATGTTCGAGATGAACGAAATACTGTCGGACCATCTGCGCGAGGCGCGCTGAGCCATGGTACGGACAGGCGTCAACAACATCGGCAAGACCGGCCATCACGAGCGGAACAAGGTAGAGGGCGAGGGTGCGGTCAGCGCCTCCGGCGCTGAAACGACCAGCGGCGGCGGCGAGGGCATGACGGACGACTTCGATCCGGATACGCCGTCGGCCACGGACCTGGGGCGCGGTCGCAGCGGTCCTTTGATGCGGGGGGCGATGGCGCAGACCGCGACGCATGCCCCGGAGGAGTCCAGCTTCGCCCCCGGCGGCGACAAGACGTCGAACCCGGATGTGGACGCGGAGGCCATGCTGCGCCAGACGGCCGATCGCGAAGCCGCGAGCCGGCATTGACCGGCGGGGAGGCGGCGCCACGGCGGATCGGCGTCCTCACCTTCCACCGCTGCATCAACTACGGCTCCTACTGGCAGGCGCGATGCCTGGCGGAAGGCCTGCGTCGACGCGGCCATGAAGCCGTCCTGCTCGACCACCGCTCGCGGCGGATCGATCGGGCGGAATGGCGGTGCGCCCTGCAGCCGGTGCTGCCGACGCCGACGCAGCCGGAGGACGTTCCGCTGTACGTGGAGAAGACCCGCAAATTCTTCGAGGCGTTCGAGAGCCTGCCGCTGTCGGAGGCCTTCGACCTCGAAGCGCCCCGCCTCCCCGCCGGGCTCGATGCGGTCGTGGTGGGCAGCGACGAGGTGTGGAATTTCCGCCACCCCTGGTACGCGGCCCGCCCCCTGTTCTTCGGCGATGGCCTTGAGGCCGGCCGCCTTGTCGCCTACGCCGCCAGCTTCGGAAATCACGACGCGGCGGACGGCGTGCATCCGGACTGGGCCCGGCGGCTGGCCGCCTTCTCGGCCATCGCCGTGCGCGACGACAACTCGCGGCGCCTGGTGGAGGCCAGCCTCGGAAGCAAGCCGGAAGTGGTGCTCGATCCCTGCCTGCAGTTCTCCGACCTGTCGCACAGGCCGGAGGCCGAGCCGCGACCGGACCGGGCCATCGTCTACGGCCACTCGTTCGCCGGGTGGTTCAAGGCGGCCATCCGCCGCTGGGCCGAGGCGCGCGGCGTCCGGCTGGTCAGCCTCGGCTATCACAACGACTGGGCCGACGAGCAGTGGATCACCGCCGGACCCGAGGACTTCGCCCGCGCCATGGCTTCGGCCCGGGCGGTGATCACCAACTTCTTCCACGGCTGCGTCTTCGCCCTGGTCAACGCCCGGCCATTCGTCAGCGCCCTGACCGACTACCGGCTCAACAAGGTCCGGGACCTCACGTCGAGAGTGGGAGCGGAGCGTCGGCTGGTGAACCCGGACTCACCCGACTGGGCCGTTGCGGCGGCGCTGGACGAACCGCTCGGGCCCCGGGTCGAGGATCGCCTGGACCAGTTGCGGCGGCGCTCGGAGGCCTACCTTGACCTTGCGCTCGCCTGAGACGCCGGTCCGGCGCGGGCAATCCTGCAGCCCCGAAGACATCGTCAGGTCAGGGCTGTGTATCGGTTGCGGCGCCTGCGTCGGGGCGGATCGAACCGGACGGTCGTCGATGGTCATGGACGTGCACGGGCATCTGAAGCCCTCCGGCCCGGCGGACTGGCGCCGGGCGCGCACGGCCGGCTTCTCGGCGCTCTGCCCCTTCTCCCCGGCGGCGGTTGATGAGGACGATATCGCCCTCGCCCGCTATCCGGAGGCGCCGCTGGACGATCCGCGCATCGGACGTTTCGTCTCGGCCTGGGTCGGCCATGTCGAGGAGGGCGGGTTCCGCGCCGCCGGCAGTTCGGGCGGCATGGCCAACTGGACGGCGGCGGAGCTGCTGCGGACGGGCCGGGTCGACGCCGTCGCCCATGTCGGCGGCCTGCCGCGCGACGGCGCCGACGACCCGCTGTTCGGCTATCGCGTTTCGCGATCGCTGGATGAACTGGGTGCCGCCGCCAAGTCCCGCTACCACCCGGTCGAACTGTCGGGCGTGATCGAAACCATCCGCGGTACGCCCGGCCGCTACGCCGTCATTGGCGTGCCCTGCTTCATCAAGGCGGTGCACCTGCTGCGAGCGACCGACCCGGTGCTGCGCGAGCGAATCGTCTTCACCCTCGGCCTGTTCTGCGGCCACATGAAGAGCCTGCGCATGGCCGAGAGCTTCGCCTGGCAGACCGGCGTCCGCATGGAAGACGTGGCGCGGATGGATTACCGGCTCAAGGATCCGGGCCGGCCGGCGAACGTCTACACCGCCCAGTTCGTGCTGAAGGACGGCGGGGAGCGGCGCCGCGACTGGTGGAATTTCGCCGACGGAGACTGGGGCGCGGGCTTCTTCCAGAACCCCGCCTGCGACTGGTGCGACGACGTCGTGGCGGAGACGGCGGACATCTCGTTCGGCGACGCCTGGGTGGAGCCATATTCGTCGGATGGGCGCGGGACGAATGTCGTGGTGGCGCGCGCGCCGGATCTCGACGTCATGCTGCGCGAGGCCATCGCGGAGCGCCGGCTGCGGCTCGAGTCCGTCGACGCCGATTTCATCCACCGGACGCAGGCGGCGGGATTCCGTCATCGCCGTGAAGGTCTGGCGTGGCGGCTGAGCTGGCCCCGGCCCGGCAAGCTGCGACCGCGCAAGCGGACGGCGCCGGAGAGGGTCGGCCTGCCCGCGCGACGGCGCGCGGTCTATGCGTTGCGCTTCCAGATCAGCCGCTGGAGTCACCCGCTGTTCCGACTGGCGCGCCGGACCGGAATACCCGCCGTCTACCTGCGCTGGGCCGGGGCCATGCTCGCTCTCTACCAGGCGCTGGCCTGGTCGCGCGGCCCGTTGGGCGCGCTGTTCGACCGGCTGGAGTCAGGCGGCGGCGCTGGTCGAGCGCGCGGCGCCCAGCCGCACCGCCGGTGACCGGTCTCTCGCGGCCGCGGCCGGGCGGCCGATCGAGACATAGTCGAAGCCCGCGCGGCTCACCTCGTCCGGATCGAACAGATTGCGCATGTCGATCAGCAGGGGGATCCCGACGACGCCAGCCAGCCGCTGCAGGTCGAGGGTGCGGAAGGCCGGCCACTCTGTCAGGACGACCACCGCCGTCGCGCCTTTCGCCGCGTCGTAGGCATCGCGGCAGAGGACGATACCGGGCAGCAGGTCGCGCGCCGCCTCCATGCCCTTCGGATCGAAGGCGCGGACCGTCGCCCCGCGCCGCTGCAGCTCCGGGATCAGTTCCAGTGAGGCCGCCTCGCGCATGTCGTCAGTGCCCGCCTTGAAGGTCAGGCCCAGCACCGCGACGGTCTGTCCCGCCAGGTCTCCCGCGACCGCCGCGACCCGGGCGGCGAGCAGCCGCTTGCGGTCCCGGTTCGCCTCCGACGCCGCCGTGACCACCCGCAGGGGCACGCCCGCTGCCCGGCCGGTGCTCAGCAGGGCGTCGGTGTCCTTAGGGAAGCACGAGCCGCCGAAGCCGGGGCCGGGATCGAGGAACCGCCGCCCGATGCGGGGGTCCAGGCCCATGCCCTCGGCGACGCGGACCGCATCGGCGCCGAGCTCCTCGCACAGGTCGGCGATCTCGTTGACGTAGCTGATCTTGACCGCCAGGAAAGCGTTGGCCGCGTATTTGATCAGTTCCGAGGTGCGCCGGTCGGTCATCACCAGCGGCGCGCCGGCGTCCGTCAACGGCGCATAGATCCGCTGCATGAGTTCGCGGGCCCGGAGGTCGTCGGTTCCGACCACGATCCGGTCCGGCTTCATGAAGTCGCCGATGGCCGAGCCCTCGCGCAGGAACTCCGGATTGGACACCACCGCGACATCGGCGTCCGGCCTCTGCTCGGCCAGTTGCGCCTCAATCCCGTCGCCGGTTCCGACCGGCACGGTGGACTTGGTGACTACCGCGGTGAAGCCGGCGAGGTGCGGCGCCAGATCGGACACCGCCGCGCGCAGGAAGCTGAGGTCGGCCTCCCCGTCCGGTCGGGGCGGCGTGCCGACGGCGATGAAGATTGCGTCCCGATCCGGCGCCATCCCTCCGATGTCCGTGGAAAAGGTCAGCCGCCCCGCCTGCCGCTGTTTCCGGATCAGGTCGCTCAGGCCCGGCTCGTAGATCGGGCAGCCGCCGTTGTTCAGCAGCTCGATCTTCCGAGGCAGGGCGTCGACGCAGATCACCTCGTGGCCGAGCTCCGCCAGACAGGTTCCGGTGACGAGGCCGACATAGCCCGTGCCGATGACGCCGATCTTCATGCCACCTCCCTTGAAACGATCCGGTCCTGAACGGGCGCGGCCCGGCGCGGCGCATAACGGGCGACCATCTCGGCGCAGAACTCCGCGAACTCCTCCGCCACCTGCGGCGGGCTGGTGTGGTGCGGCTCGATGCCCCGATGCTCGGGCGTGAAGCAGAAGGTGACGGTGGTTTCGAATTCGGCCAGCGCCTCCATCTGGCGGTCGAACCAGTCGAGCGCGCCCTCGCGGAAGCGGTCGGCCCACGACAGCCCTGTCCGCACATGGCGCACGCCCAGCCGGCGGAACCAGGCCACTGCGTCGTCCAGCCTGTGGTCCTCGAAATGGAACCACTGGCACAGACCCATCTGCGACGCGTAGGGCGCATAGGCCTCCACCGCCGGCTTGGGGGAGCCGTCCTCGCGCAGCAGCCCCATGTGGAAATGCCGGTAGTAGGACGAGCCCTCGGCCTCCTTGTGCCGGGTCGTCGCCTCCCAGGTGCGGGGCAGGTCATAAAGGCTGTACCAGTGGATGCGGGGGGCCTGGCCGATCAGCAGGCCGGCCGTCTTCTTCACCCCCCAGGCCTGCACCTCCTCCGAACCGAACGAGGACACGCCCACCTCGGTGACCCACACGGGCTTGTCGGTGACGGCGCGGATCTCAGCGACCTTCTCCGGCCAGGCGTCGATCGGCCACAGGTTCCAGTCCAGCGGAAAACCGTGCACCGCGACCACGTCGACGTGGTCCATCACGCCCTTGCCCTCCAGCCGTTGCAGGAAGAACGGATCGATCGGCGACATCCCGCCGAGCACGCGGGTGAGGTCGGGATTTTCCGCCCGGATCGCCTGACCCGTCAGTTTGGTCATCTCGGCGAACAGGTCCCACTCCGGGTCCAGCAGCGGGTCCCAGTGCGACTTGTTGTTGGGTTCGTTCCAGATCTTGACGGCTTCGATCACGCCTTGTCTCCGCTCCTGTCATGGCCGTTGCTCGGGGGGCGCGCCGGATAGGCCGCCCCGAGTTTCGGCGGCGGGCCGCGGCGGCACAGGAAGACCTCCTCCTCGGGGTGCTCCAGAATCTCGAAGCCGGCGCTGCGCAGCATGGCCTCGCTGCAGGCCGCGTTCGGCACCCACCAGTTGGTCGGATCGTGGGCGTAGCGATGCTCGATGAAGTGCAGCTTCGGATAGCCCGGCTCATTGAAGTGGGCCTGGTCGTTGAAGTCGTAGTCGGCGGCGACGGGAAAGATCTCGGCCGAGCCGCGCTGCATCGACTGGAACAGCAGCAGATCGTCGGCGACGTGCTCGTGGATCAGGTCCAGCGCCAGCAGCGGATGGCGCAGGTGGTAGAGCACCCCCATGAAGATCACGAGGTCGAACCGCTCCTTCAGCGCCGCCAGGTCGTAGACCGACAGCTTTCGGAACTCGATGTCGGCCTCCTCCACCTCGGCGGCGAAGCGGGCCTGGGCCAGATAGCGATCATCGAAGTCGACGCCGAGCACGCGGCCGGCCCCGCGGCGCTTCATCTCGATCGAGTAGAAGCCGGCGTTGCAGCCGATATCGAGCACGCTCTTGCCGGTCATGTCGGCCGGGATGGCATGCGCGAAACGGGCGAACTTGTTGGCGGGGTAGTCGTAGAGGAAGTGGTTCGGGGCGGTCCGCACGCCCTTCAGATCCATGTTGTGGAACCAGTCGCCGAGTTCGGCGACGCGGGCGCGGATCTGTTCCGGATTCAGGTCAGCCATGGGGGACCTCGTTCAGCGCGTGAAGCTTCAGTAACCCGTCGCCGGCGACGAGCGTGGTGACCGATCCGGGGCTGATCTCGAACCGGCCGTGGAAGCGCATCGACAGACCGGTCGCCAGACCGACGGCGGCCTTGATCACGTCGGCATGACTGACCGCCGCGACCGCGGCGGCGCCGGAGCGCGTCAGCCGTTCCAGCCATTCAGTGAGCCGCGCCTGCACCTCCGCCATCGACTCCCCCGACGGAGGACGCGCGGTGTCGCGCTCGCTGTTCCAGGTCCGCCACAGCGGCTCGCCCTGCAGACTGTCGAAGCTGCGGCCGTTCCAGTCCCCGAAATCGATCTCCATCAGGGCCTCCTCGTCCTTGAGCGGAACGCCGCACGCCCGCGCGATCCGTTCCGCCGTCTGTCGGGTCCGCTCCAGCGGACTGGTGAGCACGATCTCGACACCTTCGCGGGCGAGCCGCCGTCCCGCCGCCTCCGCCTGGGCCAGACCGGCTGCGCCCATCAGCACTCCGGAGCTCCGGCCGCACAGCCGCCCCTGCAGCTGATCGTGAACCCCGTGCCTCACCAGGAAGACGGTCGTCGTCACGACGCCAGGCGAGGCGCGCACTGGTCCAGGCCCTCGATGAAGTCGAGCGTGCGCAGCCGCGCCTCCTCGTCGGTGAACTGTTCCGGCGGCGACTTCATGAACCAGCTGGACGGACCGATAAGCGGGCCGGCCACGCCGCGGTCCATCGCCAGCTTGGCGCAGCGCACGGCGTCGATGACCACCCCCGCGCTGTTTGGGCTGTCCCAGACCTCGAGCTTCAGTTCGATGTTCAGCGGCACGTCGCCGAAGGTGGTGCCCTCCAGGCGGATGTGGGCCCACTTCCGGTCGGTCAGCCACGGCACGAAGTCACTGGGCCCCACATGCACGTCGTCGGCCGGCAGGGGCACGTCGAGCTGGCTGGTCACCGACCGGGTCTTGGAGATTTTCTTCGACGTCAGCCGCTCCCGCTCGAGCATGTTCTTGAAGTCGGAGTTGCCGCCGAAATTGAGCTGGTACATTCGGTCGATGCGCACGCCACGCTCGCGCATCAGATTGGCCAGCACCCGGTGGACGATGGTCGCCCCGACCTGACTCTTGATGTCGTCGCCCACGACCGGCAGCCCGCGCTGGCGGAAGCGGGCGGCCCAGTTCGGGTCCGAGGCGATGAACACCGGGATGCAGTTCACGAAGGCGCAGCCGGCCTTCAGCGCCGCCTCGGCGTAGTACTCCGTCGCGCGCTGCGATCCGACCGGCAGATACGAGACGAGCACGTCCGCGCCGCTCTCGCGCAGTGCGTCGGCGACGTCGACCGGCGGCTCGTCGGACTCCTCGATGTCGCCGGTCATATACTGGCCGATGCCGTCAAGCGTCGGCCCGCGCATGACCCGGACGCCGGTCGGCGCCGGGGTGGCGAAGCGGATGGTGTTGTTGGGGCCGCTGAAGATCGCCTGGGCCACGTCGCGGCCGACCTTCCCGGCGTGGACATCGAAGGCCGATGCGATCTCCATGTCTCCGACGTGGTAGCCGCCGAGCTCGACGTTCATCAGCCCGGGTGGCGGCTCGTTGCCCGCCGCCCCGGCGTAGTGGCTGAGACCCTGCACGAACGAGGAGGCGCAGTTGCCGACTCCGACGACGCCGATGCGCACCTTTTTCCGACCCATGGGCATCTCCCGGGTCCGGCCGCCCCATGCAAGCCGGACGGGGGGAGAAGCATCTACAAAGCTTATGGTTCCGCCTGATCAACAGCAACGCTAGGCACTCACTACTGCACAGCTAACGCCTACGCTGAGGTTTTCTCTGCATTCACAAGCACATCATTTCTAATGTCGTGTATCCGACATAACCATCGCGGGAACTAACCAGTAGAAGAAGATGTTGCTGGCACGAACCTGTACCGGAGAGCCGCGATGCCCACGTCCCCCCGCCATGCCCGCCGCGACGCCATTCCGCAGCCGGAGCAGGGCTGATGGGCGACACCATCCTGATCACCGGCGGAGCCGGCTTCGTTGGGCGCCATGTGGCGCGCGCCCTACTCGAACGCGGTCACCGGGTCCGCGCGCTCGACAGCCTGATCGAGCAGGTCCACCCGACGGTCACCCGACCGGCCGAACTCGATCCCGACGTCGAGCTGATGGTCGGCGACATCCGCGACGAGACCGCCGTGCTCGCCGCCTTGTCCGGTGTCGACAAGGTCATCCATCTCGCGGCCGAGGTCGGCGTCGGCCAGAGCATGTACGCCATCGACCGGTACACCTCGGTCAACGACTACGGGACGGCTGTGCTGTTTCAGCAATTGATCGATCAGCCGGTGCAGCGGGTCGTCGTCGCCTCGTCGATGAGCATCTACGGCGAGGGTCTCTACCGGACCGCCGACGGCGAGCTGATGCAGGACGTGGTGCGCGGCCCACGCAACCCGGACGGCAGCTGGGATCCGCTGGACGCCCGGGGCCGGCCGCTGATCCCCGTCCCGACGCCGGAGACCAAACAGCCGGCGCTGAAGAGCGTCTACGCCATCAACAAATACGTCCAGGAGCGGCTGACCCTGACGCTGACGGCGCAGTATGGAATGGAGAGCTGCGCCCTGCGGCTCTGGAACATCTACGGCCCGGGGCAGGCGCTCTCCAACCCCTATACGGGCGTCCTCGCCATCTTCGCCTCGCGCATCGCCAACGGCCAGGCGCCGATGGTGTTCGAGGACGGCCAGCAGCGTCGCGACTTCGTGCACGTCTCCGATGTGGCCCAGGCCTTCCTGCTGGCGCTGGACAAGCCTGAGGCCGACGGTCAGGTGTTCAACATCGGTTCCGGCGAGGACCGGACCGTCGAGGAGGTCGCGCGCCTGCAGGCCGCCTCGATGGGTCGCGCCGACCTCGCGCCGCAGATCACCCAGCAGGCCCGCGCCGGCGACATCCGCCACAACATCCCGGACCTGACGAAGGCGCGCGAGGTGCTCGGCTACGAAGCCCGCGCCGATTTCTCCGCCGGTCTGGAGGAGCTGGCCGAATGGGTGGCGCGGCAGGAGGCCGAGGACCGCGTCGTGGAGGCCCGCCGCGAACTCGAAATGAGGGGCCTGGTCGCATGAGCCGCATCCTGATCACCGGAGGCGCCGGCTTCATCGGCAGCAACCTCGCCGACCGGCTGGCGGGAGCCGGCCACCAGGTCGTCCTGATGGATACCCTGGCCCGCCCGGGGGTCGAGCGGAACCTGAAATGGCTGCTGCTGCGTCACCGCGGCCGCATCCGCAACCTGCAGACCGACGTGCGCGACGCGGCCGGCGTCACGGCCGCTGTGGCCGACGCAGACGCCGTGTTCCACTTCGCCGCCCAGGTCGCCGTCACCACCAGCCTCTCGGACCCGCGCGAGGATTTCGACATCAATCTCGCCGGCACGCTGAACCTGTTGGAAGCGGCGCGCGAGCGGCGCGTCCCCGTCATCTTCGCCAGCACCAACAAGGTCTATGGCGATCTCGCGGACGTAGCGCTCGAACTGGTCGACGACGCGTGGGCGCCGGCCGATCCGGCCCTGCGCGCGGCGGGCGTGGATGAGCGACGGCCCCTCGACTTCCACACGCCGTACGGCTGCTCCAAGGGCGCGGCGGACCAGTATGTGCTCGACTACGCCCGCAGCTTCGGCGTGCCGGCCTGCGTCATGCGGATGAGCTGCATCTACGGTCCGCGCCAGATGGGAACCGAAGATCAGGGCTGGGTGGCCCACTTCCTGATCCGGGCCCTCAACGACGAGCCCATCACCCTGTTCGGGGACGGCAAGCAGGTGCGCGACATCCTCCATGTTCACGACGCGGTCGGAGCCTACGTCGCCGCGCTCGAGCGGATGGACCGGGTCAGCGGCCGCACCTTCAACCTCGGCGGCGGTCCGGCCAACGCCGTGAGCCTGCGCCAGTTGATCGCCCAGATCGAAGGGCTGATCGGCCGGCGCGCCGATGTGAGGTTCGAGGACTGGCGAGCCGGCGACCAGCGCTACTTCGTCGCCGACGCCTCCGCCGCCCGCGCCGCCCTCGACCTGCCGCCGCCGATCGCATGGCGTGAGGGCGTGGCCGATCTCGCCCGCTGGCTGCGGTCCGAGGGCCACCTCGTCAACACGCCGCAGACGGTCGCGGCATGACGGCGTCCCGGCCGCGCCATGTGCTGATGACCACGGACGCCGTCGGCGGCGTGTGGACCTACGCGCTGGATCTCGCCGCCGGCCTGCTGGCGCGCGGGGTCGCCGTCACCCTGGCCGTGCTCGGTCCGTCGCCGCAGCCCGGCCAGCGCCGGGCCGCAGAACGCGTCGTCGGGCTCTCGGTGGTCGAGACCGACCTGCCGCTGGACTGGACCGCGGAAGACCCGGAGGCCGTCGCCCGCACGGCGCGCGACGTGGCCAGACTGGCGGTTGAGCGAGGCGCGGATCTCGTGCATCTGAACTCGCCGGCTCTCGCGGCCGACGGCCGTTTCTTCACGCCCGTGGTCGGGGCCTGCCACTCCTGTCTCGCCAGCTGGTGGAGCACGGTGAAGGGCGAGGAGCCGATGCCCGACGGCTTCCGCTGGCGCACCGACCTGCTGGGCCGCGGTTACGCCGGCTGCGACCGGCTGATCGCGCCCAGCTATTCCTTCATGCAGGAAACCGCCGCCCTATACGGCGTGCTGCCGCAGGCGGTGCGCAACGGCCGCTCGGCGCCCTCTCTCGTTGCTCCCGCCGGGCGCAATCCGGTGGTCATGACCTCCGGCCGTCTCTGGGACGAGGGCAAGAATGTCCGCACCCTCGACCGCGCGGCGGGACGGATGCGCGGTCAGGTCCACGCCGCAGGTCCGCTCAGGGGGCCGGACGGGCAGACCGTCGCCTTCGAACACATCCTGTGCCTGAACCAGCTGGATTCCCCCGTGCTGGCGCGACATCTCGAGCGATCGGCGGTGTTCGCTTCCCTGTCGCTGTATGAGCCCTTCGGCCTGGGGGTGCTGGAGGCGGCGCAGGCCGGCTGCGCCCTGGTGCTATCCGACATCCCGACCTTCCGTGAACTGTGGCAGGGCGCGGCGGTGTTCGTCCCCGCCGACGACGACGCGGCCGTGGCCGAGGCGCTCGACGACCTGCTGGACGATCCCGAACGGGTCGCCGAACTCGGCGGGGCCGCGGCCGAACGTAGTGCGCGCTTCACGGTCGACGCCATGGTCGAGGGGACGCTCGCCGTCTACGCCGAGACGCTCGCCGCCCGCGCCCCCTTCCCGGAGGTGGCCGCGTGAAGGTCGTCTATTTCACCCATTCGCTGGAGTCGTGCTGGAACCACGGCAACGCCCATTTCCTGCGCGGCGTGCTGCGCGACCTGATTGCACGCGGGCATGAGGTGGCGGTGCACGAGCCGCGTGACTCCTGGAGCCGGGCCAACCTCGTGGCCGACCACGGCGAGGCGGGGCTGGAGCCATACCGCGCCGCCTATCCGGAACTGACCAGCCATCGCTTCGATCAGCCCGAACTGGAGCGGGCGTTGGACGGCGCGGATCTCGTCATCGTCCACGAGTGGAATCAGCCTGCGCTGGTCGCCGCCGTCGGCCGCGCGCGCCAACGCGGCGGCCACTTCATCCTGCTGTTCCACGACACCCACCACCGCGCCGTCAGCGAGCCCAGCGGCATCAGGACCTTCGACCTGTCCGGCTACGACGGCGTGCTTGCCTTCGGAGAGACCCTAGCGGCGGTGTATCGCCGCTGGGGCTGGGGCGACCGCGTCTTCGTCTGGCATGAGGCGGCCGACATCCGCCTGTTCCATCCGCCCACGGAGGAAGGCCCGCGCGAAGGCCTGATCTGGATCGGCAACTGGGGCGACGGCGAGCGGACGAAGGAGCTGGAGACCTTCCTGTTCGCCCCCGCGCGCGACGCGGGCCTCGGCCTCGACATCCATGGCGTCCGCTATCCCCGGGAGGCCCTCGCGACGCTGAAGCGCTACGGCGTCCGCTACCACGGCTGGCTGGCCAATGCCGCTGCGCCCGCCGCCTTCGCCCGTCACATGGCGACGGTGCACGTGCCGCGCCGCTTCTATGTCCGCCAGTTGCCGGGCATCCCCACGATCCGCGTGTTCGAGGCCCTGGCCTGCGGCATCCCGCTGGTCAGCGCCCCGTGGGAAGACAGTGAAGGTCTGTTCACGGTCGGCGAGGACCTCCTGATGGTCCGGTCGGGCGAGGCGATGACCCGCGCCCTCCGCTCGCTGAGGGCCGACCCGGATCTGCGCCGGGCGCTGGCCGAGCGGGGCCTCGCCACCATCCGCGCCCGCCACACCTGCAGCCACCGGGTCGATGAGTTGCTGGCCATCGTCGCCCGCCTCGCCGCCACGCCCGCCGCCCCCGAAATGGAGACCGCCTGATGAAGATCGCCTTCTACGGGTCCAGCCTGCTGTCGGCCTACTGGAACGGCGCGGCCACCTACTACCGCGGCATGTTGCGCGAGCTGGCGGCCCGCGGCTGGCGGGTGACCTTCTACGAACCGGACGCCTTCGACCGTCAGTCCCATCGCGATATCGACCCGCCGGACTGGGCCGAGGTGGTCGTCTGGGACAACACGCCGGCCGCCTGCCGCGATGTGATCGCCCGCGCCGCCGACGCCGATGTCGTGGTCAAAGCCTCGGGGGTGGGCGTCTTCGACGACGAACTGCTGGCGGTGTTCGATCAGGCCCGGTCCGACGCCCTGACCGTCTACTGGGACGTCGACGCCCCCGCGACCCTGGCGGAGATCCGGGACCAGCCGGACCATCCGCTGCGCCGCGCCCTGCCGGATATCGACATGGTCCTGACCTACGGGGGCGGCCCCCCGGTCGTGTCGGCCTTCGAAGCGCTGGGCGCCCGCCTGTGCCGGCCGATCTACAACGCCCTCGACCCCGCCACCCACCATCCCGTCGAGCCGCAGGCGCGGTTCGCGGCCGACCTGTCGCTGCTCGCCAACCGCCTGCCGGACCGCGAGGCGCGCATCGAGCGCTTCTTCATCGAACCCGCCACAAGCCTGCCGCGCCGCGATTTTCTGCTCGGCGGCAATGGCTGGCACGACAAGCCGCTGCCGCCGAATGTCCGCGCCCTCGGCCATGTCGGCACCGCGGATCACAACGCCTTCAACTGCTCCTCGCTGGCGGTGCTCAACGTGTCGCGTGACAGCATGGCCGAAAACGGCTTCTCGCCGGCGACCCGCGTGTTCGAGGCGGCCGGCGCCGGCGCCTGCCTGATCACCGACCACTGGGAGGGCATCGACCAGTTCCTCGAGCCGGACAAGGAGGTGCTGGTCGCCCGCGACGGTCAGGATGTCGCTGACCATCTCGCCGCCCTCACCCCCGACCGAGCCCGCATCCTCGGCGCGGCCGCCCGCCGCCGCGTGCTGGCCGAACACACCTACGCCCGCCGCGCCGGCGAGGCCGACGCCCTGTTCCGCCAAGCCCTCGCCGCCCGCCGTGAAAGGACCGCCGCATGAGCCGGGCGATGAACATCGTCGTGATGGGTCTCAGCCTGTCTTCGTCATGGGGGAACGGCCATGCCGTCACCTTCCGCGCCCTGCTGAAGGCGCTGGCGGCGCGCGGGCGCCGCATCCTGTTCCTCGAGCGCGAGACTCCCTGGTATTCGGCTCACCGGGATCTCGAGGCCCCGGACTACTGCGAACTGGATTTCTACGCCGGCCTCGACGAACTCGAGCGGTTCGCGAACGAGGTCGCCGCCGCCGATGCGGTGATCGTCGGCTCCTATGTCCCGGACGGGATCTCCGTCGGCGACTGGGCGTTGCGAACGGCGAAGGGAGCCGTCGCCTTCTACGACATCGACACGCCGGTGACCCTGTCCCGGCTGCAGCGCGACGACTGCGACTATCTCGCGCCGCGGCAGATCCCCGACTACGACGTCTACTTCTCCTTCACCGGCGGGCCGACGCTGGAGCGGATCGAGCGCGACTACGGCTCGCCCGCCGCCCGCGCCCTGTACTGTTCAGCCGACCCGGACGTTTACCGCCCCGTCGACGCGCCGCGCCGCTGGGACCTGTCCTATCTCGGCACCTGGAGCGCCGACCGGCAGCCGGTGCTCGAACGCCTGCTGATCGAACCCGCCCGCCGCCTGCCGCAGATGAGCTTCGTCGTCGCCGGGCCGCAGTATCCGGACGACATCGACTGGCCGGTTAACGTCCAGCGTATCGACCACATCCCCCCGGCCGACCACCCCGGCTTTTACGCCGCGAGCCGCTTCACCCTGAACGCCACCCGCGCCGACATGGTCGAGGCCGGCTTCAGCCCGTCGATCCGGCTGTTCGAGGCCGCCGCCTGCGCCGCGCCGGTGATCTCCGACGTCTGGCCCGGCCTGGACCAGCTGTTCACCCCTGGCGAGGAAATCGTCCTCGCCCGGTCGGCGGACGACGTGGTCGCCGCCCTCCAGTCGTCACCCGCCGAGGGCCGCCGGATCGGCCTCGCCGCCCGGGAGCGAATCCTCGCCGCCCACACCCCCGCCCACCGCGCCCGGACCGTCGAGCACGAACTGCTCGCCGCGCGATCGCGCCACGGCGGCGATCTGCCCGCCAGATTTACGGAGACTGCCATGAAGACCCCCACGGATCGCCAGTCGGTCCTCGTCGCCGGCGGCGCCGGCTTCCTCGGTTCGCACCTGTGCGACCGCCTGCTGGCGGAGGGGCGCCACGTCGTCTGCCTCGACAACCTCCAGACCGGCGACCTGTCGAATCTGGAATCGGCGATGAAGAAGCCAAATTTCGAGTTCATCCGCCATGACGTGGTCGACCCGTTGCCGGTGCGGCTGATGGACCGGCGCTTCGACCGCGTCTACGATCTCGCCTGCGCCGCCTCGCCGCCGCAGTACCAGGCCGATCCCGAGCACACGATGCTGACCTGCGTGGTCGGCGTCACCCACCTGCTGCAACTCGCCCAGAAAAACGGCGCCCGCTTCCTGCTGACGTCGACCAGCGAGATCTACGGCGACCCCGAGGTGCATCCGCAGCCGGAAACCTATCGCGGCAACGTCAATCCGATCGGCCCGCGCGCCTGCTATGACGAGGGCAAACGCGCCGCCGAGACCCTGACCTTCGACTACGACCGGCAGGGTCGGGGCGAGGTGCGGGTGGCCCGCATCTTCAACACCTACGGCCCGCGCCTGTCCGCCGCCGACGGCCGCGTGGTCTCCAACGTCATCAGCCAGGCCCTCGCCGACCGGCCGATCACGATCTTCGGCGACGGCAGCCAGACCCGCTCGTTCTGCTACGTCGACGATCTGATCGCGGGCCTGATAGCCCTGATGGAGTACGACGGTCCCCAGCCCGGGCCGGTCAATCTCGGCAATCCGGCGGAGATGACCGTGTCCGAACTGGTCGAGGTGGTGCTCGACCTCACCGGCTCGGCTTCGGACGTCACCTACCAGCCCCTGCCGGTCGACGATCCGCGCCGGCGGCGGCCCGACATCACCCGCGCCGCCGAGGTGCTCGACTGGCGTCCGTCGACCCCGCTTGGGGAGGGCCTGCGCCGCACCATCGACTGGTTCGACGGCGAACGGCTGCGGATCGTGCGGGAAGCCGCCGCGGCGATCGGCGCGTGAGGACGGATGAACACCCCGGGGCCCACCACGGAGACCGCCGAGGGCCTCGCCTCGGTCCTTCGGCGCAACATCGCCGAGATGCGCGAGCGGCGCGAGAACGCCGAGCGCGAGGCGCCGGCCGGAGACCGGGCCGCCCAGCGGATCACCGACTTCGCGGGCAGTATGGGCTTCGTCGTCCTGCACCTCGGGCTGTTCGGCGGCTGGATCCTGATCAACACCCTCGGCCCCTCGGCATGGCGGTTCGATCCCAGTCTCGTCGTCCTGGCCATGGCGGCGTCGGTGGAGGCCATTTTCCTGTCGACCTTCATCCTGATCAGTCAGAACCGCATCTCGGCGGCCGAGCAGCGGCGGGCGGAACTCGATCTCCAGATAAACCTTCTGGCGGAACATGAGGTGACAAGGTTGATCGACCTCGTGACCCGCATCGCCGACCGACTGGAGGTGCCGGCCCGTGACGCCGATCTGGATGAGCTGCGCCGGGACGTCGAGCCAGGCGCCGTGCTCGACAGCCTGCTGGAAGATGAGGAACCCAGGGAGAGGGAATGACTGACGTTCTGGACCAGACCCGCACCATGCGCGCGGCCGTCGTGACCGGCCCCGGCCGGATGGAGGTGCGTGACGCGCCGCTGCCCGAGCCCGGCCCCGGCCAGGTGCGGGTCAGGCTCGAGGGCTGCGGCGTCTGCGCCTCCAACCTGACGCCCTGGGCCGGGCCGGATTGGATGATCTTTCCCACCGAGGCCGGCGGCATGGGGCATGAGGGCTGGGGCGTGGTCGATGGAATCGGCGAGGGCGTCTCGTCGGTGAAGGCGGGTGATCGGGTCGCGATCCTGTCGCATCACAGCTACGCCGAATACGATGTCGCCGACGAGGCGTCGGTCGTCGTCCTGCCGCCGGCGCTGGACGGGCAGCCGTTCCCGGGCGAGCCGCTGGGCTGCGCCTTCAACATCTTCCGGCGCAGCGGCATCAAGGCCGGCGACACGGTGGCCATTGTCGGGATCGGCTTCCTCGGTGCGGTGCTGACCCGGCTGGCGACCGACGCCGGGGCGCACGTGATCGCCATCTCGCGCCGGCCCTTTTCGCTCGATCTGGCCAGCCGCATGGGCGCGGCCGAGACCCTTCCGATGGAGGACCATTACGCCATCATCTCCCGTGTCGGCGAACTGACCGGCGGCGGCTTCTGCGATGTCGTCATCGAGGCGGTGGGCAAGCAATGGCCGCTCGACCTAGCCGCCGAACTGACGAAGGAACGCGGCCGGCTGGTCATCGCCGGCTACCACCAGGACGGTCCCCGGCAGGTCAACATGCAGCTGTGGAACTGGCGCGGCCTCGACGTCGTCAACGCCCACGAGCGCGACCCCGCTGTCTACGCCCGGGGGGTGCGCGAGGCGGTCGAGGCCGTGGTTTCCGGTCGCCTCGACCCCGCGCCGCTGTTCACCCACAGCTACCGGCTGGATCAGCTGGACCAGGCGCTGGACGCCACGCGCGATCGTCCCGACGGCTTCCTCAAGGCGCTGGTGATGATGCGATGACCGACGCGCTGCTCGAACGATCCCCGGCAGCGGCCCTGCGCAAGCCCCGCATCGGCTTCCTCGGCGTCGGCTGGATCGGCCGCCACCGCATGGAGGCGATGCTGGCCACGGGCGCGGTCGAAGCCGCGGTCATCGCCGACCCCTCCGAAGCGATGCGCGCCGACGCCACGGCCGTCGCTCCGGATGCGATCCGGACGGACAGTCTGGACGCGCTGCTGGAACACGATCTCGACGGCGTCGTCATCGCCACGCCCAGCGCCCTGCACGCCGATCAGGCACGCCGCGCCCTCGCCCGTGGGGCCGCGGTCTTCTGCCAGAAGCCGCTGGGCCGCACGGAGGCCGAGGTGCGCGAGGTGATCGACGCCGCCCGCGCCGCCGATCGCCTGCTGGCGGTCGACCTGAGCTACCGCTTCACCGAAGCCGCCGTGCGGATCCGGGAGCTCCTCGAGGCGGGAACGCTCGGGCGAGTCCACGCTGTCGACCTGACCTTTCACAACGCCTGGGGTCCCGACAAGCCGTGGTTCTACGATCCCGTCCTGTCGGGCGGCGGCTGCGTGATGGACCTGGGCGTCCACCTCGTCGATCTGGCGCTGTGGCTGCTCAAGGACGCGACCGTGACCGAGGTCTCGTCGCACCTGTTCGCCAACGGCCGCCCGCTGGCCGATCCGACCCTCGCCGAGGATTACGCCGTCGCCACCCTGACCCTCGACACGGGCGCCGTCGTGCGCCTGGCCTGTTCATGGCGTCTGCCCGCGGGCCGGGACGCGGTCATCTCCGCCACCCTCTACGGCGAACGCGGAGGGGCCGGAATGCACAACCTCGGCGGCTCCTTCTACGACTTCTCCGCCGAGCATTTCGAAGGGACCGCGCGGCGCGTTCTGGCGTCGCCGCCCGACGCTTGGGGCGGACGCGCGGCGGCCGACTGGGCCCGCCGCCTGGCCGCCGGCGCGCATTACGACCCTGCGGTGGAACGGCTGATCCCCGTCGCCCGGACGCTCGACCGCATCTACGGCCGGTAGACCCGGTCAGGCGACCCGACGGCTCCCGCGGACATCGACGGGCCGCAGGTCCCCGATCGGCGGGCGATAGCATTCGCAGGCGGCGGCCTCGAGACGGGCGGCGTCCAGCACGCGCAGGGCGCCCCGGTTGTAACGGATCGCACCCGACGCCCTCAGATGCATGGCGCTGGCGTTGAGGGTGGTGCGCTGGACACCGAGCACGGCGGCCATGTCGTCCTGGGTCAGCGGCAGATTATCCTCCCCCGTCCGGGCGCAGGCCAGCAGGAGCCACCGGGCGAGCCGCGCGGTCACGTCGTGCAGCGCATTGCAGGCGAGATCCTGCTCAATCCGTATGGCTCTGTTCTGGATCGATTGCAGCAGCACCCGCCGCAGACCGTGGTCCCTGTCGACCGCGCTTTTCAGGACCGAGGCCGGTATGGCCCGGGCTGGCCCGCCGATCCTGACCACGGTCCGGCACGGCTCGGGCGCCGAGGTCAGGCATGACAGAATACCCGCCGCATCGTCCTGGCCGAGGGCGGCGACCTCGACCGTCCGCCCGTCCGCCATGGCCGCGACCCTGGACAGCAAGGCCCCTTCGGGAAACACTGCTGCACCGGCGGCGACTCCCTCCTCGGACACCGTGTCTCCGCGCGCCAGCACGACCTGACGTGTATACGGCAGGAGCGGTCCGGACCCGGCCCGGTCAAGGGCGAGCAAAAGATGGTTTCGCGGCGTCACTGTTTGCGCCCTTCAGCAGACTTTGCGCCCTTGCAGGGTCGTCGTCGGGATATGGTGAATACGGCCAAGCCAAGGGCGAGGTTCCGCGAACGACGAATCCTGTCCCGGCAGGACGCCGAACCTGACATGGGCGCTATGGCCGGTATCTAACCTGGATCAAATTAGGTAGAAATTACGCCACTTGCCGGCTGCGGCGGGCCCGCTATTGGGTCTGTGCGGACTGCTGCCGGTCGAGATGCAGGTAGCGCGGATTGAAGTCGCCGATGTCGCGCATCCGCTGCCACGACGGAAAGGCGATGTTGCGCTTGTTGCGCGTGATCAGCCCGTCGGCCTCGAGCGACTTCAGCGTCCGGTTCACGTGGACGGGCGTGAGGCCGACCGCGTCGGCGAGCTGTTCCTGTGTGATCGGCAGTTCGAAGCCTTCGCCGTTGGTCAGGCCCTGCGACTCCATGCGGATGGCGAACTCGCACAGCAGGTGCGCCAGACGGGTCCGCGCGTCGCGCCGGCCGACGTTGAGCACCCATTCGCGGAAGATCGATCCCTCGACCAGCACGCTGCCCAGCACCGCCTGCCGGACCAGCGGTCGGGCGCCGACCAGATCCAGCAGGTCCTTGCGGGGAACGAAGGCGACCTCGCCCCGGGTCAGCATCTGCACGCTGTGGTCGGCGGTGTCGAGGAACAGGTGCTGCAGGTCCACGGCGTCGCCGGGGATGTGCAGGGCGACGATCTGGCGGACACCGTCGCCCGTGAGTTTCTGACGATAGGCGAAGCCGGAGCCGAGCACGCCGCATACGGTAGGCAGATCGCCCTCGCGCGTCAGATAGGTCGAGGCCTCCACCATCCGTGTCCGGTGCGGCAGGGCCAGAACGGCCTGCCGGTCCTCTCCGGGCAGGTCGACGATCAGCTCCAGCCTTCGCAGCAGCATCTGAAGGGGGGTGTCGTCGAGAGGCATGGCGGCGGCTCCAGCATTGAGGGCGGGAGCACGTGGAAACTCTCTGTCGCCGAAGCCCGGATAACCGTTCAGCGATACTCTACAATATCATAAGTCGTGCGGCCCGTATTAACTTGTGTTAGTTTGCTGGTCACTGAGCAGGCTCTCCGCCCAGTGCGAAGGTTTGCATGCCGGTTTATTATTTCCATCTGCGCGACGGCGACGACATCCTCCTCGATCCGGATAGGAGACAGTTGGAGGGACCGGCGTCGATCGCACAACGCGCCCTCATCGAGGCGCGCGCGCTCATTGCCGAAGAAGCCCGGCTCGGCCGGATCCGGCTCGACCAGCGCATCGACGTCGAGGACGCCGAGGGGCGGGTGGTGCACCGCCTGCCGTTCGACCAGGCGGTCGAGATCACCGGCGGCGGCGACTGACATGCCGCGCTATTTCTTCGACATCTTTTCCGAGCAGGCGACCCGCGACGAGGAGGGCGAGGAACTCGCCGACAGAGAGACCGCGCGCGAGGTCGCCATCCGCATCGCCGCCGAACTGCTGCCGGGCCATTCGCGCCAGCTGGCCCGGACCGGCCGCGTCGCCGTCACCGTCCGCGACGCCGAGGGCGCCGTCGTCCATGAACTGGAATGCCGCCTGACCACCCGGTCGCCGGCCGCAAGCCCGCGCTGATCAGGCGGCACGGCGACCCGCCTCCGCCGCCGCGACCAGCGGCTCGAACAAGTGCCGGGCCAGGTGGCGCACCACCGGAACCGCGACCCCGTCGCCGGTCAGGTGATAGGCGTCGCTGTAACGCCGGGGCAGCACATAGTCGTCGCCCAGACCCATCAGCCGCGCCGTCTCCCGCGCCGAGATCAGCCGCGACCGGACGCGCGGGCCGTCGACCACGAGCAGGATCTGGCGGCTCGAACCACCGGCGGGGGTGCGCAGGCAGCCCGACATGTCGTCGAAGCGCACCTCGGCGCGCTGCACCTTGCGCCCGTCCTCGATCCGCGTGCGGCGATAGACCCCGCCAACCATGCGCCGCCCCGCCCGCCGGGCCGCCTCGACCTTGGCGGCGTTGAGCGGCGACATCAGGTCCAGAAGCCGCTTCGTCTCGGCCTGATTGTGCCAGCCGACGCTGTCCGGCTCGTCCTCGATCAGATCGGCGAAGGTCGTCGCCCGGCGCGGCGGCGTCGGCACGTTCCACCACAGCAGCCGATCGCGCACCCTCTCCGGCAGCCCCGCCGCCGCGCGTCGCACCGCCGGGGTGTGGAACGGCTCGAGAGGCTCCGGCGACAGCAGTTCAGGCGCGACTTCGACTCCCTCGCGCACGCCGATGACGAACAGGCGCGGCCGGCTCTGCGGCACGAACAGGCCGGCGTCCATGACCAGCGCGCCATGGCGGTACCCCGCCTCCGCGAAGGTCCGGCAGATGGTTTCGAAGTCCCGGCCGCCGTGTGAGGTGAGGGTCCCGCAGACATTCTCGACCGCCAGCAGCCGGGGCGCCCGGCCTTGGGCGACCAGCCCTTCAACCACGTCCCGGAAGGCGTGGAAGGTCCCCGAGCGCGCGCCCCCGAGCCCCGCCCCTGCCCCCGCCAGCGACAGGTCCTGACAGGGGAAGCTGCCCCACACCAGATCCGGCTCGCCGGGCAGGCCGGTCGCGTCGAGCCCGCGAATGTCGCCGACGGTCAACTCCCCGCCCGTGCCCCAGTTGGCCTGGTAGCTCAGCGCCTTGCGGGCGTCGAAGTCATTGGCGAACAGGCAGGTCCACCCCTCGCCCAGCCCCGCCCGGACCATGCCCCCGCCGGCGAAGAATTCGTAAAAGCTGGGCAAGCGGCATCCCCGAGTCAGCACCGGGCCCGAAGGCGGTGCACGGGAGTCTAGGGGAGAAAAACCGTGGAGGCGACAGGGGCGAGCCCGCCGCCGCGAACCGTGATATTCGTGACTTGGGCCGGGCGAGTCAGTATCCGTGGAGAGACCCGTGCCGACTCTGGAGACCCGCCATGCCCGACGATCAGATCCCGGCCCCGCCGACCCCCCCGCCGCCGCCGCCGCCGCCGCCGCAGCTGCCGCCGAAGGACCCGACCATCCCGCCCGTCTATCCGCCGTACCCGGCTCCGCCCGCCCCGCAAGAGCCGGACTGACGATGGAGTGGCTGTGGGCGGGGCTGCTGGCGCTCGCGGCTACGCATCGGGCCACGCGGGCGCTCGCCCTGCTGCTGGCCCTCAAATGGGCGTCGAACTACACGGCCTTTCGCCTGATCGGCGAAACCGCGCCGGCGCTGATCGACGTCGCCCTGGGCACGGTCGGCGTCGTCTGGGCCTCGCGCCTGCACGTCCGGTGGGCGGACGTGGTGATCGCCGGCTTCGTCCTGACACCGCTGGTCCACGCCTGGTACTGGCTGCAGCCGGTCCCCGGCGCCCTCACGCCGCTGGCCTATTACTGGATCGTGGTCGGCCTGTTCTCCGTCCAGGCCGCCGCCGTCGCCTGGCCCGCCGGCGGTCAGCACGCGCGCACCCTCCTGCGACGGTTGCAGTCGGCCGGGGCCGATCCGTCCAGCCCGCGCTGACGGCGATGGCCGGTTTTAGCTAACTGATTGAAAAGAATGGTGGACGCGACAGGGATTGAACCTGTGACCCCTACGATGTCAACGTAGTGCTCTCCCGCTGAGCTACGCGTCCGCCTTGACGGTCCCCAGGAAGCCCGGGAACGGGAAGGCGCGGTCTATAACCCGATGGCCTCGCGGACCGCAAGGGCGAAACGCGTCGGGCTTCAGGGCCGGGCGTCGCCGACGTTGTTGGCCGCGATCTCGGCGATCGCGGCGTCGAAAGACGCTGCAGTGCCCGCCGAGCGGCTCAGGAATTCGGGCACGTCGCGGACCACGGCGTCGCAGCGCGTTTCGATCGCCTGCTTCAGGGCGACCACGTCGGCCGTGGCGTGGAAGGACTCGATGAGGGCGCCGATTTCCGTCTGGCCGTCGCCGATGCCCAGAGTGATTTCCGCGGCCAGTTCGGTCTCCTCGCGTTCAGGATGGCGGGCCGCATAGGCGTCGCCCGCGGCGATGACCCGTTCGCGGCTGGTTTCCCAGCCGAGTTCCGCGCAGAAGCCGGCGTAGACCGAACTGCGGCCGAGCTCGCGGGCGCTGGGCTCCGGCGGAGCGGCGGGAAGGACGAGGGCGGCGGCCAGCAGCAGGCCGATCACGCCGCCACCATCCGTTCGACTTCGCCGACGAGATCACGCAGGTGCACGGGCTTGGACAGGACCTTGGCCTGCGGGCTGGCCTGGGCCGCCGACAGGGCGACGGCGGCGAAGCCGGTGATGAACATGATGCGGATGCCCGGCTGGCGGGCGGCGGCGACCCGCGCCACCTCAATGCCGTCGGCGCCCGGCATGACGATGTCGGTCAGCAGCAGGTCCCACGGGCCCTGGTCGAGGGCGTCAATGGCGTCGTCGCCATTCTCGCAGTCGACCACCGAATGGCCGGCCCGCTCGAGCGCCCGCGTCAGGAATCCCCGAAGCGAATGATCGTCCTCGGCCAGGAGAATGCGCGCCATGAAATGTCTTCGCCCCGTCTTGTTGGCGTGACGCTACGACCCGATCGGTAAACCCGCCATGAAAATCCCCGGTACGGCGAAGCGGCGGACGCGCGCGAACCTGTGGATCGATGCGCGAAACACGCTATGGGATCGGCCATGGCGGACGGTCCCGAACACAATGCAGGCGAGGCGGCGTTCACCGTCGTTCTGCCTCAGATTCCGAGCCGGTTCGTGTTCGCCTCGCCCCATTCGGGCGACCGCTATCCCCTGGACATGGGCGCCGCTCCCGACGTTGCGCCGGCCAGCCTGCGCAGCGCCGAGGACGCCCTGGTCGACCGGCTGATCGCGCCCGGCGCGGAACGGGGCGCCGCCCTGATGCTGGGCCGGATCGGCCGCGCCTATGTCGATCTGAACCGCGACCCTGACGATCTCGACCCCGTCCTTGTCGAGGGGCTGGAGGGCCGGACCCCCTCAGCGCGCACCACGGCCGGTTACGGCGTCATTCCGCGCCTGACAGGCGATGGGCGCCCCCTCTACGACCGGCGGCTGGGGTCCGGCGAGGCGGCGGCCCGTATCGCTCACGCCCACGCGCCCTACCACGCGGCGCTGGAGGAGCTGATGCGGTCGGCTCACGCCCGTCACGGCGAGGCCGTGCTGGTCGACTGGCATTCGATGCCGGCGCGGGCGACGCAGGGGGTCGGCGGCGCGCGCGGGCCGGACGTGGTGCTCGGCGACCGCCACGGTTCGTCCTGCGCCGCGGCCCTGACCCGCCGGCTACGGCGGGCCTTCGAGGCGCTGGGCTGGCGGGTGGCGCTGAACCAGCCCTATTCCGGCGGCTGGACGACGCAGCGCTGGGGGCGGCCGGCGGAGGACTTTCACGCCGTGCAGGTCGAACTGAACCGCGCCCTCTATCTCGACGAGACGACGCTGCAGCCGGGCCGCGGCTGGTCGCGTTGCGCCGCCGGCGTCGCCCGCGTCATCGACGACCTGCTGGGCGACCACCTCCCCCTCGGCCGGACATAAAAAAAGCCGCGCCCGAAGGCGCGGCATAAAAGTCTTTAGGGAGGAAACGCCCAGGAAGGGCATGACGCCGCGAGGGCGTCGAAGATCAAGCTAGTGTGCACTGCACAACGCGTCAACTGCAGAGTTCGCACCTGCGTTCACGCCTTGTAACGGCAAGTTTGCCCCAGCCGACGCCGGCGTAACCGATTTCACGGGTGAACTTCACCTCCGGCGGTGCGCGTTGCGAAACGGGCTTCAGGATTGCGGCAGGTGCGGCTCCAGCAGCCGCCGGGCCGCGCGCACCGCCCGCGCCGCCGGCGAGGCCGCCTGACGCCAGACCAGCAGGCAGAACACCGCCGCCACCCCAATCGCCAGCCACAGCGGCCCGAACAGCCACGCCGCCGCCGCCAGGGCGAAATAGTAGCCCCGCACGCCCTGGCTGAAGGCGCTCAGGGCCGGGTTGAGCAGATTGGCCGCCGCCTCGCCCAGCGCCACCCGGTCCGCCTCGGTGTGCAGTTCCGGCGCCGCCCCGATCAGGGCGAGGGCGTAGTTCATCTGGCGGATCGACCAGATGAAATCGAGCAGGCCGCGCGCCAGGCAGAGCAGCACCAGCGCCAGCTTGGCCTCCAGCAGCCGCGTCGGCGCCGGCTCCGCCCCGACGGCGGCGACGCCCTGCAGCGCCTGATCGCCGCCGAACAGCACGCTGGCCACCGCCGCGATCAGCAGCAGGTTGGTCGAGGCGAAAAAGCCGCCGGAGTTGATGGTGTGGCCCATCAGCTGGCTGTCGACGATCCGCACCTCGCGGTGGGTCATGACCATCATCCACGCCCGCCGGACCACGAGCATGTCGTCGTTCAGCGAACCGCTGCGCCGCGCCAGCACCGCCAGCAGCGGACCGTAGCCCAGCCAGCACAGGAAGAAGAACGCCAGCGCCAAGCCTTCGAAGATGCTCATGACCGCTTCCCTTCAATCCCGCCGTCTGTGGTGGCCCGGGGAACCGTCCGGGGCAAGTCCGCCTTGCTTCCGGCAAGTTGCGCGCCTATCACCCCCGCCTCCCCGCTACCGCACTGCACCATAGACGAGTCCCGTCATGAACATCGACGCCATTCCCGCCGGCCCCAACCCGCCCTGGGACGTCAACGTGGTCATCGAAATCCCGCAGGGCGGCCTGCCGGTGAAATACGAGATGGACAAGGCCTCCGGCGCCCTGTTCGTCGACCGCTTCCTGCATACCGCCATGTACTATCCGGGCAACTACGGCTTCATCCCGCACACGCTGTCGGACGACGGCGACCCCTGCGACGTGATCGTGCTGAACCCGACGCCCGTGGTGCCGGGCTGTATCATCCGCTCGCGGCCGATCGGCGTGCTCAAGATGGAAGACGAGGCAGGCGGCGACGAGAAAATCCTCGCCGTGCCGGTCGACAAGCTGAACCCCTACTACACCGACATCGCCAGCTACCGGCAGTTGCCGACCATCCTCGTCGAGCAGATCGAGCACTTCTTCACCCGCTACAAGGATCTGGAGAAGGGCAAGTCGGTCAGGGTCAAGGGCTGGGGCGACGCGGGCGAGGCGGCGGAACTGATCGCCGCCGGCATGCGGGCGCATCAGGAGAAGCTGAAGTCGAAGGCCGCCAACGCCGCCTGAGGCCACGCTTGTCGCAAGAAGCAGGGAAGCGCAGAGTGCTCTTCCTAACAGGGCCGACGCCTCGATCCGGCTAAGTCGATTTCCGGCGGACGGATCAATCCGCTTTCCCCTAATCGGCGAAAATGCCTTCGGCCACGCTTCGCAATCACCTGCTCGACCGTCTGACCTCTGTAGACCGCGCCGCGGTCCTCACCGCCTCGACCCCATTCGAGTTTGAATTGGGTCATGTTTTCTCCGAAGCCGGAGACACGGTGGCCCACGTCCACTTCGTCCTCAGCGGCATCATCTCGGCGGTCGCCGACATGCAGGACGGCCGCACCGTCGAGACCTTCATGGTTGGCCGCGAAGGCGTCACCACCCCCGGCGCCATCAATGTGCCGGTGCGGACCTACTCCCGGCTGGTGGGACAGTCGCCGGGCGAGACCCGTCGGATCGAGGTCACTCGCCTCAGGGCCCTGTGCGACGAACGCCCCGACCTGCGCATGGTCGTGGCCCTCTACGCCGCCGGCCTGCAGGGGGAGCTCGAGCAATCCGGCGCCTGCAACGCCCTGCACCGCGCCGACCAGCGCTTCGCCAAATGGCTGCTGCGCTGCCATGACCGGCTCGACGGCGACACCCTGCACCTGACCCAGGAATATCTGGCCAGCCTGCTCGGATCCCAGCGCACCACCGTCAACGAGGCCGCCCAGGGCCTGCAGAAGGCGGGCGCCATCAGCTACTCGCGCGGCCGGGTGACTATCCTCGACCGCGGAGCGCTCGAACGGGCGGCCTGCGAATGCTACCCCAACGGCCGGCGCGACAGCGTCGAGATACCCGAGCCGGAATAGCTCACGGGAATCGGCTCAGGGCCGCGCGACGCACATCGCCACGCCCATGCCGCCGCCGATGCACAGGGTGGCGAGACCGCGCTTCGCATCGCGCCGCCTCATCTCGTGCAGCAGGGTGGTCAGGATGCGCGCGCCCGACGCCCCGATCGGATGGCCGATGGCGATGGCTCCGCCGTTGACGTTCACCTTCGCCGGATCGAGCCCCAGTTCCTTCAGCACGCACAGCGACTGCGCCGCGAAGGCTTCGTTGGACTCCACCAGATCGAGGTCGGCGACACTCCAGCCGGCCTTCTCCAGCGCCTTCCTCGACGCCGGGATCGGGCCCGTGCCCATGATCGCCGGATCGACGCCCGCCGTCGCCGAGGAGACGACCCGCGCCAGCGGCTCCAGCCCGCGCGCCTTCGCCTCGTCCGCGCTCATCAGCACCAGCGCCGCCGCACCGTCGTTCAGCCCGGACGCGTTCGCCGCCGTCACCGTCCCTTCCTTCGAAAAGGCCGGGCGCAGCTTTTCCATCGCCTCCAGGGTGGCGCCGTGGCGAACGTATTCATCGGTATCCACGACCACGTCGCCCTTCTTCGAGGCGATGGTCACCGGCGCGATCTCGGCGTCGAAGCGCCCGGCCTTCTGGGCCGCCTCGGCCTTGTGCTGGCTGCCCACGGCGAAGGCGTCCTGATCGGCGCGGCTGATCTGGAAGCGTTCGGCGATGTTCTCGGCCGTCTGGCCCATGTGATAGCCGTTAAAGGCGTCCCACAGCCCGTCCCTGATCATGGTGTCGACGAAGGACAGGTCGCCCATCTTCTGGCCGGACCGCAGATGCTGGGCGTGGGGGGCCTGGCTCATGCTCTCCTGCCCGCCCGCGACGACGATGCGCGCGTCGCCCAGCGCGATCTGCTGCGCCGCCAGGGCCACCGCCCGCAGGCCCGAGCCGCAGATCTGGTTCAGGCTCCAGGCCGGGACCTCCTTCGGGATGCCGGCGCCCATGGCCGCCTGACGCGCCGGCCCCTGACCGGCGGCCGCCTGCAGCACATGGCCGAGGATGACCTCGTCGACCTCGCCGGCGCCGACGCCCGCCCGCTCCAGCGCGGCCCGGATCGCCACCTCGCCCAGCTTGGACGCCGGAAGGGACGACAGGGCGCCGAGAAACGACCCGACCGGCGTGCGCGCCGCGGAGACGATGACCACTTCGACAGACATTTGACTGACCTCGGGGAAGCGGCCCTACGAAGGGGGAGGCGTTAGGCCGCGGGAAAGAATTCGTGCCGTTTCTGCCGCATCCCCGAGCTTTCGTCACCTCGGAACCGCTGATTCAGCGGATGGTCATCGGGCCGCACGCACAGTCCGGGAACGAAAACGGAGCGAAAGGCTTGATGGGGCCATGCTCAAACGGATGAAGACGATACTCGGCCGGGTCTGCGTTCCGGACGAGCTCGATATGATCGAGCACTACCGCACTCCGGCCGAGAAGACGGCCGATCTGGTCGTCCACGTCGTCGGTCTGACGCTGGCGGCCGTGGGCGGGATCGTCCTGGCTGTGCTGGCGGCTCTCTATTCCGGCGTCGGCGCCGTAGTGGCCACCGCGGCCTACGCCCTGTGCCTGATCGTCATGCTGTCGGTCTCGACCATCTACAACCAGACCCGCCCCTGCGCCGCCCGCCCCATCCTGCGCCGCATGGACGAGGCCGCCATCTTCCTGATGATCGCCGGCAGCTACACCCCCTTCACCACCCAGCGGTTCGAGGGGGCCTGGGCCGTCGGCTTCACCCTGCTGGTCTGGACCGTGGCCCTCGCGGGGGTGTTCGTGAAACTGATCGCTCCGCGCCTCTCGGACGCCTTCTGGAGCGCCATCTACATCGGCTTCGGCTGGCTGGCGGTCATCGCCCTGGGGCCGATGATGGACACCGTCCACCCCATCGCCCTCGCCCTGCTGGTCGCCGGCGGCCTGATCTACACGGCGGGCGTCTTCGTCTTCATCAGCCCGAAGGTGAAGTTCCGTCGCGCCATCTGGCACGGCTTCGTCGTCACCGGCGCGATGACGCACTGGGCCGCCGTGCTGGTCGGCGTGGTTCTGGCCCCCGCCGCCCTCGGCTAGACATTCCCCTCCGCAGCGCAGCATAGTGCGGCGTTGCAACAGGATCGGGGACCGCGCGTGGCCGACAAGAAGCCCGGAGCCGGCGAGACCGTCGTCATCAAGAAATACGCCAACCGACGGCTCTACAACACCGCCACCTCCGCCTACGTCACCCTCGAGGACCTCGCCCGGATGGTGCGCGAGGGCACCGAGTTCGTGGTCTATGACGCCAAGACCAACGACGACCTGACCCGTCAGATCCTGACCCAGATCATCTTCGAGGAAGAGAGCCGCGGCGAGGCCCTGCTGCCCGTCCAGTTCCTGCGCCAGCTGATCGGCTTCTACGGCGGCCAGATGCAAGGGGTCCTGCCCTCCTATCTCGAGATGTCGCTCGACAGCTTCGCCCGCCAGCAAGAGCAGATGCGCGGCCAATTCACCAAGGCCTTCGGGGCCGCGCCCGGCGCGGGCCTGCTCGACGAGGCGGTCAAGCGCAACATGGCCATGTTCGCCGAGGCCATGAAGATGTGGCCCGGCTTCAACGCCGCCGCCGCCGCCCGTCCCGCCGCCGCCCCGCCGCCGGAACAGGCCGCCGACCCGCTGGCGGAGATGCGCCGCCAGATGGACGAGATGCGCGCCCAGCTCGACAGGATGTCGCCGCCGCCTGGCAAGGCGGGCTGACGGTGTCGGACGAGGTTCGCCCCGTCGGTCCGGTGCAGGGCCGCGAGGACCGCCGCGAGCGCGACCGCCGCGCCGCCGAGCGCCGCACCGCCGCTGCCGCCGATCCGGCGTCGACCTCGCGCGACCTGGTCCCGACCGACTTCCCCGCAGACCCTGCCGGGGCCCCGGCAAGACCTGCCCCAACCGCCGGCGCCGACGCGGCGGCCGCCGCCTTCGCCGCCCAGGTCATCGGCCAGAGCGGCCAGCGGCGCGGACTGAAGGGCGGCCCGCCGGTGCTGGACGCGGCCCGCTCCACCTATCTGGGAAACGCTTACTCCGGCGCGGCCGAGCGCCGCCCGAAGCCGGGCAAGGCGACGGACACCGACGTCTGATTTCGCGGCACGGTCCTTGCTGACGACAGGCTGAAACGCCTCCGTCCGGGACCGCCGCCATGCTGACCTTCCTCACCCGAACCATCGACGTCACCGTCGTGGCCCTGATCTTCGTCGCCTTCAGTTGAGCTTGCGCCGGCGTTCCGGCGCCGCTAATCACCCGCCCGTCATCGGGGAGTAGCCGCCCGCAGATCCCGGCGGGGTTCGCGTCAACACACTTCCTCTCCCGGAGAGGATGGCGCGAAAGGTTTCCAGTGGCCCTATGGCGCGCACGTGGTGCGCGCTGACTTGAGGGCGTCGTCCTCAAGCAGCGAGCGCCCGCGGCGCGAGCGATAGGACGCTGCGAAACATGGCAAGACCGCTGGCATTCGCAGGGGATTTCCACGCGGAGCCCGGCTGCGAACGCCACAGGTCTGTCCGCCGAGGCTCCGCGCACGAAGACGAATTGAACGCCTTCCTGATCTCGACCGGCCTCGTCTCCATCGCGGAAATCGGGGACAAGACCATGCTGCTGGCCATCGTGCTGGCCGCCGCGTGGCGGCGACCGCTGCCCATCCTGCTCGGCATCCTGGTCGCCACCTTGGGCAATCACGCCTTCGCGGCGCTCGCCGGCACGGTGCTGGGCCGTTTCATGGAGGGCGACTGGGTGCGCTGGGTCATCGGCCTGGCCTTCCTCGGTTTCGCTGTCTGGGCCCTGATCCCCGACCGCTTCGACGAACAGCCCGACACGACCGAAAAGACCTTCTCCGGCGTGTTCTGGACAACGACCGCGGCCTTTTTCGTCATCGAGATGGGTGACAAGACCCAGGTCGCCACCGCCGTCCTCGCCGCCCAGTTCCAGTCCCTGCCGCTGGTCGTCGCAGGCTCCACGCTCGGCATGATGCTGGTCAACGCCCCCGCCGTGGTGCTCGGCGAGGCGGCGGCGTCGCGGCTGCCGCTGAAGTGGATCCGGCTCGCGGCCGCGGCCGGATTCGCGGTGACGGGCGTCTGGGTGCTGATCACCGGCTAGAGTTGGCTACGGCGGGCGCTGACGGCTAGGCTTCGGTCCATCGGGAGGACGATGTGATGGGCGACTCTGTCTGGCTGACCCTGGCTCTGCCGCAGTGGTTTTTTCCGACGATCCTTGCGCCCTTCTCGGCCGGCCCTCTGACCCTGATCCCGGCGGCCGGCGTGCTGGCCCTGCTGGCCGGTCTCGGGCTGGCGGTGCTGCGTCGGCGGCGCGAGGCGCTCTGGTTCCTGATCCCGGCCGCCGCCAGCCATGTCCTTGTCGCCGTCGCCGGTCTGATGAGAGGCGACCTCGGCCAGGACGCATCGAACGCCGTTCTGCTCACCTTCCTCGCGGCCCAGCTCGTGTTGTGCGGCGGACTGATCTGGCGTCTCAAGCGGGCCAGACCCGAGGCCGGCCTGCTGTTCGTGTTCGCCATGGCCTACGCGTTGTTCGCCGCCTTGATCGCCGCCATGTCCTTCACCGACGTCTGGCTCTAGACCTCGAACACCCGGTAGGGCCTCTCGCCCAGCGTCCGCAGCACCGGCAGGGCGACATTGTAGACGGGCGTCCCCTTGTTGGTCCGCCCCTCGGGCTGGCCCCTGTGGGCATGGCCGTGCACCACAAGGCTGATGTTGTCGTAGCGGTCGATGGTCTCGCCGAGCCGCGACGAGCCGAGAAAGGCGTGAATCTCCGGCGGCTCTCCCATCACCGTGTCGACCACCGGCGAATAGTGCAGCAGCACCACCGAGCGCTCGGTCCTCAGCATGCGGATCGAGTTCTCGATGTGGTTGGCGTCCTCGACCGCCTCCTGCACGAAGGCCTTGATCGCGGCCTCGCCGAACGGGCTCAGCATGTAGCGGCCGAAGCCGCCGATGAAGCCCTTGCCGCCGGCGAATCCCACGCCCTCGATCTCATAGGCCTGGCCGGTCAGCATCCTGACCCCGGCGTCGCACAGCATCTCGGTCACCAGCTCAGGATGGCCGCACTCGTGCTCATGGTTGCCCAACACCCCGACCATCGGAATCTGGCAGCCGCGCAGGTCCTCCAGCAGGATTTCGACCTCGCGCGCCTTGCCGAAATTGGTCAGGTCGCCGCACAGGCAGAGCACGTCCGCCTCCTCATGGACCCGGTCGAACAGTTCGCGGTGGGGCCGTTCATGGGCCTCGCCGACATGCAGGTCCCCGACCGCGGCCACCCTCAGCTTTTTCGCCGGCCCCGGCTCGAGGCCCGGCTGGGGCGTCTGCGGATCGGGATGGCCGCTGCCGTTCGGCGCGTCACCGGATGGATTCATGCCGCTCCTCCAGTCCCTTGCCGACGACGTCGCCGAAGCCCCATTCCCGGATGTCGGCGATATAGTCTCGGGGGCTGAACAGCCGTCCGCGGCAGACCTTGACCCGGGGGGCCGGCAGATCGACCTGGGCACGCAGCCGCTCGGTCAGTTCGGTCATCAGCCAGCTGGGGACGCGGTCCCGCTCCGTCGGATAGGCGAAGCGGAAATTGAGCAGGTGTGCCATCAGCACCTCCCAGTAGAGGTCCATCTGGTCGAGCAGGAATTTCCAGTCTATGGCCTCCGACTGCTTCAGGATGACGTGGTTCACGTCCGCCCCGTCGAAGCGGTAGCGGTCCTGGATGAACACCTTGGACAGGATCAGCGCCGTGGGCGGCGTGATGCCCACCTGATGGCCGTAGACGTCGATGGTGTCATCGCCGAACCAGCTGTCGTTGACGGCGATCGTGCCGTTGGACATGGCGAAGATGACGTCGAAGAAGAAGCGGTCGTCCTTCCACACCTTGGCGATCCAGCGCTCGTCCTCGACGTCGGTGCGATAGCCGCGCGCCTGAAAGAAGGCGAGGATGCGCGGATAGTCCCCGGGCTTGCAGAAGACGTCCAGGTCCTTGGTCGGGCGGCGGATGCCGGTATAGGCGGTCACCGCATAGGTGCCGGACAGCAGGAACGGGATGCCGCTGTCCTTCAGCAGGCCCAGCGCCTCCTCGTAGAAGGCGACGGCGTCCTCCGGCGGATCGAAGCTGGGGTCGGCGACGGTGTCTGACATGGTCCGGACCCTCGGGGGCGAGGGTTTGGAAACGGTCGCGGTTGCTCGCCGGTTCCTTGGCCGCCGGCGCCCATGCATCTGATTTGTTTACGGGTCGGCTCTAGACCGGAGGCTTCGATGGTGGCCGGGGAGGGGTCCGCTTGAAAGGTCGTTGGCGTCTGTTCAGACACGATGCGGGTCGCGTCGCCGGCCCGCCCGCCCTGGCCTATGTGGTGCTCTACGGCGCCGCTCTGGCGGTCGGCTACTGGACCATGGCGCGGTTCGGCACGGCGACCGTCTGGCTCGCCAACGGCGTCGTGACCGCGGCCCTGCTGCAGCTGCACCGGCGCCCCGCCCTGGCGGTGCTGGCCGCCTGCGCGGCGCTCGACATCCTGATCAACAACCTGCGCGGGGCCTCCGCCTTCTATGTTGCGGCCAACGTCGTGCTCAACCTCGGCATGGCGGTGGGCGCCGCCGTACTGGCGCGACGGGTCTGCGGGGCGGCCCTCGACCTGCGCCGTCCGGGCCGCCTCGCCCGCTTCGCCCTGCTGGCCGTGGTGCCCGCAACGGTCCTCGCCGCCTCGTCGAGCATGGCCGTGCTGGCGCTCATGGGTCCCCCGAAATCGTGGGCGATGTGGCTGTTCGAGTTCGAGAACTACGTCGCCATCGAGGTGCTGGGCCTGCTCCTGGTGACGCCGATCCTGCTGCTGCTGGCCCGCCGCCATCGCTTCGCCGGCGCGACCCGCGCATCCAGCGCCGGGGGCCTCGGCCTGATCGCACTGATGCTGGCCGTGACCGGCCTGGTGTTCTGGCAGGATCACGCGTCGCTGATGTTTCTCGTCTTCCTGCCGATGACGCTGATCGGCCTCCGCCTGTCGCCTACCTGGTCCGCCGCCGCCTTGATCGGCCTCGCCATTCTCAGCGGCGCGGCGACCCTGATGGGCCATGGACCGGTGCACCTGACCCGGCTGGCCGACCTGCCGGGCCTGGAGGGCGTCGCCCCCATGATGCGCAACCTTGGCGTCTACAACCTGTTCCTGCTGGCCATAGTCATCACCATCCTGCCGATCAGCACGGTGATGACCGAGCGGCGCCGGCTTGAAGCCCGGCTTCGCGCCCGCACCGCCGCCGCCCAGGAAGCCCGCCGCGTGGCCGAGAACGCCGCCGCGGCCCGGTCGCGCTTCCTGGCCATGATGAGCCACGAGATGCGCACCCCGCTGAACGGCGTCGCCGGCTTCGCCGACCTGCTGGCGACCCGGTCCGACCTCGACGCCGAGGCCGTGCGTCAGGCGCGCCAGATCCGCGAGTCCAGCGACGGCCTGCTGATGCTGGTCGAGGACATTCTGGACTTCGCCCGCGGCGACGACACGGTCACCCCCGAACGGCTGGACCTCGCGGCCGTCGCCCGCGAAGCCGCCGCGCCGAGCCGTGCGGAAGCCGAGTCCCGCGGTCTCGGCCTGACCATCGACGACCGGCTGCCGGCCCGCTCCCGCTTCAACGGCGACCGCCGCGCCCTGCGCCAGGCCCTGCATCCGCTGATCGCCAATGCGGTGAAATTCACCGCCGAGGGCGAGGTCTCGATCCGCCTCGACCGGGTCGGCGAAGGTGTCGCCATCCGCGTCTCCGACACCGGCTGCGGCATCGCACCCGACCACCACGCGGAGCTGTTCGAAGCCTTCTCCCAGGCCGACGCCTCGACCAGCCGCCTGCACGAAGGCGTCGGCCTCGGGCTGGCCCTTGCCGCCCGCCACGTCCGTCGCCTCGGCGGCCGTATCGAGGTGGAGAGCCGCGCCGGCGAGGGCTCGACCTTCACCCTGCATCTGCCGCTGACCCGCGTTCCGGACGCGCCGGCCGAAGCCGCCGCCGCTGTCGTGGACCCTGATGCCGCCACGGCGCCGACGGCGGACGTCGCAACCGAGGAGTCCCGCCCGCCGCGCGTGCTGGTGGTCGACGACCACCCCGTCAATCGCGAGGTCGCCCGTATCATGGTCCAGGCCTTCGGCTGCGAGGTGGTCGAGGCCTGCGACGGCCACGAGGCGGTGCACGCCGCCGGCGCCCACACGCTCGACCTCGTGCTGATGGATGTGCGCATGCCCCGCATGGACGGCCTCGAGGCCACCCGCCGCATCCGCGCCCTGCCCGACGACCGCGGGATCGTGCCTGTGGTCGCCATGACCGCCGACGCCATGCCGGAGGACGTGGTGCGCTGCCTCGCCGCCGGCATGAACGCCCACCTGCCCAAGCCGGTCAGTCAGGCCGCCCTGTTCGCCATCGTGTCGCGCGCCCTGGCGGGGGATCTGCCGGCGGTCGCCGCCCGCGTCGAACCGGCGGCCGCCTAGCCGGCGTAATCGCCGACGAACGCAAACCGCCGGCGCCAGAACTCCTTCAATTCCGGCAGGGAGTCGACCCGCCGCATGACCTCGCCCATCCGGGGGGCGACCTCGTGGAAGCGTGAGCGGTGCGGCGTCCAGCGGCTGGCCACGGCGACATACAGGTCCAGCACCGTCAGCTCCGGCCCGAGCAGGAAGCGGTCCGGCGTGATCTGGCTTTCCATCCGGCCCCAGCACTCGGCGATCCGCTCCGCCGTCCGCGCCTTGAGTCTCGCCTGCGCCGCCGGGTCGTCGCCGGCCAGCCGGCTGGGGTCGTCGCGGACCCAATACATCGAATAGATCGAGGCCGGGACGAAGGTCATCCAGCGCAGGAACTGCGCCCGCCGCGGATCGCACGGCTCCGGCCCCAGCGCCGCCTCCGGGTGCTTTTCGGCCAGCCAGATCAGGATCGCCGCGCTCTCTGTGATCGTCTCGGCCTCGGGGGTGATCAGCGCCGGGATCTGCCGCATCGGATTGACCGGCGCGACCTTGTCGCGCTCGGCCTCGCCTTCCCAAGTCACCGCCTTGATCACCTTGAACGGCGCCCCGATCAGCGTCAGCGCCGCTTCGACCGGAACCGAGCCCGAGCCGGCCGCGCCATAGACTGTGTAGGTCATGTCGATCTCCTCCCGGCCTGTCTGCGCCTCAACGCACGGCGGCGCCCGCGAGATTTTCGCGGCGAGGCATAAGGGAGGCTTTCGTCGGACCGGAAGGCCCTTTCCGCCCCCAGGTGCTCGTCGCGGGGCGGAAAGGGCGGAGGCTCAGGGGCGCGACGGGAAAACGCCGGTGAGGGCGATGCACCAGTTCGTGGAAAGCACGGGCGACTGGGTCGGCACCGGCGTCCCCGCGCCGGCGGGAGCCGCCATGCCGGGGTTCATGGGCGTGTCGGGGGTTTCGGAGCTGGTCCCATAGATCGGCAGGCCCGCGGGGAAGATACCCATCATGGAATTGACCGGGCTGTTGGACACCGGGCCCGTGGGATCCGCGAAGAAGGCGTGGTCATGCGCCGGAAGCTGGGCCGTGGTCAGGGTCATCGACGACTGGCCGGTGGTTCCTCCGATGGGCAGGCTGTCGCTCTGGTGGACCGGCGCCCGGTCGCGCAGATCGGGCAGGGCGAAGGTGACGCGGCCGTCCCCGCCGTAGGTGGTGCCGAGCAGTGCGAACAGGGGCGTGTTCCGGGTGATCGACATCAGCTGGCCGTTTGCCGGGGCCCAGTCTTTGGGGCACCAGTCCGTGCCGAATTGCTGGAGTTGGCCGACATAGTATTCGAGGGTCTGGGCCCGGACGCCGGTGTGGGCGCCGAGCGCGGCGAGGCCGAGGACGGCGGCGATCGCGTGACTTCTGAATCGGGTCATCGTTCGTCTCCTCAAGACCGGCTCGGATAGATGCCTTCGGTGGCCACGCACCAGGTCATGGCCAGGACGGGGCTCTGGGTCGGCACGGGCTGATTTCCGCCGGCGTACCCGATGATGCCGGCGTGCATCGGCACGTCGGGCGTGGCCGTGTTGGGCGCGTAGATCGTCTGGCCGTCCGGGAAGGTGCCCAGCAGGGCGCCGGTCGGGTCGTTGGTCCCGGTCGGCTGGGTGGTGCCGAATACCGTATGGGTATGGGTCGGCATCTGATTCACGGTGAGGGTCACGCTCTCCGATCCGCTCTGCGTGCCGATCGGATTGCTCGAGGACCAGCTGACGGGCGCCCGGTTCCGCAGGTCCGGCAGGCCGAAGGTCGTCTGGCCATCGCCGCCGTAGGTCGTTCCATAGAGGGAGAAGAGGGAGCTGTTCTGGGAAATGGCCATGAGCTCGCCATCCGCCTGCTCCCAGCCTCTCGGGCACCAGTTCATGGCGAAAAGGGAGACCTGGCCGAGGATGGGTTCCGACTGGGCGGCTGCGGGCGCGGCGGCGCAGAACAGGGCCGCGCCGGAGGCGGCGGCGGCGGCCAGGCCGACGGATTTGAAATGAATCATGACTCACCTTTGCTGATTGAACAGGTCATCACGTGCCCCGGAGCGGCCGCAGGCAGGCTTGGTAAGGTACGACTCTCCCCCAGGCGCAGGCGCGGTCCGCTTGGCGAACCCCGCCCCCAGTTCCACACTTAAGGTTGCAGAACCACTCACATAACAGTGATCTTAACGCGCATTTACCCAACCCGGGGGACCTTGGCGACCACCTCCTTGATCCCCAGCTTCTCCCCAGAAGTCTTCGGCTCGCCTACCACATCTAGCGGTCGCGAAAAATGTGATCGCAATATAGCCGCATTTCGGCTTGGCGCCGGGGCCGCTCGCCCGCATGGTGAACGTCACCTTCCGGATTCGCCGACAGAGTTGCCTCGATGAACGCGCACGCCCCGATCCTGACCTCGACCCCCGGACTTCTGACCGCCTCGGCGGCCTACAAGCCGTTCCGCTACCCGTGGGCGTTCGACATGTGGAAGAAGCAGCAGCAGGTCCACTGGATGCCCGAGGAGGTGCCGCTGGGCGAGGACTGCAAGGACTGGGCGGCCAATCTGACCGACAGCGAGCGCAATCTGCTGACGCAGATCTTCCGCTTCTTCACCCAGGCCGACATCGAGGTCCAGGACAACTACATGGAGCGCTACGGTCGGGTGTTCAAACCGACCGAGGTCAAGATGATGCTGGCGAGCTTCGCCAACATGGAGACCATCCACATCGCGGCCTATGCCCTGCTGCTCGAAACCATCGGCATGCCCGAGAGCGAGTTCGGCGCCTTCATGGAATACGAGGCCATGCGGGACAAACACGATTTCATGGGCCAGTTCGGCGTCGAGACGAACGGCGACATCGCCCGGACGCTGGCCATGTTCGGCGGCTTCTCCGAAGGCCTGCAGCTGTTCGCGTCATTCGCGATGCTGATGAACTTCCCGCGCCAGAACAAGATGAAGGGCATGGGCCAGATCGTCTCATGGTCGGTGCGCGACGAGAGCCTGCACTGCGAGGGCATCATCAAGCTGTACCACGCCTTCAACAAGGAGACGGGCGCGGTGACCAGGGCCGTGGCCGACGACATCGTCGAATGCTGCAAGACCGTGGTCGAGATGGAGGACAAGTTCATCGACCTGGCCTTCGAGATGGGCCCGGTCAGCGGCATGACTCCGTCCGACATCAAGGCCTACATCCGCTTCATCGCCGACTGGCGTCTGCGCCAGCTGCACCTGCCCGAGGTCTACGGCGTCAAGGAGAACCCGCTGCCTTGGTTGCAGTCGATGCTCTCGGGCGTCGAGCACGCCAACTTCTTCGAGGCCCGCGCCACCGAATACTCCAAGGCCGCCACCAGGGGCTCGTGGCACGGCGCCGCCGGCGTCTGGGACAGCTTCGACGCCATGATGAAGAAGCGGGCCGCAGAGGGCGCGGAGGCCTGATCCGGGCCGGCCCCGCCGGTTGATAGAACCGCTACAGATTGGCGCGGGTAGACTCGGTAAATTCGACAGATTCGATAGGTTGCGTCCGACCGCTCACGTCCCCGGCTGGATATAGGGGATTCGCCCGAAGAAGCGCCGCTCGTACCCGCGCGGGTCGTTCTCCATACGGGGCGGCAGATCCATGATCATCGTCTCGCGCCGCTCCAGTGAACAGGGCGTCCAGACTGGCAGCCCCGGATGGTTCGGATCCCCGCTGCGGGCGAAGGCCAGAAGCGCGTCGCTCATGGCGTCGGCCATGCCCTGCGCCTCCGGCCCGATCGCGCCCGACCCCTCCGCCGCCAGATTGTCCAGCATCAGCGGGATGTCGGAGGTGTGGAACGCCCCCGTCCGCCCGTTCGGCAGCCGGGCCGGCCAGTCCAGCTGATAGACGTACGCCGGCGAGCCCTGCGCCGCGCGCATCTCGGCCTCGATCACCGCCGCCCGCCACGACCGCGCCGCCGTCGTGGCCCGGATCAGCACCTGATCGGGCGACATCTCCGGATGCTCGCGGCGATACCAGGCGACCACCTCCTCCGGGGTCACGTCGATGCGCATCTGCGACGGCGTCAGCCGCCCCGGCAGCGTCTCCCATGTCAGGCCGGCGTTGGCGGGGTCGTTCCCGAGGAAGGCCAGCGTCTCCTCACGCGTATTGCCGATGATCATCGGGACATGCGCCGACTGCGCCGGGGCGTCGGGCCAGAACGGGTGCCGGGTCAGGCTGCGCCCGTCCAGCACCGGCCCGAAATACAGCGAACCACCCAGGATCGGATCGGTCGCCCCCGCCGCCTCGATCAGCCGCTCGACCGGCAGGGTCCGGACCTCGTCAATCCGGTCCGGGGTCAGCCCCAGCGTCTCCAGCCAGACCTCGGCCCGGCGCGTGGCGTTCAGCGGCCCCGAGGCCGTTACCTGCTGGCCACTCATCGTCACCGCCCGGTGGAACAGCCCGGCCGCCGCCGGCATGGCCATCAGCGTGGCGATCTTGGCCCCGCCCCCCGACTGCCCGACCACCGTTACGCACCCCGGGTCGCCGCCGAAAGCCGCGATATTGTCGCGCACCCACTGCAGCGCCAGCACCAGATCCAGCTGGCCCAGATTGCCGCTGTCCTCGAACCCGGGCGCCAGCCGCGCCAGCGACGCATAGCCCAGTGGGCCCAGCCTGTGGTTGACGGTAACCACGACCACGTCGCCCTTCGCCGCCAGCCTCGCGCCGTCGGTCAGCGGACTGGAGCCCGAACCCGTCGAATAGGCCCCGCCGTGGATGTAGACGATCACCGGCCGCCGCCCGGCGTCGACGCCCGGCGTCCAGACATTGAGCCGCAGGCAGTCCTCGGACTGGTTCGGTTCGCTCCCGCGCTGGGGCGAGGCGGGGCCGTAGTCCACGCAGGACCGAGGTTCACGCCACCGCGTTGGGCGAACCGGCGGCAAGAACCGGCGCGGGCCCGTGTCTTCGCCGTAGGGAAGGCCGCGAAACACCGCCACGCCGCCTTCTTTGACACCGGTTACCGGCCCGGACGTCAAAAGCGCCGCCGAATCTGGCCGGGCGGCCCTCGCGTCGCCGGCGGCCAGCAGCACGGCTGCACCCGCGCCGAGGCCCAGCGACCGCCTCGTCGGATGGATCAGATGCCCGCGTACCACTCGTACCCCCGGTCTTCCCAGTAGCCGCCCTTGCCCCGGCCGAGGTGGGCGAAACTTTCCACCGCCTCGATGCGGCGGATGTATTTGGCATGCTTGTAGCCCAGCTGCCGCTCGACCCGCAGCCGCAGCGGCGCCCCGTGCGGAACCGGCAGCGTCTCCCCGTTCATGTCGTACGCCAGGATGGTCTGCGGATGCCGCGCGTCGACCAGATCGATGCTCTCGTAATACCGGTCGCCGTCCTCCCGCTGATCCGGCGCATCGAAGCAGTGGAAGACGATGTACCTGGCGTCCGGCTTCAGCCCCGCCTCGTCAAGTAGCGTCTCCAGCCGCACGCCCGTCCATTCGCCGATCGAGGTCCAGCCCTCGACGCAGTCGTGTTTGGTGATCTGGGTCTGCACCGGCCGCGACCGCAAATCCCCCAGACTCAGCGACAACGGCCGCTCGACCAGTCCGTCGATCACCAGCCGATAGCCCGCAAATCCGTCCGCCATCAGCGCCCGATAGTCCGACGCCGTCGGATTGGTGGAGCCGTTGGCCCGGAAGTCCGGCGAAATCTCGGCCCGGCTGTAAGTCGGGGCCAAGGCCTCGCGCGGGATCAGCAGCCGCTGCGCCCGGCGGGTCAGGCCCTCGCCCATCCGCCGCGCCTGTTCCGACAATTTCCAGCTCGCCTCGCCGCAGGCCGCCACGAACGACGACAGCCCCGCGGCCATCGCGCCCGTCAGCCACCGCCGCCGGTTCATGACGGCTCTCCCTCTTCAGGCCGCCGTCGCCGCAGCTTCGGCCCCGCCGTCGAGCCCGCGGGCTGGATGACGAACCAGCCGGTGATCATCGACCGCATGTTGTTGAAGAAGCCGGTCCAGATCACCAGCCCGACATGCACGGCGATGAAGGCCACGATCAGCCCGGCCGAGATGAAATGCAGCGTCCGCGCCGACTGGCGGCCGCCCATGATCTCGAGCAGCACCCCGCCGACGGCGTTGAAAGCCGGCGACATCGACAGGCCGGTGATCAGCATCAGCGGCAGGATGACCAGCACCATGGCCACATAGGTCAGCTTCTGGATGACATTGTACGTCCGCGCGTGATCGTCGGCGGGAAAGTGGAAGCGGGCGTGCTCCTTCACCGACGGCCAGAAGCCGCGCAGTTCGCGCACGGTCGGCCACAGCCGCCGCCCGAAGCGGCCGGTCAGCAGCCCCCAGCCCAGATAGACCAGACCGTTGATCGCGAAAATCCAGGCGAACAGGAAATGCCAGTTGCGCGCCTCGGCCAGGTTACGTCCCTGCGGGATCAGCAGCCAGCGGGGGACCGTCGGCGTGCTCAGCCATGGATCGGCGAAGGTCGAGGCGATGCCCCAGTAGAGATGCGGATGCGCCGCGAGGATGTTCAGCCCGCTCATCAGCAGCACGACGACGGCGGCGACGTTTATCCAGTGGGTGATCCGCACCGTCGCCGGATGCCGCCAGGTGTCCATGCGTCCGCGGGACAGCGGCCGGTCGGCGTGCGGATCGGCGACCGGCGCGGGAGGGGACGAATCGGCGACAGCGTCGGACATGGCGGCGGTCCCCCGGAAGGCGGCCCTCCAAAGGTGTCACGCGCGCCGTTTCGTCGCAACGTCGGCCGCTGGAAGCGAGATCAGGGCCGCGGCGGTCGCGGCGTCAGGCAGACGCGGCCGGCCAGTCGGCAGGCCTCCATCTCGGCTTCCCAGGCGGCGTTGTCGCGTTCCCATTGCGCCCGGGCGGCGTTGGCGGCGGCGACGTTGGCCTCCCATTGGGCCCTTTCGGTCTCCAGCCGGGCCGTCTCGGCGCGCCATTGGGCGTTCCGCTCCTCGAACGAGGCCATCGCCCCGGCCTCGGCCTCCGCCGCCGCGGCGTTGCGGGCGGCGATCTCGGCGTTCAGCCGGGCGGTGGCGGCGACCTCGGCGGGGTTCTGTTCGGAATCCGGAGCCCGGTGGTACTGCTCGCCACGCAGGCGCAGCCATTCCTCTGAACCCGGCGTAGGGGCGGACTGGGACCGGGCGATGACGGGAACGGCGGCGAGCGCCAGCGCCACGGCGGCGGTCAGGGTCATGCGGATCATCACGGGCTCCTTCGAACTGCTCGACGGCCGGTGTGGGCCATCTGGTGGCGATCAGGAACAGATAACGCCGGTCGGGCGATTTGGAGCCGACCGGCGCTCAGTCGGGAAGGCGGAGCTCGAAGGTCGTCCCCTCCGGGCCCGTGTCCACAAGGAGCAGATCGCCGCCGTGGCTGACCGCCAGTTCGCGCGAGATGGTCAGGCCCAGGCCGGTGCCGTCGGAGCCCCGCCCGCTGACGAAGGGCTCGAACAACTGGTCCGACAGGCGCGGCGGGATGCCCGGCCCGTTGTCGGCGATGCGGAGAACCGTCTGCTCGCCCTCGTGGACGGCGCTCACCTTGACCACGCCCTTGCGGCCGATCCGCGTGGCGTCGCCCTCGATAGCCTGGCGGGCGTTTCGCATCAGATTGACCAGGATGCGGTGCAACTGGTCCGGGTCGGCGTGGACGGTGAAGCGCGCCGGAATGGCCTTCGCCAGACGCACGCCGTCGTCCGACAGGCCGGCGTCCTCGGCCGCGACCGTGACCGCGGCGCCGAGTGCGAGACGGACGCGCTGTGGCTCCGGCTCCTCGCTGCGGCCGTATTCCAGCACGTTGCGCGACAGGGCGGCCGCGCGGCCCAGCGCCCGCTCCAGCCGCGGCAGCGCCTTGGCCACCTGCGGATCCGGCGAGTCGGCCAGCCGCTCGGAGGCGATCTGGGCCGACGTCAGCATGTTGCGCAGGTCGTGATTGATCTTGGCCACCGCCTCGCCCAGCGCCACCAGCCGCGCCCGCGAACGCAGCGACTGGCGCACCTCGTCCTGCATCCGCGCCAGCTCGCGCTCGACCCGGCCGATCTCGTCGTGCCGGTCGCTGGGCGGGTCGCCCTCGGCGTCGGGGTCGACGGCGAACCGCTCGATCGAGCGGGTCACGCGCCGCAACGGCTGCAGCACGAGGAATGCGAGGCCGCCGTAGAGCAGGCCCCCGGCCACCAGCGAGAGCAGCAGCGACACCAGCAGGCTGTTGAGCAAGAAGGTCCGCAATTCGGCCTTCAGCGGTTCCGCCGGGGCCAGAATCTCGATGAAGTCGCCGGACCGGTAGCGGGGCCGCGCCTGCACCCGCACCGAGCGGTCCGGATGGCCGAACAGGGTCCGCCACGGGTCGAGCAACCGCGCCATCGGCCGGTCCTCGCGCAGGTCGATCAGATCCGGCGTGCGCGGCAGGTTGGGCGCCTGGAGCAGCAGCCGCCGCACGCCCTGGTCGCCGACCACGACGGCCTGGACCCCGCCGATCGCCAGCAGCTGTTCCGCGACGTCGTCCTCGACCGCGGAATAGGGCAGGGCCTCGACGCCCACCGAGGCCAGTTCGGCTGACTGCAGCCGGTCCAGCAGCCAGCGCTCGTGGAAGCTGGCGGCGCTGGGGGCGATGATCAGGATCTCGACCACCACGGTGAAGATGAAGGTCAGGGCCAGCAGCCGCCACGCCAGGGCGTCGGGAGCGTGGAAGCGCAGCCGCTCGCGCCAGTCTTCAGGCAGCCGCAGGCGCCGTTCGACGTCGTTCAGCAGGGGCCGCGCCTCGCTCATGCCCCATCTAACGCAAGGCTTGGGCCAATAGCTGCGTTCTTCATGCCCGCCCCCGCGGCCGCAGCGCCGCCTGCAGCGCCTTCATCGCGAAGGGCAGCACGACCGCCAGCACGAAGACGCCCGCCATCGGGGCCCAGAACTGGCTGAACAGGGCCTGGAAGTCGGGGTCGGGATCGGCGGCCAGCAGGGCGTTCAGCCGCGCCCCGATCCAGCAGTAGATGATGTGCGCCGGCAGCAGGCCGATCACGGTGGCGATCGTGTAGGGCCCGAGCCGCACCGCCATCATCCCGGCCGCGATGTTGATCATGTGGAACGGCACCACCACCGCCAGCCGCGACGCCAGCACATACCAGAACGTGTCCTTGTCGATGGCGGCGCAGACCTTCTGCATCAGCCCCGCGTCCCGCTCGGCCTTGCGCCTCAGCGATTCCCCCAGCGCGGTGCGGGTTACGGCGTAGACCACCAGCGCCCCCGCCGTGGCGGCGATCGAGGTCGAGACCCCGCCGACCCATGGCCCGAACAGATAGCCGGCGGTGATGGTGACGAAGAACACGCCCGGCACGACGCTGGCCGTCAGCACCGCGAACAGCAGCATCAGGGTCAGCAGGCTGAGCACATAGTTGGCGGCCGTGAAGTCGCGGAAGGTCTGACCGTGCTCGCGCAGGGTTTCGAGCGACAGGTAGCGGTTCCAGCCCATGGCGAATATCAGGGTGATCACGCCCGCCAGCGCGATGAGCGGAAGGAAGCGTTTCACCCGGTGCATCGTCTCTCCGCTGACGCCCACGGCGTTGACACCACGGGCTTCCCCGCTTATACGCCCGCCCTTCCCGCGACGGACCTCTTTCCGCCGCCCACCTTGTTTTCAGTCCCAGGAGCCGACCGTGAAGCGGACCTATCAGCCGTCGCGACTCGTGCGCAAGCGCCGTCACGGCTTCCGTTCGCGGATGGCCACCAAGAACGGACAGAAGATCGTTGCGCGCCGCCGCGCCAAGGGCCGCAAGCGCCTGACGGCCTAAACAGATATCCGCTCATCCCGGCGAAAGCCGGGACCCAGTTCTGTCCAGCTTGACGCCGGAGTTTCAGGACATGGGCCGAGCGAATGACGAAGACCGATCATCCAAAGCACTGGGTTCCGGCTTTCGCCGGGATGAGCGGTTGATGGATCAGTCCTTCAAAATCGAACGCCTGAAATCGCGGCCCCAGTTCCTGGCGGCCGCGAAAGGCGTTTCAGAGGCCCGCGGCGCCGTGGTCGTGCAACGGCTGGACCGCGTCGACGGCGATCCGACGGTGCGGCTTGGCTTCACCGCCACGCGCAAGATCGGCGGCGCCGTGATCCGCAACCGAGCCAAGCGCCGGCTGCGCGAGGCCGCCCGCGCGCTTGCGCCGCAGCTGGCGCGGCCGGGCAGCGACTATGTCTTCATCGCCCGCATGGGCACGGCCGACCGTCCGTGGGACCGTTTGCTTGACGATGTGAAATCGGCGCTTACAAGGCTCGCGACCCCGCGGTCGGCGCCTCCTGTCGCGCCCCACGCACCGACATCGCCCGCCGGCCAGGACCACTGACCTCCATGCCCCCCCAGAACAACAGCCGCAACACGATCATCTTCATCGTGGTCGCGTCGATCATGCTGCTGGCCTACAGCTTCTTCGTGATGGAGCCGCAGACGCAGAAGCGTCGTGAGGCCCAACAGGCGACGGCGGAGGCGACCTCGGCGCCGGCGAATGCGACCTCGCCCTCGCCCAGCGCCGCCATCTTCACCGAGGACCGCACCGTCGCCCTGGGGGCGAACGGAACCGTCCGGGTGCCGATCCGCACCGAAACGCTGACCGGCTCGCTGTCGCTGACCGGCGGCCGCATCGACGACCTGTTCCTGACCAACTACCGCGAGACGATCGACGCGGACTCGCCCGCCGTCGAACTGTTCCGCCCCGCAGGCATGAAGCATGCCTTCTACGCCCAGTTCGGCTGGAGCGGCCCGAACATCCCCGGCGGCGTTCCCGGCCCGAACACGCCCTGGACGCTGACCCAGGGCGCGACCTTGACGCCGACGACGCCGGTGGTGCTGACCTGGGACAATGGCGCCGGCCTGCGCTTCACGCGCCGGATCAGCATCGACGACCTGTACATGTTCACGATCACGGACACGGTCGCCAACTTCAGCGCCCAAGCGGTGACGCTGACCCCGGCCGCCGCCGTCCTGCGCCAGGGCGTCCCGCCCAACCTCGGCAAGAACCAGGTCCTGCACGAGGGCGCGATCGGCACCTTCGGCGACGGCTCCTCCTATTCGACGAACCAGCTCAAATACGGCAAGTGGTCCAAGCAGAAGGCCGCCGAGGAGCACGAGTCCACCGGCGGCTGGCTGGGCATCACGGACAAGTACTGGCTGGCCGCGCTGATCCCGGCGCAGGACGAGCGCATCAACGCCGAGTTCCGCGTCAGCGGCCCCGGCCAGCCCGCCGACAGGGCCCACATCGTGGGCATGCTGGGCGAGTCCCACACCGTCCAGCCCAACACCCAGATCACCGAAACCCAGCGCCTGTTCGCCGGGGCCAAGCGCAACGAAATCCTCGCCGGCTACGAGAAGTCGCTCGACCTGCCGCGCTTCGTCTACGCCATCGACTGGGGCTTCCTGTTCTTCCTGACCCGGCCGATCTTCTGGCTGGTCGAGTTCTTCTACGGCTTCCTGGGCAATTTCGGCCTCGCCATCCTGGCCCTGACCCTGACCGTCCGCCTGATCATGTTCCCGCTCGCCAACAAGAGCTACGAGAGCATGTCGAAGATGCGGAACCTTCAGCCGAAGATGGAGGAGATCAAGAAGAAGCACCCCGACGAGCCGCAGAAGCAGCAGCAGGAGCTGATGGCCCTGTACCAGAAAGAGAAGATCAATCCCCTGGCCGGCTGTCTGCCGCTGCTGCTCCAGATTCCGGTCTTCTACGCCGTCTACAAGATGCTGTTCGTGACCATCGAGATGCGCCACCAGCCCTTCTTCGGCTGGATCCGCGACCTCTCGGCGCCGGACCCGACCACGATCTGGAACCTGTTCGGCCTGATTCAGTGGGACCCCTCGTCGGCGCCGCTGATCGGCGGTCTGCTGGGCGGCACCTTCGCGCTCAGCATCCTCGCCATCTTCTACGGCCTGACCATGTGGCTGCAGATGGCCATGAGCCCGCAGGCGCCGGACCCGATGCAGCGCCGCATCTTCGCGCTGATGCCGATCGTCTTCACCTTCATCATGGCCACCTTCCCGGCCGGCCTGCTGATCTATTGGGCGTGGTCGAACATCCTGACCATCTTCCAGCAGTACATCATCATGCACCGCCTGAAGGCCGACAACCCGATCGACAGCTTCCTCGCCCGCCTGAAGAAGGCGAAGGCCTGATCCTCCAAACCGCTCATCCCGGCGCAAGCCGGGACCAGTGCTTTGGATGAGCGATGGTCGTGACTGATCCCAGGCGTTAAGTCCTGCAACGCCGGCCTCGCGCTGGACAGAACTGGGTCCGGCTTGCGCCGGGATGAGCGGAAGATTTGGTGATGGACGAGTTCACTGCGGAAGAACTGGAGCAGGCGCGCATCCTGTTCGCGCGCCCGGCCACCTTCGTCATGGGGTGCGCGAAGATCGAGCAACTGCCCGATCCCGACCTGCCCGAGATCGCCTTCGCCGGCCGGTCCAACGTCGGCAAGTCGAGCCTGATCAATGGCCTCGTCGGCATGCACAAGCTGGCCCGCGCCTCGAACGAGCCGGGCCGCACGCGCGAGGTCAATTTCTTCGATCTCGACGGCAGGATGCGTCTGGTCGACCTTCCCGGCTACGGCTGGGCCAAGGCCTCGAAGGCGACGGTGAAGAAGTTCCAGGACCTCGGCCGCGACTATCTGCGCGGCCGCGTCACCCTGAAGCGCGTCTATCTGCTGATCGACGCCCGGCACGGCCTCAAGAAGGTCGACGACGAGGCCCTCGACGCGCTCGATCTCGCCGCGGTCAGTTACCAGATCGTCCTGACCAAGGCCGACAAGCTGAAGAAGGGCGAGGCCGAGAAGGTCCAGGGCGCCACTCTCAAGGCCATCGCCAAACGCCCCGCCGCCTACCCCGCCGTCATCGTCACCTCCGCCGAAAAGGGCGACGGCCTGCCGGAACTGCGGGCGGAGATCATGCGGACCACGGGCGTGGAACTCTGAGGCTTTCCTCCCCGTCCTCCGGGGAGGGCGACCGCGAAGCGGTGGAGGGGCTCGTCCCGTTTCACCGTCGCCCATCGGCCCTGGTCTTCGACAGCCCCTCCACCACTTCGTGGTCCCCCTCCCCATTGCATGGGGAGGAAAAGGCTGGTCCGCTTCCCCCATGCAGACCCGACACATCCAGACCGACCGCCTGAACCAGCAGGTCCTCGAGGCTGGTTCCGGTCCGCTGGTCCTGCTGGTTCACGGATTCCCCGAACTCGGGATCAGCTGGCGGGCGCAGGTCGAGGCCCTGGCCGCCGCCGGCTACCACGCCGTGGCTCCCGACATGCGCGGCTACGGCGGCACCGACAAACCGGCCGCCGCCGCTGCCTACGGCGTCCTCGACCTCGTCGGAGACCTCGTCGATCTCGTCCGGGCGCTTGGCGAAACGTCGTGCGTCGTCGTCGGCCACGACTTCGGCGCCTCGGTCGCCTGGTGTTGCGCCCTCACGCGACCCGACCTGTTCCGCGCCGTCTTCTGCCTGTCGGTGCCGTTCCAGCCGCGCCGCCCGAAGGGTCCGCCGACCGCCGCCCTGGCCGCCATCACCAAACGCGCCGGCCTCGGCCAGCTCTACATCAGCCAGTTCCAGTCCCCCGACGCGCACGAGGCCTTCGACGCCGATCCCGCCGCGGCCCTGCGCAAGGCCTTCTACGCCTATGACGGCGCCACGCCCGATGACCGCCAGTCGACCGGCTTCTTTCCCGAGGGCGAGACCCTGCTCGCCACCATCCCCGACGACGCGACCCTGCCGCCGTGGATGAGCGAGGCGCATTTCGCGGAATACGTCGCCGCCTTCTCCGCCGGCGGTTTCAAGGGCCCGGTGGACTGGTACCGGAACCTTGACGCCAACTGGCAGGCCACCGCCTTCCTGCAGGACGCCCGCATTCGCGTTCCCGCCGCCTTCGCGGTCGGCGAGCGCGACCCGGTCCGCCACTACGCCGGACCAGCCGAGGCCGGGCTGAAGGACTGGCTTGCCGATCTGCGGATGCAGCAGGTCATCCCCGGCGCCGGCCACTGGATTCAGCAGGAACGGCCGGACGAGGTGAACCGTCTGCTGCTCGACTTCCTCGGAGGGGTCGAGGGTTAGAGACCCGACCCCGCCCCGGCGGTGATCTCGAGGCTGCGCACCCTCGCGTCGAGATCGTGGATCATGCCCGTGACCATCACCTCATCCACGCCCGTCAGCCCGATGAACTCGGCCAGCTTGGCGCGCACCGTGTCGCGCCCGCCGATGGCGGTGTAGGTCAGCCGGCTCTCCACGGCCGCGACCTGGCGCGCATCCAGCACCTCCGTGATGTCGGCCACCGGCGGCTTCAGCCGGCCCGGCTTGCCGGTCACCACCGCCGCGAAGGCCTGCTGCATCGAGGTCGACAATCTCTGCGCCTCCGCGTCGGTGTCGGCCGCGAAGACGTTGAACGCCGCCATCGCATACGGCCGCTCCAGCTGTTTCGACGGGCGGAATCCCTCGCGGTAGGTCCGCAGCGCCGGCAGCAGCAGCTCCGGCGCGAAATGGCTGGCGAAGGCGAACGGCAGGCCGAGCTGCGCCGCCAGTTCGGCGCTAAACAGGCTGGAGCCCAGCAACCAGATCGGCACGTTCGAACCCTGCCCCGGATACGCCGCCACCCGCTGCCCCTCCACGGCGGGCGCCAGGTAGCCCTGCAGCTCCAGCACGTCGCGTGGGAACTGGTCGGCGGCTTCGAAATAGCGCCGCAGCGCCCGCGCCGTCTCGCCGTCCGTGCCCGGCGCCCGCCCCAGCCCCAGATCGACCCGCCCCGGATGCAGCGCCTCCAGGGTGCCGAACTGCTCGGCCACCACCAGCGGCGCGTGGTTGGGCAGCATCACCCCGCCCGAGCCGACGCGGATCGTCTCCGTCGCCGCCGCCACGTGGGCCAGGGCCACCGCGGTCGCCGCGCTGGCGATACCCGGCATGTTGTGGTGCTCGGCCAGCCAGAAGCGGGTGTAGCCCAGACGCTCGGCGGCCCGGGCCAGTTCAGTGGTTTCCAGCAGGGCGCGACGGGCGTCGCCGCCCTCCACGATCGGCGACAGGTCAAGGACGGAGAGAGCGGTCATCCGGAACAGATCGGGTTGCGGTCGCCGGATTCAAGTCGCGCCGCGCCCACGCGAACGGCGCGACGTTGCACAATCTCCGGTTTGTGAGAGGATGGCTCCACAAGGAGGATCCGTCATGCGCCTGTCTCCCTGCCTGATCGCCGTCGCCGCGTTCGCCACGGCCGCGCCCGCCATCGCCCAGCAGCAACCGCCGCTGCCGCCGCCGCAGCAACCGCAGCCGCCCGTCTTCCGCGATCTCCGCCCGATGATCGCATCGAACGCGTGGACCCGGTCCGAGTACGAGACCTTCCTGCAGGCGGCCCGCGGCAACAACCTGCCGTCCCAGCCGCTGGCCCGCGTCGATCTCGCCAACCGGGTCAGCACCCTGATGGAACTGGGCCGCTGCACTGAAGCCCGCAACGAGGCCCGCACGGCCGGCGACCGGCTGATGGCCGTGCGCGCGCGGCAGCTCTGCCGCACCGACCGGGACGGCTGACCCGCTCTAGACGGGGTCGGTCGGGTCCGGCCTGACCGGCGCCGGGGCCGGCTCCGGCGTCGACGGCACGTCGGGCAGCGGAATGAATTCGAGATCGTCCCCGACGGGCAGGGTCATGCGGCCCGCCTGCCAGTCGGCCTTGGCGGCGTCGATCTTCGCCTGCGACGACGAGACGAAATTCCACCAGATCAGCCGCGGCCCGACCGGCTCGCCGCCCAGCACCATCACCGTCGCGGGCCGCAGCGCCCGCACCGTCGGCTCGGCGGTCGGCTCCAGTACGATCATCTGGCCTTCGTGGAAGGTCCGGTCCCCGACCTCGATCTCGCCCTTCGCCACATAGAGCGCCCGCTCGGAATAGCCGCCGGCGACACCGCGCCCGGGCGGCGGCGTGGTGCGCACCCCCTCGGCCAGTTCCCAGTGCACATAGAACAGCGGCGACGAGGTCGGCACGGCCGCCTTCGCCCCATAGGCCTCGCCCGCCACCAGCCGCGCGAACAGGCCGCCGTTCTCATAGGCCGGCTGGTCCGCCTCGCCATGATGGTGGAACGACGGATCGACATCCTCCGCCTCGGTCGGCAGGGCGATCCACGCCTGCATGCCGTGCATCGGTCCGCCCGTGGACTTCTTCAGCGGATCGGTGCGCTCCGAGTGGACCACCCCCTTGCCGGCGGTCATCCAGTTGACCTCGCCGGGACGGATCGCCTGACTCGCGCCGGTGTTGTCCCGGTGCATGATCTCGCCCTCGAACAGATAGCTCAGCGTCGACAGGCCGATGTGCGGATGCGGCCGCACATTGATCGCCTCGCTGCCCGGCGCGAACTCGGCCGGCCCCATCTGGTCGAGGAAGATGAACGGTCCCACCATCCGCCGGGCGTGGAACGGCAGCACGCGCCCGACCTCGAACCCGCCGAGGTCCTTGCGCCGGGCGTCGATCACCATCTCGATCATATGGAACCCCTCGGCGCCACGCGCGCCCGAACCGGACTATCCAACGTGCGGAGTGATTATGCCAAGAGGCAGGGAGGTCACGCTCTTCACCCCGCGCGTGACGATGTGGCTCTCGCAGTCCGAGACGATGCCGAGGCTGAGCAGCTTCTCGCGCAGGAAACGGTCGAAGGCGTGCATGTCCGAGGTGATGATCCGCAGCACATAGTCCTCGCGGCCGGTGATGGTGGCGCACTGCACCACCTCCGGCCAGTTGGCCACCGCCGCCTCGAAGACGTCGAGGTTTTCGGTCGACGGCAGGCTCAGCTTGACGATGGCGTAGACCTCGAAATCCAGCCCCAGCTTGGTCGCGTCGAGCAGGGTCACCCGCTTGCGGATGAAGCCCGTATCCTCCAGTCTCTTGATCCGGCGCCAGCACGGCGAGGCCGACAGACCGACCCGCTCCGCCACCTCGGCCACGGACAGTCCGGCGTCCTGCTGCAGGATGTCCAGAATTCGGGCGTCAACGGGATCCAGATCGTCGGCCAAGGCGTTTCTCCGGTTCTTGTTATGGCGCAATAAAATACCCGTGAACCGGCATATGCAAGGTCAAAATCGAGCGAGCCTTGGCTGAAAGACCGTGCTACAGGGCGCCGGAGGAAACGCGGTCGGATCAACCGGACGGCAGGACGGAATGAAAAAGCCAAACACCCAGCCCTTGTCGCTGCGCGTGCCCGAGCCCTCGGGCCGCCCCGGCGACAAGCCGGACTTCAGCCATCTCAAGCTCGACGCGCCCGGCGCTGTGGAGCGGCCGGTCGTCTCGACCGCGCCCTTCGACATGCGCGATCACGCCTTCCGCCTCGTCCGCGTTCTCGACGACGAGGGCAAGGCGGTCGGGCCGTGGAACCCGAAGCTGGACGCCGAGACCCTGCGCCGCGGCCTCAAGGCCATGATCCTGACCCGCGCCTTCGACGACCGGATGCATCGCGCCCACCGCCAGGGCAAGACCAGCTTCTATATGAAATGCACCGGCGAGGAGGCCATCGCCGTCGCCCAGGGCATGATCCTGTCCCGCGAGGACATGGGCTTCCCGACCTACCGCCAGCAGGGCTTGCTGATCGCGCGCGGCTATCCGCTCGCAACCATGATGAACCAGATCTATTCCAACGCCTCGGATCCGATCAAAGGCCGCCAGCTGCCGATCATGTATTCGGCAAGGGACTACGGCTTCTTCACGATCAGCGGCAATCTCGGCACCCAGGTGCCGCAGGCCGTCGGCTGGGCCATGGCCAGCGCCTACAAGGGCGACGACAAGATCGCCATCAGCTGGATCGGCGACGGGGCCACGGCCGAAGGCGACTTCCACAATGCGCTGACATTCGCCGCCGTCTACCGCGCCCCGGTCATCCTCAACATCGTCAACAACCAGTGGGCCATCAGCTCCTTCCAGGGCATCGCCGGCGGGCTGGAGACCACCTTCGCCTCCAAGGCGATCGGCTATGGCCTCCCGGCCCTGCGCGTCGACGGCAACGACTTCCTCGCCGTCTGGGCCGCGACCCAGTGGGCCGAGGAGCGGGCCCGCTCCAACCAGGGGGCCACCGTCATCGAGCTGTTCACCTACCGCGGCGCCCCGCACTCGACCTCGGACGACCCCAGCCGCTACCGACCCGGCGACGAGCACGAGAAATGGCCGCTGGGCGACCCCATCGCCCGCCTCAAGCAGCACCTGATCGCGCTCGGCGAATGGTCCGACGAGCAGCAGACCGCCGCCGAGGCCGACGCCGTCGAACAGGTCCGCGCCGCCGGCAAGGAGTCCGAGGCCATCGGCACGCTCGGTCAGTCGCGCCCGTCCGTGAAGACCATGTTCGAGGAGGTCTATGCGACCGAGGACTGGCGCATCACCGAACAGCGCCGCGAGGTGGGGATATGAACCTCTCTCTCCACCGTCATCCTCGGGCCAGACCCGAGGATCAGACCGTCCGGTGCTCGATGTCCGCCAATATGTTCCTGAACTCGGCGCGCCTTCCTGAGACAGCCAGCGTGACTCAACGCCTGATCCTCGGGTCAAGCCCGAGGATGACGGGCGTGGGAGGGCAAGCCTGATGAGCGAGCAAACCACCTTCACCGCCTCCGACCGCACTGACGGCGTCGAACCAGACATGGTCACGGCGTCCAACGCGCCGGACTCGGTCGCGCCCGCCAACGGCGTGCAGCCGATGAACATGATCCAGGCGCTGAACTCGGCCCTGCACGTCAAGATGGCCGAGGACCCCAATGTCCTCAGCTTCGGCGAGGACGCCGGCTATTTCGGCGGCGTCTTCCGGGTCACCGACCAGCTGCAGCAGAAGCACGGCCTGACCCGCAGCTTCGACGCGCCGATCAGTGAATGCGGCATCGTCGCCGCCGCCATCGGCATGGGCGCGTATGGCCTGCGTCCGGTCGTCGAGATCCAGTTCGCCGACTACATCTACCCCGCCTACGACCAGATCGTCTCCGAGGCGGCCAAGCTGCGCTACCGCTCGGCGGGCCAGTTCACCTCGCCCATCGTGGTGCGCTCGCCCTATGGCGGCGGCATCTTCGGCGGCCAGACGCACAGCCAGTCGCCGGAAAGCCTGTTCACCCACATCGCCGGGCTGAAGGTGGTCATTCCGTCCAATCCCTACGACGCCAAGGGCCTGCTGACGGCGGCGATCGAGGACGACGATCCGGTCATCTTCTTCGAGCCCAAGCGGCTCTACAACGGCCCGTTCGACGGCTGGCACCAGAAGCCGGTCTCGCCGTGGAAAGCCCAGGCCCTGGCCCAGGTGCCGACCGGCAAATACATCGAGCCGATCGGCAAGGCGCGGGTCATGCGCGAGGGGAACGACGTCACCATCCTCTGCTACGGCACGATGGTCTGGGTGTCGCTGGCCGGGGCCGAGCACGCCGGGATCGACGCCGAGGTCATCGACCTGCGTAGCCTCGTGCCGCTCGACATCGAGACCATCGAGGCCAGCGTGAAGAAGACCGGCCGCTGCGTCATCGTCCACGAGGCGCCGAAAACGTCCGGGTTCGGCGCCGAGCTCAGCGCCCTGGTTCAGGAGCGCTGCTTCTATCATCTCGAGGCGCCGATCACGCGGGTGACCGGCTGGGACACGCCCTATCCGCACGCCTTCGAGTGGGAATATTTCCCGGGTCCGGAACGGGTCGCCACGGCGCTGAAGGCCGTCATGAGCGGGGGGCGCTGAGATGGGTCGTTTCGTCTTCAAACTGCCCGACGTGGGCGAGGGCACGGCCGAGGCAGAACTGGTCGGCTGGCACGTCAAGGTCGGCGACACGGTCGCCGAGGACCAGATCATCGCCGACGTCATGACCGACAAGGCCACCGTCGAACTGACCTCGCCCGTCGCCGGCAAGGTCGTCGCCGCCCACGGCGAACCCGGCCAGCAACTGGCCGTCGGCTCGCCCCTGATCGAGTTCGAGGTCGAGGGGGCGGGGAATTCTGCTCCCTTCCCCCTCGATGGGGGAAGGGTCGGGGATGGGGGTGCTCGCGCCTCTGACGCCGGTGAAGCGCAAAAGGTTCCGTCCGCGCCTTCCGCACCTGCCTCTCGACAGCCTGCACCCACCCCCACCCAACCCTCCCCCATCGAGGGGGAGGGCTCGGCTGGTTCGGCCAACTACGTCTTCAAACTCCCCGACGTCGGCGAAGGCACCGCCGAGGCCGAACTGGTCGGGTGGCAGGTCAAGGTCGGGGATGCGGTCGCCGAGGACCAGCTGCTGGCCGAGGTCATGACCGACAAGGCCACGGTCGAACTGACCTCGCCGGTCTCCGGAACCGTAGCCGCCCTGCACGGCGAGCCCGGGCAGCAGATCGCCGTAGGCGGGCCGCTGGTCAGCTTCAACGTCGAGGGCAAGGGCAATCAGGCCTCGGCTCCGGCCGCGGCTGCCACGCCCACGCCCACGCCCACGCCCACGCCCAAGGCAGAGGCCGCACCGGCTCCTGTCACGAAGGCCGTTGCGCCTGCGCCCGCCAAAGCCCCGGCGAAAGCCGTGGCCGAAGCCTTCACCACCCGCGCCGCCGGCCAGCGTCCGCTGGCCTCGCCCGCCGTGCGCAACCGCGCCCGCGATCTCGGGATCGAACTGCAGTTCGTCCCCGGCTCCGGCCCCGCCGGCCGCATCGAGCACGGCGACCTGGACGCCTATGTGGCCTCGGGCGGTCGTGGATCGTCGGTCTCCGGATCAAGCACCGCGTCGACCTACGCCCGGGCCGAAGGAACCACCGAAACCCGCATCATCGGCCTGCGCCGCAAGATCGCGGAGAAGATGGCCGAGAGCGTTCGCCGCATCCCGCATATCACCTACGTCGAGGAGATCGACGTCACCGCGCTGGAAGAGCTCCGCGCCCACCTCAACGCCACGAGGAAGTCGGACCAGCCCAAGCTCAACGTCCTGCCCTTCATCGCCCGCGCCATCGTCGTGGCCCTGCGTGACCAGCCGCAGATCAACGCCTGGTACGACGACGAGGCCGGCATCCTGACCCAGCACGCACCGGTCCACCTCGGCATCGCCGCCCAGACGCCGAACGGCCTGATGGTCCCCGTGGTCCGCCACGCCGAGGCCCGCGACCCGTACGACACCGCCCTCGAGATCGCCCGCGTCTCCGGCGCCGCCAAGTCCGGCAAGGCCAGCCGCGAGGAGCTCTCCGGTTCGACCATCACCATCACCTCGCTGGGCACGCTCGGCGGCGTCGTCCACACCCCCATCATCAACCACCCCGAGGTCGCCATCGTCGGCCCCAACAAAATTCAGGAACGGGTGGTGGTGAAGGACGGCCAGATGGTGGTTCGCAAGATGATGAACCTGTCCTCCAGCTTCGACCACCGCATCGTCGACGGCCACGACGCGGCGGTCTTCGTCCAGCGCATCAAGGGCCTGCTGGAGCATCCCGCGACGCTGTGGATGGGGTGAGTGCGATGAGGGCCCTGGGCCTGTTTCTGGCGATCGGCGCCACGACGTTCGCGTCGAGCGCTATGGCCTGCGAGTGGACAAGCCTCGGTCAGCGGCGAGCGGCGGCCGATCGCATCGTTGAGGGGCGCGTCTCGAGCGTGCGCATTGCCCGCGTCTGGGTCCACGACTGGAAGGTTCAGATCGACCGCATAGCCACAGTTGAGCCGGTGACGACCGTCAAGGGCGGACCTCAGTCGGCCCGTTTTGAATATCGCTTCAGCACCCACGAGGCCCACGACCAGGACTGGAGCTGTTCGAGCAGACCGGACCGCACGGTCGAGGCGGGGGAGACGGGCTACTTCCTCTGGGAGCGTCTTCAACGCCCGACGCTGGTGCTGACCCCGGCCGAGTTCCGCCAGCGCGACCTAGATTATTGACGGATGCAATGACCCAGACCCTCTCCACCAAAGTCCTGATCATCGGCGCAGGCACCGGCGGCTACGTCGCCGGCATCCGCTGCGGCCAGTTGGGCCTCGACACCGCGCTGGTCGACGGCGGCGACGGCCTGGGCGGGACCTGCCTGAACGTCGGCTGCATCCCGTCGAAGGCGATCATCCACGCCGCCTCGAAATTCGAGACCGTCGCCAAGGCGGCCGCCGGCGGGACGCTCGGCATCACGGCGTCGACACCCGCCATCGACCTGGCCCAGACCACGGCGTGGAAGGACGGCATCGTCCGCAAGCTGAACGCCGGCGTGGCGGCCTTGCTGAAGAAGTCGAAGGTCAAGGTCATCAAGGGCTGGGCGACCTTCTCCGACGCCAAGACCTGCACGGTGAAGACCGCCGACGGCGACCTGATCATCACCGCCGAGCACGTCATCCTCGCCACCGGCTCCGAGCCGGTCGAACTGCCCTTCCTGCCCTTCGGCGGCGACGTCATCTCCTCGACCGAGGCCCTGTCGCTCGACAAGGTCCCCGGCAAGCTGGTCGTCGTCGGCGGCGGCTATATCGGCCTCGAACTCGGCATCGCCTTCCGCAAGTTGGGGGCCGAGGTGGCCATCGTCGAAATGGCCGACCGCCTGCTGCCGCTCTACGACAAGGTCCTGACCGATCCGGTCGCCAAATGGCTGGAGAAGCACGGCGTCGAACTGCACCTGGGCGCCAGGGCCGGCTCGTTCGAGAACGGCCAGCTCAACGTCACCACGAAGGACGGCAAGGCCATCAAGCTCAAGGCCGACAAGGTCCTCGTCACCGTCGGCCGCAAGCCGCGCACCCGGGGCTGGGGTCTGGAGAACATGGGCGTGGCCATGGCCGGGCCCTTCGTGAAGATCGACGACCGCTGCGCCACCAGCATGAAGAACGTCTGGGCCGTCGGCGACCTGACCGGCGAACCCATGCTGGCCCACAAGGGCTCGGCACAGGGCGAGGTCGTCGCCGAGATCATCGCGGGGCGTGAACGCGCTCAAGCAGCGAGCGGCCGCGCCGCGAGCGCTAGCGCACAAGAACCTCGCTTCGACCCGGTGACCATCGCCGCCGTCTGTTTCACCGAGCCGGAGATCGTCTCCGCCGGTCTCGGCCCGCAAGACGTCGAGGGTCGCGACGACGTCATCACCGCCGTCTTCCCGCTGGCCGCCATCGGCCGCGCCCTGGCCATCGAGGCGGGCGAGGACGGCGGCTTCGTCCGCGTGCTCGCCTCAAAGACCGACCACCGCCTGCTCGGCGTCCAGGCCGTCGGCCAGCACGTCTCGGAGATGTCCAACAGCTTCGCCCAGATGCTCGAGATGGGCGCGGTGCTGGAAGACGTCGCCGGCGTCATCCACGTCCATCCCACCCTGGGCGAGGCCTTCCACGAAGCCAGCCTGCGCGCGCTCGGACACGCCATCCACATCTAGCGGCGCTAACGCTCGCGACGCGGTCGGTCGCTGCTTGAGCGCGGGATCGCGCGAAGCGCCGGGCCGCGTCGGGTCGGGAGGTCCCGTAGGGCCGACGACCGCACCCCAAAAAGAGCGTCGCCGAACCGTCACCTTTCCGTCAGCCCGTCCGTCACAAACCTGTGGTCCAAGCGGCTTCGACACAAACCGTCGTCGGAGCCTGAATTCATGAACCGCACCCTGTTCGCCGCCGCCTCGGCGATCGCCCTCGTCGCGCTGGGCGCCTGTGGCGACAACGCCGGCGGAACCGCCCCGGCCGGCGCGACCGGCATCCTCGCCGTCGGCTCCTCGACCGTCTTCCCCTTCGCCAGCCGCGTGGCCGAGAACTTCAACCGCACCGCCGGCGGCGCGACGCCGCGCGTCGAATCGCTGGGCACCGGCGGCGGCATCCAGAAATTCTGCGAGGGCGTCGGACGGGGCACGGCCGACATCGCCAACGCCTCGCGGCCGATGAAGAAGTCCGAGTTCGAGCTGTGCCAGAAGAATGGCGTCACCGACATCGTCGAGATCAAGATCGGCTATGACGGCATCGTCGTCGCCACGGCGCGCACCGGCGAAAGCCTCAATCTGCGCCTGCAGGATCTCTACCTCGGCCTTGCCAAGGAGGTTCCCGGCGCCAACGGGGCCTTCGTCGCCAATCCTGCGACCACCTGGAACCAGGTCAATCCCGGCCTGCCCGCCCAGCGCATCCAGGTCTACGGCCCGCCGCCCACCTCGGGCACCCGCGACGCTTTCCTGGAGCTCGGCATGGCCCCGGGCGCCAAGCTGATCCCGGCCCTGGCGGCGGTGGACGAAGCCGACGGCGACCGTTTCGAGTCGCTGGCCCACACCCTGCGTGAGGACAACGCCTGGATCGACTCCGGCGAGAACGACAACGCCATCGTCCAGACCCTGACCCGCACCCCCGGTTCGATCGGCGTGTTCGGCTACTCCTTCCTCGAGCAGAACATGGACTCGGTGAAGCCGCTGTCCATCGACGGCGTGGCCCCCTCGGCCGCGACCATCGGCGACGGCTCCTACCCGCTGGCCCGCAGCCTCTACATCTACGTCAAGAAGCAGCATGTCGGCGTCACCCCGGGCCTGCAGGAGTTCGTCATGGAGTTCATGTCCGACGCCTCGGCCGGACGCGGCGGCTATCTGCAGGACCGCGGCCTGATCCCGCTGCCCGCGGACGAGCTGGCCGCCCAGCGCGCCATCGCCACGAGCATGACCCCGATGACCGCCCCGCAATAGCGGCGGCTCTTTCGCCGGAAACTGGAACGCCGCGGGCCGGAAGGTCCGCGGCGTTCTGCTATGCGGCGTGACGCGTCTCCGGTGTCACAAATTTTCATGGGAAGCGTCACGGTTATGAGTCGGCCCGGTCGGAATTGCGTCACCGCAATCTCATCGTTCCTTCGCCGGACCTAAGCGAAACCGTCGCCGACGCGGAATACTCCGTGGCCTGACGGACCGTGACGGTCAGCGGCCAACCGAAGGATTCTCCCATGCGACAACATTCCCTGTTGGCGGGCGCCGCGCTCGCCGCCGCCCTTGCGCTCACCGCCGCTCCGGCTCTCGCCCAAAACGTCGGACCCGCCCCTGCCTGGTCGGGCGCACCCGAATACAAATGGGGCGACTTCACCCTCAAATTCCGGGGCCGGGTGTTCGCAGACTACGTCGAACAGGACGTCGACCGCGCCGTCGGCGCCGACTTCAGCGCCTCCGAAGACCGCTTCCGCACGGCCCGCATCGGCGTGCAGGGGGCGTTCGGCGATCAGTGGACCTATGTCGCCGAGGGCAATTTCATCAACGGCGAGTCGAACTGGGAAGACCTGTACGTCCAGTACTCGCCCCGCAAACACACCGCCTTCACGGTCGGCAATTTCAAGAGCCTGTCGCTCGAGAATGTGACATCGGCCCGTTTCACGACCTTCATGGAAAGAGGCCCGTTGAATGATCTGATCGACGCCGGCCGCGTCATGACGCTGGCGGCGCGGACGGGCGGCGACAACTGGTCGATCACGGGCGGCGTCCACGGCGATTCGGTCAATGACGGCGCGCCGGGCGGCGGCGACGAACAGCGCGGCGTCTTCGTCCGCGCCCACTTCGCCCTGATCGTCAGCGACGATACAAAAGTCCACCTCGGCGTCTGGGCCCGCGACCGTGACCGGCGCGACGACACGGCCTTCCGCTACCGCGTGCGCAACAACACCAATTTCGGCGGCCGCTACACCGACGCCGGCTCCTCGCCGCTCGGCGCGGGCGACGCCGACACCGCCATCGGCCTCGAGGCCGCCGCCGTCTGGCGTTCCGTCTCGGTGCAGGGCGAATGGGCGACCATCGACGCCGACCTGACCGGCGGCGGTTCGGCCCAGGCCAGCGGCTACTACGTCTTCGCCTCCTTCTTCCCGACCGGCGAACAGCGCAAATACAAGGCCGCCGACGGCAAGTTCGACCGCGTCAGCATCCGCAGGCCCCTGACCCGGGGCGGCATCGGCGCCGTGGAACTCGCGGTTCGCTATGACGCCGCCGACCTGACCGAGTTCGCGGGCGTGGCCACGGCGGGCGAGTACTCGGCCGTGACCCTCGGCGCCACCTGGTATCCCTGGTCCCACATCCGCTTCATGGCCAACTACACGGACTCGAAGAACGAGGCGCAGGTCGTCGCCTCGGACGTCGACGTCCAGACGCTGCAGTTCCGGGCGCAGTTCGACTTCTAGATCGGAGCCTCACCTCCCCATCGGCGCAGGCCGGTGGGGAGGACAGATTGCGCAGCGATCAGGAGGGGCGGCTCGGTGACAGAGGATTGGCGATAGGCTGGTCGACGCCTGCGCCGCCCCCTGCGGATCGCCGCTCCGCGTCGACCGTCCTCCCCATTCGCCTTCGCTCATGGGGAGGTGAACCTTAAGCCGCCGCCTTCTTCCGCAGCCGGGCGATCCGCCGCAGCCGCCGCCAGAACCGCCCGCGCTCCGGCTCCGGATAGGGCTGCAGGTTCTCGACGAACTGTTCCGCCGAGGCGCGCCAGCTGAACTTTTCGGCATAGGCCCGCACCGCCGCCCGGTCGCATTTCAGCGCCTCGAGGCAGGCTGCGCGCAGGTCCTTGTCGATGGCCCCGGCGTTCGAGCCTGGGATGATGTCGATCGGCCCATGCGCCGGATAGGCCGCCACTGGCGTGCCCGTGGCCATGGCTTCCAGGATCACCAGGCCGAAAGTGTCGGTCCAGCTCGGGAAGACGAACACATCGGCGTCGCGGAAACAGCGCGCCAGCTCCTCGCCGAACCGGGCCCCGAGGAATTTCGCCTCCGGGTATTTCTCCTGCAGCTCGGCCCGCGCCGGGCCGTCGCCGACCACGATCTTCGTGCCGGGCAGGTCGGTCTTGAGGAAGGCCTCGATGTTCTTCTCGACCGCCACCCGGCCGACGTTGAGCCAGAACGGCCGTGGCCAGTCCTTGCCCCCCAGTTCGTCGTAGATCCGCGGCAGGTCCGGGTTGAACTGTTCGGTGTCGACGCCCCTCGACCACGGCGAGACGTTGCGGAACCCGTGCGCCAGCAGCTCGTCGCGCAGGGTCGGCGTGGCCACCATCAGCCGGCCCGACGGCTTGTGGAACCACTTCATATAGGCGTAGCCGACCTGCACCGGGATCGGGAACCGGGCCGAGACATACTCGGGGAATTTGGTGTGGTAGCTGGTCGTGAACGGCAGCTTCCATTCCACGCAGATGCGCCGCGTGGCGATGCCGATCGGCCCCTCGGTGGCGATGTGAACCGCCTCCGGCTCGAAGGCGCGCAGCCGCTCGCGGATCTCCTCCTCGGCCCCCAGGGCCAGCCGGATTTCCGGATAGGTCGGGCAGGGGATGGTCTTGAACTGGCTCGGCTCGATGACCTCGACCTCGTGGCCCATGGCGCGGCATTCCGCGATGGTCCGGGTCAGGGTGCGGACGACGCCGTTGACCTGGGGCTCCCAGGCGTCGGTGGCCAGAACGATGCGCATGAGGGCCGAAAGGCTCCGCCGTTGATCGGGGAACCGATCTAGCCGTTTGGAACCGGCTTGGCGAGACGCCCTCAGAGCGGCAACGCTGTCGTCGCCTTCACCTCTTCGAGAACGGCATAGGTTCGTGTCTCGCGCACGCCCGGCATCCGCACCAGCACATCGCCCAGGAAGGTTCGATAGGCGTCCATGTCGGCGACCCGCGCCTTGATCAGGTAATCGAAGCCGCCGGCGACCATGTGGCACTCCAGCACCTCGGGCTGGCGGCGCACCGCCGCGGCGAAGGCCTCAAAGACATCGCCCGTGGTGCGGTCCAGATGGACCTCCACGAAGATCAGCAGCCCCCGCCCGACCTTGGCGGGGTCGATCAGGGCGGCGTAGCCGGTGATGACGCGGCGCTCCCGCAGCCGGCGCACCCGCTCGAAACAGGCGGCGGCGGACAGATTGCAGCGCCGCGCCAGTTCCGCGTTCGACAGACGGCCATCCTCCTGCAGGGCGCGCAACAGGCGGCGGTCGACGGCGTCCAGCGCTTCCATCGGTAAATTCCTGCTCTTGCCGAATGATCATCGGCGCCACAGCCGATCATACGATACACATTCGGCGGCGTCCGCCATATATGCCCGCTGCACCCAGGACCGCACCCCCATGACGATCGCCTTCTCTCCCTCGACCGTCGCTCACTGGGACACGCTGGACGAAGGCAAGTTCGCCGACGAAACCGCCACAGTCCGCGACCTGCTGGCCCGCATTCCGCTCGACGCTGGCGAGCGCGCGGCGGTGCTGTCCAGCGCCGTCGACCTCGTCGAACGCGCCCGCGCCAGCCAGAAGAAACAGGGCGTGGTCGAGAGCTTCCTGCAGGAGTTCTCGCTCGGCACCCGCGAGGGCCTCGCCCTGATGTGTCTCGCCGAGGCCCTGCTGCGCACGCCGGACGAGGACACCCGCGATCGCCTGATCGCCGAGAAGATCGGTTCGGCCGACTGGGCCAGCCATCTCGGCCAGTCCGACAGCCTGTTCGTCAACGCCTCGACCTGGGGGCTGATGCTGACCGGCAAGCTGGTCGACGTCGACGAGGAGGCGAAGACCGACCTCCCCGGCTTCCTCAAGCGGATCGTCGGCCGTCTCGGCGAGCCGGTCATCCGCGAGGCCGTCGCCGCGGCCGTCCGCATCATGGGCGAACAGTTCGTGGTCGGCCGCACCATCGAGGCGGCGCTGAAGCGCTCGAACCGCGAGGGCTGGCTGTGCTCCTTCGACATGCTGGGCGAGGGCGCCCGCACAGCCGCCGACGCCGAACGCTACGAGAAGATCTACGCCGACGCCATCGAGGCCGTCGGCAGGACCGCCAGGGGCCAGGGCCCCGAAGCCGGCCACGGCGTCTCGGTCAAGCTGTCGGCCCTGTCGCCCCGCTACGAGGCCACGCATGAGGCCCGCGTCTGGGACGAGCTCCACCCCCGCATCGTCCGGTTGGCCCGCATCGCGGCGAAATACGACATCAACTTCACCATGGACGCGGAGGAGGCCGACCGCCTCGCCCTGTCGTTGAAGCTGCTCGACCGGCTGGCGCACGAACCCGATCTCGGCGGCTGGACCGGCCTCGGCCTCGCGGTGCAGGCCTATCAGAAGCGCTGCCCCGAGGTGATCCGCCGCGTCGCCGAGCTGTCGAAGGCGTCCGGCCGCCGCCTGATGGTCCGGCTGGTCAAGGGCGCCTACTGGGATACCGAGATCAAGCGCGCCCAGCAGTTCGGCCGCACCGACTATCCGGTCTTCACCACCAAGGCCGCGACCGACCTCAACTACCTCGTCTGCGCGAAAGCGATGATCGAGGCCGCGCCGCACATTTACAGCCAGTTCGCCACCCACAACGCCCACTCTCTGGCCGCCGTCTACAGGATGGCGTCGGAGCGCGGCGTGAAGATCGAGTTCCAGCGCCTGCACGGCATGGGCGAAGCCCTCTACGACGCCGCCCGCGACGCCTTCGGGCCCGTCACCGTTCGGGCCTACGCTCCCGTCGGCGGCCACGAGGACCTGCTGCCCTATCTCGTCCGCCGCCTGCTCGAAAACGGCGCCAACTCCTCCTTCGTCCACGCCCTGCTGGACGAGCGGGTGCCCGCCTCCGCCGTCGCCGCCGATCCCATCTCCGCCGTCGAGGCCCACCCCGACCGCCACGCCAAGATCCCGACCCCCAAGGACATGTACATGGACCGCCAGAACTCGCTGGGCCGCGACTACTCCCAGGCCGCCGACCGCGAGCGGCACGCCCTCGCCCTGCAGAAGGTCGACAGCGAGAAGCTGACCTCGGGCCCGATCCTCGGCGGCAAGCTGAAGGCGGGAACCAACCCCCAGCCGGTGACCAACCCCTTCGACACGACCCAGGTGCTCGGCCACGTCTCGGAAGCGACCGAGGCCGACATCGACGCCGCCGTCGACCTCGCCGTCCGCGCCCAGGTGAAGTGGGACCGCATCGGCGGCGCCGGCCGGGCCCCCATCCTGCGCGCCATGGGCGACGCGCTCGAGGCCGACATGGACCGCCTCGTCGCCCTGCTCAGCCGCGAGGCGGGCAAGACCCTCAACGACGGCGTCGCCGAGGTGCGCGAGGCGGCCGATTTCTGCCGCTACTACGCCATGCTGGCCGAACGCGACTTCGGCGGACCGCAGGAGCTCAAGGGCCCGGTCGGCGAGATCAACCAGCTGGTCCTGCACGGCCGCGGCGTCTTCGCCTGCATCAGCCCGTGGAATTTCCCGCTGGCCATCTTCACCGGCCAGATCGCCGCGGCGCTGGCCGCCGGCAACGCGGTGCTGGCCAAGCCCGCCGAACAGACGCCGCTGATCGCCGCCGAGGCCGTGCGCCTCTACTACAAGGCCGGCCTGAACCCCGACCTGCTGGCCCTCGTCCCCGGCCGCGGCGAAACCGTCGGCGCGAAACTGGTCAGCCATCCGGGCGTCGACGGCGTCGCCTTCACCGGCGGCACCGACACCGCCACCCTGATCAACCGCTCGCTGGCCAACCGCCCGGGTCCGATCATCCCCTTCATCGCTGAGACCGGCGGCCTCAACGGCATGTTCGTCGACACCACGGCGCTGAAGGAACAGGTCATCGACGACGTCATCCTGTCGGCCTTCGGCTCGTCGGGTCAGCGGTGCTCGGCCCTGCGCCTGCTCTATGTGCCGCACGACGCAGCCGACGCCCTGATCGAGGGCCTCAAGGGCGCGCTGGCCGCCCAGGTCGTCGGCGACCCCGCCGATCCCTCGACCGACATCGGCCCGGTCATCGACGCCGACGCCAGGGCCATGCTCGAGGCCCACCTCGAACGACTGGGCAAGGATGCGAAGATCGTCGCCCGCGCCGATCTGCCCGCCGGCGCCGACAAGGGCCATCTGTTCGCCCCGACCATCGCCGAGGTCCCCACCCCCGACTATCTCGAGCGCGAGGTGTTCGGCCCCATCCTGCACGTCTGCCGCTACGAGCCCTCGAAGTTGAAGCAGACGGCGTCGAAACTGGCCGAGCGCGGCTACGGCCTGACGCTGGGCGTGCACAGCCGCATCGAGGCCTTCGCCGACGAGGTCGCGCGTCTGGTCCCCGCCGGCAACGTCTACATCAACCGCTCGATCATCGGCGCGGTCGTCGGCGTCCAGCCCTTTGGCGGCGAGGGCCTCAGCGGCACCGGCCCCAAGGCCGGCGGCCCCTACAGCCTGATCCGCTACGCCGCCGAAAAGGCCATCAGCAACAACATCTCCGCCCAGGGCGGCGACCCGGCGTTGCTGAATCTGTAAAGGCGCGCGATCGCGGGTCGGCCGCCTACCGGCGGATCCGCACGCCGTTCACAACGATACGGACGCGCCCGCCCTCGGCATCCGCGCCCTCCCTGACCCGTACGCGCTTGCCTTCCGCTTCGCGGGCGGTCGCCTGTCCCGCCACAGGATCAGCGGGCGTCTGGCGCTCGGATACGCACCCGGCCAGCCGGCTGTTCACCACAAGGCAGTCGACCTCCACCCGGATGGCGTCCTGCTGGTCCAGCGCCCGTTCCGGTATCGGCACATTCGGGAAGCGTTCGATCAACGGCTCGACGTCCACCGCCCCATCGAGCGCGGAGACGAGCGAGAGACCGCAATCGGACAGGACCCGGTCGAGATTGGCCGACTCGCCCGGCAACGGCAGGTCCAGCCCGCTCGTCCCGGCCCCTCCACCCGGTGCGCGCAGCACCAGCCGCCCGGGCGCCCGCAATGATCGGGCGAACCTCGCCGCCGACTCGCTGACCAGAGAGCCGTCGGGGGACCTCGTCCAGCGGGTGGTCTCAACCGATCCGTCGCCCCGGCGCCGCTCCAGTTCGATCTCCTCGGGGCCCGGCACAGTCAGGCCCGTGACGGCCACATCCAGTCCTCCGGAGAGGCACTGGACCCGGACGGAGCGCCCGGCCGCATAGTCGACGGACGCCAGGGTCAGGGGACCGGCGGAATGGGTCGTGAGGTCCCAGTCGTCGGAGGCCGGCGTCTGGACGCCGGCTGGCTGCGAGAACACGAGGAGGCCGGCAATTGCGGTCGTCGCTGCTCTCATGCTTTCGCCCTTCGATCCGGGCTCAGGCTAGCGGATCATCGGTCCCCGGCAAAATCGCCCTCCCCCCGCGCCGCTTCCCGGAACAGCCAGGCCGACAGCAGCCAGCCGAGCGTGAACACGCCGACGATAACGAAGACGATGGGCTCATAGGCCAGGGCGACGAAGGCGGTGCCGAACTGGGCCAGCGCCGTCAGCAGCATCACCGCCGCCATCCCCTTGGGCCGGAACCGCGCCAGGAAGGAGCCGACAATCCCGATGGCGATCACACCGAAGAAGATCTGGTTCAGCGGATTGTCCTCATTGCCGATGATGCCGACCGCGAGGTTGGACCAGGTGATCAGGAAACTGGTCCCCACGGCCACGACCATGGCGGCCCGGTAGGCCAGATGACCCGACAGGCGCAGCCCGATCTCGCACACCCCGGCGGCGACCAGCAGCATCACGGCCCAGAAGACGTAGTCGCCCGTCGTCCACTCCATGCCGGGGAGCACCAGCTTCGCCGCCACCGGCACGAGCCAGGCGAACACCGCCCCGCCCCAGACCACAAGCCGCAGCAGGCGCGTCAACCGCGCGTCCCTCTCCGTCATCCCGACCACCGCTTCATCCCCGTTCACCGCTGAAACCTCGAACCTGTCTGTGATGTCCGTTAGATGATGCCCACAGCCGCCTGGGCCCAGATCAGGGCCACCACTGCGACGACGCCCAGGGCGAAGCCGATGCGGATCACCGGATTGTGCACCCGCCAGGCGACCAGTTCGATCAGGGCCGCGCCGCCGATCAGCAGCACGCCCGCGAAGACGAAGTCGGTCGTCGTCCAGTTGACCTCGTCGGTGAACCGCATCGCGACCGCCGGCGCCAGCATCACAAGGGCGACCGCCGCCCACCCCAGCGGCCGCAGGATGCGCCACAGCTGGTCCAGGTCCTCGTTCGTCACGTTCATCTCGTCCCTCCACGTCGCCATCGACGCCCGAACCATGCCGCAGGCGGCGGTGACCGGCATGAGCGGAATGTGAGGAGTTGCTGAAAAGCGGACCGTCAGCCGGCCGGCCCGGCCACATAGATGGTGCAGGTCGAGGCGCCGCCGGTCAGGGGATTGTCGAACGCCACCACCTCCGCGCGCGCCGCCGGGAACACCGCCGCCAGCACCGCGAGAAAGCCCTCGTCCGGCCCCTCGTCCGACCACATGGCGAACACGCCCTCGGCCGTCAGCGCATCCCGCACCCGGGCCAACCCGTCGCACGAATAGAACCGCGCATGGTCCGGGTGCAGCAGGTTGCGCGGCGAGTGATCGATGTCGAGCAGCACCACGTCGTAGCGCCCGCCCTCGGCCCGCGGCGCATCGCACCAGCCGAAGAAATCTCCGTGCGACAGCCTGCACCGCGGCTCCGTCCCGAGGCTGTCGCCGATCGGAACCAGACCCGCCCGGTGCCACTCGATCACCGGTTCCAGCGCATCGACCACCTCCACCGAGGCCACCCGCGGAACGGCCAGCGCGGCCCGCGCCGTGTAGCCCAACCCCAGTCCGCCGACGAGCACGCGCAGCCCCTGCCCCTTCGCCGCCGCCAGACCGCGCACCGCCAGCTCGATCTCCCCGACCGTGAACAGGCTCGACATCAGATGCTCGTCGCCGAGGATCACCTCCACCACGTCCCGGTCGATGGCCGCCACCCAGCGCCGCCTCAGCACCAGCGGGCCCATGGCCGTGGGCCGGTAGTCCAGTTCCTCGATCAGCCGCCCCATCCCGCCCTCTCAGCCGCCGGCCAGCCGGTGCTCTTCCAGTATCCGCCGGACCGCGGCGACGTCGATCGCCTCGACCGCCACCGGCCGCCCCGTGGCCGCGTCGACGCTGCGCACCGTCGTGGCCATCAGCAGCGAGTTGTAGATCGCCTCCTCGGTCGCCTCGATGACGGCGGCGAATAGCGGCGAGACCTGGTCGTTGCCCAGCTCGCTGTAGCCGGTCACGCCGCCGCGTCGCTCCGGCGTCCGCCGCACCGCCTCGGCTGTCGAAAAGGCCACCGCATAGTCTCCGGACCCGTTGGAGAAGGTCGATCCGGTGCGCGCCACGCCGGCCATCGCCCGCCGCGCCAGCCGCGTCAGATTGCGGTCGCCCAGCGGCGCGTCGGTGGCCACCACGATCATGATCGAGCCATCGGCGCTCCGGTCCTCGACGAACTCCCTCAGATGGTACTGCCCCAGCGTCCGCCCGACCGGCGCCCCGCCCATGCTCAGAACCCCGCCGTAGTTGCTCTGCACCAGCACCCCGACCGTATGGCCGCCCAGCCGGGCCGGCAGGACGCGCGAGCTCGTGCCGACCCCGCCCTTCCAGCCGAAGGCGACCGTGCCGGTCCCGGCGCCGACGCTGCCCTCCTCGACGGGCCCGCGGCTCGCCCGGGCGATGGCCTCGCGCACATGGGCCACGGTCACCGGCCGGGCCCGGATGTCGTTGAGCCGCCCGTCGTTGGTCTCGCCGACCGCGGCATTGACCGAGCGCACGCCTTCGTTGCCGGGCTGCTCCAGCGTCCAGTCGATCACGGCCTCCGCCGCCCGCGGCACGGCGAGGGTGTTGGTCAGGACGATCGGCGTCTCGATCTCGCCGAGCTCGACGATCTGGGTCGCGCCCGCGAACTTGCCGAAGCCGTTGCCCACCGCCAGCCCGGCGGGAACCTTGTCCTGAAACAGGTTGCCGGAATGCGGCAGGATCGCCGTCACGCCGGTCCGGACGCTGGCGCCCTCGATCAGGGTCACCTGACCGACCCGGACGCCGGCGACATCGGTGAGGGCGTTGAGCGGACCGGGCTGCAGCACGCCCGGGACCAGCCCGATCTCCCTCGCGCGGACCCGGCCGCCGGCCCGCTCCTGCGCCAGAACGGCCGGCGCCAGCAGGACGGCGGGCCCCGCCAGAAGCCCCGCCAGAAGCAATGAACGCCGCAGCATGGCTGCCCCCCGTCAACGGACTGGCGTCCTGCTTAACAGGCCGGCGGGCGACTGCAATGCGGAGGAAACCGGCGGCCGGAGGCTCTCTCGCCTCGCCGGGCGATCCGCGGCCATGGACGTCGCGTCGTCCTCTCCCGCGGCTGGGCCGGACCCGGCCTGGACGCCGACCGGAATCACTGCTTCGCCACCGGCGACGTCAACCAGCAGGCGCTGTTCCCCCGCGTCGCCGCGGTCGTCCACCACGGCGGCGCCGGCGCCACAACTGCCGCCGCCCGCGCCGGCGCGATCGGCGCCGACGGGGCCGACGTCGCCGCGCGGTGGCTGCTCGACAGCCTGCCGGAGTAGGCCGCCTGCCGCGTCCTCAGGGCTCGGAGCGGCCCGGGACTTCCCGGTCGCGCCCATACCGCTTCGCCAGCGGGAAGGGCGGCAACCACGCCTCGCGCCGCTCCGTCCAGAGCTCATAGGTCGGCGTCAGCTGGTCGGGGGCGTCGAGCGCCCCCAGCGCCACCTCGGTCTCGTCGCCGGTGCGAGAGAACACGGAGGAGCCGCAGCGCGGGCAGAAGGAGCGGCCGGCGTATTCGCCCGTCTCGCCCTCGATCGTCACCGCCTCCCGCGGGAAGATCGCGAAGGCGTGGAACAGGCTGCCGTGATGCTTGCGGCAATCGAGACAATGGCACAGCCCGACCCGGTACGGCCGACCCGTCGCCTCGATCCGCACGTCGCCGCACAGGCACCCGCCGGTAAACTGATCCATCCTGCGTCTCCTCCGTCGCGGACTCGCGCCTAATGGCCCTCGGGCGTCCAGAGGGTGCAGCGGGCAATCCAGAGTTCCAGTTCCGCCACCAGATCCGCATAGGCCCGTGTTTCGAAGCTGTGCACCGTCTGCGCATCCGCGTCGAAGGCGAACGGCGCGTCGTGCCGGCGTCGCCCCCGTTCGGTCCGCGGCCAAGGCTGGTACAGGACCGTCAGATTGAAGCTCCCGTTCGGATTGAACTCGGGGCGGAACTCGATATCGATATTGAATCGGCGGCCCTCGTTGGTCGCATTGAACACCGACGAGCCCCCGACCTCGCCAAGGTCGGCGTCCATGCCGACGTGGAGCTCATTCCATCCTACCGCCCATCCAGCCGGCAGGCGCAACGGCTGAAGCTCGCAATAGGCCCTGGAGTTCGGATAGGTGTCGTGCGGGTCGTAGGGGGTCACAGGGTCAGCCTACTTCTAACGCGCCTCTCCGCAACGGTCCTGTGCGCCTCTCTCAACGACGAAAGCCGGCTCCACCTGCGGCGGAACCGGCTCCCGTCATCCCTTGACGCACACCACCTGACGCAGGGTGTGCACGACTTCGATCAGGTCGGCCTGGGCCGCGATGACCGCGTCGATGTCCTTGTAGGCCATCGGCGTTTCGTCGATCACCTCGGCGTCCTTGCGGCACTCGACGCCTTCGGTGGCGCGGACGTGGTCCTCCACCGTGAAACGCCGCTTCGCCTCGGTCCGGCTCATCGCCCGGCCGGCGCCGTGCGAGCAGGTGCAGAACGAGTCCGCATTGCCCTTGCCGCGCACGATGAAGGATTTCGCCCCCATCGAACCGGGGATGATGCCCAATTCGTCGAGCTTGGCCGACACCGCGCCCTTCCGGGTCAGGAACACGTCCTTGCCGAAGTGGCGCTCCTTCGAGACGTAGTTGTGGTGGCAGTTGACCGCTTCCTGCGTCGTCTCCAGATCCGGCCAGAACGCGCGCAGCACGTTCAGGACGCTGTCCATCATCACCTCGCGGTTGGCGCGCGCGTACTTCTGCGCCCACGATACCGCGCGGATGTAGTCGATGAAGCCCTCCGACCCTTCCGGGAAGTAGGCGAGGTCCTGATCCGGCAGGTTCAGGAACCAGCGTCGCGCCTCGTGCTTGGCCCGCTCGATGAAGTAGCTGCCGAAGCGGTTGCCCACCCCGCGCGAGCCCGAGTGCAGCATCACCCACACGTCGCCCGCCTCGTCGAGGCACAGCTCGATGAAGTGGTTGCCCGTGCCCAGCGTGCCCAGGTGGCCGAAGCCACGCGGGTGCGCCGCCTTGGGGTGCTTCTCCACCACGGCGTCGTAGCCGGCCTGCAGGTCAGCCCAGCGGCTCACCGCCGAAGCGGGCGGCTCGCCGGCCCAGGCGCCCTTGTCGTTGCGCCCGCCGTTGTCGGTGCGGCCGTGCGGAACGGCCGCCTCGATGGCGGAGCGGATGCCCGACAGGTCGTCCGGCAGGTGTTCGGCGCGGATCGACGTCCGCACCGCCATCATGCCGCAGCCGATGTCCACGCCCACGGCGGCCGGGATGATGGCCCCCACGGCGGGGATCACCGAGCCCACGGTCGCCCCCTTGCCCCAGTGCACGTCCGGCATCACCGCCACGTGCTTGTGGATGAAGGGCAGCGACGCAACGTTCTTCAGCTGCGCCAGCGCCGCATCCTCGATAGGCACCCCCCGGGTCCACGCCTTGATCGGCGCGCCCGGGCTTTCGATCACGTCATAGCCGCTCATGGCCGACGTCTCCTTCTCTGTCTGATCCTTCCGGACCGGCGCGGCGGAGTCTCGCGGATACAAGAAACCCCTCCGGCCGGCGGCGGGAGGGGTTGCTGGAAAACCGAAGTCGATGGACCCCTGCTCCTATGCACCCTCCGCGCGCGCGCCCTTGCCCTCGACCGGCTGACGGTCGAGCGACATGGGCAGGGTCGCGTTGATGCAATAGGCGAACATGGGTCGTCTCGTTTTCGGGAGGGCGCTGATATCCGAAACCGGACGGCAAAGCCAGCCCTTGACCGCAACGATTAATTCCATATTCTTTGAATTATGGAATTAATGGCTGCCGTCACCCGCCTCTCCGCCCTAGCCCAGGACAGCCGCCTGTCGGTCTTCCGGCTTCTCGTCCGGGCCGGCCGCGAAGGCGTCCCCGCCGGGGAGATCGCCCGCTCGCTGGACATCACGCCGAATACCCTGTCCGCCCAGTTGACCATCCTCTCCAACGCCGGGCTGGTCAGGAGCCGTCGTGACGGGCGCTCCATCATCTACAGCGCCGACTACGGCGGCATGAGCGAGCTGCTCGTCTACCTGATGGAAGACTGCTGTCAGGGCCGCCCCGAGGTCTGTTCGCCGCTCGCCGAAGCCGCGAGCCGCGCCGCCTGCTGCAACACCACCGAAGAAGGAATTCACCAATGAAGCGCCTGCACGTTCACGTCGCCGTCGACGATCTCGACCGGTCCATCGGCTTCTATACGACCCTGTTCGGCGCGCCTCCGGCGATGACCAGGGAGGATTACGCCAAGTGGATGCTCGATGATCCGCGGGTCAATTTCGCCATCTCCGACCGGGCCCGAACGGCCGGAGTCGACCATCTCGGCATCCAGGTCGACAGCGCCGGCGAGCTTCGGGATCTGGCGTCCCGTCTGAAGGCCGCCGGCGAGACCACCCGCGATCAGGAGGCCGCCACCTGCTGCTACGCCCGATCGGACAAGGCGTGGGTGACGGACCCTTCCGGCCTGCGGTGGGAGACCTTCTTCACCTTCGGCGACGCCACCAGCTACGGCGAGGACGGGGCGGACGCGCGTCCGGCCGACGCCGGCAAGCCGGACGCGTCCTGCTGCCCCGCGCCTGTCGGCGCTGTTGACCAACCCGCCGCCGCCTGCTGCTGACCCGCCGGCGCCGACGTCTCCATGAACCTCTTTGAACGCTACCTCACCGTCTGGGTAATCCTCTGCATCGGCGCCGGGATCGGCCTCGGCTGGCTGTTCCCGGGCGTGTTCTCCGCGCTCGCCTCGGCCGAGATCGCCAAGGTCAATCTGCCGGTCGCGGCGCTTGTCTGGACCATGATCGTGCCGATGTTGATGCGCATCGACTTCGGCGCCCTCGGTCAGGTGGGGAGCCACTGGCGCGGCATCGGCGTCACCCTCTTCATCAACTGGGCGGTCAAGCCGTTCTCGATGGCGCTGCTCGCCTGGCTGTTCATCGGCTGGCTGTTCCGGCCGCTGCTGCCGCCGGACCAGATCGAGAGCTATATCGCCGGCCTCATAATTCTCGCGGCGGCGCCCTGCACGGCGATGGTCTTCGTCTGGAGCCACCTCACCAGGGGCGAACCCCATTTCACTCTCAGCCAGGTCGCCCTCAACGACCTGATCATGCTGGTGGCCTTCGCCCCCATCGTAGGACTGCTGCTCGGCCTCGCCGCCGTCACCGTGCCCTGGGAGACCCTTCTCCTGTCGGTGGTCCTCTACATCGTCGTTCCGGTGATCCTCGCCCAACTGTTGCGCCGGGCCCTGCTCCGCTCCGGCCAGCTGGAACGGGCGCTGAGGATGCTGGCGCCCATCTCCATCAGCGCCCTGCTCGCCACCCTCGTCCTGCTGTTCGCTTTCCAGGGCGGGCAGATCATCCGCCAGCCGCTGATCATCGCCCTCCTTGCCGTGCCGATCCTGATCCAGGTCTATTTCAACTCCGGCCTCGCCTATCTGCTGAACCGCGTGGCCGGCGAGTCCCACAGCGTCGCCGGCCCCTCCGCCCTGATCGGGGCGAGCAACTTCTTCGAACTCGCCGTGGCGACCGCCATCAGCCTGTTCGGCGTCCAGTCCGGCGCGGCGCTGGCGACCGTGGTCGGGGTGCTGATCGAGGTGCCCGTGATGCTGTCCATCGTCTGGATCGTGAACCGGACCCGCGGCTGGTACGAACGGCGCCAGGCCTGATCCGGGGACGAACCGTCAGCCCCTCGGCCAGCCCCCGGCCCGGCTCAGCGCGCTCGGGGCCGGGCGGCCGATCTTTTCGCCGATCCAGCGCGCCGTCGTGATCAGGGCGTCGAGGTCGTAGCCGGTCTCGAAGCCCGCCCGCTCCAGCATATAGACCAGGTCCTCGGTGGCGATGTTGCCTGTGGCGCCCGGCGCGAACGGGCAGCCGCCGATGCCGCCCACCGAGGCGTCGAGCACGTCGATCCCCGCCTCCACGCCGGCCCAGGCGTTGGCCAGCCCGGTGTTGCGCGTGTCGTGAAAATGCAGCCGAAGCACCGCCTCCGGCGCCGCCCTGCGCGCCGCTTCGACCGTCTTCGTCACCGCCCACGGGTCGGCCACGCCGATGGTGTCCGCCAGCGCGATCTCGGCCACGCCCAGCTCGCCGATGCGGCCCACCAGATCGGCCACCTGATCCACCGACACCTCGCCGTCGAACGGACAGCCCCAGACGCAGCTCAGGGTCGCCGACAGCGACGGCGCCGCCCCCGGCTCGCCATTTCCTCCCCCCTTCAGGGGGAGGGGGACCGCCGAAGGCGGTGGAGGGGGGGCGTTGGCCCGTCCCGTCAGAATGTCCGACAGCATCGACACCTGCTGATCGACGCCCATGCCCTGGTTCTTCAGCCCGAAGCCGTCGGTCGCCGACATGGCCACATTGACCTCGTCAACGGCAGTGCCCAGCGCCCGGTCGTAGCCCTTGCCGTTCAGCACCAGGCCGATGCGGCTGCGCGCCGCCTCGTGGGGCCCGTTCCTGGCCAGTTCGGCCATGACCTCTTCGGCCCCGGCCATCTGCGGCACGTATTTCGGATGCACGAAGCTGACCGCCTCTATGCGCCGCGCCCCCGCCGCCTCCAGCCGCCGCACCAGATCGGCGCGGACGGCGGGCTCGAGGATCGCCTTCTCGTTCTGCAGTCCGTCGCGCGGCCCGACCTCGACGATCGTGATCGGGCGGCTCACCGCGCCCCGCTCCCCGCCAGTTCGCTCCCCCCCAGCCCGCTTCCTGCCAACCCGCTCCCCGAAGGCGCGTAGACGGTCAGGCTGACGTCGTCGCCGCGCGAATAGTTGTGGCCGTTGACCACCCCCACCGCCCGGCCGGTCACTCCCAGCTCGGCCGAGGCGACGCTGAAGGCGTCGGCGTCGCGTGCCTCGACGATCACCGGCCGCCCCTCAGCCAGCGCCCGCGCCGCGCCCGCGGCGTCGGTCAGTTCGGTCTCGCGCCCGGTCAGGAAGACAAAGCTCGGCTCGTGGAAGCCGGTGATGGCCACCGGCCCCGGCCGCCCCTGCCGCGGATGCAGGTCGGCCCGCTCCAGCACCTGCTGCAGCTGCGGCGCAATGGCCAGCGGGCGCAGCTGACGGATCGTGCCCGCGAGTCCGGCGTGGGCCACCACGCCCAGCGCGATCGCCGCCGCCACCGCCGTCGCCGCCGCCCGGTGCAGCAGCAGGAAGGCCCCGATCAGCGCTGCCAGCGCCGCGAAGACGATGGTGATCGTCGCCCAGGTCTGCGCCGTCGACCGCCCGAACTCGGTCAGGCCATAGACGGTGATCAGCACAATGAGGAAACCGGCGACCACCGACAGAACCGCGCCCGAATAGCGCGACACGGATCCGATCGGCCGGGTCAGGGCCGCCGCCGCCAGCAGCGCCAGCGCGCCGTAGGCCGGCAGGGTGTAGTGGGCCAGCTTGGTCGGGGTCAGCTCGAAGATCAGCCAGGCCGGAACCAGCCAGCAGACGAGGAAGCGCACCGCCGGCTCGGCCCGCCTGTGCCAGCCCGTCGACAACGCCGCCGGCAGCAGCAGCGTGGCCGGGAAGAAGAGCGCCAGCGCTCCGATCAGATAGTAGCCCGGCGGCGCGCCATGGCTCTCGTGGCCGCCGGCGATCTTGGGCGCCAGGTCGCCCGCGATGGCCTCGCGCCAGAAACCGCCGTCGGTGGCGATGGTGATGGCGATGGCCCACGGGCCGACGATCAGGGCCACCAGCGGCAGGCCCCAGCCCCAGCCGAGCCGCGCCAGCCATTTCACGTCACGGTCCCACAGCGACAGCATCAGTATGGCCGGGACCACCACGATCAGGCCGATCGGCCCCTTGATCAGGATCGACAGGCCGACTCCCAGCCAGAACAGCAGCTTGTGCGGCCGTCGCGGCGCTTCCCCGGCCCGCGTGGCCAGATAGATCCGCGCCAGCGCCGCCATGGCCAGGGTCACCGAGGCGCACAGCATGGCGTCGGTCTTGGCGATGCCGGCCTCGGTCGACAGCAGGAAGGTCGCCCCCAGCATGGCCCCGGCGAGGAAGCCGGCCCTCTGTCCGAACATCGCCGCCCCCGCCCAGGCGCAGGCCGCCGCCGCCAGCATGGCCCCGAGGATCGACGGGATGCGGTAGGGCTGGATGTCCCGGTTCTCGACGCTGGAGGTCACCGCCACCGCCGCCGCCTGCATCCAGTAGATGCCGACCGGCTTCTTCCAGCGCGGATCGTCCTGGAAGCGGATGTCGACGTAGTCGCCGCTCTCCAGCATCTGCGAGGTCGCCTGGGCGTAGCGGCTCTCGTCGCGATCGAGCGGCGGCAGCAGCATCAGCACCGGCAGTCCGGCGAACAGGGCGATCAGGGCCGCCAGCAGCGGGCCCCGCCAGCCGGCGATGAATCGGTCGAGGTCGGGGCGCATCATGTTCATCTTCCTAACACGCCGTTTCGGGCCGCGTCAGCCATCCCTCGCCCCGCCCTCCCGCTGTCCCGCGAAACCCGCTAGAGAACGGCGATGATCGAGCAGACCCCCGACATCTCCGTGGTCGTTCCCGTACATGACGAGGAAGGCGCCGCCGGCCCCCTGGCCCGCGAGATCGCCGCCGCCTTCGCCGGGCGTTCCTATGAGATGGTCTTCGTCGACGACGCCTCGAAGGACGGCACCCTCGCCGAGCTGCGCGCCCTGATGGCCGAGCTGCCGGCCCTGCGCGTGCTCAGCCACGCCGCCAATGCCGGCCAGAGCCGCGCCGTCCGCACCGGTGTGCTCGCCGCTCGTGGTCCCATCGTCGTGACACTGGACGGCGACGGCCAGAACCCGCCCGCCGACGCGCCCCGCCTGGCCGACCTGCTGGCCGCGTCGCCGCCCCATGTCGCATTGGTGGGTGGCGTGCGCGCCAAACGCCAGGACACCGGCGCCAAGCGCTGGGCCTCGCGATGGGCCAACCGCATCCGCAAGCGGCTGCTCTCCGACGACGCCGACGACACCGGCTGCGGCCTCAAGGCCTTCCGCCGCGAGATCTTTCTGCGTCTTCCGTATTTCGATCACATCCACCGCTACCTGCCGGCGCTGATGATCCGCGAGGGCTACGAGAACCGCTACCTCGACGTCGACCACCGCCATCGCGAGACGGGCCGCTCGAAATACACCAACTGGGGGCGGTTGGTGGCCTCGTTCTCGGACCTGCTCGGCGTCATGTGGCTCAAGTCCCGCGCGCGCCGGCCCGGCGGAATCTCCGAATTCTGACCGCTCGCCTGGCAGGCGAGCAACCGTAGCGGTACGGAGCGAACAGGGGTATTCATCGTTAACAAGCGCGGCCGTATCGCCCGGCCGCGTCGTCCGTCCGCTCTGGAGCCCCAGCCATGCTGATCGCCCTGCCGCTGCTCATCATTCCGGTGGTCATCTACGCCATCGTCATCCTGACCGGCGTGGTCGGGACCGGTGGCGTCGCGGCGGCCGAGCAGGCGCTGCGGGATCCGATCTTCACCGTTCCCATGGTCTCGGGCAGCGGGTGGAACATCGGCAGCGGCGACCTGATCCTCTTCCTCGCCCTGCTGCTTCTGTTCTTCGAACTGCTCAAGTCGACCTCCAGCCAGAAGGTCGCCATCGTCAACCACGCGCTGTCGATGATCCTGTTCGTGGCCTGCCTGGTCGCCTTCCTGCTGATCAAGGGCTTCGCCACCTCGACCTTCTTCCTGATCCTGACGATGATCATGCTCGACGTCCTCGCCGGCTTCATCGTCACCATCATCTCGGCCCGCAAGGATCTCGAGTTCGGGGCGGGGTGAAGAACCACTCTCCCCGTCATCCTCGGGTCAAGCCCGAGGATTACGGTTGAGGGGTGGGATCAGGTCCGGCTGTCCTCATCCACCGGCAGCACGTGCGGCTCCTGCGGGTGTCCCGCCTGACGCCGCTGGATGGCGTAGGCGACCAGCCACAGCGCCATGGCCCAGGCCGCCCCGACGCTCCAGCCGGCCAGCACGTCGGTGGCCCAGTGCGCCGCCAGATAGACCCGCGTCAGCCCGACGATCAGCGTCAGCAGCACCGCCACCCCGATGATGTAGGCCTTGAACCGCTTCTGCGGGAACGCCCGGGTCAGCATCACCCCGATGCTCAGATAGAAGACCGCCGACAGCAGGCTGTGCCCCGACGGGAAGCTGGCGCTCATCGTCTCCACCGCCCGCAGCGCCTCGGGCGGCCGCTCTCGCCCGAACAGCGCCTTCAGCCCCTCGCTCAGCGCCACGCCGCCGATCAGGCCCAGGGTCAGCAGCAGGGCCGACAGCCGCTTGCGCTGCAGGATCAGGAACCCGGTCACCACCACCGCGAACAGACTCAGCACCGCCGTGCCGCCCAGCGCGGTCAGGTCCAGCGCCGCCGTCTCCAGCCAGCCGGGGCCCCACGGGTCGAGCGCCGTCGCATTCGGCCGCATCGCGCCCAGCACGGCTTCGTCGAAGGCCCGCCCGTCCGCCTCGGTCATGTCGTCGGCCAGTTCGACGAAGGTCATCACCCCCAGCGCCACGATGAACAGGGCGCTGACCGCGGCGATCTCCGTGCGCGCGATGCGCAGGGCGCGGCGGCCGAAGTGGAGGATCTGGTCGGGGGTCATCGGCCCGAAACGGTCCCGCTTGCGGGACGTTCCCCTCACGCGTTCGTGATCGAAAATCGGCGGCCCGCATCAAGCCCCCGTCATCCCGCCGTCACGGCCTGTCCACAGGCTCATCCCCCGCCTTGAACGTGATTCGCCCAGAAAGTGATCGTCAACCCCGTTGACGGGTCGTTAGCCATCTGCGCCCCATATGTGGGCTTGGGGAGCGTTGGGGCCACTAGATGATGTGGTCGGCGGCGCGAACGACTTAATCGATCCAGTTCAGGGCAGTGACCATTATGGCCGGCGGCGAAGCGTTGAAGACAGTGGATTTCCAGTCGGTCGCGGCTGCGGACGCCGCTGATCGACCCCACCTGAAGGTGGTGCCCTCGATCCAGCTCGACCGGTCCCGCGACGACCTCCTGACCGACTTCGGCAAGAAGACGCTCGAGGACCGCTATCTGCTGCCCGGCGAGTCTTACCAGGACATGTTCGCCCGCGTCGCCACGGCCTATGCCGACGACGCCGACCACGCCCAGCGCGTCTACGACTACATGTCGAAGCTGTGGTTCATGCCGGCCACCCCGGTGCTGTCCAACGGCGGCGCCGACCGCGGCCTGCCCATCTCCTGCTTCCTCAACGCCGTCGGCGACAGCCTCGACGGCATCCAGTCGGTCTGGAACGAGAACGTCGCCCTCGCCTCCAACGGCGGCGGCATCGGCACCTACTGGGGCGGCGTCCGCTCCATCGGCGAGAAGGTCAAGGGCGCCGGCCAGACCTCGGGCATCATCCCCTTCATCCGGGTGATGGACTCCCTGACCCTGGCCATCTCGCAGGGTTCGCTGCGCCGCGGCTCGGCCGCCGTCTACCTCGACGTCCACCACCCCGAGATCGAGGAGTTCCTCGAGATCCGCAAACCGTCGGGCGACTTCAACCGCAAGTCCCTGAACCTGCACCACGGCATCAACATCACCGACGAGTTCATGTTCGCGGTCCGCGACGGCAAGACCTTCGAGCTGAAGTCGCCGAAGAACGGCGAGGTCCTCAAGACCGTCGACGCCCGCGCCCTGTGGCAGAAGATCCTCGAGATCCGCCTGCAGACCGGCGAGCCCTATCTGATCTTCTCCGACACCGTGAACCGCCAGATGGCGCCGCACCAGCGCGAGCTGGGCCTGTCGGTCAAACAGTCGAACCTGTGCGCCGAGATCATGCTGCACACGGGCCGCGACCACCTCGGTGTCGACCGCACCGCGGTCTGCTGCCTGTCCTCGGTCAACGCCGAGACCTTCCTCGAATGGCGCGAGGAGCCGAAATTCATCGAGGACGTGATGCGCTTCCTCGACAATGTGCTCGAGGACTTCATCCGCCGCGCCCCGCCGGCCATGGCCGCCGCCGTCTATTCGGCCAAACGCGAGCGTTCGGTCGGCCTCGGTCTGATGGGCTTCCACTCCTTCCTGCAGCAGCAGGGCGTGGCCTTCGAATCCGCCATGGCCAAGTCGTGGAACATGCGGCTGTTCAAGCATCTGCGCCGCGAGGCCGACAAGGCCAGCCGCCTGCTGGCCGAGGAGAAGGGTCCCTGCGAGGACGCCGCCGAGCGGGGCGTCATGGAGCGCTTCAGCCACAAGCTGGCCATCGCCCCGACCGCCTCGATCTCGATCATCTGCGGCGGCACGTCGGCGGGCATCGAGCCGATCCCGGCCAATATCTACACCCACAAGACCCTGTCGGGCTCCTTCGCGGTCAAGAACCCCTATCTGGAGAAGCTGCTCGGCGAGAAGGGCATCGACACCAGCGAGGTGTGGAACTCCATCCTCGAGCACGAGGGCTCGGTCCAGCACCTCGACCAGCTGAGCGACGACGAGAAGGCCGTCTTCAAGACCGCCTTCGAACTGGACCAGCGCTGGGTCGTCGAACTGTCCGCCGACCGCGCCCCGGAGATCTGCCAGGCCCAGTCGATCAACCTGTTCATCCCGGGCGACGTCGACAAATGGGACCTGCACATGCTGCACTGGCGGGCGTGGGAGACCGGCGTGAAGTCGCTCTACTACCTGCGCTCCAAGTCGGTTCAGCGCGCAGCCTTCGCCGGCGCCGAGACCAAGGCCGAGGATGAGCCCGACCCCAACCAGCCCGACCTCTTCAGCGCCGCCCGCACCGACTACGACGAGTGCCTCGCCTGCCAGTGAAGCCTCAGCGCGGCCTCGCCTCGATCCGCGCCTGAAGCGGCGTCCGGGGCAGGCTGGCCAGGGTCAGACGCCCGTCCCGGTCCGCATCCAGCGCCAGGAACCAGCGCTCGGTCGCCGTCGCCCATTCCTCGCCCGTCACCCTCTGGTCGACGTTGACGTCGGCGGCCTTGACCGGCTGCGGCAGGTTGAAGAAGCCCGCCTCGGCCACGGCGCCGTAGCCTGCGGTGCGTCCGCCTCGTCCGCCGCGGTGAGGCCCGCCACCCGGAGGACCAGCCTGCGGTTCCGGCGCCGCCCGGGCCATCGGCGCGGGCCTCTCCCCGCCGCCGCGCGGCCCGCCTCGCCGGGGACCGGGGCCGCCCTCCGCTCCCCGGGACAGCATGCGCAGCCGGGTCTCGTAGGCCGCCAGTTCCGCGGAATCCAGCCGGCCGCTGCGATCCTGGTCGAGGACACCGAACCAGCGGCGACCATCCGCCGCAAACTCCTCGAACGTGACCGCGCCGTCCAGGTCGGCATCGGCGCCGAGGAACCAGTCCGACACCGGCCAGGGCTCGCCCGGTTCAGCCATGAAGGGCTCCCCGAAGGGGCTGATGAACATGGCGGTGAGAGGAGCGCCATCGCCCGGTCTCCCGCGCGGACCGCCGGGCGGCCCGCCCGCGCAGGCGGCCATCGCGACCACGACGCCGAGCAGCACGCCCCGGGCCAGAATGCGGGTCGGGCGGAGGGAGGCCGGGGTCTGGGTCATGGGCGTCTCGCCGGAACGGGAGGCCATCAGGTGACCGTCCATTGGGTTCGCAAGAGGGCGTAGTTGTTTCAGGGTTGAAGACAGGCCGCCAGCAAACCGCCACGAAGCCGCACGCTCGCCGCCACCTGCTGCCCCGGTGCTGCCCCGATGCTGCGCTGCAAATCCGCCCGCTTTCCGCACACTTTGCAGATCCAACCCGCTGATTTCGCTCTGGATCGTCCCTCCGGCAGCGTCATGAACGCGCCTGGGGAGAAGCCCGTCGTAAACTGCTCCTGTCCCGTCCGTCGGCCGGGCGCACGATCTTTGACAATCGCATCCCCGCCGCACCGCCGCAGGCGCGCCGATCATTGTGAAACTGCCGACTCTGCCGACCCTGCCACTGCGAATTTCTGCTCGCCCGTTGCCGACTCTGCCGACTCTGCCACACCAAATTTTCCGCCCTCCGGCCCGCGCTTTGACATCAGGCCCGGAACCAGACAGTCAGTCCCCGCCATGACCGCGCCCCGCATCTTCGTCGACGCCGACGCCTGCCCGGTGAAGGACGAGGTCTATCGCGTCGCCGAGCGCTACGGCCTGAAGGTGTTCGTGGTCTCCAACGGCTGGATCAACACCCGCCGCGACCCGTGGATCGAACAGGTGGTCGTCGACGCCGGCCCCGACATCGCCGACGACTGGATCGCCGAACGGGCCGGGCCCGGCGACATCGTCATCACCTCCGACATCCCGCTCGCCGACCGTTGCCTCAAGGCCGGCGCCCAGGCGCTGAAGTCGAACGGCCAGCCGTTCACCCCCGACTCGATCGGCTCGGCCCTGGCCGGGCGCCTGGTCGGCGAGCATCTGCGCTCCATGGGCGTCGCCACCAGCGGCCCGCCCCCCTTCGGCCCCAAGGATCGCTCCGCCTTTCTTCAGGCGCTGGACCGGGCCGTGATCATGGCCAAACGGGTGGTCCGGTGACCGTCGTCCCCGAGAACGAACTGGAGTTCCGCTTCTTCCGCGCCGGCGGACCGGGCGGCCAGAACGTCAACAAGGTCTCGACCAGCGTCCAGTTGCGTTTCGACGTGATCAACTCACCGTCGCTGACCGAACCGGTCAAGGAACGACTGCTCAAGCTGGCGGGCAGCCGGGCGACCCAGGCCGGCGAGGTGCTGATCACCGCCGTCCGCTTCCGCACCCAGGAACGCAACCGCGCCGATGCGATGGAGCGGCTTCAGGCCCTGGTCGACGAGGCCTCGATCAAGCCGGTCTATCGCGTGCCGACCCGCCCCACACGCGCCTCGAAGGAGCGCCGCCTCGAAGGCAAGGCCAAGCGGTCGACGATCAAGAGCGGCCGCGGCAAGCCCGGCCTCTCGGACTGACCTCAGTCCAGCCGGTCGGCCTTGCGCAGTCCCGGGAACAGCCTGGCCCAGACCCCCGTGGCCGCCAGCGCCCCGAAGCCGCCGAACACCGCCGCCCCGACCGGTCCCAGCAGCCGCACCGCCACTCCGGAATAGGCCTCGCCCAGTTCGTTCGAGGCGCCGATGAACAGCATCGACACCGAACTGACCCGGCCGCGCATGTGATCCGGCGTGGCCAGCTGGATCAGGGTCTGGCGGATGTTGACGCTGACCATGTCCGCCGCCCCGCCGATCAGCAGCACCAGACCCGACAGCCAGGCCGCCTTCGACAGGCCGAAGGTCAGGGTGCACAGGCCGAACACCGCCACCGCCGCGAACATCCACCGCCCGCCGTGCCGCACGATCGGGAACCGGCTCAGATAGATGGCCATGCCCAGCGCCCCGACCCCGAACGAGGCCCGCAGCAGGCCGAAGCCCTCCGGCCCGACATGCAGGATGTCGCGCGCGAAGATCGGGGTCAGCAGCGCCACCCCCGCCAGCAGCACCACGATCAGGTCCAGAGAGATGGCGCCCAGCACGATCTTGGTCTTCCACACATAGGCCAGCCCTTCCTTGACCGACTCCAGCGGCGACAGCCGGCTCTCGACCGGCTTCGGCTTGCCGCTGGTGCGGATCAGCAGGAAGCAGCCGATGCCGAGCAGGAACAGCCCCATCGCCGCCGCATAGGCCAGCGGCACGTTTATCCCGACGATCACCCCGCCCAGCGCCGGTCCGGCGATGGCCCCGGTCTGGAAGGCGATCGACTGGGCTGCGATGGCCGGCGGCAGGGCCCGGCGGCCGACCACCATCGGCAGGAAGCTCTGGCTGGCGGGGGCGAGGAAGGCCCGCGCCGCCCCGAACAGCGCCGCCACCGCCAGCAGCCCCCACAACGGCGGCGAGCCGTGCAGCGCCATCAGCAGGAAGCCGCCGGCGCACATCGCCTCGACCAGGATCGACAGGGCCACGGTCCGCTTGCGGTCGCGGCGGTCGGCCATCGCCCCCGCCGGCAGGGTGAAGGCCAGCAGCGGCAGGAATTGGCAAAGGCCGACGAGCCCCAGATACAGGCTCGCCTCCTCGATCGGATGGTCCCGCCGCGCGATCTCGTAGACCTGCCACAACAGGGCCGACGACTGGATCTGGATGCCCAGCACGGCCGTCACCCGGCCCAGCCACAGCAGCCGGAAGTCGCGGATGCCCCACGGACTGGACGGCTCTCCGTCCCCCGGCGGGACGGGCGGCGTCGGGGCCCCGGTGTCTACGCTCTCGACGGTCACGTGCGCCGGTCGACCTTCGGATACGGCGTCCCGTCCCGATGGAAATAGCCGCCCGGCCGGAAGACCATGTCGATGTCCGGATAGTCGCCGCTGTCGCCGCCGGGCGTGCGCGTCCCGACCTCCAGCAGCACCGCCTCGGCCCCCGACCGGTTCTCGATCTTGTGGCCGTTGGCGACCCCGGCCTTGAACCCGGCGCAGTCGCCGGCCCGCAGAACCGTCTCCCCCTCGTCCTCGATCAGCACGACCTCGCCGGAGAGCACCCAGACGAACTCGTCCTCACCCTCGTGCCAGTGCCGCTGGCTAGACCAGGCGCCGTCCGGCAGCCGCAGCAGATTGACGCCGAACTGGTCCAGACCGACCGCGTCGCCCAGCCGCCACCGCCGCCGCGGCTTGCACGGCCCCGCGAACTCTTCCGGATAACCGGTCCCGTGTCCGGTGGGCGCGCTGTCGATGTCGATCTTCGGCATGGAGAGAAGCCTTCTCGCAATCGTCCGAACCCCCTAAAGCACAGGTCCATGAGCGCCGCATCACATCCGGTTATCGATCCTGTCGAACTGACCCGCGACCTGATCCGAAGACCCTCCGTCACCCCCGCCGACGAGGGGGCGATGGACATCCTCGAGCGCCTCCTCATCGGCCTCGGCTTCACCTGCCGGCGGATGAAGTTCGGCCCCGCATCAAGTAGCGAAGCGGTAGGCGAGCAGGCCTTCATCGAGAACCTCTACGCCCGGCGCGGGACGGCATCTCCCAACCTCTGCTTCGCCGGCCACACCGACGTCGTCCCGCCCGGCTCGGTCGCCGCCTGGTCCGCCGCGCCGTTCGAAGCCGAGGTCCGCGACGGCGTCCTCTACGGCCGCGGCGCCGTCGACATGAAGGGTGGCATCGCCGCCTGGATCGCCGCCGTCTCGCGCATCCTCGCCGACGGTGACGTCCCCGGCTCGCTCAGCTTCCTGATCACCGGCGACGAGGAAGGCCCCGCCCTGCACGGCACCAAACGCGTCGTCGAAACCCTGATGGCGGAGGGCGAGGTCATCGACGCCTGCGTCGTCGGCGAGCCGTCGTCCCAGCACGCGCTCGGCGACACCATCAAGATCGGCCGCCGCGGCTCCCTCAATACCTGGATCACCGTCCACGGGAAACAGGGCCACGTCGCCTACCCGGACCGCGCCGCGAACCCGGCCCCCGTCATCGCCCGGCTGATGGCGCGGCTCGCCGACCACCGCCTCGATGACGGCTACCAGGGCTTCCAGCCGTCGAACCTCGAGATCACCACCATCGACATCGGCAACCCGGCCACCAACCTGATCCCGGCCGAGGCGAAGGCGCGGCTGAACATCCGCTTCAATCCGAACCACACAGGCGACGAGCTGATCGCCTGGCTCAACGCCATGGCCGGCGAGGCCCAGGCCGAGAGCGGCCTGCGCATCGAGCTGGAGCATCTGTGCTCGGGCAACGCCTTCCTGACCGAGCCCGGCGCCTTCGTCACCGGCGTGCAGGACGCGGTCGAGGCCGTCGCCGGCCGCCGCCCCGAGGCCTCGACCACCGGCGGCACCTCCGACGCCCGCTTCATTCGCGCCATGTGCCCGGTGCTCGAACTCGGGCTCGTCGGCCAGACCATGCACCAGATCGACGAGCGCGTTCCGGTGAGCGAAATCGAGGCGCTGGCGGAGGTCTACCGCCGCGTCATCACCACCTACTTCGACCGCCGCTAGAACAGCAGGTCGATGCCCAGCATCGCCGCGCCGAACATGGCGGCGAAGGCGACCAGGAAGTAGAAAATCTCGCGCCGCGCGCTGCCCCGGCGCTCCAGGGTCATGGGCGGCAACTCGACCGGCAGTTTCGTCATGACGCACTCCCGCAAAACCGTACGAGGGTGCGCCCCGATCCTTGCCGGGACGTTGAAAAACGTGGTTGCCGGCCCGCCTGGTCTCAGCGTCGCTCGAGGAAGCGCAACGCCGTCAGCACATGCGCCTTCACCCCGACCGGCAGCACCGCCTCGTTGACGTCGAACGACGGCGAGTGGTTCGGTGGCGAGGTCGCCGGATCGACCCCGTCTGCGCTGCCGCCGAGGTGGTAGAAAACCCCCGGCACCTCTTGCGACAGATAGCTGAAGTCCTCGGCCACCGTGGTCGGCGGCGCGCCCGGATTGACGTTGCCCTCGCCCGCGGCCTCCTCCAGCACCGGAGCGAGCCAGCCCGACAGCGCCTCGTCGTTGAACACCAGCGCCGCGTTCTGGCGCACGCCGAACTCCGCGATCGCCCCGTAGTTCTCGGCGACATTGCCGATGGCGATCTCCGCCCGCCGCACCAGATCGTCGCGCTGGGCGATGTCGAAGGTGCGCAGCGTCCCCGACAGCACCGCCTGGTCCGGAATGATGTTGTAGCGCACTCCGGCGTCGAGGGTGGCGATGGTGAACACCGTCGGCGTCGTCGTCGGATCGATGGTGCGGGCGGTCAGGCTGTTGATGGTCTGGACCACGTCGGCCGAGGCCGAGATGACGTCGACCCCCTTCCAGGGCCAGGCCCCGTGGGTCTGCCGTCCGCGCAGGGTGATGTCGATCCGGTCCGACGCCGCCATGAAGCCGCGCGGCCGGTACCACAGCGTCCCCGGCCGGCCGGGGACGACGTGCAGGCCGAAGATGGCGTCCGGGCGCGGGTCGCGGAGCGCGCCCTCCTCGATCATCAGGGCCGCACCGCCCTTCGGCTCGCCCGGAGGCGCGCCCTCCTCGGCCGGCTGGAAGATGAACACCACCGTGCCGGCGATCTCGTCCTTCATCCCGGCCAGAACCTCGGCCGCCCCCATCAGCATGGCCACGTGCGCATCGTGGCCGCAGGCGTGCGCCACCGGCACCGTATTGCCCATGTAGGTCCCGGTCGCGGTCGAGGCGAATGGCAGGCCCGTCGCCTCCAGCACCGGCAGGGCGTCCATGTCGGCGCGCAGGGCCACGGTCCGGCCGGGCCGTCCGCCGCGCAGAATCCCGACAACCCCGGTCTTGCCGACGTCCGTGCGCACCTCCAGCCCCAGCGACCGCAGATGTTCCGCGACCATGCCGGCGGTGCGGGTCTCGGCGAAGCCCAGCTCAGGATTGGCGTGCAGGTCGCGGCGCCAGGCGACCACTTTCGGCGTGACCCCTTCGACGGCGGTCTCGACGCTCCCAAGCGGGACCTGGGCATGGGCGGCGCCGGCGACGAGAGCGAGGGCGAAAGCGGAGGCGGCGAGCAGGCGGCGAATGGGCATGGCGGCGTCTCCGGAAATCAGGCTCAACCGTCGCGGACGGCGCACGCTTTCGCAAGGCCCCGCCGCCGCCTAGACTCTCGCCGTGAACCTTCGCTCCCCCGCCTTCATGATCTTGTTCGCGGTCAGCCTGATCGCCGCCGCCGGCAATATGGCGCTGCAGTCGGTGCTGCCGGCGATCGGACGCGAGTTCGGCATCCGCGACACCCTGGTCTCCGGCGCCTTCGCCATTTCGGCGCTGATGTGGACCCTGACCTCCCCCTACTGGGCGGGCCTGTCCGACCGCCTGGGCCGCAAGCGGGTGATCATGATCGGCCTGGCGGGCTTCGTCGTCTCGATCGGCGGCTTCGGCCTCGCCACCACCGCCGGGTTGCAGCTGTGGCTGGCGCCGATCCTCGCCTTCGTCCTGATGGCGGTGGCCCGCACCATCTACGGCGTGTTCGGCTCCGCCTCGCCCATCGCCGCCCAGGCCTATGTCGCTGACCGCACCACGCCCGAGCAGCGCACCCAGTCGATGTCCCTGCTCGCTTCGGCCCAGGGACTGGGCACGGTCATCGGCCCGGCGCTGGCGCCCTTCTTCATCCTGCCGATCGTCGGCCTGGCCGGTCCGATGTACGCCTTCGCCCTGTTCGGAGCCGTCGTGCTGTGGGTGGTCTGGCGGCGCCTCCCCAGCGGCGACGTCGTGCGCCAGCCCGCACCCGGCCGTCATCGGGGAAGCGCTGGCAAGGGGCTGTGGAAGGATCCCCGCGTCCGCGACTACCTCCTCTACGGCCTGCTGGTCACCGGGTCGCAGGCGGTGAACATTTCGGTGCTGGGCTTCCACATCATCGACGAGATGGCGGTGACCGGCGTGTCGGTGCGCAACGCCCAGCCCTTTATCGGAATCGCGATGCTGGCCGGCGCGGCGGCGACCCTGATGGCGCAGTGGGGGCTGATTCCGCTGCTCAAGCTGCAGGCCGCCGACCTGATGCGCTGGGGCGCCGGGCTGGCGCTGCTCGGCAATGCGATGACCATCGCGGCTCCCGGCTACTATGGCGTGGTGATAGGCTATGCGGTGATCTCGCTGGGCGTCGGCTTCGCCCGTCCGGGCTTCACCGCCGGCTCCTCTCTCTCCGTCGAGCCGCATGAGCAGGGCGCCGTCGCCGGCCTGATGATGTCGCTGGCGGGTCTCAGCTTCCTCGGACCGCCGGTGATCGGGGTGGCGCTGTATGAGGTCGCCGAGCCGGCGCCGTTCGTGGCGAACATCGTGCTGCTCGGCTTCGCGACGGCGCTGTGCTTCGTCAGCGCCCGCCTGCGGCTGGGCCCGCCCGACCTGCCCGATCGCGGCGAGACGCCCTCGCCCGAGACGCCGCCTGCCTCGCAGCCGGGCCCCGAGGGCGGCCGCTAGAACCGCGGTCTTTTCAGCGCCCGAAAGCCGTGCCAGATCGACGGCATGGAAACCGCCCGCATCGAGAAACGCATCGGCGTCCGCGCCTCCACGGACCGCATCTGGGAACTGATCGCGGACCTGCCCGGCTGGGATCGCTGGAACCCGGTCGAGACCTCGGTCGAGGGAACGATCGCCTATGGCGGCTCCATTGCGCTGACCGAGACCATTCCCGGCCTGCCGGAGCGCCGCGCCAGCGTGACGGTCGGGGAATGGACACCGTACTCCCAGCTGGTCTGGCTCGAGAAGCGCGGGCTGTGGTTCAGGTCGATCCGCTACTTCGAGATCGAGGAGCTGGAGCCCGGCAGCTGCGTCGTCGCCAACGGCTTCATCTTCTCGGGCCTGCGCGGCGAGATGTATTTCGACCGCCACCGCAAGGCGCTCCGCAAGGCGGTGGATTCCATCGCGGAGGCGATGAAGACGGCCGCCGAAGCCTAGCCGCCCTTCGCCATCGTGTCCTGGATGCTGATGATCGCCGGAGTCAGAATGACGATGAACAGCACCGGCAGGAAGAACAGGATCATCGGAACCGTGAGCTTGGCGGGCAGGGCCGCGGCCTTCTTCTCGGCCGCCGACAGGCGCATCTCGCGGTTTTCCTTGGCCATGGTCCGCAGCGCCGAACCCAAGGGCGTGCCGTAGGTCTCGGCCTGCGTCATCGCGGTCGCCACCGACTTGACGCCCGGATGATTGGTCCGCTTGGCCAGCCCCTCGTAGGCCATGCGCCGATCGGGAAGATAGCTGAGCTCGGCCGAGAGCAGGGTCATTTCCTCGGCGAGGTCGATGGAGGAACCGCCGATCTCCTGGCTGACCTTCTGGATCGCCGCCTCGATCGACATGCCCGCCTCGACGCAGATCAGCAGCAGATCCAGCGCGTCCGGGAACGCCTGCATGATCGACGTGCGGCGCTTCGAGATACGGTTGGCGAGGAAGATGTTCGGCCCGTAGAAGCCGATCACCGCCGCGAACATGCAGATCGCCAGCCGGTTCATGACCGGCAGGCCGAAGTCGTTCAGGATGAAGAGGTAGAAGGCCGCGATCGCCAGCATGACGAACGGCATGGAGAAGCGGAAAAAGTAGAAGGTGGTCAGCGGTTTCGGGCCGCGATAGCCGGCCTGGGCCATCTTGTCCGCGACCTTGGGGTCCTCCAGCAGCTTGGTCAGGTTCAACCGCTCGACCACCCGCTTCTTGAACCCCGTATCGGTGTGCCGAAGAGCCTGCGGACCGGCGCCCTGGGCGGCGATCGCCTGGCGGGAGCGGCGCTTCAGCTCCTCGCGGCGCTCGCCGACCGCCTTCATCCGGCTTTCCAGCTTCGCCTCGCCTCCTATCGAGCCGAGCAAGGTCACCAGGGTGGCGAACACCAGCACGCCCACGCCCATGCTGAGCAGGTTCTGCAGATTGGTGACGAAGCCGATGATGTCTCCCACACCGCGCCCCTAGAACTTGAACGAGATCATGCGCTTCATCACGAAGACGCCGAGGGACATCATCAGCACCGCGATCAGCAGCATGAACTGCCCGCGCGGCTCGGTGAACAGCTTGGCCATGTAGGCCGGGGTCGTGATGCTGACGAGGATCATCACGGCGGGCGGCAGCGAGCCGATGATGCCGGCGGAAGCGGTGGCTTCCGAAGACAGGGCCTTGATCTTCTCGCCCATCATCTTTCGGGCGCGCAGCACCGTCGAAAGGTTGCCCAGCGCCTCGGCCAGGTTGCCGCCGGTCTTCTGCTGGATGCCGATGACGATGGCGAAGAATTTCAGCTCCGGCGTCGGCATGCGCTCGTACATTCTCTCCAGCGCCTGCTGCAGGGTCAGACCCACGCCCAGTCCTTCGACGAGCAGCTGGAACTCAGGTCCAAGCGGAGCCGGGCTTTCCCGGGCGATGATCTTGAAGCAATCGTGCACCGGCAGGCCGGACTTGATGCCGCGCACTATGACGTCCACGGCGTCGGCGAAGTGGCTGGAGAATTTCTTCATCCGCCGCTTGCCGAGGAAACCCACGACCCAGCGAGGAAAGCCGAGCCCGAAGACCACGGCGGCCCCGACCGCGATCAGGATGTTGAGCCCGAACAGCAGCGGCGCGAGGAGAGCGATCACGCCCAGCACGGCGCTGATGATCCAGAAGGTCTTCACCGTCGTCGCGAGGCCGGCCTGCTTCAGCTTGGCGGCGAGGCTGATCCGGGCCTTGCGTGAGGCGCGCTCCGATTCCTGGAGCTGCTTCATGATCTGCTTGCGGCGGGCTTCAGGCGTGTTCGCCGCGGCCGCCTTGCGGGCCGCCGCCATGTTCTGCTTGGGACCGCCGAGGTTCTGCGCGCGCTTGATAGCGGCTTCGGAGGAGTCGCCGCCGCCGACGAAGGCCCAGCCGAGACCGCCGATGGTGATGAAGGCCAGAACCGCTGCGAGGATCGGAAGCACGGCGGCTACTCCGCCGCGTCGAGGGCTTCGGCCAGCTCGCGCTCGAGGCCGTAGTAGCGGGCGCGATCCCAGAAGCGCGGACGGGCGATGCCGGTCGAGCGGTGACGGCCGACGATCTTGCCGTTCTCGTCCTCGCCGGTGATCTCGTAGACGAACAGGTCCTGGGTGACGATGACGTCCCCCTCAAGACCGACCACCTCGGTGATGTGGGTGATGCGGCGCGAGCCGTCGCGCAGGCGCGCCGCCTGGATGATCACGTCGACCGAACCGACGATCATCTCGCGAATCGTCTTCGACGGCAGGCCGTAACCGCCCATGGTGATCATCGACTCCATCCTGCTGATGGCTTCGCGCGGCGAGTTGGCGTGCAGAGTGCCCATCGAGCCGTCGTGGCCGGTGTTCATCGCCTGCAGCAGATCGAACGCCTCCGGCCCGCGGACCTCGCCCACGATGATCCGCTCGGGACGCATCCGCAGACAGTTCTTGACCAGATCGCGCATGGTGATCTGGCCCTGGCCCTCGAGGTTGGGCGGACGGGTCTCGAGGCGCACCACGTGCGGCTGCTGCAGTTGCAGCTCGGCCGCGTCCTCGCATGTGATAACCCGCTCGGTGGGATCGATGAAGGCCGTCAGGGTGTTGAGCAGGGTGGTCTTGCCTGAGCCCGTGCCGCCCGAGATGACGAGGTTGCAGCGCGACGCGCCGATGACGCCCAGGACACGGGCACCCTCGGGACTGATGGAGTTGAACTCCACCAGATTCTTCATCGTCAGCTTGTCTTTCTTGAATTTCCGGATCGTCAGAGTGGCGCCGTCGATGGCCAGCGGCGGCGCGATGACGTTGACGCGGCTGCCGTCGGGCAGGCGCGCGTCGCAGATCGGAGAGCTCTCGTCGACGCGGCGGCCGACCTGCGACACGATCCGCTGGCAGATGTTCATCAGCTGGGTGTTGTCGCGGAAGCGGACGTTGGTCAGCTGAACCTTGCCGCCGACCTCGATGAACACCCGGCCGGCGCCATTGACCATGATGTCGGCGATGTCGTCGCGCGCCAGCAGCGGCTCCAGCGGGCCGTAGCCGAGGACGTCGTTGACGATGTCCTGGACCAGGTGCTCCTGCTCGGCCACCGACATCGAGACGTTCTTGATCGCCACGAGTTCGGCGACGATGTCGCGGATCTCCTCCGCCGCCGCTTTCGGATCCAGACCCGCCAGTTGGGCCAGGTCGATCGTGTTCATCAGGGCGTTGAAGATCGTCGTCTTGGTGGCGTGGTAGTAGTCCGACTGCTCGCGGACGATCTCGGCGACCGCCTGGGCCTTCTTCAGCTGTTCGAATCCGGGTGTGGCCTTCGGCCCCGGCGCGTTCTTGGGCGTCGGCGCCGCGGCCGCGGGCCTCGGCCTCGAGGCCAGGGCGTCGAGACGATCGGCGGCCTCCGACGCGGGTTTGGCATTGTACGAGTCGGCGCGGGCTTCCTCCCGGGCGAGCTCGGCGACATCTCCGCCGAAGGCGAACGCCTGCGTCTGGACGCCAGACTCCGGCTGCAGGCCTGCCGGCGGCGCGGCGGCGTGCGCGGGCGCGGGCGCGGGCGCCGGACGCGGGGCCGCTGCGGCGGCTCCAGGCTGACCTGTGCGCTTGCCGAACACTCGTCAGGTCTTCTTCTTGAACAGGCCGGAGAACATCGACTTGCCTTCGCCCTTGGCGGGCTTGCCCTTCGGCCCGGTCAGCATCGGCAGTTCACGGCGCGAGACGATCTGGGCCAGCATCTGGAAGGCCTCGGCGGCCTTGGACTTGGCCCCGGCGTCGAGGATCATCTGGCCGTTGTTGGCGGCCGCGCCGAACACCTTGGGATCGAACGGGATGATCAGACTGGGATGGACCCCGAGGGCGGCCCCGAACTCCTTGGCCGGAATCTCCGGGCGCCCGGGGACGCCGACCTGGTTGAGCACCAGCCGGGGCGGGGCGTCATTGGGCCGGCCCTGACGGATCAGGTCGATCATGTTCTTGGCGTTGCGCAGGCTGGCGAGATCAGGCGTGGCCACGACCACCACCTCGTCGGCGGCGATCAGGGTGCGGCGCATCCAGGCCGACCAGACGTGCGGCAGGTCCAGCACCACGAAGGGCGCGGTCGAGCGAATCTGGGTCGTGACCTCCTCGAAGGCCTCGGGCGAGATGTCCCAGTCCGTATCGAGGGTGGCCGGAGCCGCGAACAGGCTCAGCTTGTCGGTGCAGCGGACCATCATCCGGTCCAGCAGCACCGGATCGAGACGATCCGGCTGGCTGAGGGCGTCGGCGACGCCGTTCAGCGGATCCTGGTTGAAGTCGAGGCCGGCGGTGCCGAACGGCAGGTCGTAATCGACGATGACCGTGTTGGCGCCGATCCGCTCGCTCATCGCATAGGCGGTGTTGTGGGCGACCGAACTGGCTCCGGCCCCGCCGCGGGCCCCGACGAAGGCGATCGAGCGACCGACGAAGGGCTGGGCCGGATCGTTGAACAGGCCGCCGATGGCCGCGATCAGCTGCAGGGGCTGCAGCGGCGCGACCAGATATTCGCTCACGCCGCGGCGCATCAGTTCGCGGAACAGGAGGATGTCGTTGGTGGCCCCGATGACGACCACCTTGGTGCCGGCGTCGCAGACCTCGGCCAGTTGGTCGACTTCCCACAGCAGGGTCTGCGGATCCTTCAGGCATTCGACGATGATCAGCGGCGGCGTCGGCTCGTGCTGATAGGCCTCGACAGCGGCGGCGACGCCTCCGACGCGGATCTGGGTCGTGGCGCGGGACAGGCGGCGATCCTGCCCGGCCCGCTCGGCCGCCGCCAGGGTATCCTGGCGTTCGGCGAAGACATGGATGGCGATGCGCGGCACCGAGACTTCAGGTCCACCGCCGCCCAGCGCCGGCGGCGAGAAGGCGGCGGAAGCGCCGGCGACGAGGTCGCCCACCGGATTGAAGCCAGCCACCGCGGGAACCTGGCTCTCGGCCGGAGCGGGCGGATAGGTCGGCGCCGCCGCGACGGCCGCAGGCGTGAACTGCAGGGGGTGCCGCACCTCGTCTTCCATGCCGGTGGCCGGCGGGTTGGGCGCATATGCCCCGCCGGCATCGCCGGCGGGGCGGGCGGCAGGGCCCGGGCCGGGGCCGGCCGCGACATAGCCCATTTCGAGGTCGAACTCGTCCTCGAAATCCTCGACCGGTCGGGGGAAGGCGTTGGTCATGATCGGTCTATTCCACAGCCTGGGCGATACGGCCCTCGACCAGCGGTTCCTGCGGCGCCGAGGTGATTTCGCCCCGGCGGTAGTTGTCGAACACCACGGCCGCGCGCCCGGAATCCGCCGGACTGGTCCGGCGATGGGCGACGATGTCGCGCGGGTCGGCGATCTGGGCGGCGAGATTGGCGTTGATGGCGCAGCCCAGGCCCATCGAGCTGTTGTTCGAAAACCGGCCTTCCATGGCGCGGGGCTCGGCGGCGCAGTTCGGAATCACGGCCCGGACGGTCTCGAAGCCGGCGAGAACCGGCGCACGGGGATCGGGCGCGGCGTAGGAGGCGACGACGATGCGGTCGGCCGGAAGACCGGCGGACTCGAGCGCCGAGCGCACCGCCCAGGTCTGGCGGGCCGCCGCCGGGTCCTCGCCCGAGGGACCCTCGATCCTGATCGAGCCCACACCGCCGGCCATGTAGCGATGCGCGAGATCGTTGAGCGCCGCATGCTGGTTGGACGACAGACCGTCCTCGTGCACGGCCAGGGCGATCCGGTCGAGGCCGGGCTCGACCTGCAGCGCATAGCGCGACAGCGGGGTGAGCGGCTGCCTGTCGGTAGCGCCCGTCGAGACGCAGGCGCCGAGGACGGTGGCGGCGGCGACGGTCAGGAGGAGGGCGCGCATCATCGGGGTCCTCATTCGATCACATAGCCCACGGGGCCGCTCCAGCCGGCGTCGGCGGCGTCCGCGGCGACGTTCGGGCGGCCGTAGTGCTGGTTCAGCTGTCCGAACAGGATGGTCTGGGCGTCGTTGGCGATCCGCAGGCCGTCGGCGGGCGTCTGCATCCGGTCCGGCGAGGTCGGCGAGACGATGTAGGCCTCGACGATGATCACCAGTTCGGTTTCGCCGGACAGGTAGTCCCGCGAGCGGAACAGGGCCCCGAGCACCGGCAGGTCGCCGAGCCCCGGCAGTTGGTCAATGTTCTGGCGGGTGTCCTCCCGCAGCAGGCCGGCGATCATCAGCGAGCCGCCCGAGGGCAGTTCGACGGTGTTGGACGCACGGCGCACATTGAGGCCCGGGATGACCAGGGCGGTGCCGCCCTGTCCGCCGCCCAGGGTGAAGGCGCCGAGCGAGGTCAGCTCCGACACCTCGGTCGACAGCTGCAGCGAGATCCGGCCGGGGGACAGCACGATCGGCCTCACCGCCAGACGCACGCCGTACGGCTTGAACTCGATGGTCACCTTGATGCTGTCGGCGTCGGTCTCCTGACCGACCGGCACCGGGAACTCGCCGCCGGCCAGGAATTCGGCGCTCTCGCCGTTGGCGGTGGTGATGTTCGGCTCGGCGAGGATGCGGACGAGGCCGGCGCGTTCAAAGGCGCGCAGGGAGGTGTTCAGGCTGCTGCCGTCGCCGGCCGAGTCCTGATAGTTCAGGACGCCGCCGCCCAGCTGGTTTCCCGATACCGCGAAGGTGGCCGCCTGGGTGAGGGTGAGGCCGTCGCCGACGCTGGCCAGAACGGCCGTGGCGTCGAGACCGAGTTGTTTCACCGCGGTGCGCTGGACCTCGACGATGCGGGCCCGGACGGTGATCTGGTCGGAGCCTTCGATGGTCATCATGTTGATGACCTTGTCGGGACTCGCCACGAAGGCGCGGGCGACCTGGCTGGCCCGGTCGGCCTCGCCCGGGCTGAAAACGGTGCCGGTGAGGATGACGCTGTCGTTGACCGCCTCGGCGTGGACGTTCGCGCCCGGCATGACCCGGCTGAGCGTGTCCTGCAGGGCCGACACGCCGGCGTCGACGCGGATGCGAAGCGAAAGGATGGTGCGGCCGGCGTTGTCCAGCACCACGGCGTCGGTTTCGCCGGGGGCGAGGCCGATGATCGTGATGCGGCGGGGCGAATGCAGCATGGCCTCGGCCACGAGCGGATTGGGCACGATCACGTCGCGGGCGTCGGCGGGCAGATCCACCGCCATCGACGAGCCGCGCGGCAGGCTGATCAGCTGCGACTGCGAGCCCGTGGAGACGGCGGCGCGGGTCTGGGCCTGGACGGCGGAAGGCGACGGCAAAACGACGACCAGCAGGCCGGCGAGGGCGACGGCGGCGAGACGCATCAGCGGGCGCTTCATTGGACCACCACCACTTCAGGCGCGCCACCGCGGTAGACGCGGACGGCGGAGGATTCACGCGGTCCGGCGGACACCCGGCCCGAGGGGCCGCCGGTGTCGGCGTAGGAGCGCAGGATGAGGCTGAGTTCGCCCTCGGACTTGGCGAGGGCGAGGGCTTCGGCGTCGCGCGGGCCGACCTCGAGAGTGGCGGTCGCGCCGATCACGGTCTGCTCATCGTCGCCGGCGCGGGTCGACTGGTCGATCGCCAGCACCTTGATGTTCTGCATGACCGTGGCCGAGGTGAATTTGGAGCGGTCGCCCTCGGAAGCGCCGATGTTGCCGAGCGTGGTTTCGCGGGTCAGGACTACGTCGACCCGGTCGCCCGGCAGGATGAAGCCGCCGGCCGCCGTCTCGACAGTGACGCGGATAGCCATGGCGCGCATTCCCGGCTCCAGGTAGGCGGCCATGTAGCCGCTGTCTCCGGCGCGGACGATCTTGCGCATCACGATGGGCTCGCCGGCGAGAATGGGTTCGCGCACCACCGAGCCGACGTAGTCCGCCTTGGCCCCGCCGGTGGCGAGATTGGACGCGGCGCGTGTCACCGCGGCGACGGCGCCCTCAGGCTTCGACTCTTCCTTATCCCCGGCGGCCGGCTCCCCGGCGGCCGGAACCGGCGTCGAGCCGTCGGTGATGAAGGCCGGATTGACCTGGTCGAGGGGCCAGTCCTTCCACTCCATGTCGGACTCGTCGAGGCGGCGGCCCGGCTGCAGGTCCTTGGCGGCGACGAGCACCTTGGCCATCGGCCGCGCCTCGACGGCCGCGGCGGTGGCGACGGCGGTCGGCTCCTTCGAGGGGGATCCCATGGCGCGCACGACCAGGGCCAGCCCGATGGCGGCCACGGCGGCGACGCAGATCACGATGATTCGGGCAGGCTTCATCGACTGTCTCCGGCAGGGCCGGCCGGACCCCTGAATTGGTCCTTTGGCCCCCTACCGTTAACGAACATGGCGGCTGCGGGTTAACGTCGGCCTAAGTGCTAACGCACGGATTCGCCTCGCCCGATTTCTAGCCGGCGAGGAAGGCGACCATCAGCGGCGAGGTCGGCCAGGCGACCAGCGCGCCGGCGGCGATGGCGACGCCGTAGGGGATGTGCCCCTTCGGCTCCATCAGCTGCACGAACCAGCCGGGACCGGCGCCGACATAGGGCTGCAGCCACGCCCGGCTGACCAGCAGGGCCAGCGAGAAGAGGCCGCCGATCACAGCCGTCGCGAGGACGAACACGCCCGAGCCCGACAGGCCGAGCCAGAGGCAGGCGGCCGCCATCAGCTTGACGTCGCCGCCGCCCAGGAAGTTCAGGGCGAACAGGCCCATGCCGATCAGCAGGGCCGCGACCGCCACGCCAACATGCATCCCGATCTCCACGGCCCCCAGGCCGAGAAGAAGGGCGGCGGGGAAGAAGCCGAGGATCAGGAGCCCCGAAATCCAGTTCGGGATCTTCATCGACGTCAGGTCCTTCAGCCCGGCGACGATCACCAGGGCAGGAAGGATGGCGAGCAGGACCAGTTGCAGGAGTTCCATTCGCGCAGCCTGCCCGATCGACCTTTAAGGCGGCGTTTCCGGGAGGCGCAAAAGCAAGGGGCCGGAGCGTTTCCGCTCCGGCCCCCGCCTGGTTCAAGACGCTTACGACGCTTAGGTGGCGCCGATGGCGGTGGCGACCTTGCCGAACTGGGTCGAGATGTTGGTGCCCAGGGCGGTGACGGCCGCGATGATCACGACGGCGATGAGGGCGGCGATCAGACCATATTCGATGGCCGTGGCGCCCGACTCATCGGACATGAACTTCGAAATGAACTTCTTCATGGTCATGGTTCCTTTGCAGACGAGGAAGCGAGCTACTGAACGCGGGGGGGGGAGCCGGTAGCCCGCTTGACCCCCAAAACGCACCGTCGTTATCGCCCATATCGGTTAAGGCCCGGTCGCCGGGCGTGGTTACCAGAAGATTTACTGTAGAATGGTTCGGCTTAACCGCTCCGCGTCCCGTATCAACGAGCCGGAACCAGGGCTGAACCGGTAATCCGGCGGCAGTTTCAAACTTTATTGAGGTTTCGCGGGCAGGTTCGCCATCACGCTCTCGCGCGCGCTCGCTCTATGGACACCGTCGCCATGACCCGCACCCACCGCCTGCTCCTCGCCCTCGGCGCCGCCGCCCTGCTGGCCGGCCCCGGCCTCGCCGTGGCGCAGTCCGCCCGCATCAGCGTCGAAATCGATCAGGCCCAGCGCGTTCAGCTGAGCGGCCCGGCCGGTTCGGTGATCGTCGGCAATCCCGAGATCGCCGACGTCACCGTGGTCGACGCCAACACGCTCTACATCACAGGCAAGGGCTATGGCGTGACGGAAGTCGTCGCCGTCGATCCGATCGGCCGCACCGTCTTCCAGAGCCAGGTCGTGGTCACCGCCGGCGACGGCGCGGGCCGGGTCCGCGTCTGGCGCGGGGCGCAGGCGACCGAGATGGCCTGCGCCGCCTCCTGCTCGCCCTCGGTGCGGGGCACCAACGGTCCTCCCGCTCCCCCGGCCCAGTAGCGCCCGTGATCACCCGTCGTCGACGCTCGGCGTTCAGAGGCCGCCCGCTGCGGCGCGGGTTCCTGCGCAACCGCGACGGCTCGGCCGCCGTCGAGTTCGGCCTGGTGGTCTTGCCCTTCTGCGTCATGATCTTCGCCATTCTCGAGGTGGCGCTGATCTTCACCCTCGATTCCGTGCTCGAGAACGCGGCCATCGCCACGGGGCGTCTTGTCCGGACCGGTCAGGCCAGCGCCCAGGGCATGACCGCGGCCCAGTTCAAGACCCAGCTGTGCGGCCGGATGAGCATCTTCTCGGGCGACTGCGAATCCAGGGCGACGATCGACGTGCGGGTCATTCCGCAGTTCAACACGACGCCGCCGGACCCGCTGGCCGGAGACGGCTTCGATCCGAGCGGGCTGACCTACGCCAACGGCAATCCCGGCGATCTGGTCCTCGTGCGCGTCTGGTACCAGCATCCGCTGCTGACCACCTTCCTGTCGCAGGCCCTGTCGAGCGTCGGCGACCGCACGGCGATGCTGACCGCCACCACCGCCTTCCGCAACGAGCCCGCCGGATGAGACATGGTCTGATCAGGCGGCTGACCGGAGACGAGCGCGGCGTCTCGGCGATCGAGTTCGCCATGCTCGCGCCGGTGCTGATCGCCTTCTACATGGGCATGACCGAGTTCTGTCAGGGCTTCATGGCCCAGAAGCGGATGGGTCACGTCTCGGCCACGGTCGCCGATCTCATCGCCCAGGAAGAGACGGTCACCGCCGCGACCATCGACGACATCTTCGACATCGGCGGGCTGATCATGAAGCCGTTCCCGACCTCGACCCTTCACCAGCGGGTGTCGAGCGTGACGCGGACCGCCGGCAGCGCGCGCGTGGACTGGAGCCGCGGCGACGGCATGACGGCCCGGGCGGTGGGGTCGACCATCACCCTGCCGGCCGACCTCGTTTCCGACGGCGAGAGCGTCGTGGTGGCGGAAGTCACCTACGACTACGACTCGGCCGCCGACTATCTGATGCCGGGGCTGACGCGGTTCTCGCACACCTACTATCTGCGGCCGCGGACGGTGGACAAGACGGCCTGCACCGACTGCTAGGACCCGGTCAGTGCTTCGCGCAGGGCGAGGATCTTGACCCCGGTCTCGGCCAGTTCGGAAGCGGGGTCGCTGTCGGCGACAATGCCGGCTCCGGCGAGAGTGCGGAAACGCCAGCGTCCCTCCGCCCGCTCGAAAGAGGCCGTCCGAATCAGCACCGAGGCGGTCAGGCCGCCGTCTTCGCCGATGTGAAACAGGCTGCCGCACCATGGGCCGCGCGGCGGCTCGTGCGCGGCGATGACCTTCATGGCCTGATGCTTGGGGGCGCCGGTGATCGAGCCGGGGGGAAAGGTGGCGGCCAGCAGATCGGCGACGCCGGTCTCCGGCCTGGCCGTTCCGCTCACCGTCGAGACCAGATGGTGGACCGTGGGATGGCTCTCGATCTCGAACAGCCGGTCCGCCGTCACCGAGCCCGGCTCGGCGACGCGGGACAGATCGTTGCGCATCAGGTCGACGATCATCAGGTTTTCGGCCCGGTCCTTGGCGCTGGCGCGGAGCTCCACGGCGAGGGCGGCGTCGCGGGCGGGATCGGGGTGGCGCGGACGGGTGCCCTTGATTGGCCGGGTCTCGATGCGCCGGCTTCCGCGGTCGAAGGTCAGGAAGAGCTCGGGCGAGTTGGAGACCAGCGCCCGATCGCCGAGCCGCCAGAAGGCGCCGTAGGCGGCGGCCCGGCCGGCGAGGCGCAGCATGACGTCGAAGGGGTCGGCGCCGGGGCGTAGCTCCCCGGACCAGGCGCGGGCGATATTGGCCTGGAACAGCTCGCCCGAGGCGATGCGGGCGACGACGTCGGCGACGGCGGCGAGGTAGGTCTCCGGCGGAGCCTCGGCCTGCATGGCCGCGGCGGGCGGAGGCGGCGGGGGGGCATCGACCGCCCGGGACAGCCAGAGGTCCGCCCGGTCGGCAGCGGCCGCGGCGGCGTCCGGGTCGGCGCCCCGGCCGGTGACGGTGACGGTCCGGTCCCGATGATCGAAGGCGAGCATGGCGGGGTAGCGGGCCAGCATCAGGTCGGGCCAGATCGGCTCCCGTGGCCCGGTGGCGGGGCGGGCGCCGGCGTCGTAGGCATGGAGTCCGACCACGCCGCGCGACAGGGCCGGCTCGCGCAGCAGGCCGAGGCCGCCCTCCCCGCCGGTCCAGTCGGGGTCGGCGCCGACGAAGGACCAGCGGCCCAGCGGACCGCCGTCGGAGAGCAGGGCGAGGGCGCCGTCGCGATGGCGCAGACCGGCGGCGACGGCGAGGGGGTCGCGCCACGGACGGACGCGGGTCTCGGTCGTCTGGAAGGGCCGGATCACGCCGCCAGCCGCTCGCCGATGCGGTCGCGCAGGGCCGCGTCGACGCCCAGCGCCTGCTCCAGCCAGGCATCGACCGAGCCGGCGCGGGCGGCGATCTCGGCCAGCGCCGCCTCGAGGTAGGCCGGCTCGACGCCGAGGAAGGCGACTACGGCGTCATGGCCGGCGGGGCGGCCGGTCATGGTCTCGAGCTGTCTGGCGATGCCGGGAGCGCGGCCGGCGAGATCGACGGCGGTGTTGGTCAGCAGATAGTCCTCGATCATGTCGTCTCGGTGGACGCCGAGGAGGTGGTGGGTCAGGGCAGCGAGCAGGCCGGTGCGGTCCTTGCCGGCGGCGCAGTGGATCAGGACGGCGCCCTCGGCCTCGGCGAGGGCGCGGAAATAGCGGGCGAAGAGGTCGAGGTGGGCCGGCTCGAAGGGCAGCTCGCGGTAGGTCTCGGTCATGAAGCGCCGGCCGGCGTCGACGGTCAGATCGGCGGTCTTGAGGAAGGTGATGTGCGGCGCCTCGCGGCCGTCGTCGTGGTCGCTCTCGATGACCGTCGCGGCGAAGCCCGGGGGGCGGCGGGAAGGCTGGTCGCGGCGCTCGCCGGGACGGCGCAGGTCGACCACGGCGGCGATGCCCAGCCCGGCCAGCCGCGCGAGGTCGGCGTCGGAGGCGCGGGCGTGGTGGGCGGAACGGAACAGCCGGCCGCCGGCGATGCGGCGGCCGGCGGCCGAGGCGTAGTCTCCGTAGTCTCGGAAATTGTCGAGGGCGTCGAAGCGATGGATGCGGCCGGTCATGCCGCCTCTCTAGCCCACGTCCGCGACGCTTCCCACCGCGCCGCTCAGGTCCCGGCGCCTCCCGGGCCGACGAGGCCCTGCATGGCGTCGAGATAGGCGAGGAAGGCCTGGCGGCCCGCCGGGGTCATCGTCGCCTCGGTCAGGGGTTTGCGGCCTTCGAACCGTTTGACGACAGAGACGAAGCCGGCGTCCTCGAGCTTTCTGAGGTGGACCGACAGATTGCCGTCGGTGGTCTGAAGCCGAGCCTTGAGGGTGTTGAAGTCGGCGCTCTCCACTCCGGACAGCACAGCCATGATGCCGAGCCGGACGCGGCCGTGGATGACCTCGTCGATGCGGTTGATGTCGAAATCGTCCGCCACGCTCAGCCCCTCGCCGCCCGCATCAGCAGGAAGCCGGGCAGGGCCATCAGCAGGAAGAGGGCGGCGGCGTAGGCGAGGTATTGTTCAGCCTGGCCGACGAGGGCGGCGAGCAGGGGCGCGGCGGCGAAGCTGGCGAGGGCCAGGCCCCACAGCGGCTTCGAGCGCTGCATGGCGGCGGTGACCGCCCAGCCGCTGCCGTAGAAGACCATGATCACCGAGGGCATCAGGGCGAGGGTGACTATGGCGGCGTCCTCGCCGAGCCGCCAGGCGAGGACGGCCATCGACAGGGACAGGGCGAAGATGCCCCAGCCGACCGAGGCCCAGGCCGTGCCCGAGGCGCGGTTGGCCGAGGTCTCGACCCCGCCGGCCCGCTTGAGCGCGCGGATGACGAGGACCAGCACGGCGAAGAAGACGACGGTGACGCCGATCCAGATGTAGTTGACGGCGGACATGTCCAGGCCGGCGAGGCCGCTGGCCACGGCCCAGTGGCCGAGGCTGGCGACGCCGTAAAGCAGGCCGGCGGCAAACAGGATGGAGGCGCCCTGCATTGGACGCTGACGGCCCTCCTCGGCGACGCGTCGCATCCAGGCGATGTCGGCGGCGGGGTCTTCGATCTTCTCGGTCATCATCGGCGTGGTCCCTCTCCTCGGCGGCCGGAGTCGGCCGCGGTCCAGTCTTGAGAGAATCATGCATCAAGCACTTTGTGTTGTAAAGTGCATTGTGAGGCGTGGCCGGATGGTCAGGGAGGGCGCGGGACAGCCGGGCCTCGCCCGGTGCTGTTGTGTTGTTACCGTTTCGACGAGACAGGCTGCCCCGCGCGGCCGTTTTCCACACGCCCTCCGACTGGCGGCCCTGCCTTCGGGCCTTTGACGGATCACGCGGCGGCCGCCTTGCGACGACCGACGCGGGGGGGCCTGCCGCCGCGATCGCGACGTCCTC